>Ga0115000_10000114_pt1 | contig 67736 bp, 59 predicted proteins | sample ArcticOcean_MG_C_6_FD_89690 | JGI IMG/M metagenome (GOLD analysis project Ga0115000, IMG submission 89690) | Marine microbial communities from western Arctic Ocean - ArcticOcean_MG_CB8_128 | ecosystem: Environmental > Aquatic > Marine > Oceanic | place: Arctic Ocean: Canada Basin | collected... | reverse complement strand
GGTGGGCATCTGCGACGCACGGTAAACCCGAGCGAGCTCCGCGATCCCAGAACGAATGGTGTCCACATCAGGGGCACCAAAACACAAACGTAGTCGGCGCTTGCCCCATTGTGGGTCGCTTGACCATCCAGAACCAGCGTTGAACTCGATGCCGGCAGCTTTCGCTGCCGGTGCCAAAGCGTCAGTGTCGGTACCCTCGGGGAAGGTGAGCCAGACATAAATGCCGCCCATGGGCGGCGCCAAGTGAACCTTGCCGCGGAATTCGCGCTGGACCGCATCGACCATGGCGTCGGCCTTTATTTTCAGTGCCACGACAAGTCGGTCAACGTGTGCCGTGAAGTGCGACGGGCAGTAATCACCAAGTGCGAGTTGCTCCAGGGAACCGGTACCAGCATCAGTTTTCAGCGCCAATAATTGTTGGATGACAGGCTCGTCGGCAACTAGGTAGCCGACCCTCAACGCGGGAGCGATCGACTTCGAGAAGCTGCCACAGTAGATGACTTGGCCACCGTCGGCATCGAGCGCTCGTAGAGAGGGTGGGCGTTCGCAGCCCCAAGTCAGGTCGGCGTAGCACTCATCTTCGAAGATCGGGAGCGAATACTCACGCGCAAGCGCTAGCAGCGCTTGACGCCGGTCGAGCGGCATGACGGTTCCTGTCGGGTTCTGGACCGTCGGAATTGTGTAGAGGTATTTTGGTGTGATGCCGTCGGAGGCGAGGTCCTCTAGAACCGATCTCAGATGGGTAAGAACAATGCCGCCGTCGTCAAGCTCCACGCCAACATGGCGAACACCCATCCGTTCAATCCTCGAGATCATGCCTCCATAGGTCGCCTGCTCGACTAACACCGTGTCGCCGGGTGACAACATGGCGTCGTTAACCAGATCTAAGGCTTGCAGTGAACCCGAGACCATTAGGACCTGATCGGGCCCGCCAGCCATGCCAGCCCGGGCGCCAAGTTCGCCAACGATGAAACTGCGAAGTGGTTCGTAACCAAGGGGCGAACCACCCAGGTTGTAGTAAGCCAGATTCGACCCCTCTCGACGCAAAGCCGTCACTAGGGACTCGGCGAGCCCGCTGAAGGGGACGCTCGCTGCGTCGTTGTGACCGCCGACGAAGCTGTATTCGGGCGGAGGCCTCCACCCGTCACCAACAACAGGGAGGTCAGAGCGAAAGGCCGCAAGCATGTCGAAGCTCATGCGCCTAGCTTGGCACGGGCTCGCTCCCCTGGGCGGGCAGGGTCCGACATGTATTTTTCTGACCGAGCTCGTATTCCACGAATCCCCGCGGTAGTTGTGTCGTTAGTCGGGCGAGGTTGACGACCTGCGGGTTTTGTAGTGCAGGCGCCGATACCGGTGCGGTTTGTGCCTTGACCGAGACCTGAGATAGTGGCGGGGCGGATGGCCAACAGCTCCATGGCAACAGTCAACGATTCGGCCCGCAGCCTCGTGAGCCGCGACTGTGAACTCGCCGTGTAAGGAGCGGCCTTTTGCGCTGTTGGTCTCAGAAACGGTGACGCTCCAGGAACTACGATTCAGCCATGGATCCAGCGAACGATGAGCAAGCACTGATACGCGTGCAGGGTTTACACGTCGCTGACACCGCCGCGCGTGAGCTCGGTATTGTGCTGACTTCAGCAGGAGCCGGCACTGCCGAAGTCTCAATGACCGTTGGGAAACAACACCTGGGAAGTCTTGGGCAACTCCACGGTGGCGTCCTGTTCACGCTGGCCGACGTTGCGATGTCCTATGCCGGGAACAGCCGCGGTAACCCGTCTATGGCCGTCCGCGCCTCTATCGACTTCGTGGCTGCCGCTGCACTCGGCGACGTGCTGATCGCTGAAGCTATCGAACACAGCCTGCGGGGCAAAGTAGGAATCTACGATGTGCAGATTCGCTCCGCGGCCGATGAACAGCTGATCGCAACTTTCCGCGGGAACACGCTGCGCATTGGTTAGGCGTCGAAGTCCCAGAGTGTCGGCGCATATGTAATCATCTTTGGCTCTAGCTTGTCATTGCCCAGCGGGCCGCATAATCGTTCGAGTAGAGCGCCCCAGTCGAAACTTTCGGTGATGTCCGAAGCTCGTAGTTCAACCAGCTTTTCGGGATCGACATACTTCGGAATGATTAGGTCCAAAATCTTTTCGATCTCGTTGCGAAACTTTTCGTTGGTGCTGCGCACACCGTCGGCCTTGAGCGCAACGTCAGGACGGAGACGTACATACAGGTCATAGGTCTGGGACCAGCGCCGAACCAGAGGCTTGACGTCGAATGGGTCATCACCGCCAGTAACACGCAGGAAGTACGCGAAATTGTCTACAACGGCGCGGTCGACCACCAGTACTTCAGCCTGGTTACGAAGCTCGAGTTCTTGCTGGATTTGGGCCATGATCGCCCATAGTTGTGCCTCGGGCGTGGCCCCCTCGTTCCGCCCCAGAGGGCTAAAGCGGACGACCTCACGGCCGACCTCCACGCTGCGCCCACTACGGCCCACGGCCCCAGCGAAGGAGTGCACTGCATTGGTTTTTCGCACCGAGTGCGAACCAATGAATGCGATCTTGCGGGCGGGCGGCATCGGCCTAGAACTTAGCGCACCTCAATCTGTAGGAAGTCGGTCACCCGAAGAACCCGCAATGAAGCCTTGCTGAATGACGCCGCTACCAACGAGCACGGTCTGTGCCAGGGCCGTGCGCCAACGCTATGTAAAGACTGTTGTTGCCGGCGAAGGTATACACCGGCGTGCGATACGCCGTGCCGGTGCGCCGGCACGGCGTGGAGGACTACAGCGAAACCAGCTAGTCGAAAAACGACAGGCTCGGTGGCCTGATTCCTTTAGCGCTTGTTCAGCTGGGCACTGACTCGGGGGAGAGGCACGAGGTCACGGTCGATGGCGTTACGCGCTTGTTCACAGCGTTGGCAAAGCTGCCAGGATCGTGAATCTAGGCTGCAGGGCGCCAGCATTTATGAAGCCATTAGTGCCATCATGTCTTCTGCTCCAACGAATGGGCCGGAACTTTCAACCTCAAACAACTGTGCTGAAAGTAACTGTGCGATCACTCGCGTGCTGGCCTCGACATCAGGATAGGTATTCACGTTTATCCATTTGCCGATCGAAGCTGCAAATCCGCTGACTGTCGTGTCCGCCCCAGCTGCTTCAAGAATCGCCATTTGCTGGGTGAAAAGTGTTTGCCAGTCGGCCGATCCGACCTCGATACCATCCCAAGCTCTCCCAGGGGTGCCAATCGAAAATGACGTATAGCTCATGCTCGCTCCTCAATAAGGGTGAAGCGAATGAATTTAGCCGTCGCTCAGACATTGGCAAAAAGGGCTGCAGGGTGCCGAGGAGACTCGGTTTGAGTACAAGGTGCGATTATGAACCCTTTCTGTAGTGAGTGGCTGCACACAACGACAACTCTTGATGGCGTTACTTGGCCGAATCGAGACGCTTGGTGTCGGTATCGCCCAAGGCGAATCCGCCGCCGATGACAATGATTGAGGGATTGGCGGCCACATTGCTGGTGTCGCGTCCACGAATGAAGCGGGGCCGGCTAACAGGTCAGAACCTGGTGCAGGATCAAGAAGCATTGGTCTCGGTGTCGCAGCCAGAGTTAGCGCTCGACGTCGCGACTCTGACCTTTACGGCCTGAGCCAAGGGATGGAACCGGATCTGCTTGCGTTGGACGTGCCATTGTCGACGGACGATGATGGTGCGATGGCGAAGCGTGTGGACCGGGCCCAGGTGGCGAAATGGGCGCGATCGTTGCCGGCAGTGGTTGAAGAGTTCCCGTTTGGGCCGCAGGCCGCGGTGTTCAAGATCGGCGGCAAAATGTTTGCGCTGGTGCCAACACGTCAGCATTCAGTAACCGTCAAGGTAGACCCAGACGATGGGGTCGCGTTGCGCTCACAGTTCGCCGCCGTTACGGCGGGCTACCACATGAATAAAAGGCACTGGATCACCATTGATCTTGCATCTGATGATCAACTCGTACCTGTCGAGGATCTCCTCGAGGAGTCCTACCTCTTGGTTGTGAAGAGCCTGACGAAGAAGCTGCGGACACAACTCGGGCTGCTGGCCGACGAGCTATTGGACTGATCCCAGATTGGGTCGTGCCTGTCCTTTCTAGCGTTGCAGAAAGCAGGCCTTTCTGTGCTGTGCAGACACCGTTATTGTGGCGTGGCGACTATTTTGCCTTGATCGTCGACAGTAGCTTCGTGCTACACGAGCGTCATATCTACGGTTGAGCAAGCCGACACAGGCCTCGTCGTTGTCGACGGCAAACTCATCGAGAGGCCAGTGCTCCGCGACATGTATCGCATCCTGGCTGTTGTCGACCGAATTGGTTAGCGCCGGGCATCAGCCACATCGGCCGTCATGTTTGATCGAAGCCAGGCATCACCCGCTCAGCGAACAACTCCATCGAGCGGACGATGTCAGTCTGCTTCATGCTGGCGAAATCGAAATGGCAGACGACGTGGCTGATACCCGCTACTTCGAGGCCCTTTAGAAGCTCGATGACTGTCTCGGGTGAGCCGAAGACTAGGCGTTTGTTCCACTCTTCATCATTGGGCTCGTTCGGGGAGTGCACATCGTTGGCCCAACCGTTTGTAATGCTGTCGCAACCGCGGTGCAGCGCTGCGGCTACTCGACCATTCCAACGCGATGTTTCCGCATGCTGTGCTGCGGCCTCGTCGGTTTCGGCCACATGAACGAAACGCAGTGAATGGAACTCGTGATCCTCACGCGACTTGCCCAGTTCGTCGAGCGTATTGGCGTAGTTCGTGTAGGCGTCGCGCACACCGTCGAGGGTGAGGCCCGCCCCCGAAGACAGCACCCCGAAATCTTCGTTCGCCGCACGGACATAGGTGGTGGGGCTCGAAGCGGCGATGAACAGCGGCGGATGAGGCGCTTGGACTGGTTTAGGCAAAATCGTTAACGGCGTCGGGACGTTCCAGAACTCACCCTCGAAAGTGAAGTCTTCTTCGGTCCAGGCGGTCATCATGAGTCGCAGGGCCTCGTCGAACCGCGCCTGACTTTCTGACAGTTGAGTGCCGAACGCCTCAAACTCGGTCGGTTGATAGCAGCGCCCGAAACCCACGTTAAGCCGACCATCGCACAGGATGTCGGTGACGTTGATGTCCTCGACGAGTCGCACCGGGTGCCAAATGGGCAACACCGAGACCGCTTGCCCGAAACGAATTCGTTCCGTGATTGCAGCGGCCTTGACAATCGGCAGGAATGGGTTGGGACAGAACCCATAGTTCGAGAAATGGTGCTCTGCGAACCAGGCGGTGTCGAACCCGGCGGCGTCTGCTAACCGGATCTGATCCATCGTGTGGCGGTAGACGTCGACACCAGCTTCCATCTCAGGTGTGGACATCAGATGGAAGGTCTCAAAGCGCACAAGATGGAACGTACCGCAAATACGTCCCCCGGAAATTGCTCGAGCTGTTCGAGGTGCGGGTTTTAGTCGTCCATTGGTTGGCCGTCGAACTCGCCCCAGAGCTTCGCCATCTTTTCGGGATGTTCACCATCCGGTCGGCGGCGGTCGTACCAGAAGCCGGACGGGTCACCGCTGTGCACATGCACCGCGGACTTTCGCCAGTAGTCGTAACCCTCGACGAGTCGTACATCCGCGCTGACATAACGAAGCGTCAGTCCAGCCCGGCGGCGGATCGATGAATTGGCGGCGGAACCATGAAGCAACATGTCGCTGTGAAGCGAGGCGTAGCCGGCCGGCATGGCATTTAGGTACTGTGGTCGGCCTTCTATCTCTTGAGAATCAGCTTCTTGTCCGAGTATCCGGCTGCCGTCAAGCTCACGGACGTGATGTTTCAGCGCTCCGTCGAGATGACTGCCTGGTACGAATCGCATTGCTGCATTCTCGTCGTCAACATCGTCGATAGCTAGCCACACACTGACCGAGCGGCTTGGTGTCATTGGCCAGTAGACGGCATCTTGATGAAAGGGGACTTCCTTGCCGTCGTTCGGAAGCTTGGCGAATAGATGGCTTCCCCAACAGACGATTTCTTCGCCCAATAGGTCAGCAGCCATTCTAGTAATGCGGTCATCTGTAACTATGTCGTGCAGCCGTTCGCACACTACGTGGTACGTGTTGATCGAGTACGAGTTGCGGTTGTCGTCGGCGTCGAGCACCTGCTGCAACAAATCGTCAAAGTAGTTCCGTAGTTCGGCTGCCTCGTCTGAGGGCAGCACCTGCCGGGGCTCCAAGAAACCTTGCAGGTTGTAACGAGTGATGTCACCAGCGGTCAGAATTTTGCCGTCGCGAGCCTCGCTCGGGATGTACCGCAGGTCGCGCCCGGGCCCTGTTGGGTCGGCGCGTCTTCTGCTTACAAAGCGGCGTTCGATGTCAGCCATGGCTATGACGGTAGGCACGGCGTTGTGATTTTGCCAAAGTCGACTAGGCGTAGCCGACGTCCGAATACCGTGGTGGTTGGATTGCGTCCGGCCGCCTCGGGCAAGAACCGAGGCGAGAAAAGAGCTTTGTCGAGCGCTTGGTTGTTCGGTGCCCCTTGAATAGGGGTGCGCGTGGTTGGACGGGGACCTATGACGTACGAACACAGGGGCAGTAGCGGTCGATCTGTGGCTAGTACAGCGTGGAAAATAATCAGGATTCGAATGGTCTGAGAGCGCCGAAATTTCAGCGATTTAACTTGATTGGCTACGTAGAGTCGCTGCCTTGCCGGCTCAGGCTGCCTCCGACCATGAGCATCGTCGCACTCGGCTCGAACGACGCCGCGTCATCGATGAATTATCCATGGGGGTTATCCCGGCCTCTCGGCACGTTAAAGCACCCCTGACCCGTCGCCATTGGATGACGTAAGTTCTTTGTAAAGCCAGAGCCAGGCAAGCGGGTGCATGGACGGTTGGGCGGCGACCACCACAGGTAATGGCGACCAGCACAGGTAATAATGGCGGAACTCCCGATTGCCTTCGAACGAAAGTGTGCTCTTTGTGGCTCGGCCTATACCACTCGATGGTCTCCGTATTATTGACTTGACCCAGGTGCTGGCTGGCCCGTACTGCACCTATCAGCTTGCACTGCTGGGCGCTGAGGTCATAAAGGTGGAACCGCCTGGCGGCGAGTGGATTCGTTCCGGCGGACCAGTTGAAGAGCTGGTTCCGCAGCAGCTTGGTCTGTCTTTCTGTGTGCAGAACAGCGACAAGCAATTCCTTGAAGTTGACCTGAAAGAACCAATGGGGCTCGAATCAGTTCTGGAGCTCGTCGACGACGCTGACGTGTTCATCCAGAACTACCGCCCCGGCGTGGCCAAGCGTCTTGGGCTCGGCATCGGCGCGGTGCAGGCCCGAAATCCAACGATCGTTTACTGCTCGATATCTGCCTACGGCGATGAGGGCCCCATTGGCGGTCGCCCTGCGTATGACCATGTGGTTCAAGCCATGTCAGGGATTATGGAGACGACCGGCACCGACGAGATGGGTCCAACCAAGGTTGGCGCTCCATATGTCGACTACGCCACTGGGCTAAACGCTGCGTTCGCTGTCATGGCGGGGCTTGCCGAACGCGCACGTACGGGCGAAGGGCAGGTGGTTGATGTGTCCATGCTCGACACCACTCTGAACCTGATGGCCTCGAATGTGTCGTCGGTGGCTACCACGGGTAACGACCTGCCTAGGCTCGGCAACGAGGCGGCAAGCCGGTCGCCGTCATCGGGCTGTTTCGTCACGTCTGATGGGGTGAAGCTCATGATCGCGTCGAACACCGAGCGGCAGTTCCATAGCTTGTGTGAAGTGCTTGGACATTCTGAGTGGGCGGCCGACGAGCGCTGGTTGAGCCCCACGGTGCGTCGCGAGAACCAGGACGCTCTCCGAGTCCTGATGATCGAGGCCTTCTCCGCCGACAATGCTGCGAGCTGGGAAGATCAACTCGTCGCGCACTCCGTGCCAGCGAGCCGGGTACGCAAACTCTCTGAGGTGATTAACGAGGGCCAGCCAGCGGCCCGCGGATTGCTCCATGAGATTCTGGTGGGCTCCGAAGCAACTCCGGTCCAGGTTCCCGGCATCGGCTTCCAATTGAATGGTGACAGCCTCGGACCACGAAAGGCGCCGAGGGCGGTCGGTAGCGATAATGACACCTGGCTGAAGTGATTGGCTAGGCCGGTGCGATTGGGTCGCCTTGTTGGGTAGTCGATGACCGGCCGTCGACGCCGACTGGCACGTCGCCCATTAACGTGACGCGCCAGAACTGGCGATCGAAGTCAGTAGCGAAGATATCTCGAGGAGCTAGATGGGCGGTTGACCGGTTGTCCCAGAAGGCAACAGACCCGGGCTCCCACTGGAACCTGACGGAAAAGTCTGTGCGCACGGAATGCTCCCAAAGCAACTCCAACACCAACTGGCTCTCTCTAGGAGAGAGGCCCACGATTGACTTCAAGAAGGCCGGGCTGGTGTACAGCACCCGTTCACCGGTTTCGGGATGGACCCTGACAAGTGGGTGCTCGCTGACGAGTGAGCGATCTTCGAGAGTTTCCTCGAGAGCGGCTGACCTCTCGCCACCTGTGGGGATGCTGTAACTGTGCACACCTCGTAGTCCGTCGACAAAGTCCCGGAGGGTCGGGGACAGAGCCTGGTAGGCGGCGGCCAGGTTGACCCACTGAGTGTCGCCACCGTAAGGCGGCACGATGTCACCCCGCAGGATTGACTGTCCGGGCGGGTTGATTGCCGCGGTGATGTCGGTGTGCCAGCCTGTCCACGGACGCATCAACGGAGGCGCCAGGCTGCTGTTGGCGACACGATGTTTGGCAATAGAATAGATCTCGGGGTACTCGGCATGGCCCCCGAAAACCACATGGCCCGGAGTTGGGACGCCGAACTGGCGGGCCATGGCCACATGCGCCTGGTGGTCGAGTTTTTGGTCGCGGAAGAAGACAACCTTCCATTTCAGAAGAGCAGCCCAGATTTGGGCTATCACCGCTGAGTCGAGAGGCTGGCGTAGATCGACGCCGTCGATCTCCGCCCCGATGTGAACCGAGAGGGGTCGCACTTGGATCTTGGGTGGGCTATCAGTCGTGTTGTTGCTTTCGGTATCGAGATCCGACGTCATGGCTCGAGTCTTCCACAGCGGCACGTCTTGATATCCACGAAGGGCCGGGTGCCAAGCTGGTGCTCGCTGCCGTGTACCTTTGGCGAGATGGTGTTATCTCGAACGGGTGATTCGCTGGTGCGGGTCGAAGACGTCCATCTACTACGTGGCGAAACAACATTTGTTGGTGACGCTTCGCCCGATGCGGTGGTGGCTCATTTCGTGACCTCGTCGATAGCGCACGCCGAGATTGTGAGCATCGACACCGCAGATGCAGCGGCGGCACCGGGGGTTCTTGCTGTCGTCACGGGAGCCGATTTAGCAGCGGCTGGTCGACCCACCTATGTGCCAGGACTTGCCGCGCCGCACCCAGCGTTCTCCGCCATGCGCGCGTTAGCTCGTGATCGGGTCCGTTTCGTGGGCGAGGCCGTGGTGGCGATCGTGGCGGAGACCGAGGCGGCCGCCGCCGACGCCGCAGAATTGGTTGTTATCGACTACGACCCGCTCCCACCTGTTGTTGATTTGACGACGGCCCACGAAGCGCCACCGATCTTCGATGGCTCTGATAGCAATGTGCTCGTTTTCGAGGAAAGACCAGATTCAGAGCCGATTGACTTCTCCGCATTCGAGGTCGTGGTGCAGGCTCGTATCAACAACAACAGAGTCCATCCTGCACCGATTGAAGGTCGGGTCGCCGCTGCCCGCTGGGTCGACGGACGACTCCACCAACACGCTTCATGTCAGGGCGTACATCCAATGCGGAACGCTCTCGCTGCGTTCTATGGTCTCGAGGCTGACGAGGTGCGGGTGACGACCAGCGATGTCGGCGGTAGTTTCGGCGCCAAGGCCAGGGTCTATCCCGAAGACTTGGTGCTCGGTCACCTGGCAAAACTCGTTGATCGGCCGGTGCGCTGGACGCCACCACGAAGCAACGACATGGTCGGCTTGGGCCACAGCCGGGCTCAGCTGCATGATTTGACCATTGCCGGTGACCGGGACGGCACTCTGCGGGCGTTGCAGGTTCATGTTCGGACCGACGTTGGTGCGTATCCAGTTGCAGGCCTGGCTCAGGCACGAAACGCAACGCGCATGCTGCCTGGACCGTTTAACATCGAGCACATCCACTGGACACTCGATGCGGTGGCGACGAACACGACCCCGATAGTTGCGTATCGAGGCGCAGGCCGCCCCGAGTCAGGAGCGCTGCTGAACCGGGCAATCGATTTGTTCGCCGCCGAGGTCGCTATGGACCCGCTGGCGGTCCGGGTTAAGAACATGATCGCGGCGGAACAACTCCCGATGACCAGCGCTGGTGGGGTCATTTATGACTCGGGCGATTATCCAGGGTGCTTGCAGAAACTGTTGGACGAGTTAGACATTGACGCGATCCGCCGCGAGCAGTCCGAGCGCCGTTCAACCGACCAGGTGAGGATGCTTGGCGTCGGTATCGCCGCCTTCGTGGATCGCACCGCTGGAGTTCCTGGCACTGAATACGGTGCCCTACATCTAAATCCTGATGGAACCTTTGTGGTGCACACAGGTTCGTCGCCCTACGGGCAGGGTCACTACACCACATGGATCCAGCTGGTGTCGGAGCGCACTGGAGCGCCCGTCGAATCGATCAGCGTGTTCCACGGAGACACCGATGTGGTTCCTCGAGGTGGCCTTACCGGTGGAAGCCGGTCAGCGCAAAAAGCTGGCTCGGCCGTCGCTGTGGCCACAGAAATATTGGTTGAGCAGGCAAGGGCCCGGGCGGCTGAGATGCTTGAGGCGGCTGTTGATGATGTTGTGCTCGACCTGGAGACTGGTTCCTTCCATGTCACCGGGGCTCCTGGAGCGACAACGTTTGGGTGGGCGGACATTGCGGCAGAAGAAACTGCTGCGGGCGACCCATTCGCGCTTAAATGTGAAGCGGACTTCGAACCAGACAATCACTCGGTGCCCTATGGTGCTCACGCCGCCGTGGTTGAGGTCGACCGGGAGACAGGAGCGGTAACGCTGCTGCGTATGGTCACGGTCGACGATGCGGGCACGATGATCAACCCGATGATTGTCTTGGGCCAGGTGCACGGCGGAGTGGTCCAAGGCATTGGTCAAGCGCTGTATGAAGAGTTTGTCTATGACGACAACGGCAATCCGCTTACTGGGGATCTGCTGTCTTACACGATGCCGTCGGCCACTGAGGTCCCGAACCTCGAAGCCCATATGACTGAGCACCCGACGCCGAACAACCCCCTCGGGGCGAAGGGGATCGGCGAGTCGGGGTGCATTGGTTCGGTGCCAGCCATCCAGAACGCAGTCATTGATGCCCTTGCGCCGCTTGGTATCCGGCACATCGATCTGCCCCTCACGCCCCAACGGGTCTGGCGGGCCATGTCTGCAGCAGCGGTTTAACGAGGTGGTGTCCGCCGACGCTGTCAGTCTCCATGTGAAGTACTTTGTGAACTGAACAGCAAGGAGCGCTCATGCAGGATTTCAACGACAAGACAGCGGTCATCACCGGAGGAGCGTCCGGTATTGGTTTGGCTATGGCTCGCCGGTTGGGTCAAGAGGGTGCCAATATTGTGATCGGTGATGTCGAGGTGGGGGCACTCGGCCGTGCTGTGGTCGAGTTGACTGACGCTGGTGTTGCAGTGGAGGCGGTGCTGACCGACGTGACTGACCGGGGCCAGATTGTTGCTCTCGCAGACGCGGCCCAGGAGCGATTCGGAGACATCCATTTTCTGCACAACAACGCTGGTGTAACCACGGCAGGTTTGGCCGAGGAACAGAGTGATGCACAGTGGGACTGGGTTCTGGAAGTGAACCTGCTCGCCGTTATCTATGGATGCCGGGAGTTCTTGCCCCGGATGAAGTCCCATGGTAAACCAGCTCACATCCTCAATACCGCGTCGATGGCAGGGATGTCTGGTGGGCCGTTCATGGCGCCCTACTTTGCTACCAAGTTCGGTGTGGTGGGACTGAGCGAGGGCCTTTGGCATGAGGGCCAGGCCACCAAGTCAAATGTAGGCGTCTCGGTTCTATGCCCGGCATTCGTCCGAACCGGTATAGCGCGGTCCGATCGCAACCAGCCCGCTGACATGGGTGGATGGGTCACCCCAGGTTCGCAGGGCGGTGCCCGATTCGGTGAGTTCCTGTCCGCAGGAGTCGACGATGGGATCGAGCCTGCTGATCTAGCTGAGACAGTCCTGGCCGCTATTCGCGAGCAAAAGTTGTGGATACTGACCCATCCACAATCACCCGAGGTGATCGTGCGAAGGGCGAACGCCATCGCTGAGACCGGTGTGCCCCCTGAAGTGCGTTCGATGGGTCGCTAAAGAGAGCGGCAAGGTACTCCTGGCCAAGGTGCTCCTAGCCAAGGTGTTCCTAATTCGGCTCCGCACTGCGGCGCTGTTCGAAATCGTCCCGAAGTGAACGCGCACGATTGGCTACCGAGATCGGTTTTTGCACCACACCAGCACGACGGGCCAAAACGTCGTTAAGTTCGGCACCGACGAGCAGAGCGATGCTTAAAAGATACATCAGGCTGAGTGCAAGCAGGATCGCTCCGACTGTTGACTGGACGCCATTCTGGTCACCGGCGAGCCGCACATATATCGCAAAAGTTTGTGATATTACAAACCAACCGATGGTGGTCAACACCGCCCCTGGTACGTCGTACCGCCATGGCGTCCGATGATGTGGCCCGAGGTGAAATACCGCGGCGGCCCAGGTGACGAGACCGAGCAGTACTAGTGGCACCGTAAAGAACCGCACGACTCTGTCGGCTGGCAATACCGCCAGCAGAGTCGCTCCGGAGGCCACGATGAGGATCGTCCCGAACCCAAGCCCAACTGCGGTGAGCCGTACTAGCCACCAGGGTCGACTCTCCTCAATTTCGTAGGCGACATCGAGCGCTCGAATCAAGCCGGCGAATGCACGCGACAGCGTGAAGAGTGCCACCAGGGTGGCAACGGTGGCCACCCCTGCACTTGATGTGCTGAAGAGGTCGCGCACCGTCGAGTTCAACGCATCAGACTCAGAGAACGTGCTGGTGATGAAGCCTTCGATCTCGCTTTGCACGTCTGCTGTGATCGACTCTCCAACGACGGCATCGAGCGAACTGAGGGTGCTCACGAGAGCGAGGACTGCGGCTGGGATCGACAGAACTGTCCAGAACGTGATGGCAGCGGCCACATCGCCGACACGGTCTGCGCTGTACTCCGCGGCAACATCCTTGACGAGTTGCCACAACCATACGGCGAATGCCAACGGTGCTCGAGGCGGTAGAGGGGAACGGGGATCAGCATCCATTATGAACTGTGCAAGCTACTAGCAGCTGAGCCCGAACCGCTGGATCTTGCCGCTGCTGGGTCTTAGGCAACGATTCGACGAAGACGACGTCGCGAGAGAATGCATCGTTGCCGAACCGGGTGCAGACGTGTCCCCTCAGATCGGTGGAGCGTGCTTCGTTCTGCGCAACGGTGTCGGCCGTGAGGTACTAGTTGCCAAGGAAACGCACATCTTCGACACATCGGTAACCGTCGAAGAGAAATAATGGCGATTCGGGTACGTGAACAGCCAGCACACCCTGAGTTCTACGGGCAACCGGTTTTACGTCGTCGACAACGGCGATGGGAGAACAAGGAATAGGGGAACTGGCTGAGCCCGGTCGGACTGCGTGAACCAACCCGACGTGCTTGGCCAAGACCATGCCACACTCGGTCTGGCCGTCTAGGTGATAAAGATCGCAGTTCAGGTGTTGCTTGAACGATCGCCTCATCTCGACGTTTGGCTATTTGCCGGCGCTTGATGCCATGGTTTACTGGCCAACGAGTCGCCCGACCGTCTCATGCGTTGGTCCTGGCCATCATGCGTTAAGTGGTCGGCGCCGCAACATTTCGGTGACCACGTCGCCGGGCTGAACCCCATCTTGAGTGAGTAGATTTGCGACTAGAGTCGATCTTGAGTCCAGTTGTTCGAACGTGGAATTGGCTCGTTGACCGGATTCGTTGGCCCACTGCAGGGCCACTCGGTTTTACCCAACGCTACGGTCACAACATTCAACGCATGCGTTTATAGCGGTGCCTCGATCGCTGCGAAAGCCATTGGTCAGCGTTGAGGCGTCCAACATGGCGTAGAACTCGTGATACCGGTTCGGCTGGTCATTGGGAAATTATGTGTTCGCCGAATAGGTCAATCGAACGCAGCGCCTCGTCGTGGGCGAGGTCGCCGAACGCGAATGAGCCGATCACGTACTCGACGACCCCCGATACGCGGAGTTCATCAATATGGTCTCTGATACGTTCTGGCGACCCGGTGACGATTGCGTCGAACTCTTTTGCCCGTTCGTAGTCGCCTCCGATGGTTGGATCGTTGGGTATGTCGTAACCGAAGCGGCGGAACAATAAGCCAAGATTGTGGCTGTAGGTAGACCAGGCTCGGCGGCCGATCCGGTCGGCTTCGGCGTCTGTCGGAGCGATGACGAATTTACGGATCACGCCGACTGTTGGATCGTGCCCACCGCTCAACTTGTCTTGGCGTAGCGACTGGTAGCGCTCGATTGCAGCGATGGCGGTGAGTGTCGGGCCTGCCACGACTGTGCTGACGCCAAGAGCTGCCGCTGTCTCGATAGTGCCGGGCCGCCACAGCGGTGGATATGGCAGCTGCATCGGATGCAACTCGAGCGGCACGTCGACCAGATCGTAGAAATCCCCCTGATAGGAAAAGTCACCGGTTGACTGGAGTGCTAACAACAGCAGATCGAGCATCTCTTCGGTGCGGGCAGCGGCTTGGTCGGCCGCTAGGCCCCATAGCTTGTGCTCGGGTGCGCTTATGCCCTTGCCGAACCCGATTTCGAGCCTTCCATGGGTGAGATGGTCGAGCATGCAGATCTCTTCGATCAACCGAATCGGGTGGTAAAAGGGCAGGATGTGCACCAACGAGCAGAGCCGCATGCGATTCGTGCGTTGGGCCAGTGCCGCTAGGAAGATACCGATGCTGGGCGCATGGTCGAGCGGAATCATGTGGTGCTCGGACTTGTGGTAGCCCCAGAACCCCGCATCTTCGGCCCGTTCAGCCAGCGTCAACCGACTCTCCAACAGCTCACCCAAGGCAAGCCCACCTGGTTGTTCGCCTTGGTCGAAAATACCAAATCGCATCATGTTCCATTCGCAAAAGCCGGGGGATAACCGTCGCCAGCGTGACCCGGCGCCGCAGCTAAACCTAGCTCACGGTCTCACGTGCACAAGCCTGCTTAATCTAGGTGATCACAGATGGGCAAGGATCGACCTTGTCTGCTGAGCGACAGTCTGCTGAGCGACAGTCTGCTGAGCGAAAGTCTGACCAGGGTTACTCTGAGGAGCGTTACGCAGTCAGCCTGACGGTGGTGTCTGGGTGTCCCTCTGGCACGTGGTCTGCTAGGAGATTCCACATTAAGGGAACCTCGCCCTGAACGCTGACCCGATGGCCTCGACGCTCTTGTGGCCAGTAATCCCACATGGCATGGTGCAAAGCGCAACGGTTGTCCCAGATAGCGATGGCGTTCTGGGTCCAGCGGAAGCGGCATTGGAAGTTGGCTCGTTCGGTATGGGCCAGCAAGAAGTCCAGCAGCGCTCGCCCTTCGTCTTTCGGAAGGCCGTTGATCGACTCGGTGAACTCGCGATCGACGAATAGCGCTGGTCGTCCACTATCTGGATGGTGACGCACTACGGGATGGTCCGCTTCTGGCCAGGCGGACCCTGGCGCTGTCTTCATCTGAAACAGCTTGCGATAGGACTCTTCGCCCGAGTGGTGCGCCGTCATGCCATCGAGGTACTGCTTCATCTGCGGGGAAAGGGCGTCATAGGCCGCGTACAAGCTGGCAAAGAGGGTGTCACCCCCAACGTTCGGTACTTGGTGTAGCTGAAAGATGGAAGCTTGCGGTGGCCGGTCATCGCAGGAGACGTCGGAATGCCAACGATTTCCTGCGGCCACTCGGCTCTGTTCAGTGGTGCGCATGCGGATCAGCCCCGGATGCGGATTGTCTTGGCTTGCACCAGCTTCGCGTGCGAAAGGATGAACGTGGACTGGACCAAAGCGGCCAGCGAACTCATAGTGCTGCTCTTCGGTCATCGCTGGCTGATCGCGTAGAAAGATGACCGAGTGACGAGTGAACACGTCAAAGAGTTCAGCGAACTGTTCGTCGTCTAAATCAAGCACGTTCAGACCGCATACCTCGGCCCCGAGAAAGGGCGTAAGTGGGGTTACGTCAAGCGTCATGAGAGTCTCCTGGAGCACGGTGGTGCGCTAGTGGAACGTAGCACTCACACGCACAACTATTCTGAAGAGTGGCTGCCTGAAGAGTGGCTGCCTGAAGAGTGGCTGACAGCGTGATCTTGTATCAATGCGATGTGCCAGAGCACTCCTGCCCGGCGTGTGTTAATTCGTCGCAGCCATTTCAAGGGTCTCTTTGTTTGAGCGCTGAACGACCGGTCGTTGGGCAATCCATCATTGAGAGCTGCGGGGTGAATTCAGGGCCCGATGGGTTGAGCCTCGTCTCGCTCGGGCGGCTCAGTATGTATCTGGACCGAACGGCGGTCAGCGAGCTGTCACGAAAGGACTGCTCCTAAGTGTTCAACGCCATTGGATTTCAACGCCATTGGGTGCAGCCACGGCTCGCACGGGGGCACGGGAAGAACTCGTTTGTTACGTGCGAGCCGAGATTAGGCAGATGCCAGCCCGAGAATGATGTCAGGAGCGTGTCCCGTCTACGGTGGTCGTGCTGGACGATAGGGGAAAACATGGCCATCGATGATCAGAAATACACCGGGTTCGGAACTTCGATTTCGGATCCAGGCGTCCTTACAGTGACGTTCAACCAACCCGAGACCCTGAACGCTTCTACGGTGCCGATGAAACGCGACCTGATCGAACTGCTTACCCAGGCGCAGATGGACGACCGGGTGCGCGTTGTCGTGTTCACTGGTCAGGGGCGCGGGTTCTGGGCTGGTGACAACTTAAAATCTTACAACCAATCGACAAATGGCCACATGCCACCGATCGACGGGGGACATCACGACGAGCTCAGTACATATAACGGCCTGCGTACAATCTCACAGACGGTCAACACAGCGGTGCGCCATCTCGACAAGCTGACTATCGCAGCCGTCAATGGTTTTGCGATCCAGACCGGCTTCTCCTTTGCCCTGGCTTGCGATTTCCGTATTGCTGCGCGGTCTGCTCAGTTGGGCAGCGCGACGCTACGGTTCGGGCTGCTACCCGACGAAGGTGGGCAGTGGTTGTTAGTGCAACACCTTGGTGTGGCCAAAACTATGGACTTCTTAATGCGCAAGCGCATCGTCGATGGGCAAGCGGCGCACGAGCTCGGACTCGTGCACGAGGTGGTCGACGACGATCAGCTCATGCTGGCGGCCATGGAGTTGGCGACCGAGCTGGCGAACGGGCCTCAGGTGGCGATGCGCATGCTCAAACGGTCTATCAACCAGGCAGCGAACATGACCTGGGACCAGTCACTCGATGAGATAGCAGCCAAGACTGCGATCACTGATCACCTGGCCGACGCTAAAGAGGGTGGGGCAGCGTTCCGAGAGAAACGTCAACCCAAGTTCAACGCCTGGCTTGAGTCCGACTCCTAGGAGGCAAGGCCCCAGCAAATGGAATACCAAGTGGCGGATGTCGCGCAGCTCTGTCGAGATGGCGCCGAGAGCAACGTTGACATAGGGCGTTCTCGCTTCTCCAAGCGCTGCCGGTTAGCGGCGGTACTCGGGGCGTCCTAACGCACTGTCACCGGGCAATCGCTCATCGGCACTGCGATACGGATCGATAGCTGGGCTCTTGGAATCGAGTGCGCGTCTTGGCAACCACGTACTCGCCGAGCGATTAGGCCGCTGAGCGGCCACCGATGGGTGCCTCGATGAGTCGGGTGCTTCCCTGGATGAGTTCACCGTCGGTTGACTTCGCGGCGCTACATCGTGGGAGCATGGTTTAATGATTTCTCCCGCGCATCACTCTGTAACTTCGTGAACGACTCAGGTGACGGCCAACGGTTGGCGGCGGGAGTCGACTCGCTGAGGGGTTGGTTGGTTGTAGCTGCAACCTTTTTGTCGACGGCGACCATCTTTGGGGTGACGTACAGCTTCACCACCTTCTTGTCCGCTATGTCGGACGAGTTCGGTTCCGGCAATGGGTCGACGGCGATCTTATTTGGCCTCACGATCTTCTTTCTCTTTGTGCTCGGGTTGCCAGCCGGGCGCGCATCAGATCGGTGGGGGCCGCGCCCAGTTGTGCTTGTGGGGTGCGCTGCGATGGTGAGCGGTCTGTTGCTGACTTCGATGGTTGACCGGATCTGGCTTGGGTACCTCACCTATGGTTTCGGCATCGGTGTGGGCGCTGCATGCTGCTACGTACCGTTGGTGTCGCAGGTCTCGGGATGGTTCGAGAGGTACAGAGCTGTGGCACTTGGTATTGCCGTGTCTGGGGTGGGGGTGGGCACGCTGGTCGGTCCCCCGATTGCTGACGCGTTGATACAAGAAAACGGGTGGCGGTGGACCTATCGGGTCTTCGCTGCTGCATGCTTGGTGTCCTTGTTTATCGTTGCTGCTTTGGCGTTCCGAGCGCCCAGGGCGGCGGACCAGAGCCCGTTGGATTTGCGGGCAGTTCTGCGTTCTCCGGTGTTTCGGAGTATGTATCTAGCGGGGTTCCTGATGACCCTTGCTCTGTTTGTGCCCTTCGTTTTCTTGGTCCCTTATGCGGAGGAGCAAGGGATGTCAAGCGCTGCAGCGGCTGCGCTCATCAGTATTCTCGGGATTGGTTCGATGGCAGGACGCCTCATCCTCGGCATGTTCGTGAACATGGTTGGTTTGATGCGTCTCTACCAAATTTCGTTCGGAATTTTGGGTGGTTCATTCGCTATCTGGCTCTTCGGCGGCGACAGTTATCTGGCGCTGGCGATTTTTGCCTTCGTCTTAGGAACAAGTTATGGCGGCTATGTAGCACTGAGCCCCGCAGCAGCCGCTGAGCTGTTTGGTTTGGTCGGTTTGGGGACCGTGCTTGGTGCCTTGTACACCGCAGGGGGAGCGGGTGGACTTATCGGTCCTGCGGTGGCGGGCTGGCTAATCGACACGACGGGGAGTTACCGGCCTGCCATCATCTTCGCGCTCGTAATCGGCATGCTGTCTGCGCTGGTTTTGCGCAGCGCCATCGCCGCGAGCGCGAGAGGATCGGCCGAGTCGGTAGTGGGCTAAGGCTCTGGTAGTAATCGATCTGGAGCGAAGAAGGAAAGGATGCGGGCAGACGATCACGGCTCAGCGCTTATCTGAAAACGATTGGGCATCCGGTCCGTCCGATGGAGAGAATGTCGCAGTCCTAGGCAGCCAAGCTCATAGCAAGTGTCACTGGGGCGATGAGCGAAGAGGACTGGAGCGTTACGCGTCGCCTTGCCTCGCGACTGATTCCCAATTGCTTCGAAGAATGTCTACCGCTGCGGTGCACATGTGCGGTGCCTCTCCTGCGTTGAGGTACCTGTTCAGGGCGGCAGCCCGGGATGTCGAAATAAGCGGCGACGCCGTCGTTGCCGGCGCGGTGTATGGCCTTTGGTAAGGGTGAACACTTCTGCATGGGAGCGGCACTCCCTCGGATCCAAGCGGGCATTGCCTTCGAAGTGTTGTTCGACCTTCGAAGTGTTGTTAGAGCGGTAGAGCAACGTTGCGTTATTAGCGTACGAAAACAGCTTTGAATACGAGCCCAGCTACCCACTGCATGGCCCCACTGAACGTTGGGTGACCGTTCTTCCTTGACGGCCTAGTGCAGCGTCGACGTCTCTCTGCAGATAGACCACCAACGGTGGGCTTCGGCGCTTGAACCTTGGCTGTTACTCGAGCCCGCCGGAGATCAGCAGCTGGACCATACGTTCATCGTTGTAACCAAGAATGTCCGTGAGGACATGGGCGGTATGTTGCCCCAGAGTGGGCGGTGAGCCTGCATGCGCTGGAGTCCGAGAGAGCAGGTACTTCGGACCTTCGACTACCACCTCACCAAGAGCAGCGTGGGGCACAGATACGAAGTGTTCCCGGTCGATGAGCTGAGGGTCAGCCGCCATGGATGGGCTGTCGGCAACACGATGGGAAGGAATTCCTACGGACTGGAGCTGGGTCTCGGCGTCGGCCAGATCCTGCTCACTCGTCCATTGGGAGATGATGTCGTTGTCGAGTCCGCCGGTGATCGACTCAAGTGCCGACCGCTGTTCATCGTTGGTACACGCTAGAGCGATCCAACGATCGTCACCTGCGCACGGAAAAGTCCCGTGCGGGTGATACCGAGCATCGTCATTGCCGATCGGCGTAGTGACGTTGCCGTTGATCGTGTAGTCCAGGATCAACGGAGCGACTGCATGCAGCGCTGCTTCGGCCTGCGCGAAGTCGATGTATTGTCCACGGCCCGTGCGGCGGCGATAATCGAGCGCTGCCAACAACGCTGCATGGGCGAACCGGGGTGAAATGTAGTCGGTATAGGCGCCGAAGGGCCCGCTTGGCGCCCGGTCGGGCCAGCCGGTTATGCCAAAGAATCCAGACATAGCGGCGGCCATTGTTCCGTAGCCGGCGAACTCAGCCAGCGGGCCGGTCTGACCAAAGAGGCAACTCGACATCATGATGATTGACGGGTTGATCTCTCGCACCGACTCGTAGTCGAGGCCGAATCCAACCATTGCTTTGGGTGAGTAACTCTCCGTGATGATGTCGGCCCATTGGATCAGGTCCTTGATAACGGCGAGGCCCTCGGCGGTAGTCGGGTTGATAGTCGCGCCCAACTTGCCAGCGTTCATGTTTGCAAACATCAGTGATGTCTCGAGCGAGTTCACATTGTCTTTGAAAGGCTGAAGAGTGCGGGCGGTATCGATGCGGGCGTTTGACTCGACGCGGACAACCGTCGCTCCGAGGTCAGCGAGCACGCGGGTACCGGCCGGCCCAGCCATAACCCACATGAAGTCGAGGACCTTCACTCCTTCGAGTGGACGGTTGTGCGGTGCCGTCGGTTGCGTCTCGGGAACCTGCACCTTGCGACGCGGTTCACTGAGTACACGCGATGTGTCGGCCCCAAGGGTGGGCGCAGGGGGAAGCCGGCGAAGTGGCGATGCAGTCGCTTTTGCAAAAGGGCCAGGGAATAAGTCACCATCAAGATCGTCCCAGAACTCGCGGACGCGAAACTGGTCGAGTCCAACGACGTCGTCGATCATGTTCACGGGCGCAATGAGCAGGCGTTGCTCGGTCGCTAGCAGGAGCAGCTCAGCTTTGGTGTGGGCCATGCAGAATGCACCGACACAGGCCTTGATGCGATCGTATTCTTGGATGGGTTCGCGACCGGTCAAGAGCAGCTCGCCGTAACCGATCCAATCACGATCGCGGGTGGCCTGATCGCAGAAACCCTCTTCGAGCAGGACCTGCATGAGTCTGTCGGTCGCCACACCGATTGCGCTGCCGAACAGGAAGGTCACGGACACGTGGCCGTCCATGCAAGGCCACAAAAGCTGAATGAATACGTCGCCAAACTTCAGCCCACCGGCTTCCCGAGTCAGCATCGTGTCACCGTTGGGGTGCGCGAGAATCATCGATTGGGTCGCCTGGGCCGATGCCTGCTGGGCCGACACGTCGACGAGTTGGCCGAGGCCGGAACGTGATCGCTCGTAAAGGGCGGCGATGATCGCGCCGGCAGCTTCGGCGGAGGCGTGCATACTTGCTTGTTCGGACTGCAAACGAAGCGGCGCCCGATCCGAGTCGCCTGTTATGCCTGCTGGCCCTGCGGCGGCCCAGACTGTTAGATCGGTGGCAGCCCAGTCAGCCTTTGGCCCGCTGAGGCCGAATGGTGTGATCGATACATAGATCAGGGCAGGGTTCACCTGCGCCACGTCGTTATAGCTAAGCCCTAGCTCTGCAAGTTTCCCAGCAGCGGCTGAGTCAATGAGTACGTCGGCTCCCTTGGCGAGTTCGAGCAGCTTTTGCCGGTCCGACTCGGACCCTATGAGGTCAAGGATGACAGAAGACTTACCGCGTCCATAGGAACTGAAACGGAGGCTGTTCTCGATGCCGGGCTTTCCGCCACGGAACGGCCCCATCGATCGACTTGGTGACCCGTTTGGCGGCTCAATAGCAATGACCTCCGCGCCGAGTTGAGCGAGCATGAACCCCGCTAGCTCACCCCGTTCGTCGGTCAGATCAAGTACCCGATATGGCTCTAACAAGACAAGCACCCCTAGCGCGGACCGTGAACGGAAACGACCGTAGTGCAGTACAGCCTGTCGACGCTCGTCAGCGTGGTGACACTGCCCCCTGCGGATCGGTGGACCAGTGGACCGACAGTGCTAGCGGTACGGGAGTCGGCGATAAACAACGACTGGACCCATGGTGCGTACCCATATCCGGGTAACCGACCAGCAGCGCTGGGCCACTCTTGTGTGCGTTGCGCCGCAGCCGAGATCCTTGGATCGATGTACCGTCGCGCTAGCAACAGAGCGGACGGCGGGCGAAACTATGAAGGAAGCGGCACGACGGCACCAGACGTATAACGGCCCACGAAACACTTTTTTCGATGAGCAAACTTATGGACCATTGCAGCTCGAATTACGGCGCAAGAGCAGGGGTACTTGGCAACTGCTCCGGCGCTTCGGCTATCACGATGACCGGTACGACGAAGCGTTCATCTGCCCCCACGACGTCGATGAATTCGAGACCGACCTGGCATCGATCCCATCGTTCCTCCAGTGGGTGGTACCTGCCCGGGGGATTCATTTCCCGGCGATCATGCTGCACGATGCCCTTGTGGCTGGGGCCGATGACCCCACGCACCTCGGGCCGCCGGTCGACCGGGTCGAGGCGGACCGCATCATGCGTGACGCTATGAAAGCACTCGGCGTTGGACTTATCCGTCGATGGTTCGCCTGGACGGGCGCTTCAGTGGCGACGGCAGCTTCTGCACTCAATCCGAAATGGTGGTGGCGTCTTGTGTTGTTCACGACGTTCGCCACGATCGCCACGCTTGGCGTGCTTGCTACGATCGATGTGTTCGACCTTGGGTCCCCACTTCCTTGGATGGGTGATCGCAGCACGGCTCAGGAACTAGCGAATGGATTCGGGCTTGCCCTTGCGGTATCGGCCATGTTGTCTGTCTTGTGGGGTCGCTTATGGCGCGCTGGCTTCATTGCTGGGCTTGCCTTTGCTGGGCTGCAGCATGTGACCTTGATCATGGTGGGCTTCTGGCTGGTGTACATGCTGCTCGAGCACGTTGTGGCCAAGAGCCAGGCACGGTCGCTGGCCGAGGTTGCTGCAGATCAAGAATGCTTGATCGAGCACATGCGATTGTCAGCACAAGTAGAGAAAGGATCAGCTAGCTACGTGGACCTGCGCATTCCTCGATCTCAGGTACGTGTCGCCGTGGCTGGCCCCAAGATGCGGGTCGGCGGCCTTCGACTAGTCACCGACCTTGGCATGCTGGAGGGCCACAGCCATCACGCATTAGTCGAGTTGAAACAGTCGCTCTTGTGCGTCTCACATTGCGGACCGGTTGGCAGCATGCCCACGGCAATAACCGTCGAGGTCGACTGCCAAGGCGCTTTCCTGCGCATCGATGCCGGGCACGCCAACCTGTATGCGCCAGTACTCGAAATCTCGACGGTGGACGGCGAAACGTTCGAAGCTCTACTCAAACGTACGGTGGCGGCAAACACAGGGAGGGGCTTCCTGGCAGGGCTGATTCCGGTTGTGGCAGAGGGACATGTTGAGGCGAGGAGCCACGATGTCGACGCGGGTAGCGAACATTTGATGACCGGCTACGACACGCCGGCGAGCGTCATGGATCGTGACGAACTGGCCGACGTCGGCGACAAGGAACTACGTGATGGCCACTCGTAGATCAGAAGCAGTCCTCTCGGGTGAGGAGGTAGAACGATTTGTTTGGGCTCTGCACCAGATGAAGTCGCCCGATTCCGAAACGGGCGGCCTCGAGTACGAGCCGAGTTCAAAGGTGGCGGCTATCAAGATACGAATATGACACATTGAAACATTGGCTTCTGTGCATGGCACCGCCAGTACCTGCTCGCCTTCGAACAACAATTGCAGGTGCATGACGCCGACGTGACCTTGCCGTACCGGGATTGGGAAGATCGCAGTGCGACAGCTTACAAAATATTTGTCGACCGTTTCGCAGGCTCGTTTGGGACGCAGGCGAAACCAGCCGACGTCACGCATGGCAAGTTCGCTTACTTTCCTGTGGCCAACGTTGTTGGCGAAGCGTGGGGAGTCGCTTTGCAGAGGAGCGGCGGTCGATCGGGAACGTGGCATCCCCAGCCCGGGAGTACTGTCTGGCTCGAAGACCTTCGTGTTGACGATGATTTCCACGCACTCTGGATCTTCTGGCAACTTCTTGAGACGGGCTGACCAACGATTCTTGATGCGTCCACAATGCGGCCCACAATTTTGTCGGCGGCCACATGAGTGGGGGCTCATCTCCAAACGATCCGGTCTTTTGGATGCATCAGGCCAATGTCGACCGCATATGGGCCAACTGGCAGGCCCGATCCGCTAGCTCTCTTGTTTAGAGATAGTGAAACGGGCGAGACAACGCAACTAGGCTCGGCAAAATGACGGACGTGCTTGATCTTCCCCGGCCTACGCAACACTTTGATGATTCGGCGATCGCTTGGCGCTCGTTTTCGGGATATGAAGGGCTCTATTTTTGGATCCTCGGTGTCGACCCCGAACGTCAACAGGTTGACCTTTTCTTTCGGCTTGCGCCTGGGGCGCGCTGTCCAGGTCATCGACATGTCGGTGCCACCGACACATTGGTGGTCGAGGGCGAACAGCGAACATGGGAGAAGACCGATGGTGGATGGGTGCTTGACCAAGTCCGCCCGCCAGGTTTCTACTCGTCGATTCCGGGCGACCATCTCCACTCTGAAGAGGGAGGCGCCGAAGGAGCCATCGTGCTGCTTTCGATGACGGCTATCGATGGCGTTGTTTGGGAGACCTTCGACGACGCTGGAGTTGTGCTGCAATCGGTGTCGACACTCGACGACTTTCACCGGGCCTTTGAGAAACAGGGCAGCGTCAACGCTCTACAACAGCCATAGGGACATGTCGGCCTGCCGATAGGGTTCTGTTGATGCGCCTCCTTGTTCGGAATATGTCTCGCAGGACCACGGAGAAGGACCTACGAGACCTATTCGAGTCGTTCGGTTCCGTGCAGTCCTGTGTGATCGTCATGGATACGGAGACGGGGGCGTCGAAGGGCTTCGGCTTCGTCGAAATGCCCAAGCCCGGTCACGCCAAGGCCGCAATGCTGCAATTAAATGGTTACGAGCTAGATGGCGAGGACATAAGGGTGAAACGGTCGAGCTGAGGGCCCTATCTTCTTTCCACGAATCAGCTGAGCCAACTAGGTTTGTTGCAGTTGCCAAACAGGGAGATAGCAGCAGTGGAAAAGGACGAGTTCTTCGCGGACGCACGGGATGACCTGACTGGACCGCTGGCGGGAGTCCGAGTGCTCGAGGTAACCACAACGTGGGCCGGTCCAATGGCGGGTGTGGTGCTGGCTGACCTTGGCGCTGATGTGATCAAGGTTGAGATCCCTAGCGGGGACGTCGCCCGCTCCCTCATTCCGTTACCGGATACCGAAGTCAGCCTGATGCACGCCACTGTCAATCGTAATAAGCGGTCGCTGGCCATCGATCTGACCAGCGATGAGGGCGCCCAGATCGTGCTCGACTTAGTCGCCAAGAGCGATATTTTCCTCGAGAACTTTAAGGCTGGAACCTTGGCTCGCCACGGCCTTGGCTTCGAGCAGGTCAAAGCCGTTAAGGCTGACATTGTCTATGTCTCGGTAACAGGCTGGGGCCAGTTCGGGCCAGACCACAAGGACGCCGGCTATGACCCGATCGCCCAGGCGGCCTCGGGTTTCATGTCGGTCAACGGATCGCCAGACTCGCCGCCGACTAAGGCCGGTACTTGGCTGGCCGACGACCTTGGGGGCCTCCACGGGGCCATTGGTGCTATGGCAGCGTTGCGGCACCGCGACCAAACGGGCGAGGGCCAATACGTCGATGTCTCGATGCTCGACGCCATGCTCTTTCAGACCAACGGGCTGCCCACCCTGGGCACGCTCGGGATGCAGCCGGAACGACACGGTAATGCAATCGGGTTCGTTGTGCCGTGCGACATCTACGAGTGTTCCGACGGACTCGTGTACGCAGGTGTACTTCTTGATGCCCATTGGGTGCTCCTCGCTGAACTGATCGGCCAACCAGAACTAGCACATCATGAGAGTTTTGCGACCCGCCCTGCCCGCGCAGCGAACCGAGACGTCTGCGACATGTTGTTCGGCGGCTGGCTTGCCGAACGCACTCGTGATGAAGCAGTCGAAACGTTACGGGCCCTCGGCCTGCCCGCATCACGAGTGCAAACGTTCGCCGAGGTCGTCAACGATCCCCATGTGATCGCTCGCGACATGCTGCAACCGACGACGCAGTACGACGGGCACACCGTCGACATTGTCGGGCCTGCCGTCAAGTTTTCTCGCACGCCGACACGCGTTCGCACCGCTGCGGCCTCACTGGGTCAACATAACGATGAAGTCCTCGACGAGCTCGGGGTCGACGAAGATGCCCGAGTTCAGCTACGTGACTCCGGCATTCTGGGCTGACGACAGCCCAGCAGCCTGCTCATTGGGTTAACGCTTGCGGGTCACCTGGACCGGCAGGTTCGTGTAGCCGTTGATGAAGGCAGAAAGAGTGCGTTCGGGTTCATCGACGACCTCGATGCGGTCGAAGCGTTGCAGGACTTCTTCCCACAGGATTCGCAGTTGCAGTTCGGCAAGACGGCTGCCCATACAGAAGTGGATTCCGTAGCCGAACGACAAGTGCCGTTCGGCATTGGGACGCGCTAGGTCGATAGCTTCAGCGTCGTCGCCAAAGACGTCCTCGTCACGGTTAGCCGAGAGGTACCACATCAGGACCTGGTCATCCTTGCGGATCTGTTTGCCACCGAGTTTGGTATCGCGGGTTGCTGTGCGTCGCATGTACGACAGTGGCGTCTGCCACCGAATAATTTCAGGAACGAGGTTCGAAATGAGGCCCGGGTTAGCGATGAGCTTGTCGTACTGATCTGGGTAGCGGTTTAGGCCATAGACGCTGCCAGACATCGAGTTGCGGGTCGTGTCATTTCCGCCAACGATCAACAGGAATAAGTTGCCGAGATGTTCTGCGGTCGACATGCCTCGGGTGGCTTCACCATGTACGAGCATCGAGACGAGATCGAAGCCGGGCTTTGCTTCGCGTTCGACCCAGAGACGTTCGAAGTATTCGAGGCACTCGCCAATCTCTTCACGCTGTTGAGCGCCCGATTCGACCAGCCCACCGGGTTGTGGAATCGAAGTGACGACGTCAGACCAGCGGGTGAGCTTATGCCGATCTTCGAGTGGGAAGTCAAAGAGCGTAGCCAATAGGAGGGTCGTGAGCTCGATGGAGACGTGTTCGACCCAGTCGAAGGTCTCTCCTTCGGGGAGACTTTCGAGCACCGCAACGGTGCGCTCTCTGATTTGGTCGTCGAGGTTGCGCAGGCTGCTTGGAGCAGAGATACCTCGGACAGTTTTGCGTTCGACAGTCTGGTCTGGCGGGTCCATGGCGATGAAAGAACCGACGTTGCCGATCGACTTCGGGATTGTCTTGCCGACAGGCGGGCCGATCGTGATTCCGTTGGCCGAGGAGTACGTCTTCCAGTCGCCATCGACGGCGCGTACATCGTCATAGCGGGTGACGGACCAGTAGCGGCCTGCGGAGCCGAGCTCGTTGAAGTGGACGGGGTCTTCGCGTCGCAACCGAGAAAAGTGGTCGTGCCACCGGTGCTCGCGAAACAGATGGGGGTTGAGCGGGTTGATCTCGTCTAGGGTTAGGTCGGCAGCCTCGCCGACGTCGCCGCCGAAGATGGCCTGTTCCATTTCTGGGCTTCGGATCGGGGCCCGCGCCAGCCAGGTTTCACGATCGGGCTTTGGATCGGCCATCGTTGTCTCCTGCGGATCGGCGTAGTAACGGCGTTATCTGCAAGGTTAGCGGCTGTGCCGGTGGTGACAATCAACGGCTCCTGACCCTGAACAGTGACATGACGCAACCGGTAAAGGGGCCATATCCCGTCGGCGGATTGTCTCTGTGGGCGATTCTGTTTGTTTGCTGGGGCTAACGATGGTTAGAGCGACCAGCAGCAGAGTCTGCTCGTTTATCCGACGTGACGAGGAACCTGCACGTACGCACTTGAGATATCAGGAAAATATTGTGGGCGTTGAGGGACTTGAACCCCCGACCCTCTCGGTGTAAACGAGATGCTCTAGCCAACTGAGCTAAACGCCCTGAGGTTCATGAGGCTAGCGGGGGAAGGTCCGCAGTCACACCTAGTTTCGAGAGAGGAATCCTGGATCAAAGCATCGAGAGTTCTTCTCGGAGGCTGACAAGGATTCCAGCATGGCTCAGAAGGCGCTGAGATCCTTCGCATTCGCCTTCACGTGGAGATTCTCGACACAGATGGAGCTAGGCATTGTTTCGTCCGTCTTCGTTACACGACCTGAACAGTCGTGCAGTTCCAAGACGAGTCTGTTGTTGCGCTGTCACACCGGGCCGATTGTCTTCTACGCTTGCTGCGATGACCGCCGTAGCTACGCGACCTCTACTGAAGGGCTGGTCCCATCTGGCGGCCGCCGCAGCAGCGATTACGTTATGCCCGATTCTGATAGCGCGGTCGCCCGAAGGAACCCGCATACCGGCGGCTATTTTTGGCGCCGGGGTGATTGCGCTCTTCGCAGTGTCGGGACTTTTCCACCGAGTAGAGTGGGGCCCTCGAGCACACAAGATCATGCAGGGGCTCGATCATTCCATGATTTTCGTGGTGATCGCCGCAACGTACACTCCTATTGCCGCCGTTGCGTTGCCCGACCCGCAAGGTCGACTGATCCTTACGTTTGTCTGGGCAGGGGCCATTGGGGGAGTAGCCCTTCGTTTCGCTTGGCCTAGCGCACCCCGAGCTGTCGTCGTGGCTCCCTACCTGGTGGTGGGCTGGGTAGCGGTCGTCGTGGTTGTCGATGTATGGCGGGCGCTTGGTATCGCAGGATTTACCTTGCTCGTCAGCGGGGGTCTGCTGCACAGCATCGGAGCGGTGGTCTACGCCCGCAAACGCCCCGACCCTTGGCCGACTGTTTTTGGCTTCCACGAACTGTTCCACCTGTTCGTAATCGGCGGTATTGCCTGTCATTATGTGGTTATCGCCTTCTTTGCTTTACGGTGAAGGCTCCCATCACGGATTGACCCTTCAAGTCATGGCTTCCTGGCGATGTAAAAAAGTAGATGATGGTTGGCAAATTTGATCCTGGGGACCAGATCCTTGAGTTCGTCTAGTCGGCCCGAACTGGGACGCGGACCGACGCTGTAGTTCGAACCCGTTCTGTTCTATAGGACTCGTCGAGAATTGTGCGTAATGAGCCAATGGCAGAAGGAAGCAAGCAAAATTGCCGCACACGGTGACGCAGCGGGTGCATCCATAGATCTGCGGAGGATTACCAGATGCCTTTATCAAGAAGTGATCGTTGATACGTTGCGGTTTGGCGGGCAGCCGATCGAAAATGTCGAAACGTACGAGGTCGGAGGTCAGCTGCGCTGTGCAGCAGGGATACGCGCCTCGTGGACACGGCCGATCGCGTCATCGAGAGCGAACGGGGCCCAGTCTCATTCTTCGATACCGGCACGACCTCGGACGCCCCGAAAACGTACCGAGGCTGTGTGGCGAAGATGGCTGTGTGGCTGTGTGGCTGTGTGGCTGTTGAGTTGCGTTTTGTGCTGGAGGCAGCGATGAGCTTGGATGCGATGTTGGGTAGCCGGTTAGCCGCGACGGAGGCCGATGCTCAATAACGCCAGACCAACGACTGCGGCGCTAACGGAGATGGCTATCGGCCCGTTGATCCCGTAAGCCTGGTAAAGAAGTCCGCTCATCACGATGCCGATACCACGAGCAGCGGTGCCCACAGCGCTGTTCGCTGCGAGTGCCCGTCCTCGAGCCTGAGGCATGGCCTCGCTCACGATCGAGAACGATGTCACGATAGAAAACTCGAAGCCTAGGAAAAAGAGCAGTAGTCCTAGCGCCCCGATCAGCAGGGACGAACCCGCTTGAGTCATGACCAGCAAACCAACGATGGCCAAGATAAGGGCAACACGAGTCGAGTGAATCGGGCCAGCTCGGTCGGCAAAAGCCGCAGAACTCGATGAGGCCGTGATTTCCGCGGCTCCGAAAGCCATGGCCACGAGTCCGATGCCGCCGGTTGACACACCAAGCGCTTCGTCGAGCCAAGTACCAGCGATGACGATAGTGGTTAAGCCAGTCATGGCAATGGCTGCCGACGCTCCAATCAGGATCCATGCATCGGTGGTGAGAGGCTGGCGCACGAGCGGAGCGTTGGCATCGTCCAGTGGGACCGAGTCGTCTCGTCCCAGGCCTACAACGAGCGACATGATGGCGAGTAATGCGGCCAACACTAAGAACGGTGCTCGCCAACCAAAAACGTTGATCAGTAGAGCGATGGACGGTGCGCCAACCAGCAGAGCGAGGGCCCAGGACGTCTCGAAGACCCCAATGGTGCGAGCCCGGCGTTCGAAGGGCACTCGGCGGCTCAAGAACGCATGGCCGCTCACCGTAAAAGCGGAGGCACCAATGACCAATGCCACATAGGAGGCGGCAAAGACCCAGAAGTTACCGGTCAAGGCTCCGAGCGACGACACAGCGGCCAGTCCAAGCGCGGCCACCATAATTGTTCGCTCGCGGCCGCTGTCGAGTTGGCGGCCGATCAGCAACGTCGATAGACCCGCAGTTTCGCCCAGGCCAAGCACCGTGGTGAGCTTTGCTGCGGTCGTGCCGAAAGCGCCGGCCAACGTCGGCAGGAAGAAGGGCGCCCATCGAAGTGCCGTGTTAAGAACCGCCTTGGCAGCGGTGAGCCGAACGAACTGTGCTCGACCGACGTCGCGTCCGGGGCCAACCCCGTGCATGCGTTGGTTGCTCATAGCAACTGTGAGGTCAAGCTGATCGGCCGAGACTATCGGTCAGCGGCGCGGCCTTGCCCTCGAGACTCAGCAATGTGCGACTCCTCGACTCTTTCACCGACTCCAGAACAGGTTGGGAACCTGACACTCCGCGAGAGGGCTGCAATCACCGCCGGATACGACATCTGGACCATGCCAAGCATTGAATCGCTTGGTGTCTCGCCGCTACCGATGACCGATGACGGACGGCCCCAACGGTGCCAAGAACGCTCTGGGGTCGGCGAGGTTCGTTCTGTGTGTGTCGGTGTGAGCGCGCCAACCTGGACCGCGCTAACTGTGTCGTTTGACGAAAAACTGCTTGGCCGGGAGGCCCGCCAGAAACGGGCACGAGTATTGCTCGCCCTCACCCTTAACCGGAGCCGCTCACCGCTCTATGATCGCGCCTTCGAAACGGATGGTGAAATTTCGTGGTTGTCGGGCAAGCTCGCAGCGGCCTTCATCAACGGTGCAGCGGCGCAGGGTGTTGCGACGACGCCGAAACACCCCATTGGTCACGAGGCGGAGTACCGATGAACGACGGTCAACTCAATCATCGACGAACGAACGTTCAGCGAAGACCGGTTCGACCCGAGAGCAATCCAGCTTCAGTGCAAGCCGGGTGGTGGGTCTACTGTGGGCGACCGATATTGCTGTTGGAACTGCACCTTGTGCAGTCCGCTTGAGGGGCGCCATGACAGCGATAGCTGCGGGTGAAGACCTATTGATCCTGATCTAGGCTGGGCCTGCCCGTGTCGTCATCGATGGACAAGTACTCATCGAAGGCTTTGAGGAGACGCCCGAACGAGGCGTGGCTTTCTTTGATCTCGCCAGCGTTGAGACATGCTTCCGTCGATTTAACCGCAGGCAAGACTGTCGATGTCGTGGTCGAGTTCACTGGATATACGCCGCTGGATCCAGTGAACTGGTCCAACGCTCTGTGGTCCAACGCTCTGTGGCTGCTGCTCCCACGGCCGAGGCGATAATCGTGATCATCGACACCAGTAGCGAGGGTGAAACCCAGCTGCGGAACGTTCCCGAGCCAATCTCTGAGTTTTACCGACTTCTCACGAGGGACACGTACTAAGTACGTGTCCCAAGCAGCGTGCAAGTTCCAAGCAACGTGCAAGTTCCAAGCAACGCTTGAGTGAAATGACGAGTGCGGCTGCCCACTCGCCGATAGAGCCGGGATGTCGCTATTGGGCTAGTCCAGAAATTCTGGTTCACGGGCAACAAGCTCGTCCCACAATGGTTGGAACTGGAACCAACCAGACAGGTCCTGGCCTTGTATTTCCCAGCCTTGCTGTGCGATCTCATCGGAGACCTCGATTGGAGTGCCGGCCGACATAGCCAACAGCTGTGATTGCATACAACGCTCGAGCGCGATGAACCACCAAACGGCTGCATCGACAGAACCGCCGGTGGTGATATGGCCGTGATTCTGGTGAATCATGACCTTCTTGTCGCCGAGAGCGGCGGCCATTTGCGACGAGGTCTCGATATCGACAACAGGCGTGCCGCTACCGACCTTGCAGTAAGCAACGTCGTTGTAGAACATGGTGTGATCCTGCGTGATCATCTTTAGGGGGATTCCCAGAGAAGAGAAGGTTCGGCCGAACATCGAGTGGCTGTGCGCCGCTGCAATTACATCAGGACGGGCCTTGTGCAGCTCGCTATGAATCGCGAATGCAGCAGTATTCACTGGGCGTTCACCAATGACGACGTCGCCGTGATGATCCACACAGATCAGATCGCTGACGGTCATGAGTTTGAAGTTGTGCCCGAACGGGTTCACCCAAAAACGGTCGGTGAACTCGGGGTCACGTACGGTCACGTGCCCGGCCACTCCCTCGGCCAGGTTCAGTCGACCCAACGTTCGAAGGCCAGCAGCCAATCGTTGTTTGCGGTGCTGGCGCTCCGTCTCGAAGTCCATGTTCTGAGCCACATCGGGCTTCAGCTGTTCCATCGTCTCATCGAATGTGTTCGCCATGGCAGGCCTCCTGAGAGTTCATGTCTGAGCTAATGCTGAGAGTTCATGTCTCAGCTAATGCTAGTCGGGGTGCCCGATCTAGAGCCACTCCGAGTCGTACAGTCTTACTGTGCCAATCTTGCAACTCGACCCCAATGAGATCGAAGCGCTGCCTCAAGAACTACGTGAACGGTTCCCCGAGGTCGTCAGCGCTCTTCGCGAAGGCGTCATCGAGGAGGTCCCTGACGCAGTGCTGAATCAGCTTCCGACCTCGGTAGTGGACCGCATCCCCGAAGTGCTGCTAGCCGGCAGCGTGAACACTACTTTTGTGGTCATCTTGGCTGTCATCGCCGCAGTAGCACTGCTCGGCTTCTTCTTCGGGATGGCCAAAGCCGCAGCCAAGGCAGCGATGTTCTTCTTGGCCATCGGCGCAGTTGCTAGTTTCCTGCTGTACGCGCAGTATTGATTCTGTTTGGACGCGCGATGCGCAACCTACGTTGGCACGCAGCGATCAAAGACGATGCATTTATTCCTGTAAGTCTGGTGGCACCTGTCACGTAGACGACATAGGTGTAATTCGTTACCATCATGGCAGCAAGTCCACAGCGGCTCTGCTCTGTCCCCCGGACCGAGTTCGCTGATGAAACGCCCCGCCTTCCCCCCGGCGGGGCGTTTGGATTTTTGTCCTGGTGCGATTGGGCCTGGTCCGGGGGATGCTCCCTAATCGAAGCAGGGTGCCGATCCGGGACGCCCACGGCCAGCTAACCTCGTCACGTGCTTCGGATCGGCTCGACATTGCTGCGAATGTTCTTCGTGGTGACCCTGTTGGCGGTGACTGTGGTGTCTGCGGGAGCGGTCGTGGGCCCGCAAATCGGGTCGTTGACCGAGGCCGTTCACGGCGAAGCGGGCTTTGAGATTTCACTGACGGGTCTGGATACCCGCACCCTGCTCTATGACAGGGATGACAACGAAATTTTTCGCTTCGTCGACGATGGCTCGAACCGTGAGTTATTAACGCTCCAAGACATGCCCGACCAACTGATCACGTCGGTGGTGACCATTGAGGACGCTGAGTTCTTCACACACCCGGGCATCAATTTACGGGCGACGTTTCGCGCTCTTGTCGAGAATGTGGGTGCAGGTGGCATCTCACAGGGCGGTTCGACTATTTCACAGCAACTGGTCAAGAACCGTGTGCTTACTGAAGCCGAACGAACCGAACGGTCGATTCCGATCAAGGTCCGTGAGGCCGTGTTGTCGTGGCGCATGGAAAATGACCTGAGCAAGGGTGAAATCCTTGAGGCATATCTGAACTCGGTGTACTTCGGAGCTGGAGCGTACGGCGTACAGGCAGCCGCTGAGGTCTACTTTGATAAGGACGCCACGGATCTCGATTGGCCCGAAACTGCCTTGCTTGCTGCCCTGATCTCCAGTCCTGGCGAATACGACCCGTTTATTAATCCTGCGGCGGCCCAGCGTCAGCGCCAGATCGTCTTCAAACGTCTAGTCGAGGTAGGCGCTATCGACGAAGAAGAGGCCCGTTTTTACAACCGGGTCCCGCTTCCTAGTGAACGCAACTTTCTCGAAACTCAACTTCCCGAGGATTACTACGTCGCAGAAGTCCGCCGCCGCTTTATCGACGGGAATTTGCCAGCGAACCTGGCTCCCGAGGTGATCGCCCTTGTAGGCGAAACCCAAGAGAGTCGCGTCAAGGCGTTGTTCCGTGGGGGGCTGCGTATCTTCACGACCTATGACTCCGTGGCGCAGGTTGAGGCCGAAAACGCTCGTGACACCCACGTTCCCGTTGACTTCGCAATTCTTCCTGGCAATACCGACGAAGAGAACGAGACCCGCTTCACCATGGCGATCGCCGCGATCGAGCCTGGCACGGGTGCGGTGCGTGCATTGGTCGGTGGCCCTCGATTCAAAGAAGCCAAGTTCAATCTGGCCACCCAAGGCGAGCGTCAGCCGGGTTCATCGTTCAAGACTTTCGTACTGATCGCTGCACTCGAAGCCGGCTTTGTTCCGGACGACACCATCTCAGGCGTTGGTCCGTGTTTATTCGACAACACGGGGTCGGCCAACCCCATCTACACGGTGAACAACTTCGGTAATTCCGAGGGAAGCGTCGACACTTTGGTGAACCATGTAACCCGCTCGTCGAACTGTGGCTTCGTGCGACTCGGTCAAGCTGTCGGTATTCCGAACGTCATCGAGACGGCGAATCGGCTGGGGCTCAAACTCGATCCGGTTCTAGACAACAACAAGAGCCTGCCGCTAGGCACCACCGAAGTCCGTCCGCTCGAAGTAGCAAGCGCCTATGCCACCATCGCCAACCGTGGCGTGCGCCACGAGCCGTATTACATCGACCGCATCGAAGACGCTTCCGGCAAGGTGCTCTACCAGCACCAGGCGCAAGGCACTCGCGTGCTTGGCGAAGACATTGCCTGTCTCGCAGCCCAGGTGCTCGAACAGAACGTAATTCGCGGCACTGGCACGCAGGCACAGATTCCGGACCAGCCTGCTGGCGGCAAGACAGGTACGACCGAGAATTTCAGCGATGCCTGGTTCATCGGGTTCACACCCCAACTCGCCACCTCGGTGTGGATGGGCAACCCTCAAGAACGTGTCGAGATGCGTGGTGTGGGCGGCCGGAACGTAACCGGTGGTTCATTTCCGGCGCAAGCGTGGGGTCAGTTCATGACGGCCTACCACGAAGATCTCGACACGGAGACCTTCCCCGTGTGTCCAGGGACCCGTGCAGGGCGTCTGATCCGAGAAGACGGTGACCTAACCACAGAGAATGTGTGTGCTGCCTACCAGGGCTATTCACCAACCGACACGAACAACGATGGCACCATCGACCAATGCATCGTCAACCCCGGTTCGGCCGGGTTTGTGCGCTGCGGTGTGCTCGATGCTGGCGACGGTGATCTGATCGAACTGTTCTGTCGCGCTGGAGCGAGGCAGAACAACGACTTCGGCAATGTGAACTGCGGCCCAGAGACACAAGCGATCGATATTGACGCCGACGGCTCTACCGATACATGTGTTGCTACTCAACAGGAACCGAACGAGGACGGGTTGTGCGAGCAGGGGTACGAGCTGCGAGATACCTCAGGCAATGGCGTTGGCGACACGTGTTACCAAGTAGTGGGCAATTCGCCACCACCAGCTAGCGGCAGCTCTGAGGTTTGCCCTACAGGGTTCCCCTATGGCGTAGATACAAACGCCGACGGTGTCATCGACACCTGTTACGCTAATCCTCCGCCATGAGCAGCCAAGCTCTACACTGCGCCGATGACCCTTGCGCAGTTGTTGGTTGTCCAGGATCACGATTCAACGATTGACCGGTTGGCGCATAGCCTCACGACACTTCCTGAGTTCTCTGTGCTGACACTGCTCGACGACGAGCAATCACACCTTGAGGCCGAGCGAGCCGGGGCAGCGGAGCGACACCATCAGGTCGAGCGCGAACAGAAGCGTTTCGAAGACGAGGCAGCGATCGTGACCGCTCGGATCGACAAAGAGAACCTGCGACTCTACGACGGCAGCGTCACTGCACACAAAGACCTGCAGGCCATTCAAGACGAAGTGGTCACGCTGAATCGGCGTCGCGCCGAGATCGAAGACCATGTCCTCGAAGCGATGGAGGAAGCCGAACCGCTCGATGTGTCGCTTGGTGCGTTTGATGACAAGCTCCTTTCTGTAGAGCAACGGCGAGAGCAAGCGATCGACTCTTTGGCAGCGTCTCAGAGCTCTATCCGGGCCGAGATCGAGTCCCAGCAGTCAGAGCGGGCCGAAGCCATCACCGAGGTCGACCCCGAACTCATCACGAGCTACGAGCAATCACGAGCTGACTGCGGTGGAGTAGGTATCTGCCGACTCATCGCCAAGACATGTCAGGGCTGCCACCTGACCTTGCCCTCCATCGAATATGACCGAGTCCGCAAAGAGCCTGAGGGCAGCATCGTCCGGTGCGGCGAATGCAACCGCATCTTGGTGCGCTGAGCACAGCTGATATTCGCATATGTTCCTCTGGTTCCTCGCGCTCTCGTTTGCGCTCGTGCTGTTGGTCTTTGACTCGGCGGCGCTTGACTATCGATTGATAATGGCTGGATCGCTGCTGCCCTGGCTGGACTTTTTATGGGGCCCTCCGTGGGTGATGCATTCGGTCTTGTTCCCGGTTGTGATGATGATTGCGGTCATGCTCATTGGTTGGGGACGACGCCTCTTCCAACGGCGCTGGCTTGGCCTCCCAATCGGCGTTTTCGTGCACCAAGCCCTTGCCGGAACATGGACGAACAAGGACCTTTTTTGGTGGCCCACGTTCGGCCTTAGCCTCGACGAAAGTCGGCCGAGCGTGCCGCCCACAGCGTTGGCCATCGTGCTTGAAATCATTGGAGCTCTCGTTTTTGTGTGGCTCTACCGCTTCCTTGGCCTGAATGATCCGAAACGACGCGACCTCTTTCGCTCCAGCGGTCGCGTTGACCGTGCGCTGCTACGCTGACAGACAGGACTACCGATGCTGATTCTTCTACGCCATGGTCGAACTAAGGCCAATGCAGGTGGCCTGCTCCAGGGCCGTATCGATCTCGAGCTCGACGAACTTGGCGTACAACAGGCCCGGGCTGCGGCTGCGGCGATTGGGCCGGTTGACCGGGTGATAGCCAGCCCCCTTGTGCGAGCCCAACAGACCGCTGCGGCCATTGGACAGCCGGTTGAGACCGACGAGCGTTTCATCGAGCTGGACTATGGCGACTGGGAAGCCAAGCCAGTCAAAGACGTGCCGGCTGAGACGTGGGCCCTGTGGCGTAACGACCTTGATTTTCGCCCACCAAACGGCGAGACCCTGAACGAACTGGGCAGTCGAGTTCGTCACGGTTTGGCCGACTTAGCGGTCGACGCGGTGCACCAAAATATCGTTGTGGTGAGCCATGTGTCGCCGATTAAGGCGTCGGTAGCCTGGGCGCTCGGCGCTAGTGATGACACCACATGGCGATTGTTCTTAGGCCAAGCGTCAATCTGTCGAGTTGCCACGACGTTGGATTCGGCCCGCCTAATTGAATTCAATGTAACCAGCCATCTGGATGGGCTCCGATAGCGCCCTATCCAGTAGTTCGGTTGCCGCTACGAATTGTCGGTCGATGTCATAGGCCACGGGCTCGTTCAGGTCGCTAGGTCGCTCAGAATTTTTGTGGTAAGTCGGAGACCATGACCGTCGGGCCTGCTTGTCGGTAGGGGCAGAAACTTCACGGACCGGGGTCTGGACATAGTGACGCTGGTGCCTGACCGACACTGTGTGTCCAGTGGAACGGACACTGTGTGCGCTGAGCACGTTCTTAGTGGTGCTGCGAGCGGCAGCGGCCTTTGGTTAGTTCCTGTCTAAAGCGGTCACCCTTTGAACCGAAATCGGGTTTGCGCCTAGTACCCAACTAATGTCTCTTCGATAATCCATTGACAGGAGTTCATGATGGCTGCAGCGCTAGAAACAGGTACAAACGATCTGCTCGGGCGAATTGAGGATCGCGTTGCCGTTCTCACATTCAACCGACCGGACCGTCGTAACGCATTGTCCCAGGAAATGTACGACGGATTCAACACGGCGCTTCAAGCGATCGAGACTGACGACGCTGTGCGCGTGGTGATGGTCACAGGTGCGGGTGGTGCCTTCTGCGCTGGTGGTGACGTAAAGGCCATGAACCAGTCGCATATGAGTGGCGAGGGTCAACGGGCGACCATGAGCGATGATGATCGTGTGGTCGACCTGCAGCGCCGCCAACGAGAAGTGTCACTGGCTTTACACAACTTCCCTAAGCCTGTCGTTGCTGCGCTGCCGGGTGCTGCAGCTGGGGCTGGAATGTCTATTGCACTCGCCGCCGACTTGCGGGTAGCCGCTCCGAAGGCGCTCCTGGTCACCGCATTCGCCAATGTTGGGGCATCCGGTGACTTTGGTGGGAGCTGGTTCATGAACCGACTTGTTGGCGAGGCCAAAGCAAAAGAGTTGTACTTCCGTTCGCCACGTCTCACTGCAGCTCAGGCCTATGAACTTGGCTTGGTTAATGCCGTGCTTCACGACGATGACTTCGAAGCTGCCGCTCTTCGCTGGTGTGCCGATATTGCGGATCAGGCACCGATAGCGATCGCTCGTATGAAGGAAAACTTGAACCGAGCATCCGACGTTGACCTGGCAACAGCACTAGATGCCGAAGCGACCAACATGATCTTTACGATGGCGACTGCGGATCACCGCGAGGCGGCCGCTGCCTTCGTTGAGAAACGAACTCCTATCTTCAAAGGCGAATAATGGTTAAGACCCGCTGGATTACCGAGATGGGCATGGGTGTCGACGTTCATGGGGGCGATTACACCAAGGCAGCGCGCCGGGCAGTGTCCGATGCGCTGCGACACAGCAGCTTGAACCTGTTCAACGCAACCGGCAAAACAGTCCACGACATGTTCGTAGACGTCATCATCGGCGCTGCTGAACCAGACCAGGTCGACTGTGAGGCTGTGGCCGAAGAGGTGCCATACGGCACCGTGACGGTCACGGCTAAAAAGGGTGGCTTGGATGTGGCCTCGCCCAGCGACGACGACGTGTTGATCATGGCGAACGCTGCGATCCTCGTCTCGTTCGAGGAGTAACGAGAGGGTGTCGGAGGCCTAGGGCCTCGTCCGGCTAGTCATAGTGTGCATCCATAGTCATAGTGTGCATCCAGGAGCCCCGTGTGGCACTCTCTGCATTTTTGCTTCCGTGATTCCGAACGAGGAGTCGTGGCCGCTATGACCTTGCGAGCAGCCGGGATTCGGTTGTCTGGCAGCGTGCTGGCTTACGGTCTTTACAAGTTTGAGGGTTGGCGAGGCACACAGATTGCCTACGGAATTATCCACAGGGTCAAGTGGACATGGTCCTAAGGATTCCTCAGCTCGGTAGTGGCGGCCTGATCGACAGATCGGCCGTCGCTCATGAGCGCAACGCCGTAGTCGGTTTGGGCAGCTTCTGGCGAGACAACGCCGTCGCGTACATCACGCAATACGAGGAGCGGGTCGCGTGTGAACGGGTCGCCCCAGCCGCCGCCTCCAGGTGTCTCCGCTGTCATTCGTGCAGGCCCAAGTTTGTGTACCCCATACTTTGGTGGAACGAACTCGTCGCCTTCGACCGGATGGATCCACTCGTTTCCGACCCCGCCGTCGCCGCCGTCACGAACGCCGTGTCCGCTTACTGAGCCGAGCCCTTCGGCCCGGTATGACCAGGTCGCTGGCTGGAGGACGTCGGCCACGTATCGCACGCCCGTTCCACCGCGCCGCAGTCCAGGACCTGCGTTGTCGCAACGTTGCTCATGTTGCAGATAGCGCACGTCGAACATTTGCTCGTGAAACTCAAGGTTGGGTATGTCGAGCCCGCCGAGACTGATGAGATGGCCCATCTGAGCGAATCCATCGCGCTCAGCGGTAGCGCCTGGGGTTCCCATGGCATGCCAGTGATACATGACCCAGGTTGTCCCGTCGTCACGTTTACCAGCGACGTGACCATGCATGGTCTTTGACCATGCGGCGCATGCACGCGATGGATCGGCTTCGGCAAGTGCCTGCCAGACGGCGATCACGATCTCATGAGCGACATAGACGGTGTTCATCGTCATAGGCGCTGGTGGTAGCGCATTCACGATGGAACCCTCGGGGGCGATGATAGTCACGCCCCGATAGGTACCTTCATTTCGAGGGATCGACGTGTCGAAGAAGCTTGAGATCGCCAGATACACAGACGAATAGGTGTTTGCGATCGAGCTGTTCTTGAACCCTTCAATTTGCGGGTCGGTGCCAGTGAAATCGACCGTCACAGAGTCGCCCGTGACGGTGAGTGTCACTCGCACGGCGATGTCGGTCTCGACGAAGCAGTCGTTGTCTGAATGGTCCTCGCCATAGAAGACGCCATCGGGCAACTCGCCAACGGCCAGGCGCATCCGTCGGTCAGCGTGATCGAGCACGCCGTCGAGGTAACGAAGGTATTCGTTCTGGCCCAGCTCGGTGATTAATGCCTGTACCCGCTCGCCACCAATACGAGTGGATCCAATCATGGCCAGCAGATCCCCATCGAGCAACTCAGGGGTGCGGCAGTTGATGAGCAACAGCTCCCACAGGTCGTCTCGTACCTGACCTTGCTCGATCAGCTTGAGAACAGGAAGCCGGATGCCCTCGTGCCATATCTCGGTGGCCTGGGGATTATACGTGCCGGCTAGGCCGCCACCGATGTCATTTTGGTGGGCCCTGTTGCAACAGAAACCCATGAGGGCGTCGTCAACAAATATTGGACGAGCGATAACCCAGTCGGGTAGATGATTGCCGCCTGCGACATAGGGATCAGACAACAAGAACACATCGCCGGGATTAATGCGACCGGCGAACCGTCCAAGCAAAGCGCGCACAGCGAACCCGCCGCCACCGGTGTGGATGGGGATGCCGTCAGCATTGGCGACAAGCGTTCCGTCGGGCGTACTGATGAAGCAGCTGAAGTCGTGACTCTGGCTGAAGATCGTGCTGCGGGCGGTTCGGGTCATGACCCAGCCCATATGTCGGGTGATCTGGTCCAGGCGGTTCTGCATGAGAGCCAAGATCACAGGATCGAGACCCTCACTAGAGCGAGCTGCGTCGACGCCGGGTGCTGCGATTATGGAACGATCGCTCGGAGCGAGGCTGATCATGAAGTTGCCGGTGGGATCGACGACCAGTTCATCGCCGGGTCGAACGACCACGGTCGTAGTGAGTTCCTCGATCAGAGCCGGGCCTGTGATCCGCTCGCCAGGGTGAAGTTGGGCGCCATCGAAGACGGCTGCGTCGACCCAGCCATCATTCGGGAACCAGACGGCACGCTGCTCGCTTGGGGCGAGATCCTCATTGGTCACTTCAGTGATGGTGCGAGGCCGGGCTTGGACTGCTGGCGAGGCGCTTGCGATCAGGCGGAGCGACGCCACCATGACGGTGCCGTCGTTCTGGACATGTCCATACAAGCGCTCGTACTCGACTTCGAACGCGGCGCGGACGGTCGCTGGGTCAAACGCACCGGCACTGAGCCGCACTCGGATGCTCCACATCTGCCCAGGGTGATGGAGTTCGAGTTCGTGTCGTAGATGAACAGCGTCTTCGGCGAAGCCCTCGGTTTGCATCGTGTCCAGGGCCCGCGATTCAAGATCAGCGAAGCCTGCCAACACAACCTCGTTGGGCAGGTCGTCAAGCGAGCCAACCAGCACCTTGGTGAAGTCCTGACGAATGTCGGCGTGCAACATGCCGATGGCACACAATGCGCCAGCGTCGCGGGGAACGTACACCTGGTGACATCCCAAGCCGGCGCCGATCGCTGCGCCGTGCATGGGACCCGCCCCGCCAGCCGCGACCAGGCTGAAACGGCGAGGGGAGTGGCCTCGCTCGATCGAGATATGTTCCACTGCGCTCAGCAAATGTTGCTCGGTCAACTCGATGATTCCGGCGGCAGCGTCTGGCACCGACATGCCGAGTGGTTCTGCCACATGGGTGCGAATCGCGTCGGTTGCTGCCTGGAGGTTGAGGTCGAGCGTGCCGCCTGGGGACTTGCCCGGACGGAGGCGTCCAAGTACCAGATGCGCGTCGGTGACGGTAGGGAGCGCTCCCCCGTGGCCATAACAGGCGGGTCCAGGATCAGCACCGGCTCCTTCGGGCCCGACGAACAACATCCCAGCATCGTCTACACCGGCAATTGTGCCGCCGCCAGCGCCGATCGTATGGATATCGATTGCAGGCGTGGATACGTGGTAGCCGGCAACGTCGATGTCGTCCTTGGTGTCGACCTCGCGGCCGGCCATAAGCAGGACATCACACGAGGTGCCTCCAATCTCCATCGAAATGAGGTTGCCCTCGTCGCCGTCGGCCACACCTAAATCGTCAACGAGATGGCTGTACAGGGTGAGGGCTCCGACTGCGGCGGCGGGGCCGCTGAGCAGGAGATTGACCGGTCGCGATGCCAACTGGTCGACCGAGGCGGCGCCGCCGTTCGACTGCACGAGCAGCAATGAGCGGACGAGCCCTCGCTCGATCAGTTCAGTCTCAAGCCGGTGGAGGTAGCCGACGACGAGCGGCATGAGCGTGGCGTTAACGACCGCTGTCGATGTGCGTTCATATTCGCCCATGAGAGGCGACACATCTGCTGATGTGCTGATCCAGTTCCCTTCCCAAGCTTGGCTGAGCGCGTCAGCAGCAGCATGTTCGTGCGCAGGGTTTGCGTAGCTGTTCATGAATGCAACGGCGATTGACTCGACGCCCTCGTCGCGAAACGTTGCCAAGAGATCGTCGATGTGACCGAGGTCGAGTGGTTGGTGTTCGCTGCCGTCGGCATCGATACGGCCAGCCATAGGCAGTCGCAGATAGCGAGGAACCAGCACCGGGGCATAGGGCTCGCGATGGTTCCACTGATCAGGGCGCAGCCCGCGACGGATTTCGATGACGTCGCGAAATCCCTCGGTGGTCACGAGGCCGACGGTGGCTCCCTTGCCTTCGAGCATGGTGTTCGTCGCGATGGTTGAACCATGAACGAACAGACCGCATTGCGCGAGCACTTCACGAGTAGGCAAACCAAGGTCCGCAGCGACTCGCTCGACGGCGGCCAACACACCATGGCTGGGGTCCGATGGAACCGAGGGGACCTTGGCGACCCAGCTAGAGGCATCAGCGTCAACGAGGACGAGGTCGGTAAAAGTGCCACCGACGTCGACGCCGATTCTCCATGGTGCAACAGGTCTTGCCATCTTGGGTTCCTCCTACGAGGGTCTGTGATACTTCGAGGATGGCATATGAAACACCATCCCGTTCAGCCGAGTTGTTTGGCCGGGCGAAGCGCTCGATCCCTGGGGGCGCATCCCGTTCGACGGTGTTGACGGCACCACACCCGATTTACATTGCTGAAGGACAGGGCGCATGGGTGGTCGATATCGATGGCAATCGCTATCTGGACGCGAATAATAATTTCACGTCGATCATCTTGGGTCATGCCGATCCAGTGATCGATGAAGCAGTGCGAGTACAGCTGGGTCGTGGCACGGCGTTCTCGCTAGCGACCAGCGTTGAGATTGAGCTTGCAGAATTACTTTGTTCCCGACTGAGCACGGTGGACCAGATCCGGTTTTGTAATTCAGGAACTGAAGCGGTGATGGGAGCCATCAAGGCAGCCCGGGCGTTTACCGGCCGACCATTGATCGTCAAGGTCGAAGGCAGCTACCACGGAACCTATGACCATGCCGAGGCCAGCTTGGATCCTGATCCGGGCGTGTGGGGACAAGCAGCGCGACCAGTGACGGTGCCCTATGCAGCGGGGACACCGGCGTCAATCTCTGACGAGGTTGCAGTGATCCCGTTCAACGATGCGGAAGCTGCGCGAGCGGTGATCGCCGCAGCGGGCGATCGTTGCGCTGGCGTGTTGTTTGACCCGATGCCGAGCCGCGTGGGAATGCCAGCGATCGAACGCGAGTTTATCGATGCGATCCAGCAGACGGCGCGAGAGGTCGGAGCGCTCGTGATCCTCGATGAGGTCATCTCGTTTCGTTTGGCCCCTGGGGGAGGGCAGGCACTCTTTGGCATCGAGCCTGATCTGACTGCCCTCGCCAAGATCATCGGCGGTGGGTTTCCTGTGGGCGCGGTAGCCGGACGAGCCGAGGTCATGTCGGTGTTCGCTGCGCACGGTGGGGAACGGGCGATGGTTCCCTCGGGGGGAACGTTCACCGCGAACCCGGTCACGATGACAGCAGGTCTTGCTTGTATGCAACAGCTCGACGATGCGGCGTTTACCCATCTCGACATGATCGGCGAACATTGTCGTTCCTCTCTGCGGCAAGCCTTCGCCGAGACTCAACTCGGTTGGCAGGTCACCGGCGCCGGCTCCCTGTTCCGTATCCATCCGAATCAACGGACGATTCGGTCATATCGTGACACTCGACATTCGAGTGATGAGGCCGCCACGATGGCCGAATTGCAGCGGCAACTGCTTCGGAGCGAGGTGTACCTGAGCACGTATGGCATGGGCTGCTGGAACGTCGCTACAAGTGTCGCTGATATCGACCACTTCGTAACAGCGGTGGTTGATGTCGCTGGGAGGCAGTGGCCTACGGCTAGTCGTGTGGCCGAGTAGCGCTGCTAGCGTCGGCATCAGTTGCCTAACAGAGGAGCCGCAACATGGCTAGCCCGGACCTTGTTCACTTCGCCACCATGACGGTGACCCTCGGCGAGTCTTTCGTTATCAAGGGCGGCCCCGTCGGCACGCGGATCGTTGCGGAAGTCGACACCGTCGAGATGTCTGGTCCAAAGATCTCAGCGTCAATGGTCGGCAAGTCTGCAGCGGACTGGCTGACCGTGGGGCCTGACGGATCCTATGGCACGCTCGATGTTCGAGCGACACTGAAAACAGAGGACGACGAGTTCATCTACATGGAGTATTCGGGACGTATCGACCTGACCACCGGCAAGGTGGTGTCTGCGCCGCTTTTCCAAACGGGCGCCGAAGAATACGACTGGATGAACCGGATGCAGGCGGTGGGTGTAGGTCAGAACGGCCCCGACAGCCTCGTCTATGAGCTGTATGAAGTCGTCGGAGGATAACGATCTCGATGACTTCCCTAGATCAATCAAAAATAGCTGACTTATTGGAGCGCGCTGGCCGTGAGGTCGACGATGGTCTGCTTCCGTCCTGTCAGATCGCGCTGGGTTATGGGGGCGAGGTCGTAGCCGAAGCGGTGTTCGGCGAGGCGACCCTCGACAGTCGTTATGTGATTTTCTCGGCGACCAAACCGTTTGTAGCGGCGACTATCTGGACGCTGATCGCCGAAGGCAAGGTCGACCCAGCCGAGCGTGTCGTGACTTATTTCCCCGAGTTCGGTGGCGAAGGGAAGGGGGATATCACAGTTGAGCAAGTCATGTTGCACACGTCAGGGTTCCCTCATGCTCCCATGGGGCCATCGGTGTGGGGCGGGCGCGATGCTCGCAAGGCCAGGATGGCGTCATGGCGACTCAACTGGGAGCCGGGGACTCGGTTCGAGTACCACCCGACATCGGCCCATTGGGTCTTGGCCGAGATCATTGACGCTGTCACGGGAAATGACTTCCGTGATGAGGTCGAGTTGCGGGTGACTGGCCCGGCTGGGCTGCCGCGCATTTTAGGTATTGCACACGAAGAGCAGGCCGACATCGAGGACATCGTGCTCGTCGGGGAACCAGCCACGCCCGATGAGTTGGAGGCAACGTTTGGGGTGCGAGAGCTCCCGGCCTCCGAGGTCAACGACGAGTTGATTATTGGGTTCAACGATCCCGATGCCCGAGCCGTAGGTGTTCCCGGCGGCGGCGGCGTAGCGCGTGCCCGCGACTTGGCGATGTTTTACCAAGAGATGTTGCATAGCCCGGCCGGCATCTGGCCAGCCGATGGCCTGGCCGACTGGACCGGCCGGGTACGAAACTCGCTCCCTGATCCAATGGGAACACCAGCCAACCGGTCCTTGGGACTGATCCTGGCTGGAGATGATGGCAAGTCGAACATACGAGGTCTCGGGCGGGCGGTTTCACCCCAGGCCTTTGGTCACAATGGCGCCGGTGGCCAGCTGGCATGGGCTGACCCGGCGACCGGTCTGTCGCTTGGGTACGTAACAAATGGCTACGACCGGCATCAGATCCGGGAGCCGCGTCGCGGCACGGCCATCAGTACCGTTGCAGCACAATGCGTGAAACCTTGATTCGACACCACAACGCATGAGCTTTGGTTCGCCCCGAGGACCAAAGTTCAGGGCAGCTCTGTCTTCGCTACAGGTCCCTGAGTATCGCGTGTTGTGGTGGGCAGGCGTTTTTTCATTCATGTCTGTGCAAGGCCAATTCGTGCTGCGCGGGCTTCTTGCGTGGGACCTAACCGAGAGCGAGGGGGCCCTCGGTCTCGTCTATTTGGTGTTCGGGCTGACCATGCTGATCGGTACGCCATTTGGTGGGGTTGTTGCTGACCGTTTCGCCAAGCGCAGAGTGTTGTTGTGGAGCCAAAGTCTGATATTTGTCGCGGCGGCGGCGATGGCGGTCGTCGTTCTGGCCGATCTCGTTACCTTCTGGATGCTCCTGTTGGCATCGATGGCGCAGGGCTTGGCGTTCGCCTTCTATGGCCCGGCGCGGATTGCGATGGCGGCAGAGCTCGTCGGCCGTGACCAGTTGGGCAACGCGATCACACTCTCGATGTTGAGCATGAGCGGCACTCGCGTGTTTGCGCCAGCTCTGGCGGGCTTCTTAGCTGGGCTTACGTTCGTGGGTATCGGAGGAGCGTATGTGCTGTCGGCTGCTATGTCGTTCGTGTCACTTGTACAGATCTGGCGGCTGCCACACCGTGTAGCCGCCGCAGCGACGCGGCGAAACCCCATTACCGAGATCCGGGCTGGTGTGCGTTATGTGAACTCTGATCGACGGTTGCGCCGCATCGTGGTTTCATCGTTCTTCGTCATCATGTTTGGCTTCAACTATGTAGCGTTTATCCCTGCGCTCGTCGAGGGCATTTTTGACCTTGGTGATATCTATGTAGGGCTGATCAGTTCTGCGAGTGCGATCGGAGCAGTCGCTGTGTCGCTTCCGCTGGCGGCCAAAGCCGATGGTCCAGGCGGTAAACGCATCATGGTGATCTCGGGCATCGGGTTTGGTATTGGGGTCATTCTGCTCGGCCTTGCCCCCACGATCTGGCTGTCGTTCCTCGTCGTTATTGGCATAGGTGGCTGCACCACTGCGTTCCAGTCGTTGTCGAACACATTGGCACTGGCGGGTTCAAGTGACGAGATGCAGGGCCGCGTGCAGTCGCTTATGCAGTTGTCTTTCGCTGGTTTCGGAATTGCAGCGGCGCCGATTGGAGCGCTAGCCGAAGCTATAGGGTTGCGTACCACCCTCGTAATCATGGGCGCAATCGCTACATCGGCAACGGTGATCTTTCATCTGCTGGAATTACGGGATGATCGGTCAGCTAGCGGGGTGGCAATAACTGGGCTTCCGACAGAAGTATCCTTAGGCCGATGATCCCGCTTTCGGTTCTCGACCTAGCAATGGTTCCTGATGGGGCCACTAGCACTGATGCGTTTGCGCAGACGACCGCAGTCGCCCAGGCGGCCGAGCGCTTTGGCTACACCCGCATTTGGGTTGCTGAGCACCACAACATGGCCACGGTTGCAAGTACGACTCCAGCGGTGTTGATGGCCCATCTGGCTTCCAACACCGAGAGCATCAAGGTCGGCTCCGGTGGTGTCATGCTGCCGAACCATGCCCCGCTGGCAATCGCCGAGCAGTTCGCAATGCTCGAAGCGCTCTATCCCGGGCGAGTAGACCTAGGCGTCGGCAGAGCGCCAGGCACTGACGGCGGAACTGCTATGGCACTTCGAGGCGCGCGTAACGAGTCGAACGCCGAGGACTTCCCTCGTAACCTGGTCGATGTCATGGGCCTGCTGGGCGACGTCCGGAACGAGCAAGGACTGTGGAATCGGTTTAAGGCCACACCGGTCGCGACGTCGAGCCCGTCGGTTATTCCGCTTGGGTCGAGCGGCTTCAGCGCCCAACTCGCCGGCATCTTGGGCTTACCATTTGGGTTTGCTCACCATTTCGATATGGGTGGCACAGTCGAAGCCGTTGAAATCTATCGTGACTCATTCCAACCATCGCCGGTGCTCGACGAGCCGTACACAATCGTGACGGCATCGACTATCGCTGCCGAGACGAACGGTCAAGCGAAATGGCTTTCCGGGCCAGCCCGACTTCGTCGTTATGGCCTGCGAACTGGCCGTATGGGTCCCATGCTGTCTCCTGAAGATGCTGTCGAACACCCTGACTTCGGTGCTGCGTCGGCAATGACGGTCTCCTCACTCGTTGGCACCGGAGAAGAGGTTGTTGCTGGTATGCACGAACTGGCCGAGCGCACCGGCGCTGATGAGCTAATGCTGTATCCCTCGACCTATGCACTGGAAGACCGCATCACCAGTCTCGAGCTGGTCGCCAACGCCTGGAAATGATCAGCGTGAGTAGCTAAAGGCCCTTCTATGTAGAGCAGCTTGGGAACTCCGCAGGCTTCTGCGTTGAGCTGCGAGCCAGCTAAAGACACCAGAGATGTGCAGCTACGTCATGGCGCCATCGCTGCACCAAAGCCGCTTTGTGCGGTCGTTAGAGATGACTTCGGGTACTGTCGAGCGGACACGAAGCTGGGGAACAATATGTCGTTGAAAATGGGTATCTACCTGAACTCACAGCATCCTGAGGATGAGGATGCCGGGGCGCATTTACGGGCGATCATTGAACAGGTCAAGTTGGCTGAGCGGCTTGGCTTCGACTCGGTATGGGCAGGCGAGCATCATCTGACGGATGGGTTTCACTTCTTCCCGCAACTCGCGCTGCTCTCGCATCTGGCGGCATACAGCGGTGATATGAACTTGGGTACTAATCTGGTGCTGTTACCGCTGCATCCACCGGTCGACATTGCCGAGCAGGTTGCACTGATCGATCAGCTGTGTGGCGGACGCTTCATCCTCACGTTGGGCCAGGGTTATCGTCAAGAAGAGTTCGACGCTTTTGGCGTCGATATGAAGGATCGTCTCGCCCGTTTCGTTGATGGAATTCAGGTGATCCGCCGGTTGTGGAGCGAGCGCGATGTGGATCATGAGACTGAGTGGTATTCGTTGGCGGGTGCAACGGTGAGACCGGCCCCGGCCCAGCCAGGTGGTCCTCCGATCTGGATCGGGGCTTCGGCAGAACGTGCGATCAAGCGAGCGGGACGGTTGGCCGATGCGTTCATGGCCATGCCAAACGCGACTAAAGGCGAAGTGACGAGTCAATTGCAGATGTTTGGCGACGCTCGAGCACAGGCGGGGCTGGCCCCGGCATTGGAGGCAGGTCGACTCATCGAGGTTTTCTGCCATAGCGATAGTGGCGAGGCCCGCCGCAGGGTGGCTCCGCACCTGCTGACGAAGTACGCGGCCTATGCATCTTGGGGGCTACAGAACAGCGGTAGCGATGAGAATGTCGAAGGCCAGTCGGTAGAAGAGCAGTTCTCCCACCTTGCGAAGGACCGGTTTGTCGTGGGCGATCCCGACGAGGTCGTGGAAGGACTCGTAGCTCAGCACCAAGAAGTGGGCCTGACACACCTCACCATGCGTGTCACCTGGCCCGGCTCAGATCCAGCTCATGCGATGGAATGCATCGAGCTACTTGGCACCGAAGTGCTGCCGCGTGTTCGGCGGCGGCTTGAGATGTAACCCGGTTTAACTCGGAACGTGTCAGGAGGACACCGACGACTTGGTGACTCGGGCCTTCGTGCGACGATCTAGTCGGTGTCGGCAACTTAGGCTTCAGAAAAGCATGGCAAATTGGGTGAACTGATACGTTCCCTGGTGTCGAACTGGGCTTGCCCCAGCATCCGAGGGGTACAAAATTTATGGCCATATCTACTGTCTGCGCTACGCCGTGAATGAAGCTCTAGCTTCTCAAGCTTTGTCTCTCGCAGGCGTACGGGTAATTGAGTTTTGTGAGGTCGCAGCGGGTCCGTATTGTGCGATGCTGCTAGCTGACCAGGGCGCCGATGTCATTAAAGTCGAGCGGCCCGCTGGTGACGCGATGCGGTCCTGGCCTCCGATGAGCGAGGGCTTCAGCGAGAACTTTGCATCGATCAATCGCAATAAGCGATCGATCTGTCTGGACTTGAAGGATCCTGTCGACGTTGCTCATGCAAAGCAGCTAGTAGTGACTGCCGACGTTGTTATTGAGAACTTCCGCCCCGGGGTTATGGATCGGCTCGGTCTGGGTTACGACGCTATGTCAGGGGTCAATCCCGCCTTGATCTTCTGTTCGATCTCTGCGTTCGGGCAGAGCGGACCTCGGTCGAACGAAGGCGGTTTCGACCTTACGATGCAGGCCATGGCTGGTGTTATGAGCGTCACCGGCGAACCTGGCGGAAGCCCTGTCAAGTGTGGTGTCCCCGTGTGCGATTTCGTTTCAGGGCTGTACGGCGCATTCGGCATCACCTCAGCGCTGCAGAGCCGGTCGGTGACTGGCGTAGGTCAGCACATCGATGTAGCGATGCTCGGCGCAACGTTGGCGATCGGTGCTTTACAGACCAGCCAGTACTTCGGCACCGGAGTCGATCCCGAGAAGCTGGGGTCGGCCCATCCTCGCAACGCGCCGTACCAAGCTTTCAAAGCAGCCGATGGACATTTCGGCATGGCCGCAGGTAACAACAATCTCTGGAAGCTGGTGTGTGGCGTCGTCGACAGGCCAGATCTGTGCGAACAAGAGCGGTTCTCGAACCCGACACACCGTGCGACCAATCAGGTGGAACTCCGCGACTTGCTCGAGGACATATTCAAAACCAAACCGGTCGACCATTGGCTGGTGGCCTTTGCAGCCGCAGGCGTCCCCGCCAGCCCAATTAACACCTATAGCGAAGCGCTCGAGGACCCTCAGGTCGAACATATGGGTTGGGTCCAGCCGCTGATGCTGCCTAACGGGGTTGAGACCACGACCTTTGGCCCCGCGCTGCGTATCAACGGGCAAACAACGAACGTCCAGACCCCGCCTCCGGGTTTGGGTGATCACACCGCCGAAATCCTGGCCGAGTTAGAGGCCGATCATGAAAGAGGGCAACGCCGATGAGTGAACTGATTGTTGAGCGGTCAGGCGATGTGCTGAAGCTCTCATTGGATCGACCACAACGTGCAAACTCGCTCGGGCCAGACCTCGTCGAGGAGTTAATCCAGGCGTTCGAGGACCTTCGAGGGGCTCGTTTGGTTGTTCTCACGGGTGAAGGCAAGTCGTTTTGTTCCGGCTTCGACTTGAGCGACATCGACTCGCTCAGTGACGGCGATCTGTTGTGGCGTTTCGTGCGGATCGAGCATCTATTGCAGTTGGTACACCACGCTCCTGCCATAGTGCTCGCGTTGGCGCACCGTTATGCGATTGGCGCGGGAGCTGATCTACTCGGCGCTGCCACGATGCGAGTGGCTGCTCCGGCGACGATGATGCGGATGCCCGGCCTTAATTTCGAAATTACCCTTGGCACGCGGCGTCTTGCTCGTATGGTCGGCGATGCAACTGCTCGCGACATTTTGATCGATACCAGATTCGTAGCTGCTGAAGAAGCCCACGCTCTTGGCCTGCTAACCCGGATTGCTGATGTTGATGAATGGCCCAGCATCATCGACGAGGCGATTGAGCGCGCCATGTCTTTGAGCCCGTTGGCGCTGGCAAACATGCTCGACGCGACCCGGAAAGACACTCGCGCCGAGGACATGGCGGCCTTGGTGGCGAGCGCTGGCCGGCCTGGACTGTGCGATCGGGTGAGTGCGTATATCGAGAGTGTCAACGCTGCCAAAAATGCGTCCTGAGATAGGAGGCGACCCGACCGGCGGCGAGATCGGTTTTGTTCGATAGCGGCGCCAGCGCCTCTGCACACTGTTCAAAGAATATGGACTATCTTCGGTAGTACTAGCACCGCATAGGAGACGAATGTGATTGATTACGCGTACGATCTTGGTACTCATAGCCGAGCGATTACGACCGACTCGGCGGACGCACAGCAGTGGTGGGACCGGGGGCTTAACTGGCTCTTTGGTTACAACCATGAGGAAGCCATGGTGTGCTTCGAACGGGCATTGGAAGCGGACTCGAACTGTGCGATGGCCTATTGGGGCTTGGCCTATTGCCTTGGACCCAACTACAACAAACCGTGGGACTTGTTCGACCCTGAAGGCGAATTACCAGACTGTCTGACCCGATCACGGGAGTGGCTAAGCAAGGCTGGTGATTGCCCAGCATCCGATGTTGAACGCGCCGTCATCGACGCGCTGTGGCACCGGTACCCACAGACCGAGGGAGTTGATGTTGAGACGCTGTACGTCTGGAACGACAACGTCGCGGACGCCATGCGCGAAGTTCACAAATCCTTTCCTGATGACAACGAAGTAACCACCATCTTCGTTGAGACGATGATGAATCGCACCCCGTGGAAGATGTGGGATCCTCGCAGCGGTGAGCCGGTCGAACGTGCCGACACCCTTGAATGCAAGCAGGTGCTCGAAGAAGCGATTGCAGCGAACAGCGCCTCGAGCGACGGTTTGCATCCGGGTCTACTTCACCTGTACGTCCACCTGATGGAGATGTCGCCCACGCCTGAAGACGCCATGTTGGCCGCTGACGGTTTGCGTGGGTTGGTCCCCGATGCCGGGCACCTGGAACACATGGCAACCCACATCGATGTCCTCTGCGGCAACTATCAAGACGTCGTTAGTGGTAACAGCAGCGGAATCACAGCCGACTTGAAGTTCTGGCGAGACAACGGGCCAATGAATTTCTACTCGATGTATCGAGTGCACAACTACCATTTCAAGCTCTACGGCGCCATGTTCCTCGGCCAGTATGAGCAGGCAATGGACACGGTCAACTCGCTGTACGAGACCATTCCCGATGAACTCGTGCGGTTCGGTCCGTTCCCGAACTTCATCGAGAGCTACATGTCGATGAAGACCCATGCACTTGTGCGCTTCGGGCGATGGCAAGAACTCATCGACCTACCTCTACCTGAAGACCAAAGCATGTATTGCGTCACAACGACGATTGCTTGGTACGGCAAAGGCGTGGCGTACGCAGCGCTCAAGATGCATGACGAAGCAGCCGATGCTGTTGCCCAGTTCGAAGCAGCGGCCGCCACGGTTCCTGCAGAACGTATGACTCACGTCGTGACATGTCACGACATCATTGATGTTGCGCGCAACGTGCTGAATGGCGAGGTCGAGTACCACAAGGGAAACCACGACCAGGCCTTTGGCTACCTGCGACGTGCAGTGGAACTCGAAGATGCGTTGCCCTATGACGAGCCGTGGGGCTGGATGATGCCGACTCGTCACGCACTCGGAGCCCTCCTGCTAGAGCAGGGCCATGTCGACGAGGCGTGCGCGTCGTTCGAAGCAGACTTGGGGCTGGACGACTCGGTCCTGCGGTCGAACCAGCACCCGCAAAACGTGTGGGCGCTCGTCGGTTTGCACGACTGTTACACGCAGATGGGTCGAGATCGTGACGCAAGGATGATCGAACCGCAGATGAAGATAGCTCTGTCTCGGGCCGACTCTTCGATCTCGCGTTCGTGCTTCTGCAGTATGCAATAGGAACCTAAAGAGTTGGCTGCCTGCTTTCAACGAGCGTGGTATCAAACTCGTACAGAGTGAGTCCAGGAGGCTCAAGTACTGCATCGACAGCGTCGACGTCATGTGTCGTGAGGTCTCTGACGTGCCGTGTGTTTTTCGTCGACAAACCCTAGGCATGGCAACGAGTCTCGTGAGATGCCGTTTGAGGATCAAACGAAGCCGTGCAAGGTGCTGTTTGTTTGCTGGCGCCAATCAGTATCGGGCGTCCGGCGGCAACTGTCGCTAAATGACGAAGAGGGCCTAACCAATGGACAGCGGTCAGGCGTAGTGTTTTAGATATGAGCCGACCTACTGGTAAAAGCCGTATCACGCCGAAGAAGCCCAAGCCAGTCGATGGTGAAACGCGCCAACGTAAACACGGTGATCACTTTCATGCCGAACGCTGGTGTGCACACCACAAGGAATGGGAACCGGTCCGTTAGCGGCGATTTTGTCGGATGGGTCTGATTGACCGGCAAGCCAATGTGGAGAATATGTTGATGTAGAGAGGCCGCGCCGGTAAATGTAGAAGTACCCGTTTGATCACGAAGAACAGTAACGCTAAAGGTTGATTGCCTTGGCAAGTGGGTTGGTATTGGTCGCGACGCGGCGTCACCGTGGGGTGACACCGTTGTTGTGACACATCGAGGTTGCCGTCCACATGGTGACGATCTCGGACCTTCTAGATCAGGCTGAGCATGCCAACACGATGGGTTCCACTCAGAGTAACGACGGAGCCAAACGCAAGCCTTTCTGTTGGGCGATGCGGGCGCGATTTGGATTTGTTGGCGCGCAAGCATGAAGATCTTGAAGGAGATTCATCGAGTGACACGGGGGTGTCCAATGGCAACTCAGGCCTATGACGTCGTTATCAAGGACGGTATGGTTTTCGACGGGACGGGTGCGCCGCGGCGACGCGGCGACGTTGCGATCAACGATGGAAAGATTGTGGCGATGGGGCGCATCGACGCGTCCTCAGCCGCCAGCGTCATCGACGCGTCAGGAATGCACATTGCGCCGGGTTTCGTTGACCTGCATACCCATTATGACGCACAGGTATTTTGGGATCCGTACTGCACTCTGTCGGGCTGGCACGGTATCACCTCTGTAGCGATTGGTAACTGCGGCTTCGGTTTCGCTCCGGTGGCCGAAGACATGCGTGAGTACGCCATGAAGTCGATGACCCGCGTTGAAGCGATTCCATACGAATCAATGAAGCAGGGAATGCCGTGGGATTGGGTCACCTTCCCGGAATATCTCGACAGCCTTGATCGGACCCCCAAGGCAATCAACATCTTGCCATACGTCCCGGCGGGGCCGATGCTGACCGAAGTGCTAGGCCTTGTCGATGCCAAAGCGGGGCGGATGCCCACCGATGAAGAGCACGCCCGGCTGGCTCAGATGCTGAACGAGTCGATGGATGCCGGCGGCTGTGGCTGGTCGGCGCAACGGTTACCGCCCACAGGTCCTGCCGCAGTACAGCGCGACTGGGACGGCACGCCGATGCCGACCGACATGATGAACGATGAGACCGCGTTGGTGTTTGCCGAGGTGCTGGGCCGCAGGAATCAGGGTGTGCAGCAGGTGACGTTGACGACCCATGACATCAAGCACGACCTTGCCCATTTGGAAGCGATAGCGTCGACGTCGGGGCGGCCGCTGTTACACAACGTGGTGCAGGCCTTCGAGGCAAAGCCCCACATCCATCGCCGTCAGATCGAATGGCTTGAGCGTTGTCGCGAACGAGGGATTCCGGTTTACGGCCAGGGCGTGACCAGCGATGCCGGTTTCACATTCACGTTAGAAGACTGGAACTTGTTCGACGACAGCGAGGCGTGGATGGAAGCAACCACTGGATCGCTTGATGAGAAACGCCACAAGCTCGCCGATCCTGATCGCAGGGCAGGGCTCCGTGACAATTTACCAGCGACGGCCACCGCCCCGATTGAGACGGTGACGGTCTTGTCGCCTCGCACTGCGGGGACCGAGCAGTACCGGGAAATGTCGGTTCAGCAGGTTGCTGACGCGACCGGTAAACATCCAGTGGATGCCATGCTCGATATTGCCGTGCAAGATGATCTGAAGACGCTGTTCTTCGTGGCGCCACCGCAGGGCAGCTCAGATCTTCTGAAAGAGATCGTGCAGTACCCGCACATGCTCTTCGGCGTGAGCGATGGTGGAGCCCATACCAAGTTCTTGACCGCTGGCCGTTATCCAACAGAGACGCTGACCGAACAGGTGCGAGATAATCAGTGGATTACCTACGAAGAAGCGCATCGTCGGCTCTCGGCTTTGCCTGCGAATCTTGCGGGCTTTACGGACCGTGGGGTGCTGCGAGTGGGCGTTCCTGCTGACGTGGTTGTGTATGACCCCGAGAATCTGAGTATCGGCCCCAACCATGTAGTTGAAGACTTGCCGGGCGGCGAATGGCGCCGAATTCAGAAGGCCAGTGGCTATCAAGCTGTCATAGTCAATGGCCAGCAGACCATTGCTGACGATGAACTGCTGCACGTGCATTCTGGAAAGCTCCTACGCAACGGCATCGGCTGAGGCAGAGCCATGTCGCAGACCAATCCTCAATTAGGCGGGTAGCCGGAGCGGGGCCAAGCGGGGCTGGTCGTGGACCCTACTTTGATGGCAGTCTCGGGGCTCTCAGCGCGCCGTTGCATGATGAAGGCCACAAGGCCGGTTGTACCAGGTCGGAGCTGAAGGCGGACTGGGCTAGCGTCGGTCAACGACGCAGCAGCGATCTTGGCCCGCTTTCCCGTGATGCACGGCATCCCGCTCGGGCGGGTGCGAAGGCGTTTGACGGCTAGATTTCCTGCATGCACATTCTGATCACCGGGGCTGCCGGAATGCTCGGCCGAAAACTTACCCGACGGCTCATCGAGAAGAAAACATTGCGGGGCGTCGCTATCAGCAGACTCGATCTCGTGGACATCGTTGACTCACCGATCGATGCTGAGTTCTGTAGGTCACTTATGGCGGACCTGACGAAACCTGGGGTGGCAGCGGACCTTCTGGCCACTATGCCGGATGTGATATTCCATCTGGCCGGCGTTGTATCTGGCGAAGCTGAGGCTAACTTCGAGAAGGGCATGGCGGTGAACCTTGATGGAACTCGAGCCCTGTTCGATGCACTGCGCCTCGCTACTGGCGTGCCACGTGTAGTTTTCACGTCATCCATTGCAGTCTTCGGAGCGCCGTTCCCCGACCCAATTCCTGACGATTTCCATCTCACTCCGTTGACCTCGTATGGCACTGAAAAACTGGTGGCTGAAGCGCTTTTAGCTGACTACAGCCGCCGCGGTTTCTTCGATGGTGTCGGTATTCGGCTCCCGACAATTAGCGTCCGGCCGGGCTTGGCGAATGCAGCTGCCTCCGGTTTTTTTAGCGGCATCATCCGCGAGCCTTTGGCCGGGGTACAGGCCAAGCTTCCCGTCTCTAAGAATGTGCGTCACAGCCATGGCAGCCCACGAACAGCGATCGAATACATCGTGCATGCCGCCGAACTTGACAGTTCTCTCCTCGGGTCGCGGCGCAATCTCACGATGCCCGGCGTCTCGGTGACTGTCGGCGAGCAGATCGAGGCCTTAGGCCGCGTCGCTGGACCGGAGGCTGTTGCCTTGATTGTCGAGGCGGCCGACCCGGCAGTGGCCGAGATCGTGGCAGGTTGGCCCGAGCGGTTCGACACCCGGCGAGCCCGTGATCTTGGTTTTGAGCCTGACGCGAGTTACGACGACATCATTCGGATCTACCTTGAAGATGATTTCGTGCAACCAATCAGCTGACCTGAGCGCTCAGCTGGCGAGAGCACCGGTCGTGTCGATGCGGCAGTCTCGAGCGTTAGGAATCTGTAACGGCCTCACAAGCGGGGATCCATTGATGCCGGAAGGCCTGTGGGTTAACGCCGCTGCTAGTTTCGGTTTAGGAACAGAGCTCAGTTTGGAATAGAGCGGAACAGCCCATGATCGTTGTCAATCAGATGGCCGACACTCTGCAGAGCGTTCCTGGTGTGTTACGAGCGATGCTTGCTCCCTTTGACCAAGAGACGTTGGCGATGCACGCCAAGGCTACATTGCTGCGCGACCTGAGCCTGGTTGACCTAGCCAAGTCGGCATCATATGACGGCCGCCGATTCGAGGCCAATGATTTCGTGCACGAGTGGCCGTTTCATGATCAGGACCATCTGCAACAGATTCTCGGTGCGCTGAAGCGCACATACCTGCCCCACATGAGCCCAACCATGAGGGACGCTTTGACGGCTTAACTGTCGATCTTAAAGCGTTCCATTCCGGGGCCGTTGCGGTTGGTGTCACCCCAGTACTCGGGCAGGCGTAGGTAGCCAACTCGCGGAAGGTCCTGCGCAAGAGAGAGACCTTGGTGCTGCTTGAGTCGCTGAATGGAGCGGACGTGGGTGAGCATCTCGTAGAAGACCATCCAGAGTGATCCTTCGAGCGAGTAACGGAGATAGCCGCTGCGCTCAGGGTCCTCGCCAGCGCCGCGCGGCAGGGTGGTGATCGCGTACTGCCAGAATGCGGTGCCCCGAACGCTAGTCAGGTCGGCACGGAGGGCCGCGATTGGCTGTTCGGTAACGACTCGCTCGAGCCAGCCGATGCCGATGTCGATCTTGGCGATGAGTTCAGGAATCGTGCGGTACTTATCTTCGTCTAGGACACGATCCCACTTGCACTCGGGACTGCCCATCAAGTGGTCTTCCCAAGCGATTGGCCGAGGCATCTCGCCGTTGGGCCAGAGCAGCGAGCCACACCGTCGGCTTGTGAAGACGAGTGCATCCCAACCAATGTGTGACACCTGGCGACGGATCGACCACCACATCCACTCGTTGTCGGGGCTGGTGTCGTGAAAATCGAGTTGATCAGGCGTCAGGCCAGCGGTCTCAGTCTCGATCCAGTCGATGAGTCGCCGATAGGGCGGCATGGCACCGAGCGACTCGTTTTCGGGCATCTCGACAATACCGGGATCTACGTGCGCCATGGCGCACTTCGGTTCACAGAGTTCATAGTCGGACAATTTACTGGCCCGAAGGTAGCTCATGCGAGTTCGTGAGGACGCGTGTGACTCGTGGTTACTTACAGCACAAGAGAGCGAAGTTGGAATTTCTGAATCTTGCCACTTGGCGTCATAGGGAACTCGTCAACGACTATTAAATCTTCGGGCCAGAACTGCTTGGTTACTTGGTGTTCATCCAGGAATCTGGTGAGTTCGATAAGGGTCGGCGCATCGCCGTGGGGGAGTACGACAACACAACCCACCTCGCCAAGGCGATCGTGGGGTTTCGCTATGATCGCCACGTTGGTGACATTGGGGTGGCGCAGCAGCACATCCTCGACTTCCTTTACGGGGATGTTCTCACCGCCGCGGATGATGATGTCCTTTGTGCGACCGCTGATTGACAGGTAACCGTCATCGTCGAGGATCGCCCGGTCGCCGGTGTCGAACCAGCCGTCACGGAAGCATGATTCGGTCAACTCGCGTCCTTGTACGTAACCGACGAATGCTTCGGATCCTCGAAACTGGAGATCGCCTTCGATGCCTGCATGAACAGGAGTTCCGGCTTCGTCCACGACTCGTACCTCGTTCTCGGGGAGGATGAGCCCGTCGGTGGAAAGCTTGTCGAAGGTGTCATGTCGTTGCCCAATGGTGGACAGTCCTGTTTCGGACATGCCCCAGCCTGGCAGGACGGTGCACGGAAGTTCATCGCGTGCTCGCTCGAGTACTGGCAGCGGAATAGCTGCACCGGCGCAAACGAATGCCTTGAAGCTTGATAGGTCACGATCGGCGAGGCCTTCGACATCAAGGAGATCTGCCAGGAATGGTGTGGCGCCCATGGACGCCTCGATGCGATGGGTTTCGATCTGTTGGGCAAATTCGACAGGATCCCAAACCTCTTGATAGACGATGCACCCGCCTGCGGTAATAGGTGCGCGCACGCCATAGAGATAGCCGGTTTGATGTGCCAACGTGGAGGCCATATGGAAGACAGAACAATCGGGAGCGACTCGCTCTAGCCACAGATCACACGTAGCGTTCAGGGTGTTCTGCGTGTGCATGACGCCCTTTGGTTGGCCTGTAGTCCCCGAGGTGAAGATGACCTCGCATACGTCGTTGACGCCGGGTCGCATGAGATCGAGCGCTTGGTCATGCAGTGACGAACCCGTGCCAGCCACAAGAAGCTCTGACCACGACATGGTGTCCGGTGATGTTGCTCTGCCGGACGACGCTTCAGCGTCACCGGTTGGAACCCGAATGATTGTTTGGACCCATGGGGCTTGTTCTCTTAACGCCACGTGCATATCGGCCAAAGCGAAGCCACGAAAGGTGTCGATGGTGACCACAACGGTCGGCCTAGCCAACTGGGACATCACAGCCACTTCGTTTGTCCGAAAGATTGGTGCGATGGGATTGACGACGGCACCAATACGTTCGATCGCCAACACGAGTAGAAGGAATTCTCGCTGGTTGGGGAGCTGGATCTGGACCACGTCGTTTTGTCGTACACCAATTTCAACAAGGCCACGAGCGAGTCGATCGACCTTGATCTTCGCCTCGTTCCACGTCATCGTGCCCTGACGATCAATGACCAGTGGGCTGTCCGGTCGCGTTTCGGCGTGTTCAGTGAATCGATCGATCAGGTGGTCGTTTGGCCAGGCGTTCGCTGTATCCATCGCAGCGATCCGTTCCCGGGTCAGTGTGGTCTCAAAGAACATGTACCACCATTACTCATTTTGTGGTGGTTTGCCTAGTGGCGCTCTCTTGTCGCATCTGATTGGACAGCTCGAGCCAGTGACAACGGTGCCATCGGCTCTGGGCTACGTTGTGCCATGAAGGATCTTGAGATTGGTGTGTTGTTTGGTACCGACCGCATGAGCGGTGCTGACTTCGTGGACTTCGGCAAACGGGTTGAATCGGCCGGATTGCACTCGGTCTGGCTGGCTGAGCTTTTTGGCAGGGAGCCGTTCGCTGCGGCAGCGGCGCTTTTGGTAAACACTGAATCGCTCGTTGTCGGAACCGCAATAGCGAATATTTACGTTCGGGACGCGGTCGCAACCGCTGCGGCGTCGGCCACGCTGGCCGAGCTCAGTGGGAACCGCTTCCATCTAGGCGTCGGTGTGTCTAATAAGAGTTTGGTGGGCATGCGTGGCCACGATTGGGAGCCGCCGGTACCGCTGCTTACTAGGTACCTAGGCCAATTGAAATCGGCCAAGATCGACGTGCCTTCTAACGAGTACCCAGTGGTGGTCGCGGCGCACGGGCCGAAGATGCTGGCGGCGGCATCGGCTGGGGCCGACGGTGTGTTTACTTATCTGATGAATCCTGCGCACACAGCTCGGACTGCAGCGGCGGTGGCTGATACATCAACACCGACAGCGGTGTCGCCCATGATGATGTGCCTGCATTGCCAGGACGCTACCGATGCTCGATTGGTCGCTCGAAAGGCCATTGCCTACTACCTGACGCTCGATTATTACCACCGGGCGTGGCGGACTCTCGGCTTTGATGACGCTGACTTTGTCGATGGCGGCAGCGACCGACTCGTCGACTCGATCGTTGCATGGGGCTCGATGGACGCCATCCGAGACCGGCTCACGGCTCAGTCCGAAGCCGGGGCGAGCCGGGTCATTGTAATTCCGCTGAATGCGGCTGGTGGGAGTCACCCTGACTGGGACTTACTACGTGAACTTGGTACCAGTGCCATTACTTCGTAACCCGAGGACGGGCGCAAAATCGGTCTTGGCCACGTTTGTGGCGGCACATGTCGTGAATGATTTTTACGCGACGGTCATGCCGGCATTTCTGCCAGCGCTCGCTGATGAGTTCGGACTCGACTACACCGAACTTGGCCTTTTGTCGCTAACCGCAACGTTGTTGAGTGGCGTGCTGCAGCCATCGATGGGTCATTATGCCGACCGGGGCGGCAAGCGCAGGTTCGTTGTGTCGATGGGATTCGCACTGGCTGGACTCGGCTTCGTAGCAATGGCGCTCGCGCCCACGTTCTACGTAGTCGTCATTGTTAGCTTGCTGGTGGGCCTTGGCGCTGGCACCTATCACCCGCAGGCCACAGCGTTTCTGGTCCAGGCCTATCCAACGGCACGGGGCCGCACTCTTGGAATCCATGGTTGGGGAGGGTCAATCGGCCATTTCGCTGCACCAGCAGCAGTGACGTTGGCAGTCGCTCTGATCGATTGGCGGGCGGCGATGGTCGTCATAGCCCTCCCACTGTTTGTGACTGGGCTGATCCTTCGCTCGCGGCTTGACGAGACGACGCCCAATCCGGAGGCGACGCTTAGGGGAGCGCTAAGCCAGCAGCTGATCCTGGTGGCGATCGTGTTCGGCCTGCTTGGCATGGTGCTGCGTAGTTTCTTGACCTTTACTGTCAAGATGTTGGTCGACGAGGGCTGGGCAGACACCAGCGCAGGTACAGCGCTGACAGTGGTGCTTCTCGTCGGAGCGATCGCTCAGCCGATCGGCGGTCGCGTGTTTGACCGGGTGGGTGCACGGGTCGTCTTAATCGGCGCAAGTATCGGATCGAGCCTGTCAATTGTGCTGTTCAGCTTGACCAGCGGAACACTGTCCTTGGTTGCTATTGGGCTCATCTCACTTTTTGGCTTTGCGCTCTTCCCTGTAGGGCTTGCGGTCGCTAGCCAGCTTGCCGACGACGGTCAAACGGGCGCAGCGGTTGGCGTAATTTTCGGGGTGTCAGGCCTGATGTCAGCTGCCGCTCAGCCGATTGTTGGTGCATTAGGTGAGAGGCTGGGCGACATTCGGCTTGCCTTGAGTTGGACGATCGTCGTGACCCTCATCGCTATCCCAGCAGCCAGCCTGGTCCACCGCGGCCATGTTCGCTAGGGGCCCTGCTGACTGGCCGGGCGTCGGCTGCGAGGTCGAACGGCCAAGGCCGGTGGTGTCAGCCTGGCCGACTAGCGTGGCCCAGGCATGTCCGCCCCAACCGAACACATCGAGGTTCATCTCGACGACGGATACAAATGGCGGGCGTTCAGTGCGATAGCGCTTTCGTTCTTCACCATGGTGATGACGATGTCGATGGTCTTCGTTGCGTTGTCGGCGATCGCTGATGACTTCGGCGTCTCACTTCGCTCGGCCAGCTGGGTCGTCATCAGCGAGGCTCTGGTAATCAGTGCGCTGTTGTTGCCGATGGGTCGGTTTGCCGACATCGTGGGGCGCAAGAAGATCCATATGAGCGGGCTAGCTATTTTTGCAGTTGGCGCTGTGCTGGTGGCGTTTGCCCCGACGTTCTGGGCGTTGATTTTGGCTCGTATCGTGATGGCGACGGGGAACGCGATGAGCCAGTCAGTGGGCACCGCTATGGTCGTAGCGATATTTCCCGCAGCCGAGCGAGGCAAAGCGATCGGCAGCCAGACGACAGCGGTTTCGGTCGGCGGGGCGTCGGGGCCGATCGTGGCTGGATTGCTACTTGAAGTGCTCCCGTGGGAAGCATTGTTCCTGCTGCTGCTCATTCCGGTCAGCATTGCCTTCGTAGCGGCACACTTCTTGCTCGACGAGGAACGGGTTAGCGCAGGTCGCGACCAGATTGATGGTCCGTTCGATTGGGGCGGCGCGATCATGTCAGGCCTGATGGTGATCGTCGTTGTGTTGACGATCAACAACCCTCTTGCTGTGTCGTGGTTCTCACCGATCATCCTGGGTGGTATGGCTCTAGTCGGCGGATTGTTGACAGCGTTCATTCGCTGGGAGTTGAACCGTGACGACCCCATGTTGCAGCTACGGCTGTTCAAAATCCCAACGTTTAGGTTGGCCGTCGGAACGCGCCTGTTGGGGTTCATGGGTTCAACGACGACTCGTTTCTTATTGCCCATTTTCTTGATCAGTCTTCGAGGGATGAACGAAGGCGCTGCCGGAGGTCTGCTATTTTTAATCTCGCTCGGGATGGGCATTTCCGCTCAGTCATGTGGGCGGTTGTCTGATCGTGTCGGTACCCGCCCGTTCACTATCGTGGGCCTTGCCCTCTTAGCGGCTACCGGGCTGGCCATGGGGTTTATGACCGCATCCACAAACACGATGTACCTAGCGGTGATTGTCTTCATCTCGGGCCTGGCGAATGGCATGTGGAACGTGCCGAACAACTCGACGATTCTCGGGTCGGTACCACCTGCTGACTTGGGTGTGATCGGCGCTTTCACCAACCTGACCCGCACACTAGGCAACGTATTTGGCCAAGCAATTGCGTCGACGGTGGTTGTCGCCGTCATGGTGTCGCAAGGGTTCGATATCCCGCTCAAGGACATCGATGACATTGTCGGAGCCGACACTGCATTTACCGATGGATGGAGAGTGGCACACTTCCTGTTGACCGGTTACGCGCTCGCTGCACTCGCACTGGCGATCCGGACCAGACCTGGCACGCCGCTCGGGCAAGCCTCGGCGAAACAAGTCACGGACACAAAGAAACGTCACTGAGACTCCGAAACATTGGTATCTGACGTCCGTTCAAGATCACCCCAGTCCGCTGAATGGCTGGTTGAGTATCTGAGCGGTTCTGACCCGCACTATTTGGGCTTAATCACCCGTGCTGGGTACGAGGTCGCGCCCGACCTTTGGTGCACTTGGTGGGCCGCCGTCTGGCCGCCTTCTCGGTGGTTGAGAAGCCAGTCGACCTGACGTACTGACGCTGGGTGCTAGCCCATGACTCAGCGATGTATCGACGAGCGGTAACGCTCTTAGGAACACAGAGCGCAAGTCGGCGCGCCGCCAGTCAGTTCCAGGATCGGCTCCAGGGCTACAGTCGGATCGGTGGCGACTGACGGCGTAGAAACTGCAAGATATTTCGAGCGGTTCCCCGCTATGGCATCGCCGGACTTCCGCCGGTTGTTCGTGAATGGGTTTTTCACCACAGGATCCCGGTGGACACAAGTGTTAGCCCGTGGCTGGCTTGTGCATGATTTAAGCGATGGCTCCACCGGTGCTGTCGGCTGGGTCACCTTCGCAAGCTTCATACCCTTTGTCGTGGTCGGACCAATCGCTGGCGCTATCGCCGACAGGTTTGATCGTCGACGGCTGCTCATTGCCGGCACGGTGTTCGGTTTGATCGGAGCAATCTTCCTTGCGGCGATCACGATTGCCGATGTTGTCGAGGTTTGGCATGTGATTGCACTTGCCTTCTTCACGGGTGCTGCTCAGGCAGCGACCGTGCCGACGCGACAGGCCCTGATCGCGAACGTTGTGCCAAGAGAGCATTTATTGAATGCCGTTGCGCTTGGGGGGATATCGCGGCACGGATCACGCGTCGTGGGTCCGTTGTTCGGCGCAGCGCTGCTCGCCAGACTCGGCCCTGGTTCGGTCTTCGTCTTTTCAGCGGTTCTACTCGTATTGGGGTTGGTCGAGGCAATACGGGTCCAATACCGGCCGGTTGTCGACCCGTCGGCCAAAGCCGAGAGCGGACAGCCAACTGGTGTGGTCGACGACATACGGAATCTGGCAGCCGATCTTGGTCAGGCCACTCGTTACGTGCGCCGGGATCGACGGTTGCTCACGGTCATTGGCTTGGTTGCGGCTCACTGCAGTTTCACCATGGCTTTCGACTCGTTGATGCCAACGATGGCGGAAAAGATCGGCGGGGGATCGACCCTCTACAGTTCCATTCTCGTGAGCCTCGGTGCAGGGGCGATTGCCGGCACGCTGTGGGTCTCGCAACTGCATGCCGAACAAGCACGTGGCAGGGTTTTTGCTCTCATGGGTCTTGGATCTGGACTAGCAATGGTCCTGATGGGGTTTGCGGCGACGCCGGTTGTTGTGATCGGTGCGGCCGCACTGGCAGGACTTACGCAGGCGAGTTATATGACTATGTCGGCCACTCTCGTCCAGAGCATTGTCACCGACGAGTTTCGTGGCCGAGTTATGTCCGTCTACATCATGATTGCAGCTGGACATATGGCCATTCTTAATCTGGGCTATGGACGTATTGCTGAAGTGATTGACGTTCGAGTGTTGCTCATCGTGCCTGGCCTGCTGTGGTCGGTCGTCTTTGCAGCCGCCATTGGGTTTGTGCCGGGTGTCCGCAGTTTGGTTCGGCGTGGGCGGTTCGCATCGATGGAACCTGTTCTCACAGCGGTATAGCTATGGGTACCGGTGCTGACGTGGTGAATTCTGATGCCGACATGTTGATAGGGGGTCGACTCCGTTGAGTAAAGGCATTGCGAAAGCTGATGAGGACATGGGCCTTCGTCCTAGTTACAACCATCGTCGTTGACACCTGAACGGTGCCCGGATGGGCACTAGTTTCAGAGTCACCACCACAGCCGGGAGCCGATATGGCTAATTCATCAACCGATTTAGTGCCTGATGTTGTTGCGAGAGCTACGGCCGCGCCGGTTGTGCTGGGGGCGGTTGCGTTCGGTAAACCGAAGCCGACCACGCGGGAGCATCCGCTTTCGAGTGATGAGTCGTGTAACGAACTGCTTGGGGCGTTCCATATATCGGGTGGACGTGAACTCGATACGTCCCGGGTTTATCAGAATGGGAATTGCGAAGAGGTTATTGGGCGGATCTCGGCTGGCTCGGCGATCCGGGTTGGAACGAAATATCATCCGTCTTTGGAGGGTGGACCGGTTCGGCAATTGGGGCAGTCGTTGCAAGCTTTGCAGCGGGACTCGGTGTCGATTTATTACATCCACATGCCATCGACGGAGATTCCGTTGGAAGAAACTTTGGCTGAGATTAATCAGTGTCATGTTGCTGGGCAGTTTGAGGAGTTCGGTCTTTCCAATTTTCCTGCTTGGCAAGTGGTTGAGATTGCCCAGTACTGCCAAGCGCATGGTTATGTGTTGCCAACTGTCTATCAGGGGGTTTATAACGCGCTGAACCGAACTGCTGAGTACGAGTTGGTGCCGGTGTTGCGAAACTATGGGATCAAGTACTACACCCACGGGTCGCTTGCCAGTGGTTTTCTCACTGGTAAGTATCGTCGGGGTGTTGATCCGGTGAGAGGTGTCGATCGGTTCGCTCAGTCGCGACGGGTTCAGCAGTACCAAGAGCGTTATTTGCATCGCGACGAGATGTTCGATGCGCTTGACGCGATCTCTGGGGCTGCTGCGGCCGCCGGTTTAACAACCTTGGAGGCTGCGGTTCGCTGGACTCAGCACCATTCTGCGGTCGATGGTGCGCTTGGCGACGCGGTGCTGATTGGGGTGTCGCGACGCGAACAGCTAGAACCGGTTATGGCTGCATCGGGCAATGGCCCACTGCCGCCTTCGGTTGTTGAGGCTTTCGAGGTGGCCAACGGGTTTGTGAAGATGCGGTCGGAGTATTATTTGCAATATCCCTACCCGAAAGAAGGTAGTCCGTGGCGGTCTCGGCTCTAGTCGGGGGTTAGGGCAGGTATGCCAGCGCTGGGGGTCCGAGTTGGGTGGCTAACACTTTTTGGGCGTCGGCTACGAACTCGCACAGCATCAGCCGTG
>Ga0115000_10000113_pt1 | contig 67932 bp, 52 predicted proteins | sample ArcticOcean_MG_C_6_FD_89690 | JGI IMG/M metagenome (GOLD analysis project Ga0115000, IMG submission 89690) | Marine microbial communities from western Arctic Ocean - ArcticOcean_MG_CB8_128 | ecosystem: Environmental > Aquatic > Marine > Oceanic | place: Arctic Ocean: Canada Basin | collected... | reverse complement strand
TCGTTTATCGTTTATCATCCAAAGTTGATGTAAAGTGCATTGGGTAAGGATTATATAAAGTAAATATTATACACTGTTTTTAATTTGTGTCACAAATATTAATACCTTTGTGACAAGATTTTAAAGAATTTCGCGCATGAACGCTGTTTATTTGTCTTTAATATGTTCTCTGTTAATTGCCATAGTAGCAATTCCCACCATCATTAGAATATCCTATTTGAAACATCTTTATGATGTTCCTGACGATAGAAAAGTTCACGGAAAGGCTATTCCAACCTTAGGGGGGCTAGCAATTTTTGCTGGGTTTGCTATTTCAATGAGTATTTTCGCACCAAGTGATGTAGCTTTTATACAATACCAATACTTATACGCTGCTTTATTGATTATCTTTTTTACGGGTATTCAAGATGATATTTTATCCATTTCTCCATTAAAAAAATTGATGGGCCAAATTGCTGCCGCAGCTCTTGTTGTATTGATGGGAGGAGTTCAATTATCGAGTATGCATGGTCTTTTTGGAATTGGAGACCTGCCTGAATCTTGGGGAATTATATTGACCATCTTTACCTTGCTTGTTATTATGAACGGCTCTAACCTAATTGACGGTATTAACTGGTTGTCAGGGGGCGTTGGAATTGTAGTATCACTTTCTTTTGGCGCTTTCTTTTTGCTCCGTGGACACTATGAATTAGCTATTATTTCAAGTTCATTGATTGGGGGAATTCTGGCTTTTATGTGGTTCAATAGAACCCCAGCTAAAATTTTTATGGGAGATACAGGTTCGTTAATAATAGGACTAATAAATGGGGTGTTGTGCATTTACTTCATTAACATGAACACCCCTACTGGTACTGAATTATGGTTTGAAGCTTCACCAATTGTAGCGTTTGGAATATTAATAGTTCCATTATACGACACTTTGAGAGTGTTTTTGTGGAGAATGTTAAGAGGAAAGTCACCTTTTAGTCCAGATAGAAATCACATTCATCACAGATTATTAGAATTAGGACACAGCCACATGAAAAGTTCGGGCATCATTGTTTTAACGAATGTTGCTTTCATAGTGTTTTTATACTTCGCCCACGATAAGTTTAACAGTTTTGTCCTTTTATTAACTGTTTTAGGTTCGGCAGCACTACTTTCGTACATCCCCTCTATTATTCTTAAAAAACGCAGTAAAAAGAGCGAAGAAGTTAATTTTAAAAATTCGCATACCAAAAGGCCACCTTTATCTAAAGTCAGCTAATGGATCGCTTTACAAAAAGATCTGTGTCTTCTTTTCTATTGGTTGCTATGCTGTTTATCGCGTCTGAATCGCACGCACAAAACAAAGTAATCGATCGAAAAATACAATACTTTTTTAGTGACTACTTTGGAGCGTTGGACACTGGGTTTACTGGCACGAAAAATTCAAGCACCACTTTTCTATTAGACACTGCTTTTTCATCTATTATTGTTGAGCACCATTTACCTCGACATAAAGGCTGGATCTCTTCCAGGTTATTCAATAAAAGTTGGGTAAAAGTATCGGGAGAAAATTATGATATTACTCTTGATCCTTATGAAGGATTAATGATCGGACATGAAACATCTATCAACGAGAGTGTATGGCATAATGACAGAGGTATTTACTTTAATGGGCGATTTGGCAAAAAAATAAAAGTCCATAGTTACCTTCAGGAAGGACCTATTAAACCTGAACCGTTTATTGCTGACTACATCAGCGCAACAAGAATAAGGCCTGGTGAGGGTGAGGTTTACCTTGATGGCACAGGCGAGTTTGGAAGATATTTAAGTTTTGGTGGTATTGAATACAAAGCGAGCAAATTCGTAGATGTATCCTTTGCAAATGGTAAAAACTTTTTGGGTGACGGGTATCGTTCTCTTGTTTTATCAGACGCAGGACCAAATTACCTTTTTGGAAAGCTTGATTTTCATTTAGGCAGAAAAGTGAACTATACGGCGATTGTAGCTGAGTTTATTGATTATCGTCCTGATATGCAGCAGTCTGGCAACATTCTTAGACAAAAAAAATACGGTAGTTATCACTACTTAGATATCGCAATTACTGACAAATTTCATTTCTCATTGTTCGAGGCAATCATTTGGGGAGGAGACTCCTCTGCTCGTAACACGTTGGAATTTAACTATTTAAATCCATTTGTAGTCATGCGACCACTTGAGTTTGGGTTAGGGTCACCAGATAATGTATTGATGGGAACCGGCTTCAAATACACGCCAACAATAAGCACAACATTATATGGCCAATTTATACTCACAGAATTCTTTTACAAAGAATTCTTTGGTGGGAACAACTGGTGGGGAAACAAGTATGCATTTCAGGCTGGTGCTAAGTTTCACAATTTCAAATTTGCTAAAAACTTGTTTGTGCAAGTTGAATACAATCACATAAGACCGTTTACATACAACCATCGTTCTTCTGTGACTAGTTTCTCAAATGCAGGACAACCTTTGGCTCACCCAAGCGGTGGAAATTTAAAAGAAGGGTTATTCATAGCCAACTATCGGCACAAACGATGGAACATGAATTTGAAGTCAATCTACAGAGTTTCTGGACTTGAAAATTCAGACAGTACCGCAATTGGAACTGATGTACTTCGTTCTTACTATACTCGCGAGTCTGAAACAGGAAATGTGATTGGTCAAGGGGTACCATATCAACAATTCCACAACACAGGAACTATCTCCTACCTAGTAAATCCAGCTAACATGATGTTTATTGAAGCAGGCGTTGTGAATCGTCATCAAATTATTGACGGTTCAAACATTCAACAAAATTATATATTTATTGGGCTGAAGACTGGTATTACCAACAATTATTACGATTTTTGACATAAATTGTCATGGGAAAAATAGCACTTATTACAGGTATTACCGGTCAAGACGGAGCGTACTTGAGCGAACTCTTATTAGAAAAAGGATATGAAGTTCACGGAATAAAGCGCCGATCTTCCTTGTTTAACACTTCAAGAATTGATCACCTTTATCAAGATCCACATGAAAGTGAAATTAAGTTCAAACTCCATTACGGGGATTTAACAGACTCAACAAACATTATTAGAATAATTCAGGAATGTCAGCCCGATGAAATTTATAATTTAGGCGCAATGTCTCATGTTAAAGTGAGTTTTGACGAACCTGAATATAGTGGAAATGTCGATGCTTTAGGAATGCTCAGAATACTGGAAGCCGTGAGGATATTAGGACTAGCAAAAAAGACAAAAATATACCAAGCGTCAACTTCAGAATTGTATGGAAAAGTACAGGAAGTGCCGCAAAAAGAAACGACTCCATTTTATCCTAGATCACCGTATGCTGTTGCCAAAATGTACGCTTACTGGATCACTGTTAATTACAGGGAAGCGTATGGCATGTTTGCTTCAAATGGCATCCTCTTTAACCACGAAAGCCCTCTTAGAGGAGAAACTTTTGTAACAAGGAAAATTACTCGTGCTGCTTGCAGAATTGCTTTAGGCTTACAAGATAAATTTTACATGGGTAACATTGATGCCAAGAGAGATTGGGGTCATGCTAAAGATTATGTTGAAGGCATGTGGAGAATATTACAGAACGACACTCCTGATGACTTTGTATTAGCAACGGGAGTTACAACAACCGTGCGTAATTTCATTATTTATGCTTTTGAAGAACTAGGAATTACTTTAGAATTTGAAGGAGAAGGCATCAATGAAAAAGCTTTTATAACAGCTACTAAAAAAGGTCACTCCGTTAAAATTGGACAAGAAATATTAAGCATAGATCCTGAATATTTCAGGCCTACCGAGGTTGAATTGTTAATTGGTGATGCAACAAAAGCAAGAGAGGAATTGGGCTGGGTACCAAAGTATGATGTAAAATCCTTGGTAAAAGAAATGGTTCAAGAAGATTACAAATTATTTGAAAAGGACCTGTACTTAAAAAAAGGTGGGCATCAAATCATGAACAATGATGAATAAAGGTGACAAAATATACCTGGCAGGTCACAGAGGTATGGTTGGCTCTGCTATTCACCGAAAATTACTAAAAGAAGGTTTCCATAATATAATTACAGCTACTTCAGAAGAGCTTGACTTGAGAGATCAAAGCCTAGTTAGACAATTTTTCAGCGAACACCAGCCTGATTATGTAATACTTGCTGCAGCTAAAGTGGGAGGAATCAACGCAAATAATATTTACCGGGCGGAATTTCTACATGACAACTTAGCAATTCAGAACAATGTAATCCATTCAGCTCATCAATACGGAATAAAAAAACTGTTGTTTCTCGGTTCTTCTTGTATTTACCCGCGAATGGCTCCGCAGCCATTAAATGAAGACTCCTTGTTATCTGGAAAATTAGAACAAACTAATGAACCATATGCTATTGCAAAAATAGCTGGGATCAAAATGTGCGAAGCATATTATGATCAATACGGCTGTAAGTTCATAAGTGTCATGCCAACAAACATGTATGGCCCAAATGATAACTATGATCTAGAAAACTCGCATGTTCTACCTGCACTGATCAGAAAATTTCACGAGGCAAAAATTAATAACAGTAAGACTGTTGAGTTGTGGGGAACAGGTTCGCCAAAAAGAGAATTTTTACATGTAGATGACTTAGCAGAAGCCTGTTATTTTCTACTTGAAAAGTATGAAGAAAGACAGTTTTTAAATGTTGGGGTAGGGGAGGACATCAGTATTAAGAATTTAGGATTGCTAATTAAAAAAATTGTTGGCTTCGATGGAGAACTCGTTTTTGATGAATCAAAACCTGATGGAACTCCGCGAAAACTAATGAATGTAGACAAAATAAACGCCTTGGGATGGAAAGCAAAGACACCCTTAAAAGAAGGTATTACGGCCGTATATCAAGAATATGTAAAAAATAACACTAAATGAAGCAATCTCTTAGTTTCCTATTTTTAGTCTTGTGTTTGGCAAGTTTTTCACAGCAAGTTCACGTTCCCCTGAATCACGAAATTAGTTCTGTTATTGAGAAAAACCTGTACAGGAAAGAAAGCAATTTTCATACTTCGATCAGACCTTTCTATCAGCATCAAGTTGAGCCTGAATCAAAAACAGACTCCCTCATAAATTTACAAACTAGAGAAAACAGAATTTATCTTACCAGTGATCTTTGGTGGGCAAAAGCTCTCCGCTGGACGGAAAATAAACTATTAGACGAAGACTTAGTAAAAACACAACTTGGAACGCTAAAACTTAGAATAAATCCAACACTTGATCTCTCAAGAGGTAGGGACCGAATAAGTCTATTTGATACTTGGCAAAACTCTAGGGGTTTTCAAATTGAAGGCGAAGTAGGACAAAAATTTGCTTTTAGCTCTTCTTTCAGGGAAACACAGGCTTTATTTTTACCATTTATTAGTGATTATGGAAACCAAACGTTTGTGTTGCCAGGACAAGGTAGATGGAAGCATTTTAAAGGAGGTCCAGCACTAGATGTTGGTCAAGCCTCAGGAATACTTTTATACAAAGCGAACAAGACATTTACATTTCAATTTGGACACGGAAAGAACTTTTTTGGAGACGGATACCGTTCTTTGCTCTTAAGTGATAATGCATTCAACTATCCATTTTTAAAGGTAGAAACAAACTTTTGGAACATCAAGTATGTTAACCTCATAGCGCAGTTTAACCACATGGGCTTTACTAGTGCAGGGGATCGGTTGTTTGATAAAAAATGGATGGCTGCTCAATATTTAAGTTGGAACATTACAAAACGAATCAACTTAAGTTTATATGAAGCGGTAACATGGAGAGCCTTACCGACTAGAAATTTTGATATAAATTACGTTAATCCTGTAGCATTTTTACGTCCGGTAGAGTTTCAAAACGGCTCTAAAGATGCTGTGCTAATTGGAATGACGGGTAAATGGAAAATCATGAACAACTTGAGCTTATATGGTCAGTTAATCATTGATGATTTAAGAATTTCCGAATTTAAAGACGGGACCAATTGGTGGGGTAATAAATACGGGATTCAAGGAGGAATTAAAACCTTCGACCTGTTTAAGGTGAAAGGTTTAAGTTTCCAAGCTGAGTACAACATGGTCAGACCATATACTTATTCTCATTCAGATTCTATCACTGCTTATACTCAGTTAAATGAAGCGCTAGCCCATCCTTTAGGAGCAAACTTCAAGGAAGGATTAGCATTCCTACGGTACAACCATAAAAGGCATTACGTCGAACTTAAAATTTCTCAAGCTGGATTCGGCGCTGACACCGCGAACATCAACCATGGTCAAGACATTTTTTTATCCTACAATACGAACAAGCTGGAGGTAGAGGGCGCTGGTGGAGAGTACGGACACAAAACTTTACAAGGGCTCAAGACAACGTTAACAATTCTCGAAGCCAAATATGCTTACATGTTGAATCCCCGGTCTAATTTAATGTTAGAGCTTGGAATTAGAGACAGAATATACAGCAACAGTATACTTGAAAATAAAACAAGGTATGTATACATTGGAGTTCGTACCTCATTAAGCAATTTTTATTATGATTTCCTTTGATCCAATAAAAGTCTTATCCGCTTTAATAGCCATTCCTTCCTTGTCCAAGCAAGAAAATGAGGTTTTAGAATACATGAAAAACATCTTGAATGACAATGATGTAGATTTCGAGGTGGAAAAAAACAACGTTTACGCAGTAAATAAAAATTTTACTGCGGGAAAATATACCGTTCTGCTAAATTCCCATTTAGACACAGTAAAAGCAAACACAAGCTACACGCTAGATCCCCACGATCCAATTCAAAAAAACGGAAAACTGTTCGGTTTAGGAAGTAACGATGCTGGTGGGCCATTGGTGGGGTTGCTTGGAGCTTTTTTACATTTTTATGGTCAAAAGGACCTGCCCTTCAACCTCGTTTTTGCGGCATCAGCTGAAGAAGAGATATCAGGTAAAAACGGTATGGAATTCTTGTATCCTAAACTTCCCCCTGTTGATTTCGCAATTATCGGTGAACCAACATTAATGGATATTGCTTTGGCCGAAAGAGGTCTAATGGTATTAGATGTCACGGTCCGTGGAAAATCTGGTCATGCTGCAAGAAATGAAGGAGTGAACGCTATTAATAAAGCGCTTGAGGATATTAATTGGTTCAATACTTTTGAATTTCCTTTAACCTCCTCCGAAATTGGACCTGTAGGAATGACTGTAACCGGAATTGAAGCCGGAACACAACATAATGTTGTTCCAGATGTTTGCAAATTCATGGTGGATGTAAGAATTAACGACAAGTACAAGAACATTGAAGTTCTCAAAATCATAAAAGACAACGTTAAGGGAGAAGTTAAAGAGCGATCTACAAGATTAAATTCTTCGGGAGTGAATGCTACTCACCCTATCAGAGAAGTTGCTAAAGAGCTTAATATTCGTACTTACGGATCGCCTACCAGTTCCGATCAAGCACTAATTCCGTGTGAAAGCGTTAAAATTGGACCTGGCGATTCGGCACGATCACATTCAGCAGATGAATTCATATTTATAGATGAATTAGTCAATTCAATCCCAAAATACATCAAAATCATTACTGCCTTAGGGAGCAAATTATAAGCTAGCAATCGATCGATTTTATCCGTCTTTGCCTCGCCCGTAAAAAAGTCTTAATTTTGTCGCTGTAAAAGCGCTCCAAAATGGATATTCTAATTACTTCAGAGTTTGTAAACAGCATCAAAACAAAATTGAATGCTAAAAACACTGCGCTTTTATCCGAAGAATTAAAATCATTACACCCTGCGGATTTAGCTGAAATACTAATTCAATTATCGGAGAATCAAAAGCTCACTTTACTGAAACTTTTTGATACTGAAGTTCAATCAGACATCATTACAGAATTAGAAGAGGACGAACGTGAATATTTATTAGACGCTCTGAGTCCTGAAGAAATTGCTAGAAATGTGGTTGAACACATGGAAAGTGATGATGCAGCAGATTTGATTGCTGAATTACCTAAAGGAAAAAAAGAAAAAGTAATTAAAGCTCTAACAGATGAAGAGCAAGCTCTTGCTATTCTAGACCTATTGAACTATGCAGAAGATACTGCTGGAGCTTTGATGGCAAAGGAATTAATCAAAGTGAATGTTAAGTGGACCATAGATCAATGTGTTGTAGAACTGAGAAAGCAGGCAGAAGAGGTAGAAAAAATACACACGGTTTATGCAGTTGACGATCAAGATAAATTAATTGGACGAATTACCTTAAAGCACCTTTTGCTTACTGCTCCAGACACGCTAGCTGAAAGTATTGTTGATAGAGATATTCAAACTGTACTTCCAACCGCTGATGAAGCAGAGGTGGTTCAAAAAATGGAAAAATACGACATGGTCGTTATTCCTGTAGTTGACGAATTGAAAAGATTGCTAGGGAGAATTACCATAGATGATGTAGTAGACGTCATGAAAGAAGAGGCAGAAAAAGATTACCAAATGGCCTCTGGTATTTCAGAAAACGTAGAATACGGAGATAGCATTTTTCAAATGACAAAGGCCAGGTTTCCTTGGTTGTTGATTGGATTGGCAGGTGGACTTGCCGGTGCAAAAGTCATTGGAGTTTTTGGAATTATTGAGGAAGCCCCAATACTTGCTTACTTTATGCCATTAATAGCTGCAATGGGTGGAAATGTTGGGGTACAATCTTCAGCAATTGTCGTTCAAAGTATTGCTAACAATTCTTTAAAGGGGTCAGTTATGTCTAAACTTTCAAAAGAATTGGGAGTAGGACTCTTTAACGGAGTGCTTTGCAGTATTATTTTACTTATATACAACCTCTTGTTTTTAGACTCTCTCGCGTTGAGTTATGCAGTCAGTACTTCCTTATTTTTCGTAATCATTATTGCTGCGCTATTTGGCACTTGGATTCCATTAGTCCTGAATCATTTCAAGATTGATCCTGCATTGGCAACCGGACCTTTTATAACGACCGCTAACGACGTTGTTGGTCTTTTGTTATACTTCTCTATTAGTTCGATGTTTTTATGATCTCAGGTAGAGGTAAAGTCATGTTTATTGACACCGTGCATCCTGTTCTTCAAGAAGTCCTAGAGAGTATTGGCTATAAGTGTGAGGACTTCACCAACAAATCAACTAAGGAAATAACACCTTACCTATCTGAATTTCAAGGAGTTGTAATACGATCGAGGTTCAAATTTACGAAAGAACTGATGCTAAAAGCATCGAACTTAAAGTTCATCGCTAGGTCAGGATCAGGTTTAGAAAACATAGATGTTGACTTTGCTAAACAACAAAACATCAAATGTTTCAATTCACCAGAAGGAAACAAAGACGCCTTAGGAGAACATTGCATTGCAATGCTCCTTAGCTTATTCAACAACATTACTAAATCACATCAACAAGTATCCGGTGGTGTTTGGTCTCGGGAAGAAAATAGGGGTGTGGAACTGAAGGGAAAAACAATTGGACTCATTGGTTATGGCGTTATGGGTAAAAGTTTCGCTGAGAAACTAAGTGGGTTTAGCGTACGCGTGATTGCCTACGACAACAACAAAACTGGTTTTTCATCCGAGATCGTTAAAGAGGTTTCAATGGACGTTATCTTGGAGCAATGTGATGTGATTAGTCTCCATGTTGATTATGTGGAGGATAATTACCACATGATCAATGCAAACTTCATCAATTCATTCAAGAAGAATATATACCTGCTAAATACAGCTCGAGGCAAATGCCTTAATACACCTGATTTAATTGCGGCGTTAAAATCCGGAAAAGTACTAGGAGCTTGTTTAGATGTGCTTGAAATTGAAAGCACTGATTTTCAAGTTGACCAAGCATCTAAAAGCTTACTTCGGGAATTATCAGAATCTAAACAAATATTACTCAGTCCACATGTAGGTGGATGGACGACAGAATCATATTTTAAGCTTTCAAAAGTACTTGCGGATAAAATAAAAGGCTTCACTGAAAACTAATTGTTCCACGTGGAACATTCTCTAAAAACCAGAAAAGTAATTACGCTTTCTTGTCCAGATAAATCATAATCGAACTTACATCTGCAGGTTTTATCCCCGAAATTCGACTGGCTTGACCAAGAGTTGTAGGTCGCACTCTGAATAACTTCTCCTTTGCCTCACTACCCAAACTTTTCAATCGCTCATAGTCAAAATCATCTGTGATCTTAATGTTATCAACCTTTTGTAAACGATTTGCCATCTCTTCTTCCTTCCTGATATATCCGCTGTACTTCAGCAATATTTCTGCTTGCTCCAATTCAACATCATTAAACTTCAACAATAAGTCCTTCATTGCCTCGTTAACCATCAGGTCCTTCAACGAAAGTTTAGGCCTTAAAACAAGTGTGTTAGCTTTCTGTTTTTGTTTGATCTCAGCATCTCCTACCTCGGATAAAAAACCATTAACTTCATCAGGACTAATACTAATTTTTGCAACCTGCTTGATAATAAAAGCAACATTTTCTTCTTTAGACTTACAACGTTCTAAGCGCTCACTACTAGCTAATCCAATGTCAAATCCCTTTTGAGTAAGTCGACTATCAGCATTATCTTGACGGAGTAAAATCCTATATTCAGCTCTAGAGGTAAACATTCGATAAGGCTCCTCTGTACCTTTTGTGATGAGATCATCAATTAAAACCCCAATATAAGCTTCATTCCTATTCAAGGTAAAAGCTTCTTTTTTCTCCACTAATTGATGTGCATTAATACCAGCAATTAACCCTTGCGCTGCAGCTTCTTCATACCCAGTTGTACCATTAATCTGCCCAGCAAAAAACAAACCCTTAACCAACTTAGTTTCAAGTGAAGCTTTTAATTGAGTAGGAGGGAAGTAGTCATATTCTATGGCATATCCTGGTCTAAACATTTTCGCATTTTCAAAACCAACAATTTTACGCAGTGCTTTGTATTGAACATCTTCGGGTAAAGAAGTAGAAAATCCATTGATGTACAACTCTACGGTATTCCAGCCTTCCGGTTCAACAAAAATCTGATGCCTGTTCCGTTCCGAAAATCTTTCAATTTTATCTTCTATTGATGGGCAATATCTTGGGCCAATACCTTCTATTCTTCCGGCAAACATCGGTGATCTATCAAAGCCAGTCTTTAATTCCTCGTGAACAGCTTCGTTAGTATAGGTCAAGTAGCAAGATCTTTGCTTACTAAGTGGTTTTGTATCTAAATACGAAAACTTACTTGGATTCTCATCTCCCTTTTGCTCCTCCATCTTGCTGTAATCTAAAGATCTTGAATCAACCCGGGGAGGCGTCCCTGTCTTCATCCTGCCGCTTTCAAAGCCTAAAGCCTCAAGAGACGCTGTTAGGCCAACCGCGGCTCTTTCCGCAGCTCTTCCGCCGCCAAAATTCTTTTCCCCGATGTGAATCTTACCGTTCAGAAAGGTACCATTAGTAAGTACAACTGTTTTGGCCAACAATTCAATCCCTAATTGGGTCTTTACACCGTATATTCTTCCTTCTTTTACCAATACATCGGTAACCATTTCTTGCCAAAAATCAACATTTTGATTCTCCTCTAATTTCTCCCTCCAGGATTCGGAAAACCTCATCCTGTCACTTTGAGCTCTTGGACTCCACATAGCAGGACCTTTTGATCGATTCAACATCTTAAACTGAATCATGGTTTCATCTGTGACAATACCGGACATGCCACCCAAAGCATCTATCTCTCTGACTATCTGTCCCTTAGCTATCCCACCCATGGCTGGGTTACAGCTCATTTGAGCAATTGTATTCATGTTCAAAGTCACTAAAAGGACACTTGAACCCATCTTTGCAGCAGCGTGGGCAGCTTCACAGCCAGCATGTCCTGCACCTACTACAATTACATCATATTCTTTATCAAACATATTCTATAATATACTTATTATCAACAGGTTAATCTACTTTTTTCGATATAGAAAATAAGTGCCCGAACGCAAAGTTAGCTCAAAATCACCACCTAAGACTTCTTTTGACAAATATAAGCTGCTCATTGATGGAGGATCTGCGGATAAACTAACGTCCTTCAAACGAGAAAAATACGCGTGCATACTCCAGTCGGACCACATATCTTTATCTATAAATACTGTACTTCCATCCTCAATTAAATCGTCAAAATTGCTAATCATCTCAATTCTCTCTTCATCGCGGCCAATCCGGTTAATTGCGATAAAAAAAAGCACTACACAACTTACAATTAAAACTACAGATCCAACCTTAATCACTTTGAAATTTGGCAAAAGAACCTTTAATTGAAAGGTTTTCAAACCGTTCAAAATCAACAATGACAGGGCGATAGCGAAAAACGGAAAGGTTGTTACAATGTAAAACCCACTTTGCTTCATGCTCACCATAATTGGTAAAACCCCACACAAACCAAAAACGACTAAGCTCAACGCTTTCTTTCGATCTGTACTATCGGACAGAGGAATTTTAGCCTTCCTTGACCATAAATAAATTACCAGCATAACTCCTCCCGGGATCAGTAATTCTGTTATCAGTTTAGTGGCGATATAATATCTTGACTTAACGGTGACGATATTCTCTATACTTCCTACAACCTGTCTTTGGTAATATCTTAAAAAACTTTGGTAAGCATCCTCATTCAAATAAAAGAGTAGCGATAAAAACAACACTGTCAATAATATCACAAAAACACTGTCTAACAACCCTCTCAAATAATGTCTCTTACCCACTGATAAGTCATAAAAAAAAGGAAAGGTTAGTACATACAAACCTGTAAAGCCTTTGCTTAAAAAGGCGAACAGGACCATCAAAGAACACAAAGTCAAATAATAATACCTAGCTCCTTTTGTGCTTCTCAAATAAAAGTAAATAGAGGCACAAGTAAAAACACTCATGGTGTTTTCTAACATGTTATTCGCTGTTGACCATGTCATTAAAGGAATCAGGGCTAGAAATAACATTGGTAGCCAAAATGTACTCTTCTTTTTTCCAAAGAAAATCCAGATCTTGTACATGAAATAGGACACAACGGCATAGGTCCCTAAAGAGTATGATCTTTCAACCCAAGTGTGGTCCCCAAACAACTTAAAAAACATCCCTTGCAATCCAAAAACGAGTGGTGGATGTTCATTAAATTGAGTATAAAAAGTATCGGTATAATAAAGGTTCCAAAACTCGCCATGATTCATAGCAAGGTTTTTAGCTATTGATGCATACATCAACCCATCTAAAAACATTCCATCTGAAAACAAAGAGGGGATTGTAAGAACCAGGAACAACGAAATGCTAAAGAGCAACAAATAGTACCCGGTCTTATGTTCGTTGTTCAAACTCACAATTAACTACAAGTACTTTTGTAGATCGAAACCTAAGTCACTTCTAAAATATTTTTTATCGTAGTTAAGAATTGCCGTGTTTCGATAACTTTTTTCCAAAGCTTCATTAAAGTCCTTACCGTAGGAACTTACCGCTAAAACTCGTCCTCCGTTAGTGACAACCTTCCCCTCGTCTAGCTTGGTGCCTGCATGAAATACTATGCTATCACTTGTATCAGATAAACCAGTAATTTCAGCACCTTTCTCATACGCTTCTGGATAACCTCCTGAAACCATAATTACAGTGCATACAGAGCGGTCATCAAACTCAACGGAACATTCGCCAAGCTTCCCTTCACCAACCGCCTTAAACAAGGCTAATAAGTCTGTTTTAAGCCTAGGCAATACAACTTCTGTTTCAGGATCACCTAAACGCACATTATATTCTACTACCCTAGGGTTTCCTTTATCGTTCATTAATCCAATGAATAAAAACCCTTTGTATGGAATCTCTTGATCTTTTAAGCCTTGAATCGTTGGAATTACAACCTCTTCTTCCACTCTTTTCATGAAGTCAGCATCAGCAAATGGAACCGGTGTGATTGCACCCATGCCTCCGGTATTTAATCCAGTATCACCTTCTCCTATTCTCTTGTAATCTTTAGCTTCTGGTAAAATAACGTAGTCATCTCCGTCAGTTAAGACAAAAACTGAAAGTTCAATTCCGTGCATAAATTCTTCGATTACTACTTTCTTAGAAGCAGCTCCAAATTTAGCGTTCATCAACATTTCTTTCAGCTCCGATTTCGCCTCATTTAAATCATCCAAAATCAACACTCCTTTTCCAGCAGCTAAACCATCAGCCTTCAACACATATGGAGCTTTCAATGAATCCAAAAATGCACAGCCATCATCATAAGTTTCCTTAGTAAAGGATTTATATGCTGCAGTTGGAACGCCACTTTTATCCATGAATTCTTTACAAAACTCTTTACTTCCCTCTAACCAAGCGCCTTTTTTCTGAGGCCCAATAACTGGCACACCTTTAAGCTGATCATCTGCCAAAAAGAAATCATGAATTCCGTTTACCAAAGGATCTTCAGGACCAACAAAAACTAAATCAATTTTCTTTGAAAGCACCTCGACTTTAATAGCTTCGAAATCATTTACATCTATAGCAATGTTTTCGCCTAGCTCTACTGTTCCAGCATTTCCAGGAGCAAAAAACAATTCGTCTAAAAGGTCGCTTTGTTTAATTTTCCAACCTACTGCGTGCTCTCTTCCTCCGGAGCCAATAATTAATACGTTCATGATAATTGACTTTTAGATGAACTGCTTTTAAGCAGCTTGACCCATGTGCTTTAAGTGCTTTAAGTGAGATTTTACAGCAGTTGAAAAGTATTTATGCGTTAAATAAGGCACATCATATTCTTTACAGAGTTGCTCTACAATTTTACTTATTGCTGGATAATGAATGTGAGATATGTTTGGGAATAAATGATGTTCCACTTGGTAATTTAACCCCCCGGTGAACCACCTTACCAATAAACTTGTTGGTGAAAAATTACTAGTTGTTTTCAGTTGATGAATGACCCACTCATCATCTGTAGATCCTGTTTCCTGATTTATCTCAGGATAAATAGTTTCTTCCACTACGTGCGCTAATTGAAACACTACACTGATTACAATCCCAGAAACCATCCCAAAAATCAAGAATCCGGCTAACCAAGGTAAAAACCCTAAAGTGTAAATAGGCAACGCAACAAATGTTGCCGCAAAAAAAGCTTTGAACCCCCAAAACAACAGGTGCTCTTTAGCACTCATTTTAGGAAGAGGAATACCTCCAACATGTCCTTGAAAATATTTCTTAAAATCGGTAAAAATTACCCAATAAATATACAGCAGTGAGTAAGCACCAAAACAATAAAAATGTTGATACTTATGAATACCAAATCGCTTTTGTGTTGGACAAAGTCTTAACATTGGTCGAGCATTTAAATCATCATCAACACCCTCAATATTAGTGTAAGTATGATGAACAGTATTGTGTTTCGTCTTCCACATGAATACATTTGCTCCTAAGAAATTCAGCGACATTCCCGTAAGTTCATTCAACCACTTTTTAGTGCTAAAACTTCCGTGCGCGCCATCGTGCATAATATTAAACCCAATAGCAGCTCCCAAAAAGCCCAACAAAACACAGAAAGAAATATTTAAAATCGTATTCCCTGAATTGAAAAAAACCAAGTAAACAAATACACTTAAAAAGGTAAGTGTAATGACCCATGCTTTTATAAAAAGCTCTGCGTTACCTGTCGGACCTTGTCCTCTTTCTTTAAAATAAGCATTCGTTCTTTTTCTTAATTCCCTTCTCATGGAATTTTTTCCGGGTACTTTAAACTTTGGTGCGCTCATAAAGGTATGCTCTAGTGCTTCTTCAAACACCTTAAACTTAAGACGTTTCTATTACACTTGGCGGGACAAATTTACCTCTTTTTTTTGAAGAAAGAAAGTTTCTTTTTATGACAAGAATCAAGAAGGGATGTTCACAAGCATCTTTTCATAAAACAGTTGAGAATTCACCAACCGAGTTAATAATTTCCTTTCATTTGTACACATGAATCGCATCAAGTCATTTTTCAATTTTATTAGAAACAATCACGACAAGATTTATAAAGTCTTTTTGTTCGCTATTTCAGTACTTTTCATCGTTTACTTTTTTCCTAAAGAGGCACCATTTAAATACGACTTTCAAAAAAACAAACCTTGGTACCACGAAAACTTAATCGCTCCTTATAACATTCCGATTATAAAGACTGACGAAGAAATTGCGTCCAAAACAAAGAAATTAACTGAAGTTCAAAAATTGTACTTCAGCTACAATGACCAGCTCCTAATAACTACTCTCGAGAAATTTGATACGCTTCTCTACAACACTCATGGTGAATTTTTGGACAATAAGAAAAAAGAGGGTGGGATTCTCAGGGTTTTCAAGTCTAAGAAAGAAAAGCCGATTGAAGAGCTTCAAGGGTTGGGTCACAAAATAATTGCTCATTTGTACAACAAAGGAATTATTGAACAAGTACCTGAAATAGATGGATTCTCTGACACTAGCCAGTTCTTTGTTTATCGAAATAAATATTACGCGGAATATACTTTGCGCGACGTCTACTCACTAAAATTAGCAACTCAATACATCTTAGATCAATTTGAAGACAGTAAAAATGAGTCGGATAAATTCTTACAAAACACCCTTGAAAACAGCTTAGTAAACCATCCCGAAAACATAACCTTCAGTACGGAACAAACATCGCAAGCGCTATCTGAAAGCTTAAAATCAATTACCTCCTCCTCTGATGAAATACTAAAAGGACAAAGCATCATTAAAAAAGGTGACATCGTTAACGATTATCTCTTCACTGTCCTCAAGTCTTACGAACAAAAGCACAAAAGTCAATCGTTAAGTTCAAAAAAGAAATACACCATTACTTTAGGGCAAACACTTTTAGTTTCTATCCTCATTGCGTGTTTTGGTTTACACCTCGTATTCTTTAAAAGAACCCTTCTTGAAAACAATAAAAATATCGTTTTTCTACTATTACTAATAGTGTCCTCTGTAGTCTTCACTAGCATCATTTTATCCTATGATGTTTTTAACATCTACATGATTCCTCTGTGTTTAATACCGCTAATTATTCGCTCATTTTTTGATGCGAGAACAGCCTTTTTTGCAATGCTAATTGTAGTGCTTCTTCTTGGATTAATTTTACCTAATGGCTTGCATTTTGTTTTCATCCAGTTGGTAGCAGGAATGGTTGGACTTTATGGTTTTGTAAACTTTAGTAACAGATCACAACTATTTATAACGAGTATGGTCATCTTGTTGTCCTATTCATTATGCTACCTTGCGCTAAACATTGTTATTGAAGGTGACTTCGATAAAATCAATTGGTTCACTTTTGGCTGGCTGGCTATATCGGCCTTCTTAACCTTACTAGCCTATCCTGCTATTTACATTTTTGAAAAAATATTTGGGTTTGTTTCTGATGTTACCTTGCTAGAACTTGCTGACACGAACAACAAATTGTTGCGAGAATTGTCACGTAAAGCTCCAGGTACTTTTCAGCATTCTCTTCAAGTAGCCAACTTAGCTGAGGCAGCAATTTTTAAAATAGGCGGTAACTCGTTATTAATTAGGACCGCCGCGTTGTACCACGATATCGGAAAAATGGACGCTCCGATGTACTACATAGAAAACCAATCAACCGGAGTTAATCCACACGATGAACTAGCTTATGAGGAAAGCGCACAAATAATTGTCAACCACGTTATAAAGGGAATTGAAATCGCTAAAAAGAACAAGCTCCCTGATCTTATTATTGACTTTATACGAACCCATCACGGGACCACAAAAACCGAATACTTCTTCAGGAAATATAAAGAAGAGAACCCTGACAGCAGAAATTTCGATGCATTCAAGTATCCAGGACCAATTCCTTTTTCGAAAGAAAGTGCTGTACTTATGATGTCAGATTCTGTTGAAGCTGCATCAAGAAGCATTAAGCAGCCCAACGTAGAAAAAATCGATCTAATCGTGGAAGGTATTATTGGAAACCAAGTCGCTCAGAATCAATTTGTCAATGCAGACATCACATTAAGAGACATCACCCAAATTAAAAAAATATTCAAAAAAATGTTGATGAATATTTACCATGTCAGGGTAGAATACCCTCAATAAAACTAGTACCACACAAAGAATAAAACCAAACATCTATGGCTCTAATTAAAACTGTTCGAGGACACGTCCCTTCTTTTGGTAACGATTGTTATTTTGCTGAAAACTCAACAATAGTAGGGGAGGTAAGCTCAGGTGATCAATGTAGTTTTTGGTTCAACGCTGTGGTTAGGGGAGATGTCAATTTCATAAAAATGGGTAACAAAGTAAACGTTCAAGACGGAGCTTGTATTCATGGTACTTTTGAAAAATATGGAACGACTATCGGGAACAACGTTTCAATAGGCCACAATGCCATGGTTCATGGATGCACTATAAAAGACAACGTTCTTGTGGGAATGGGAGCCATTTTAATGGACGGAGTGGTGGTAGGGGAAAATTCAATTATTGCTGCGGGAGCAGTGGTTTTACAAAACACTATCATTGAGCCCGGATCTTTGTACGCAGGTGTTCCAGCAAAAAAAATTAAAGATGTAGACCAAAGTTTAATTGAAGGTCAAATAAACAGAATTGCCGACAATTACATCAAGTATAGTTCTTGGTTCAAGGAATAAGTTCCTTCACGTTGAAGCCTTAACCAAGCACTTTGCTTTTAAGCTCCAGCAGCATTTTATTAATTTCTGGGGCGAGTTTGAAATAAAGCACTGGCAAGGCAAACAGCAACAATACCACCAGGTTATTAACGATCAAATCTACAATAAGATCATCGAACGAAACAGAATAAAGGGCCGTAAATGCTCCGGAAAAAAATAATACGCTCAATATTATCTCCTTGTTAAAAAGTTTAAATCCGTAAGACTTCCTTAAATAAATTCCTCTTGCCATGTTTATCACGACGATAGAGAAGAAAGATGCTAAAGTGGCACCTACCATCCCAAATTTTGGAATAAGCAAGAAATTCGTTCCAATTGTTATAATTATCAGCACAATAGCAAAAATCAAGTCTGCTTTATACTTTTTAGAATTCACCAAAATTACTCCGTTTATTCCGTAAAGCACTTCAACTAAACGCGCCAACCCAACAACTGTGAACACCATTAATCCTGCTCTAAATTCTGGTGGTAAGAAAAGAAACAGCAGTTCAATGTTTGCCAATATTAACATAAACAACACCCCTCCAATAAAAAAATTAGTCGCAGAAAATTTGGTGTACAAGTTTTGAATTTCTCTAGTATTATTTTCCGCCCATAACCTTGGAACAATAGGGGTGGCAATCTTAGCCATTCCTCTGTACGGAATCAAAAAAGCAGAAGTTAAAAATATCATAGTAGTGTAGACTGCAGTGTCCGTTAAGCCAATCATCGAGGCCAACATGAAAGAGTCAATGTTACTAACTAATAAGCTACTTGATTCCGCTAAAAACACAAACCCGCCAAACTTAAATAAATACTTCAATTCAGTCGGCAACATGTTTATTTTGCCAAATTTCAACTCTCCCAAATAAACAAAGTACCCCAACATTATACCCGCCATCACTAAGTAAGCACCAACAAATAAATTGATAAACCAATTGAAGTCTATCCAATCAAAAAAGTACAAAACAACAACCCCTGTTACTAATAGGCGAAGCACAAAGTCTCTTAGGAACGAAGCAAAAACAGATTTTAACAAAGCCCTCGCATAACTGGCGAGCACCTCAAACAATAACACTAAAAAAGACATTGGAACGATCCATCCAAAATACTCTTGTAATAATGGAGCTTTAGCAAACAACAACTCTTTAACGTAATCATGAAAGAAATAGAAAACGCCACTACAAATAGCAAAACCTACTAAAAACCAAACCAAGACCAAGGATAAGAAACCCTTTTTGTCCTTTTTCTGATACTCAGGAAAGAACCTAATAATTACATTATAAATTCCAAAACCAGCAACCTGAGCATAAAGTAGGGTAATACTTGACAATACATTAAGTAATCCCACCTGCTCTAGACCAAAAACAATAGGAAACAGTAGGATTTTATTTAAAAAGCCAAGGCCAGAGCCCACATAAGACACTATTGTATTTTGGATCCCTTGTTTTTTAACTACCCCCATCCGATTGCAAATAAAAACAATTATATCAAGCTGTATATTAAAGTTTTATATTAATTTTTGTAAAAAATCAATTGACTTTGGACAGCGTTAACTACAATAGAACACATGTAAAAGAAGTCTATGAAAGCACTTACGCGACCAAAACAAAGTCCATTACTGAAATACGCGACGAACATATATCAACAGACATTCGTTTTAAGAATCTGATCAAAAGAGTAGGTTCTCCTAACCTGAAAAACAGCTCTTTGATCGATATTGCTTGTGGAGACGGAATTAAAACCAATGTGTTGAGTCAGTATTTTCAAAACACACTTGGGGTAGATTTCTCCTCCAATGCCATAAAATCTTGTGATTCAACTTTTAAAAGTAATGTGCTGGGGTTCAAAGAAGTTGACATTGATAAGGGCGAGCTAGGAAAACAATTTGATTTCATCAGCTCGTTTGGAAACTCAACTTTCAATGTTTCAAATATTGCCGCTTTAGCTAGTGAAATAACTAACATTTATGGAAAATTTGGCAATCCTAAAGCGAGCATGCTAATTGGAACATTTACTGACTTTAGCGGAACAGCTCCTTCAGGATGGTACAACATCACAAAAGCTGAATTGAAAAGTCTTGAAAATAAATTAACACATGAAAGTGATCTACAATGTACCATCTACTTTCCTCACAACGACATAAATAATTACCTTAGCAGCAATGTAAAATACACCTTGAAAGAGGCTATCCGTATTTTTACCCAAAAACGAAGGTACTTTTACCTTGTTTTAACGCCCAAGAAATGAACAAAGAACAAATCATTCAACAATATATAAAGGCTCCGGTTGCTGTCAAGGATGACTATCTGTTAAAGGTTTGCACAAACAAGAACGTGCTAGATGTTGGTTGCGTTGGGCAAAATAAGTTTTTTACTGATCCAAGGTGGGTACACGCAAAACTTAAAAAAGTAAGCTCCCAGTTAACGGGTGTGGACATTAACCAAGCACACAAAACTGAATTTGACAAGCTGGGTTATGCTTTGTTTACGCCTGAACAATTACTAGAAAACAAAGGAAAATTTGATGTCATTATAATGGGTGATGTGATTGAACACGTAGACAACCTTGTTCAGTTCCTGAACTTCTACAAAGCTTTTCTAAATGAAAACGGTGTTATGGTCATCACAACGCCTAATGCATTAAGCATCAGGCAAACTCTTAATGTCCTTCTATATGGCCGCCCTGGGATTAATGATGAGCACACCAGTGTTTTGGAGTGTAATACAATGCTAGAATTGTTTGGCCGTGCAAAACTTGATGTAGTGGACTTCAAATGGCTACACGAGTACTCCAAGGCTACTAAATTTACAAGACGAATAGTTTACGGTGTTGCTCGCATCCTGTACACGATCAGAAAATATTACGCTCCTTACTTCGTATTTACAGTATGCAATCAAAAGGAAAAATAGCAATTTTTTCAAAAGGGTCAGCAAATCCCTTGCATCCGAGAATCGCTTTAGAATTACAAATTTTAAAAGCTTCTGGGTATGATGTTACCTTGTTTTCTCCCCAAAATACCCTACAAAGCTTTAAAGCTCTTCTCTTAAATTTATTGTCCCTTTCGTTGTTCAAATGGGAGTTGGTTTTGGAATTTTCAAAACTGGTAAATCAATTCGAAACGGTTATAATTTACGACACTCAACTACTTCCTTTAGCAAAATATAGGGGAGGGGAGAACAAGCACGTGATTTTTGAAACCCTTGATGATAATGTCGAATTGGTTTGTTATCACATATTCAAAAAACTCCCTTTTCTAAAAATGTTTGAATCTTCTTGCCGGAAGCACTTGAAGAAACGGGAAAACGCGTACTTAAAAAAGTATTTTGATAGCACCATTGTAAATTCTAAAAGGCTCTTGGAGGTTTTTAATACTCACCAACCCGTACTGAATTACTACTCGTCACCATTCGAAAAAAGCTCTCTCGGTTCTGGGGATAACGACTACCAGCCCGCTTTAATATATTTAGGAAAAATAAGTGCCGACAAAGGCTTAAGTAACATGCTTGGTTTAGCTAAAAAACATGACCTAAAAATATTTCTTTTTGGCGATTTGGACCGGGAAAATGCTACAGCGCTTTCGCAAGAAATTGCCCAATATCCTCAAGCGGTACAAGTAAATAAATTAAGTATTGAAGAGCTGTTAATACAAGTTCAAAAGCTTGCAGAGGCTCACCATTTGATTGGGTTAAGTTTGATACAGTCTGTTCATATCAGTTACAAATTTCAGGACGCAAATAAAGACATCGACTACCTTGCCTTGAACATTCCTTTCATCGGCAATTCACGACCAACTACAAAGCTCATTATAGATGATGGATGTGGAGCACTTATCAATGATGAAATTAAAATAAAAGCTCTCATAGAATCAAAAGACCAATATGAACTAGCCGCGAAGAGGTGCGGATTACATTACAAAAAACAATATTCGCAAGAGCAATTTACTTCAATCTTACTTAAGGTTTTAGAAAATAACTAAAAATACTTACTGTTTTCGAGCAGATATAATTACGGTATACCCTTGCATCTGGTCAGGACTTTTTTTCATCAACTTCCTTCTTTCTAACTCTTGAAATACTTTTTGAGGCGCTTTTACATACTTTGAAACAAACTGCATAACTGTCCTTTTATCCCGCTTCGTTGTTTCTGCACCAGTTAAAAACTGGATTTGGTTATAGTTGAATTGTTCCAGAAAACTCCTCAAGCTTTTCATGGAAAAATAATAGTTGTGATCAACATGCCACAAATGCCACTTTTCTTTCTGCACTAAAAAGTCAACAGAATCAATGTTAACCGTCTCAATAATCAAAATACCGTCTTTCTTTAATAGCTTACTTACTTCAGCTAATATGCCCTTTGTATCAGACACGTGCTCTAAGACATCCCAAAGCGTAATTACATCAAAGGTTTCTGGTCCGTACTCTTCAAAACTCTCCTTGAGATTAATTTTAAATAGTTTTTTAGCGCTTTCCCTAGCCTCAACCGACAGTTCGGTTCCAACAACATCCCAACCTCTTTCAATGGCTTCTTTCATGAAATGTCCTTGTCCAGCGCCAACATCCAAAAGTTTCTTTCCCGTAGGTTTTAATTTCTCTATTGCTTCAATCTTTAAACGAGATTGGTAGAGTTTTTTATCGTGATCTCTGTAATACTCGTGGTTGGAAAAATCTTCGTGACCAGCGTATGCTTTGTTAAAATAATCTTGACCTTTTTTAGGATCGGGTCTAGGAGATAAAAATATGAATCCACAATCGTTACACAAAACGGCGTTTAACGGCTCTTTAGTCAAATAACATTTGGGTTGCATGAAGGGAGAAAAACTCTCACTCCCACAACAATTACATTCATTTATAGGTATTTCCATTGTATTCAATTAGTGCTATTTAACCTCAATGTCATTTAAAACAGCTGACAAACTTAGCATATTTCACAGGAATTCGAAAGAGCGACTCAAGAGCTTATTTTCTGGTTGCTCTAATTAACTCCTCGTACATTTCTGTAAATCCAAAATATTTTAAATCGGTAAAAACAGAATTGTGAAACAATACCGAGAAGGAAATGTTTAATTCATCATGCAGTTGTTTAATTTCTGCAACTACTTGATCTTTTCCTTCAGTAGAATTATCCTTCATATAATGGTGCAGTGTTCCGTCCATAAAGTACAGTGGAATCTCTAGCACTTTTGACGCTCTTTTTTCATCAAATCGGTACAAATAAAATGGTGTTGCAATGCTGTTTCTGAAACCATGTTGTTCTGCAAACCCCAAAGTATAATCTTCTGTTATTTTCAACTCTTCATGAATTGCAGTCGTTTGTTTAACATCATACTTCAAATAATGTTGTCGTACAATTTTTTCTGAACGCTTGTACAGCGCTTCCACTTTATCAAGCTGCTTAACAAAATTGGCTTTGTTGTTATAAGTGAAAAAACCTGGGTGTAAACCTATTCTTTGCTGTTCTCCTTGCCACAAAGGGCTGAGGTTTTCTAAATGGTGATCAGCGTCATCATGACTTTTTTCTGCCATCATAAAACTAATAGCAGGCAAATTATATTTTTTGTCAATTGCCTCCATTTTAAGAAGGGCATAATAATAAGAGTCCTTAGTTCCTGTAATTTTCCCCAAGATTGCTCTAGCGATACCAAATACAGCTTTAAAGGACGGGTTCTTTATGTAGTGGCCAACGTCTTCAAACCATCCTGACCGGACTTGGTCAATATCGTGAGTGAAAATGACATTCTCATTAAAATCAATTGGATCACATTGGTGTCCTTTCGCTCGAATAGCCTCCGCTAAAAATTCAAAATAAATAGTTGCTGCGGGAATTTTTATAAAATCAACCTTGCTTTGTATCGATTCGGAATAAGGGAACCTATCTTGCTTGTCTTTGGTTTCGCACAACCATTCTTGTAATCCAGAAATCAACAAGAATGAATTTAAATACACATCGAACTGAACCTGTCCGTTAACGACAACGTTTTCATTAAATCGTTTTTGGTCTCCAAAAAATACAGGCGCAGTGTATGACTTGAAATTAACATTGCCTACGGCTTTTAGTAATGAAACGTCCTTTAGTCGATTCAATTCACCTTCACTACAATCACATACGCTTTTCAATTCATCAAGAGACAAGTCTGGAGCATGGTACGCTAAAGCAAACTGCTCATACACATAAGCTACTACCTCATCATATGATGGTAATAAATTATCCATTACAAACAGCCGTTAATAAAGTTGTGTACTCTTTAGCTAGGTTTTTTCGACTGTACTTCTCTGCCCCTTTAGTTTTCACAGAAAGCACGCCCGTTTTAAATTTTTCATAGCACTGCATAATATGTTGCTTCAATTCCTTGTGCTGTGTTGGTGAAAACATATTACCCGAGCAAGTTTCATTTAATATATCCGCCGCATCCCCATCTAAAGGCCCAATCGCTAATATTGGTCTACTGACGGAAATGTACTCGAAAAATTTTCCTGTTAAAATACCTTTTGCATTCTGCGTATTGTTAATTAACAAAAGTAATACCTGGCTTCTTCCTTGAATTGCAAGGGACTCCTGATTGCTAACGTTCTTTCCAAATTCCACTTGTTTTGTGAGGCCACTAGCTATAACAGCCTCTTTAACTTCTCCGTCCACATTCCCAATTAACTGCACTTTACATTGTTCAGCAAACTCTATATTTTCAGCAACTAATTCTGCTAAAACACCCCAAAGGAGTTTCGGATTTCGACTACCTCCCAATCTTCCGATGTGCGTAAGGGTAAACATTTTATCCAGGTCTTTACTTACAGATTGAACATCAAAACCGTTAGTAATCACACTTACTTGGCGCGCCCCTAATTCAACCATTTCTTCACCCATTGTTATCCCAATAGTTACTACATGATCTGCGGACTTCAACACCTTATTTTCTAAACGACGGTGTTTTTTATCGGCCCAGGAGCTTAAGTGTAGCTCGTTGTAAAAATCTATGTTAGTCCAAGGGTCTCTAAAGTCGGCCACCCAAGGAATGTTGAATTTCGCCTTTAGTTTCAGAGCTATCATGTGAGCGGTATGCGGTGGGCCTGTTGACACAATTGCATCAATATGATTTGCTTTTAAATATTGACTAAGTGTCTTCACACTTGGTGTAACCCAAAACTTTCTGGCATCAGGAATAAAAAAATTACCCCTGATAGCAATTGCCATCTTTTGTTTTAAACTGTGTTCATCAGATACGAATCCCGAATTCAAATTAGCTTCCTTTTTAGCCCCAAGTTTTCGCAACAACCTGGAGGGCTCCCAAATTTTTCCTTTGATAACCGGGATGTCTTTTACGTCTTTATTGAAAGAGTCGTCTATGATTGGGTACTCTGGATTTTCTGGAATAAATACAATTGGCTCCCAACCGAACTCCTTAAAATATTTTGACATCTTAACCCATCGTTGCACTCCTCCTCCTCCTGAAGGCGGCCAGTAATAACTAATGATTAACACTTTAGGCATCAAGGACTGGTGTTTCAGCTTCGGTCTTTTTAAACCATTTGAAAGCAAACAAAGCTGCAAAAAAGATGATTAGCGCTGAACACAAATAAGATATTATTCTTGTTCCAAAGTATGAGCTAGGTTCAAAAGCAAAGGTAACATCATGTGATCCTTTAGGAACAAACAACGCTCTTAAAGTATAATTTGCTTTCATATGATCCGCTTTTTCACCATCTATGTAAGCTTGCCAGCCTTTGTCATAATAAACTTCAGAAAACACAACCAAACCATCGACATCAGAGGTTGCTTGATAAGATATTTCATTTGGCGAATAGCTTGTCATTGTAATCTCACATTTACCTTGTTCTAAATTTAGGTCATGGCCTTCAATAAAAGAACCCTGAATGATCGCCTGTTGTTTAGAATCGAAAGTAGGATTGTTCAACCCTAGAATCTCTTCGTCCGCTGTTTCAACTTTAAGAATTGTATCCACAAACCAAGCGTTGCCGTTAGCAAACTCATTGGGGATTGCTTGTTTTTTCGGATCGTAAATCAAATACTTCATGTTCATCATGTTGAGTATTTGAAGGTCAGCCATTCCCCCAATATTTCCAGTTTTGAAAATATTATTAATTTTTTCGCCTTCCTTCTCCAAGGCAAAGGTGATTAGATTTTGATACCTACTCAGTTTTATTGCATGATAGCCGCCAACTGATTTATGAAAATATGACGTTCCCGATTCTTGGAAAGCGTTACCACCTAATTTGTAAACACGGTAATTTGAGTTAAGGTTTAAAGCTCCAAACATGGCGCTTTCTTGTGCGGCTTTCTTTTTTTGTCCTTTGGATTTTTTAGCTTCTTTCGCGGCCTTGTTTACAGCTGTTGCGAGAGCGTTGTCACTCCCGACCTCTCTCTGAAGAATACCTAAATCTGCCGTTGAAGCATTATACGGCGCAAATTTCTTAGCGTTCTTCTGCCAGCTCACATAGTTTTTTCCTTGCTTGTCATTGTTAAGGTACCTCTTATCAACTGACCACATGTCACCCAATATGAACAAACCTAAAATTATAATTAGGGCATTACCATTTAATTTTTCTTTAGCATAGGCAAACAAAAGCCCCGCAGTCAACAATATAAATACAATGCTTCTTAAGCTATCCAATCTAAATTCACCAACTCTGTACTCGACTAAAGCATTTGCAATTTTCATGTTTTGAGAGGCTGCAAATTCATAACTCTCACGCTGAGACAGGAAGTTAAAAAACACTCCTGGGTCCTGCATAAAGACCAACATAACACCAAGAAACAGAGAGCCAACTACTATTAAAGGGATCTTTCTTTGGATTAGTAAACTTCTGTTTTTTAGTATTTCATTCAACCCTAAAAATGCCATTACAGGCACAATAAATTCTATGATTACAAGGATCATTGAAACCGCTCTGAACTTATTATAAAAAGGCATTTTCTCTATGAAAAACTCTGTGACCGGCATGAAGTTTTTCCCCCAACTTAACATAAGGGTCACCAACATTAATGTTAGAAAAAACCATTTCAATTTACTGCTCCAAAGAACCAACGACATCACAAACAAAAAGATTACACAAGCACCTAGGTACACTGGCCCTGACGTAAAAGGCTGTGCGCCCCAATAAGTGTTAACACTTTGTCCTTTCTGTAATTTAGCAATAGTGTACTCTTTAAGGCCTTTGTCTATTTTGGACAAGTTTTTCTTAGCTTCTCTTTTTGCTTTACCTTTTCCTTGAAACGAGTTTAAAATATCATCATAAAATAAAGCTCCAGACGCACCTCCCTTTACGTTGGGAACAAGCAGAGAATAACTTTCACCCGTGCCATAGCTCCACTGTGTAATATAATCGGTTGACAAACCAGACGATTCTGCCTTGTCTTTCCCTAGTAAGGTAGCGCTTAAATCGGATTCTCCCCGAATTGACTCCTTAGCGTATTCAAAGGTGGTCACAATTCTCCCCGAGTTAGCTCCAAACGCTAATATTCCCGCAGCTATTAGAAATGTTGTTTTCTTTAAAAAACCACCAAAGTCCTTATTTACAAGATGGTGTCCAAACTGATACACTCCAAAAAAGATAAGTATGAACCCAAGATAAAAGGTCATTTGGAAATGATTCGCTAACAATTCGAGGCCAAAAAACAGTGCAAACATTGCAGAACCTGCCCACAACTTACCTCGATAAACTAATACAGCAGCACCCAGTACAGGGCCCATTAATGCAATAGCATGAGCTTTTGACATGTGACCTGCTTCCAGAATAATATAAAAATAAGAGGAATAAGCAAAAGCTATAGACCCGACGATTGCAAGCCAAGGCTTTATCCGTAAACACAGCATCAAAATATAAAACCCGATGAAATAGTAAAAGGCTTGATCAACACCGTGAGGCATTCCAAAACGGAACACTTTGTCGACGTACCTCAACAAATTAGCTTGATGGATTAATCCAATTTGATAAGTCGGCATGCCTCCAAACATGGAGTTTGTCCACAAAGCTTCATCTCCCGTTGCTGCACGAAAATCATTGTGCTCTTTAGCCATTCCTATGTAACTAGAAATGTCAGCTTGCTTCAGACTGTGTCCTTGAAATGCTGGTGAAAAATATCCAACGGTTAAAACTATAAATATCCCCAAAGCAGCAGCGTGGGGCAACAGAGATTTTAGTTTATTCTTGTCCGACAACTTCATTTGCTTCTTCTATTCTTTGGTTAGCTAAGGCGAAAACCATGCTCAATTGGTCGTTCTTAGATAGGTTGGTATTATCAATTACCACCGCTTCCTTTGCTCGAACTAGCGGACTTTCTTTTCGAGTAGTATCGTCGTGATCTCTTAACTTTAAGTTTTCACGAACGTCTTCTTCGGTAACATTTTCACCTTTGCTTTTCAGCTCATCATAACGCCTTCTGACCCTAATTTTCGTTGCGCCTGTCATGAATAGCTTTAATTCAGCGTCAGGAAAAATTACGGTCCCGATATCTCTTCCGTCCATAACAACACCTTTGCTTTTACCCATATCAAATTGCAGCTTGGCAAGCTTGGAGCGCACTTCTTTGATTCCTGAAATTTTTGTAACTAATCGACTAATCTTTAGGGTCCTTATTTTGTCTTCAACATTAACCCCGTTCAAATAAACTGATGGCTCCTTTTCACCCTCTACTGTTTTTACAATAATGTCAATCTCGTTGAGAAAATCTTTTACATTATATACCTCTTCGCCGCTTTCGAGGATCAAACCTTTCTCTAAACAATATAGCGCAACAGCTCTAAACATTGAGCCTGTGTCAACATAATCATACTGTAGCCGTTTTGCTAGCTGTTTTGCCAGGGTGCTTTTTCCACATGAAGAATAACCGTCAATCGCGATAGTAATCTTTTTCATTTTTCTTCCTCTTTTTCTACCTCCTTTTTTTGAAGTTGTTCTCCAAAACTAACCGAAACACCAATGTGGTTGGTAGCTCCTGCTAAACTATAAATAGATCTTGCAAAGTCAAAACTAAACCGCTTAATTTTAAGCCCGAAACCAAAAGAAAATCCATTCGTTCCTTTTTTGGAGCCCTCTTTAAGTACCAGCTCTTGTCTTCGTTGGTGATTATAACCAAACCTCAATTGAAAATTATCAGTCAATAAAACTTCTGTTCCGAAGGTAAAATGCCTCAATATTGCCTCTCCAATTGGAGTTGACTCTTCAGTGCTATCGTTTAAAAAAACAGATGTGCTGCTTACGTTGTTTGGGCTTTCGTACCAAATATTAGGTTGCTGTAAATTGTGCGCAGTTATGCTGAACCGCAAGGGCGCATGACTAAGCTCTTGGGAAATCCCTAACTGAACCTCAAACGGCATCGGTTCAAAGTTCCCGTTACTGTACGTGGTTAGTTGAGACCCCAAATTTTTAACGACAAGAGCTGCTATGAAATTTTTTCCTGGCTTCTTGTACCTCGCACCAAAATCCATCAAAACTCCCGTTGAATTATAAATGAAAAAATTAGAATAAACCACTTTAAGGCTCGCCCCATATCTAAAGCTTTCGTTGTAACCTCGAGACCAAGTAAGCACCCCTGCAGTTTCAGAAACTACAAATTCTCCGAGGATTTCGCCTGTTTCGTCTGCATGAATAAAACTACCGTAGTGAATATATTTTGCGCCCAGAGAGAACATTCCGTACTTATCGAAATCTTGCGCATATGCTACAAATCCGTAATTAATGTCAGAAAAATAGTCAGTGTAATTTAGCGATAATGTTCGGTCATTTTCTTTTCGGAGAAGGGCAGGGTTAAAATACGCCATTTCCAAATCATTCTCATCAACCGCAATTGCGTGACCTCCTAACGCGGCTATTCTTGGGGAGTTAACAACGTTTAAAAACTGATAAGTCGACCGACCTCCTAATTGTGCTGAAGCAACAGTGTTTAAAAGTAAAAAGAGGATCGTTATAATTCGCATTTTATTGTTTTCCTCAACCTAACGGTTATTCTGGAGCCTTAGTGTTTTAGTTGTCTATGTTAAAGTCGCTTGGCGTGTTGCCACTCTTACTACAATCCAAATCTTCCTTTTTCATTGAACTTGGTAAATCAAACCAGCCTTTAGATATTTTTAAGTCACTATTTTTATAAATACTGTTCATGTAATACCCCCAAATTGGCAGCGCTGTGTTTGTTCCCATGCCTAATCTTAGCGAAGTGAAGTGTGCTGCCCTGTCCTCGCAACCGACCCAAACTCCTGTCACTAAATCAGGTGTAATACCCATGAACCAGCCATCGCTTTGCATTTGTGTTGTCCCTGTTTTTCCAGCAATTCTTATGCTGCTTGGTATATTACCATAAAGCCTGCTTGAAGATCTTAATCTTACTCCGGTTCCATAAGTTGCTCTTCCGTTCACTCTTGGACCATAGGACGCTACCCCTCCTAACAGCTCTAACATTTTATAAGCGTTTTCCTCTGTCATCGCTTCTCTTCTTTCAGGGATTGGACTCCATATTGTTGATCCGTTTCTGTCTTCAATTCTTAAAATAAAACTTGGTTCAATCCAAATTCCTTTGTTAGCAAAAACTGAATAAGCGGAAACCATTTCAAACAAAGAAACATCAGGGGTTCCTAAACAGATTGAAGGCACAGCATCAATTGGCGTTGTAATACCGCACCTTCTAGCAACATCAATAACCGCTAAGGGACCAAAATCCTTCATTATTTTTGCAGAAATAGAATTGATAGAATTTGCCAAAGCCATTTTTAAACTTACGTTCATGTTGTCCAAATTGTCGGCGGCAGCATTGTGCGGCGTCCAACTTTCCTCAAGGCCATACATTCCTTCTGGAAAAGTGACTGGCGCATTCAAAATCTTTTCACAAGGAGACACGCCGTTTTCAATAGCGCAGGCATAAACAAACGGTTTAAACGTAGACCCAACCTGTCTTGTTCCTCGAACTTGATCGTACTGAAAGTGTTTGTAGTCAATTCCACCTACCCATGCCTTAATGAATCCAGTCTTTGGATCAATAGAAAGCATGCCTGTCCTCAAATACCACTTGTGATGAATAACTGAATCTCTTGGGCTCAACAAGGTGTCAACCGATCCTTTCCATGTAAATATTTTCATTTTCACCGGCTTTTTAAAAGCAACCTGCATGGTGTCATCAAAAGGCTTCCACAGTTTATAATACAATTTATGTGCTTTTTTATAAGGCCCTGCGTCTTTGCTAATTATCTTCTGGTATTTGTTTAAACTGTCTTTTGCTTGGCTAAGAGCTTTTCTCACTGCTGCTTTCTCTCTTAACACAAAGGTGCTATTAGTGCTGTCCTTATTTAGCCTGTTCAACTCCTGCTGCATTTTGAACCGCTTCTCATTAAATGATTTTTGCTTGTTTTTAAGCTTGTTCATTTTTGTTAACAAACGGTTTCGTTTGAAAGTTCGCTTCTGCAATTCAGTTCTAGCTGCTAACTCATTTTTATACCTAGCACTTGTTCTAATACCTTTTTGTATGAGATTTTCCGCCATGTCCGCTTTTTGTTTACCGGTCATACCTTCAAAATAAAACGGCTCTGTTTTTCTTGAATTTTTACTTTTGTTCTTCCAGTGTTTGAAAAATGCATCTTGTAGCTCTGTTCCCAGGTGTGTTTTAACCGCTTTTTCAGCATACATCTGCATATCATAATTGATAGAGGTATATATCTTCAATCCGTCTCGGTATAAATCGTACCTCTCTCCGTCGGTCCCTGGTTTATTGATCGTTTTTATTATTTTTCTTAATTGACCCCTTACTTCTTCTCTAAAATATGTTGCAACCCCTTCGTTATGCCTCGCCCTACTAGGATCTAAACCCAAAGGAAGTAGAGAAAGAGAGTCATACTCAACCTGAGTAATCATTTCGTTCCTTTTCATTTGCCCTAAAACATCATTTCTCCTGCGTTTTGTTCTTTCAACTTTTTTTGGGTTGGAACTTAAAGGATTATATCTATTGGGGTTTTGAAACATACCGGCAAACATGGCGGCCTGTTCAATTCTTAACTTAGCAGGTGTGCTATTAAAATAAACTTTTGAGGCTGATTTAATTCCCGCACCTTGATTTATGAAATCAAACTTGTTGTAATACATTAAAATAATCTCTTGTTTGGTATACTGACGTTCAAGCCTCGCAGCAATAACCCATTCGTTGAGCTTCTGAGCGATTGCTTTAAAAATATTCCTAGACCTTTTTTCCGTAAATAACATTTTTGCTAGCTGCTGCGTAATCGTACTTCCTCCGCCGGCAGTACCCGCCTTTAAAATTGCTCTTGCTAAACTTTTACCGTCTATACCATTGTGCTTATAATATCGCTCATCCTCTGTGGCCACTAAAGCATTAATCAGATGCTCCGACATTTCGTCTTGCTCACAAATAGATCTGTTTTCTTTAAAAATTGTTCCTAGAAGGCGTCCGTCTGAAGATAATATTTCGGTAGCTAAATGACTCCTCGGGTTTTCTAGTTCCTCAAAAGTTGGTAACTCTCCTAGTATTTCAAAATTAGCTATTCCGAAAAACAGCAAGTACATGAAACCGAGCCCAGCTACAAAAGAACCCCAGAAGAATTTAAGAGATTTCTTATTAGATGATTTTTTAACTGCTTTACTCATAGTTTAGTTTCTCAATCCTGGCGCCAATACTTACAATGTTGTCTAGCTGTTGGCCCCTCATTCCTTGCTTCAGCTCTATCTTATACAACCCTTTCGGAGCGTTTGGTAACGCGTACCTATAATCGTGTCGTGACTCTTTAATCGTTCCTCCTTCCACGTGTTTTAACCAATTACCTTCATAATCCATGAACTCTAAATTTATGGTATCTATGATGGGTTCACGGTTTGGAATTGAAATATTTACAAACATCCACATGTTTCTATAAGCGTAGTCCACATTATGCCTCACGTTAAAAGAAAACTTAACTGCGTTAGAAAGGATAGTGTCTGCTTGATAAGAAAAAGAGATTGCTCTGTCCTTGTTCCAGGCCTGCCCCTTTATGTCTTGTTGTTCTTCATAAAGAACAGAGGAGTCACAAGAAGAAATGACAATTGCTAAAGCAAACAATATTAATATTTGTTTACTTTTTCTCATTGGTGTTTTGTGGGCGTCTTTTCTTTTTGAAAAACTTCTTTTTACCTTTATTTTTCTGCTTGTTATCAAACCGAGTCAACTCATCTTGACCTACAACATTTTCGTATTTTGGCTCATCCTTAACGACAACAGTTTCTTTATATAAAAAACCAGGCTTGTTGTCTTCTTTGTTTAATGCAATCACCTCTTTCACTCTATCCAAAGGCACGGCAACAATTTCTGAGTGTTCCCCTCTACAGCTGTACCACATCGTTTGGGAAAAAATATCAGATTTGAAATGACTATAAGTTGCCTGCTCGGTTTGTAGCTTAATCTTAGTAGAAGGAAAGCTTTTAAGCGCGTCCAAATAACTGTCCAGCTCGTAGTTTAAACAACACTTTAGTTTTCCGCATTGACCAGCTAGTTTTTGAGGGTTTAAGGAAAGTTGCTGATATCTCGCAGCTCCAGTTGAAACGGTTCGGAAATCAGACAACCAAGAAGAACAGCACAATTCTCGTCCGCAAGAGCCCACCCCTCCAAGTCGAGCCGCTTCTTGTCTGGCTCCAATTTGCTTCATTTCGATCCTTACGCGAAAAGATTCGGCGTAATGCCTGATTAACTCCCTAAAATCAACTCGACCTTCTGCTGTATAGTAAAAAACTGCTTTTGTTTTATCTCCTTGATACTCGATGTCACAAACTTTCATTTGTAAGCCTAGGTCTATGGCCAATATTCTAGCCTTTGTTAAAGTTGGTTTTTCAAGTTTAATCGCGTCTTGCCACTTTGCTACATCACTTGCTTTAGCCACCCTATAGATCTTTTTCTGATCCTCCTTCTTGATTTTTTTCTTAGAAATTTGTAACCCAACTAACTCTCCTGTTAAAGAAACCGTTCCTATATCATGTCCAGGTGACGATTCTACCGCAACAACATCACCTATTTTTAAAGCTAAACGATCATCATTAGTGAAATATGCCTTTCTCCCGTTTTTGAATCTTACTTCAACTTTACTGGCTGCTTCAGATTTATCTTGCGTCATGTCAGAAAGCCAATCAAACACGTTCATCTGATTACAACCTCCAGTTCCGCAATTTCCATTAGACTTGCATCCACCAGGCGTATTATTGCTGCCTCTTCCTGTACTACACCCTTCACAACTCATTATATTATTGTCTATTATTGATTAATCAAACACGAATCCTTCCGTGATTTCAATTTTTGTTCCCACTTGAGTCAACAGCTTGCTATCTATTGCTTTTCCCTCTCTATCAAAAGCTTCAAGAGAGATACTGTGCTCTCCTAACTCTAACCCTTCTATTGTATATGCACACCATTTTGACAATTTAAACTCTTCGGAATCTATTTTCAATTTCAAAAAGCTACCCTGCTTTTCAAGGTTAAGATTAACCAAATAAAAATCTAATAGAACCGGATCAGAAATAGTAAATCTACTTTTTTGTTCTGGTGAATTAAGGTATAAAAATGGACTCCTCTCGTTTGTTGTAACTTTTCCATCTAAAGTGTCAGTGTTAATGTTATGAAATACGTATGAGTTGGTCGATTTTACAGAAACACCATACGATCTACATAAAAAAACCAACAAATGATTATCTCCTTTAGTCAGCTCATAATCGATTTGATTAGAAAACCTCTTTTCTCTTTTTGTTCCTACAGCAACAAGGTATTGGCCGTTAGTTTCTTTTACCAACCCCTTTTCCATTTCTGCAGCTGTTTTTTCACCTAAAACAAACTTGTTAATATTAAATTCTAGTTTGTTGGCCCCCCTTCTAAACTTGACGTTTCTCTGCATTAATTCAATACTAACATCCTCAAACGGAGGAATATCAACAACCTCTGTTACTGTTATCTTGCCTTGAGATAAAATAATTGGCACAGAGCTGTGTTTAACTAGCTCTTTCTTTATTTCTTCTTCTGTATAATTGTGCGAATATTCAGATCCACAAGAAAAGAAGAATAATCCAACAAATAAAAAAGCAAAGACCCTCATAATAAAATTCCTTCCGCTAAATATAAAAAACAATTATAAGGTTGTGTATTTTCCAAACAACATACTAGAGTTTAAAAAAGAGTCCGACGGGTTAACCATTAATACAGGTATTTGCGCGTCATTTGTTATGAGCTCTTCCTCTTTATTCTTTAAGAAGTGTGATATACTCCTATAATCTAAATTAAGTACCGCTAACAAATCAGCATTAATACTCGCTGCATATCTTAAAATTTGTTTAACAAAATTTCCCTCCTCTTTTGCTATCTCAACACTAAACTCAATGTTGTTTTCTTTAAAAAACTTTTTTGCGTAAGCTAGGTTGTTTTGCACGTTTTTTTGTTGAAATTTATCATCAACAAACTCACCGAAAATATGAACCTTAGCCCCTAATGCTCCAGCCATACTAGCTGTTAAAGCAATTTTTACTTTTGTTTCTGCTTTAAAATCAATTGGAAATACAATATTTTTATAAGCGTCTTTTATTTTTTTATCTTGAACTACAATGAACGGAATTTCAGAACCCGTAATTACCTTCATCGCATAACTTCCAGTCAAGTGCTGAATTCCTTTTCGTCCATGGGTTCCCATGATAATTAATTTTACCCCTTCATTCTTTGCAACACTACCTATGTCTTCAAAAATATTTCCTTCTACTGTTTTTCCAGCGGTTGGAATGTTATGTTCCGTGTTTATTTTGTTTACTATTTCAGCAACTTTAACTTCTGCTTCTGCTATTTGTTCTTGTTTTTCCACAACATGTAAAACAACAATTTCTCCCTCCATAATCGTCGCCATTTTAATAGCATTGTTAAGTGCTGTTTCGGCAACAGATGAAAAATCCGTTGGTACTAAAATTTTGTATATGTTTTTCATAGCAATTCTTTATATATGTGATTTTGGTAACGTGGCTAAGTTACTTATAATCTCTTAATTTTCTTTACTATTAACCACAATACCATTTAGGTGTTGGGAGTATAGGCTGTCGTTTTTTAATATTTCCAATGCTTTTAAAACCATGATATCTTCGGGTAATGAGGTTTCAATTTTACCTTTTTGATAATAAAATCTGCTTACTATTTCGTTTTTAAGAAGCTTTTTTATTTCTTCTTTTTCTCTTATTACCTGCTTTACTTTGTTAGCTGTTATTTTGACTTTTATTGTTTCTAGTTCATCTTTTATAAGATCGTCCAAATGTTCTTTTTCTGCTTTCTTTATTGTCCTTTCAACGCTCTTTTCTGTGATTGAATTATATATGTTGTCTTTCTTCTGTACAAAAATCACAAAATCATTGAATAGTTCGTCGCTCACCTGATAAGCCTTAGGGCTATCAATAGAATCTACCGCTAATAAATAATTAGTTATAAAATTAAATAAGTGGTGTTCCCTCATTAATCCTTCACTTACATAACTTATCATTGAGCTTTCTAGCTCTACATCTGGTTGTATTCCGTGTCCATCTTCAACGGTCCTCCCGTTTCTGGTTTTAAATTTTGTTCTCAATGAATCTGGTTTCTTTTTTGCTCTTCCTTTTTCGTCTTTATTAGCATAATTAATTTCTTGTATACATCTTCCTGAAGGAATATAATACTTAGCTGTTGTCACTTTTAAACTGGTGTTATACTTTAATTTTACGGTCGTCTGCACTAATCCTTTTCCATAAGTGTTACTTCCAACTATTACTGCTCTGTCTAAATCTTGCAGACTACCGCTCACAATTTCTGAAGCTGAGGCCGAACCTCCATTTACAAGAACTACTATCGGAATTGATTCGTCAGTTACTCTACTTAGATTCTTATATTGTTTATTCCATCTTTCTATCTTACCTCTTGTTTCCACCACTTTTTCCCCTTTCTTAGTAAAGATGTTAACCATGTTTATTGACTCTAACAACAACCCTCCAGGATTACCTCTCAAATCTAAAATAAGACTTGTGATCTTATTTTCTTTTTTCAGTGTTAAAAACGCATTTTTAACCTCTTCGCTAACATTTCTTGTGAATGACTTCACTTTAATATAACCCACATCCTTCCCTACCACTCCAAAGTAAGGAACACTACTAATTTGTATTTCTTCCCTTTTGAAAGTAACACTAAAAGATTCTTCAATTCCTGGACGTAAGATTTTCACCTTAACATCTGTTCCAGGATTTCCTTTTAACACCCTGCTTAATTCATAAGATCATTTATTTTCCACACTATTTCCATCGACCTCAATTAATTGATCACCAACTTTTAGTCCTGCCTTTACTGAAGGCGCTCCATCAAACAGCTCCTTAATAATTTGTTGTTGGTTAATAGTAATAATACGAGCCCCGATCCCTCCATATTGACCTGTGGTCATTAATTTGTAATCTTCAATTTCAGATTCCGGATAGAATACTGTGTAAGGATCTAAGCTTTCTAACATCCCATCAATACCTTTTTGCATTAAATCTCCCGCTTGCACTTCATCAACATATAGATTATTAACTTCTATAAATAGGTCATAAAAAATATCCAAATTTTTCACTAGTTCAAACCTGTCTGTCGCTTTAAATGACGAATAGCTCAGTAATGACAAAACCACTAGCAACGTTACTCCAATGTACTTTAGTTTACTTTTCACTATTAACTTCTTTGTTTATTTTATTGATAACCTCCTCCATTTTCTTTCCAACAGTGGTAAAGTTTATCGTTTTTCCCCCAAGATAAATAAACATGATAGATATTTTATAATTAATATCATTATCACTCAGTAGTCCTTGCTTTCGCAAACGAAACCCCTCTCTCAAAACACGTTTTATTTTGTTTCGGTGATGAGCTTTATTGACTTTTCTTTTAGCAACTGAAAAACCAATTTTTCTTTCTGAATTTTCGCTTATTTCGCAATTGTAAACAGCTTTTAAAGGGAAAGAAACGGCTACTTCATTTTCTGTAAATAACGCTTGAACCTCTTTTATTCCTTTTAATTTTTCATTTTTATTTAATGAATTTACTTTCATCTTTTTTACAAACCTAATTGCTTACTAATCGCTAACATTTTATCAATCGGAGCTTTTGCTTTGGTCAATAAAGGTTCCTCAACAATAATTTCTGGTAACTCATGTTCCATGCATAAATACAATTTTTCCAAGGTATTCAACTTCATATATGGACAATCATTACAGGCACAATTATTTGTTGGTGGTGCTGGTATAAATGTCTTTTCAGGACTACTTTTTTGCATTTGATAAATAATTCCGCTTTCTGTTGCTACTATGAAAGTTTTAGTCTTACTTTCTTTGGAATATTTTAACAACCCAGCAGTTGAACCAACATAACTTGCAAACTCTAATAACTCCTGTTCACATTCTGGATGAGCAATTAATTCAGCTCCTTTATTTTCTTCTAATATAATTTTTATTTTTTCTATAGAAAATAATTCATGTACCATACAAGCACCGTCCCACAGCACTAAATCTCTTCCTGTTTTTCTCTGTACATATGCCCCTAAATTTCTGTCTGGTCCAAATATTATTGGTTGGTTTTTAGGAATACTATTTATGATTTGTACAGCGTTTGTTGATGTGCAAACAATATCTGTCATCCCTTTAATTTCAGCAGAACAATTTACGTAGGTTACAACTAAATGACCTGGATGATCGTTTTTAAAAGCTAAAAAATCCTCAGGTAAACAACTATCCGCTAAAGAACAACCAGCTTTCAAATCGGGTAGCAAAACCTTCTTGTTGGGAGAAAGAATTTTTGCAGTTTCAGCCATGAATTGAACTCCAGCAAAAACGATAATATCAGCATCAGTTTCTGCAGCTTTCTGCGATAAGGCTAAACTGTCCCCTACAAAATCTGCAATTTCTTGAATATCGGATTCCTGATAATAATGAGCAAGGATGACAGCATTCTTTTTTCGTTTTAGTTTTTTAATTTTATCAAACAGATCTAGCGACGGATCTAAAGTAAGGTTTAAAAAGCCAGTATTTTGCAAAGCGCCTTTTGCTTCGCTTAATTTAGAGGACATATTATATATATCTTAGTTTATTTAATTAAAGTAAATATAGTAATAGTAATGTCCTGTTGAAACAGTTATTAAAATATTGAAGTAAAATTAGTTAATTTAATAAACGAGAAGAAAAGAACATATTACAAACATGTTGTTAATATATTAAGACACTAATTATTAACACTTTGAATATGTTTTTAACATTTTAAGAAATAAATGAAAGGGAGGTAAAAAGTGTAAAACTTTATCATATTTTTAGTTGATAGATTGTTATTAAAAAAGAATAAATTGTGTTTGATTGCTATTTCGTATATTAAATCAATAGACTATTGCAACAATTGGATGAAAAAAACTACTTTTATTTTTGAGTAGTTAAGAACAGTTGAAAAATGTTGTTAACCAGGAACCTGTTAGAAAACAAATTATGCAATATTTTGACAAACAGACAGTTATAAATTTTATTATTTTTTGTAAAGAGTTATGAACATGAGGTTTTTATGGTTAAAATGTGTTGTTTTAGCTTTATTTGTTTCTTGTAACAATCAAAGCAAAGTAAAAGAAGTTTTTATTTATCAGAAAAACATATTAAATATCCTAAACAAGAACAGAAAGAAAGGTGTTTTATATAATATATATTTAAAAGACAACGAGAGAAAGGATACGTTGAAGGTTAATCAAAAAAGCCTAGATGAGAAATTGAAGTTTTTTTTTAAATACGGACTCTATCAGCAAGACTTGACGTCTTATCATTGTGAAGAGCATGAGGAAAATAATTATAACATAGTTGAGCTCACCGCTAAAAATACCAATCAAGAAGTAAGAAGTTTATTTTTTAAAAAAAACAAGGAAGGGGACTTTTACTATATGATAAAAACGGTAAGTAAATCCAGGTTAGGGACAATAAAAAATCAAATGAGCTTTTCTTCTACCGGTAAATTTTTGATTCTTTCCGAACAGAAAGTTTCTTTTTCTTATTTAAATTCCTTCAGAGCAGAAGGAAGACCAATTAGTAAATAATGCTACAAGTAACTGATTTAACAATTTCGTTTGGGAATAAGAAAGCGCTTGAAAAGGTTAGTTTTTCAATAGGTAATAAAGAGGTTGTTGCCGTTGTAGGAGAGTCGGGGTCGGGGAAATCTTTGTGTTCACTAGCAGTAATGAAATTGTTGCCCAACGCCGCTAAGGTCGTTGAGGGAGAAATTAGGTTTGGTGATTTAGATTTGTTGGCAATTAATGAGGGGGTGAGGGGGCAGAAAATAGCAATGATTTTTCAAGAGCCGATGACAAGCTTAAATCCTGTATTTACATGCGGGGAACAAATAACCGAAACTATTTTAAATAATGAGAAGGTAACGAAAAAAGCAGCAATTGACAGAAGCATTGGATTGCTAAAACAGGTAAAACTTGCTGACCCAGAAAAGCTATACAATAAATACCCTCACGAGCTGTCAGGTGGACAAAAACAGCGTGTGATGATTGCCGTAGCAATTTCGTGTAATCCACAATTATTGATAGCTGACGAACCAACAACAGCCTTGGATGTTACTGTTCAAAAGGAAGTGTTAGAATTATTGAAGGAAATCCAAGAAGAGAAAGGAATGTCCATGTTGTTTATTACACACGACCTGCCATTGGTTGCTAATATTGCAAGCAGAGTTATAGTGATGAAGAAAGGAAAAATTGTGGAACAAGGTCCAGTTAAAGAGGTTTTTGAGAGCCCGACAGATATTTACACTAAAGCGTTGTTGGCGTGTAAACCGCCTCTTGACAAAAGGTTTGTGGTCTTGCCAACAATTGAGCATTTTGTTGACTCAACCTTAGGACAAATAGAAGAAATTAGTAAAGAAGCACGGCGAGAAGCTCACAATAAGATTTATAGTGAAACTCCTTTTTTAGAAGTTGAAAACCTTAAGGTTAGTTACGCCACAGAAAAAAACTGGTTTGGAAAAACGACTAGAAAACATGTTGCCGTGGACGACGTCAGTTTTCAGTTGTTCAAAGGAGAATCTTTGGGTTTAATTGGAGAATCTGGTTGTGGAAAAACCTCTATAGGAAGGGCTTTGGTTCAATTAATAAGTCAAGAGGAGGGGGTAATAAAGTACAAAGACAAGAAGGTCAGCGATTATAATAGAGAAGAAATGCTGTCCTACAGGAAAGATGTTCAGATAATTTTTCAAGACCCTTTCGCTTCATTAAATCCGAGAAAAACAATTGGGAGCTCAATCTTAGAGCCGCTGACCGTTCACCGCGAGGGGAGTGAGAGCGAATTTAGGGAGGAGGTTTTAGAGTTGCTCGAAAAAGTGGGGTTAGAACGGGAGAATTACTTCAAGTATCCTCATGAGTTTTCGGGCGGACAGAGACAAAGAATTTCAATTGCAAGAACATTGGTTATGCAACCTAAAATTATAATATGTGATGAGTCGGTTAGCGCACTAGACGTTTCAATTCAGGCGCAAGTTTTAAACTTGTTGAACGACTTAAAGAGAGAGTTTGGCTTGACTTATATTTTTATATCACACGATCTGTCTGTTGTTAAATATTTTTGCGACAGAATGTTGGTAATGAACAAAAAAGGTAAGATTGAAGAAGAGGGGGAATGTGATCTTCTATATGATCATCCCAAATCCGATTATACTAGGGCTTTAATACAAGCTATTCCAAAATAATAAAAGACGATAAGTATAAGCACCTAGTTTTATGTCCAATTTTGGTCTGTAACTTTTCATAGGTACTTTTGTTTTACTATATTTAAGGTTCGAATCATTTTAAATAAAACTAACTTATGAAAAAATTTAACTACTTTATTCTGAGCTGTGTGGCGCTGTTTATGGCGACATCTATTACCGCTCAAACAACGGTGCTGGGTTACTTCCCTTCGTATCGAGCTACTGCTGCTGTTGACGCGCAGTATAGCAAATTAACAGACATCGTGTTTGCTTTTATTAACCCGAACACAAACGGAACATTAAACTTAGTTAACACTGATGCAACCTTTGGTTTTGACAACAACAAGTTTGTTACCATTAAATCAGGTGCTGCATCAAACAACGTAAAGTTGTGGATAGCATTAGGAGGTGCGGACAATGGAGAATTAAGATCAGCAAGACTTAACAGTGTTTGTGCAAACGCAAGTTACAGAGCCTCTTTGGTAAGTGACTTAGTAAGTTTTGCAATTACTCACGGTTGTTATGGAATTGATATTGACTGGGAATTTCCGAAAACAGCGCAAGCGAGAACTGGACATTTAAATTTAATTAAAGACTTAAGGGCTGCGATCAACTCATCAAGTAACACATCTTTAAAGATTTCTGTTGCGGTTGGTGGAGAATACAAGTTTAGTGTAAATCACTTGCAATACATGGATGCAGGAGTTATAACTGATGCTAGTTTAGTGGATCACTTTAACATTATGGCTTATGATTTTCCTTCTACATATAACGTAAACCATTCGTCTTATGCTGACGCTCAAGGGTCAATGGAAGAATGGAACACAGTGAAAGGAATTTCTTTCAGTAAAATGTTATTAGGTGTTCCTTTTTATGGAAGAAGTTCTTCGAACGAAATAGAATATAACAACCTAGGAGGTACTGCTTCTACTAATTATACCGCTGATTCTTACGGTGGATATTATTACAATGGTAAAACGACTCTTGAATCAAAAATGGATTTAGTTTCAACTAAAGGAGCTGCCGGAATTTTAATTTGGGATTTGGGACAAGACAGAAGTGATGCTTATTCATTGTTGAATGCTATTGACGCCAAAGCGGCAACTCTTTGTTTAATTCCAAAAGCTAACTTAGGAGCTGATAGAGGTGTTTGTTCTGGAGCGTCTACTACGTTAGATCCAGGAGTACCAACTGCTAGCGGCAGAACGTTTGCTTGGACAGTAGGCGGAGCCTCTACAAGCGGAAACACTGCAACGATAGACGTAAACACTGCTGGTACATATGCCGTTACAATTTCTGATGGTTCTTGTACAAGAACTGATGAAATCATCATTGTTACTGGTTCTTCTGTTACAACAACGGGCGTTTCAGGATGTGATAACGCTAGTTTAACCGTTTCTGTTAATGCTCCTGATGGTGCAAAAACATACAAGTGGTATGATGCAGCAAGTGGGGGAACTCAATTGGGAACAGGAACAACTTATTCCAGTATTTTTGCAAGTAGTACTACGGTATATGTAGAAGAGGCTGCTGCTGGTGTTACTTCTTATACATCTAGCCCTCAAACTATCCCAATAGAAACAACAGGAGGCAATGTTGGAAATCCTAAATACTACTCTTGGTTTGGAGGAACATATTCTAAAATGGGTGGTCAATTGTTTGTTGTAGATCAAGACTTGACGATAAAGTCTTTAAGGGCAATGGTGAGAGAACAAACAGGGTGTACGTTCAATGTTAAAGTTATCAATAGTTCAAACGGTGTAGCGGTAACTCAGGCTGGACCGTTTACGCAGGCTGCTAACCCTTCTGGATCAGCAATGGTGTATTTTGATGTAGATGTAAATTTCGCTTTAACTGCCGGTAGTTATTTCATATTTGCTGAACCAACAGCTGGTAATGAAACCAATTTGGGTTTTATTAATGCGCATTTTGAAGAAAGCAAGGAGGTTGGAGTTTATACTTTAAAAGGTTCTATGTTCCAATCAGCATCTGATGAAACTGCTTTTACAGTAAATGACGAAGGTAAGTCTTGGTGGGCTGCTCATGGTCCTTTCTTAAATTGGATTGTCGAAACAGGTGCTAATGCTTCATGTGGGAGAACGGCAACAGCTGTAACAGTTACGGCTTGTGGGCCTCCTGTAATTGATATTACAGCACCAACAGCTGCTGAAGACTTTACCTTTTCATCTCCAGCTACAACAGCTGCGGTAAGCCTTTCTGCTACTATTTCTGATGAAGGAACTTTAACTTCGGTTGTTTTTGAAATATATGATGGTGCAACTCTTGTTTCAACGGTTTCAACAATTAATAGTGGAGGAACATATACAGGAACATTTACTGGCGGAGTAGGATCTTATACTTTGAAGGTGATTGCAACTGATAACGATGCGAATACAACTGAAAAGACGGTTGCGTTTACAATTAGCACATTAATTACTGCGACTGTATTGTCTGGTGATGATGTTCAATTGTACCCGAACCCATCTGAAGGTGCTTTCCAGATTAATGTTGGTGGAGCTAATTCTTTTGTGTTGAACGTTTATACTGTTAGTGGTCAATTAGTTTCTTCACAAAATGTGAACGGAAGTAAAGCTTCTTTTGGTGCTGATTTAAATGCTGGATCGTATGTTGTGAAAGCAGTTACTGATGCAGGAACATACCAAACACAAGTAGTGAAGAAATAAATTCACTTCTTATTAGATATAAAAAAGGCTAGCAATTTTGCTAGCCTTTTTTTGTTTGATACATCCTGTTAAATACCTGGAGGACTTTTATAAGTCAAATTGAATTCCTTGCGCTAGTGGTAAAGTATCCCCGTAATTAATGGTGTTGGTTTGTCTTCTCATGTAAACTTTCCAAGCGTCTGAGCCAGACTCTCTTCCACCACCAGTTTCTTTTTCCCCACCAAAGGCACCGCCTATTTCAGCGCCAGAGGTTCCAATATTGACGTTAGCAATTCCACAATCAGAACCCTGTTGTGATAAAAATAGTTCGCTTTCTCGTACGTTGTTTGTCATGATGGTAGAAGACAATCCTTGAGGGACGTCGTTTTGCATTTTTATAGCTTCATCAAGGGTCTCATACTTCATCAGGTAAAGGATTGGAGCGAAGGTTTCGTTTTGAATGGTTTTAAAGCTATTTTCAGCCTCTATTACGCAAGGTGTAACATAATGACCCTTGGGCTCTGATTCAACATTTGCAGTCCCACCGCCGCACAATACAACACCCCCTTCGTTTTTCGCCTCAGCGATTGCATTTAAATACTGTTTTACGGCGAGCTCATCTATTAAGGGGCCCATGTGGTTGCTTTCGTCAAGAGGGTTACCTATTTGAATTTGACCGTAAGCTTTGATTAGTGAATTTTTAAAGGTCTCGTAAATGTCTTTATGTACAATTAGCCTTCGGGTTGAAGTGCATCGTTGTCCGCAAGTTCCTATTGCTCCGAAAACGGCAGCAACAAGCGTTATTTTTAAATCGGCATCAGGCGTAACGATCATTGCGTTGTTGCCTCCTAACTCTAGTAGTGACTTTCCTAATCTTGCGGCCACGGTCTGCGCTACTTTTTTTCCCATTGCTGTTGATCCAGTAGCCGAAACAAGAGCAATGTTGCCGTCGGCACTCAAAAGTTTACCTATTTCAGCCCCCCCATTAATGAGGCAGCTGACTCCCTCTGGAACCCCATTTTCGGCAAATATTTTTGCAGCTATTTTTTGACATGCAACTGCACAAAGCGGTGCCTTTTCTGATGGTTTCCAAACGCAAACATCACCACAAACCCACGCTAAAAATGAATTCCAAGACCAAACAGCAACCGGAAAGTTAAAAGCAGATATAATGCCCACAACCCCAATTGGGTGATATTGTTCATACATTCTGTGTGATGGGCGTTCTGAGTGCATGGTTAGACCGTGAAGTTGTCTGGACAAACCAACAGCAAAATCAGCTATGTCAATCATCTCCTGTACTTCACCTAATCCCTCTTGTAAGCTTTTCCCCATTTCATAAGAAACAAGATGACCTAAGGCTTCTTTGTTTTCTCGAAAAGCATTTCCTATTTGACGAACAACTTCTCCACGCTGCGGAGCGGGAACATTACGCCAATAAGTGAACGCTGCTTTTGCTTTTGCAACTAGTTTTTGATAATCTTCTTCTGATCCCCCTGTTACTTGCGCAATTAATTTTCCGTTGGTGGGTGAGAATGAGTTAAGTAATTTTCCGCCCGCTGACAAATCAACACTGCCGGAAGAAACACCCGGATTAACGTTAACAATGTCTAATGATATCAATACGTCCTCTATATTCATGCCTAATGGTGTTGTGGTTGTTATTACTGTAATAAACAGAAAACAAAGAAGATATCAAATCAAAAAACGAATTATATTTTAATTCTACCTTTTTACGAAGAAGCTATCTTGTTGAAATGATTCCAGACTTTTTTTGCACGAGAGTCACCGATGATTTCGGACAATTCGTTTTTGTTTTTAGATTTAATGTTGGTTACTGACTTGAAAGCTTGCAGTAGATCGGTGATAGTTGATGGACCAACTCCTTGAATTTGTTCTAATTCAGATTTCACCATTGTTTTTGATCGACTGTTTCGGTGCCCTTTCAAACTAAACCGATGAGCTTCATTCCTTAACTGTTGAATTAGTTTTAGACTAGTAGACCGTTTGTCTAAATATAATGGAAGTGAATCTCCAGGGAAGTAAATTTCTTCCAATCTTTTTGCAATTCCTATGATGGCAATTTTACCTCTTAAATTTAATTTTTCGAGGCTTTTAAGGGCAGAGCTTAGCTGGCCTTTTCCGCCATCGATAATTAGCAACTGAGGTAAGTTTTTACCTTCACTAAGCAACCTACTGTACCTTCTGAACACCACCTCCTCCATCGAAGCAAAATCATCAGGGCCATCAACGGACATAATGTTAAACAAACGATAGTCTTTGTTAGAAGGGCGACCATTTTTAAAGACGACACAGGCACTCATAGGGTTAGTTCCTTGAATATTGCTGTTGTCAAAACACTCAATGTGCACCGGTAGCTCTGAAAGGTGCAAGTTTTTTTGAAGGTCAGAAAGCACAAAGTTTTCTTGAGGGCGTTGGCGTAAGGATTTTTCCTTTCCAAAGTACTTCGCATTCTTGTCTGACATCAATAAAAGTTTCATTTTGTCTCCTCGCTGTGGCACAAAGCACTTGACGTTGTCTATGGCAATTTCCACAGAAAAAGGAACTATTACCTCTCGTGCTAACCCGTTAAATTGACTCTCGAAGCTAGCAATTACACGCTCTAAAATTTCTTTTTTCGACTCTTCTAATTTTGGTTTTACCTCAACGGTGTGTCCTTGAACTATTGCACCATTTATTACCCGTAAAAAATTAACAAAACAGCTCTTATCCGCTTGGTACAAAGAGAACACATCTAAATTGGTTATCGTCGGGCTTACAACCGTATATTTTGACTGGTGTTGTTGAAGAAGGGTTAATTTTTCTTTAATAAGCTGAGCTTTTTCAAACTCTAAACTCTTAGAAAGGTTGAGCATTTTATCCTTCAATACTTTTGTGATTTTAAAGACGTTGCCTTTTAGTATCAGTTTAATTTCGTCTATTTTTTCCTGATATTCTTGTTCGTTTTCTTTTGATTCACAAGGAGCTTTGCAGTTTCCGATGTGGTATTCTAAACACAGTGTGAACTTGTTTTCTTGGATGTTTTTTTCCGACAAATTTAGGTTACAGTTTCTGAGCGGATAGAGCTTATGAATCAGCTCTAACAAAGTGTCTAACATTCGCACATTGCTATAGGGGCCGAAGTAATCACTCCCGTCACGAAGAACCTTACGGACTTTAATAATTCGAGGAAACCTTTCCTTTTTTATGCATACCCAAGGGAATGTTTTGTCGTCCTTAAGTTGAATGTTGTATGGAGGTTGGTGTTTTTTAATAAGGCTATTTTCAAGAAGTAAGGCTTCTTGTTCGGTTTCGACTATTATGTATTTAATGTCGGTGATTTTAGCAACTAGCAGCCTTGTTTTACCCACGTGTTTGGTGCTAAAATAGGACCGAACCCTGTTTTTTAGATTTTTTGCTTTTCCAATGTATAGGATCTTATTCTCAATATCAAAGTACTGATATACACCCGGACTATTGGGAAGTGTTTTTAAAATTGATTGTATGTGTTCAGTTTTTATCAAAATCTTCCCGGGACGATAAGTGTCATTAGAAAGGTGTAAAGATATTAAAGACGCGATTAAACAAAGAATTCACCGTGATTTATCATCTTTGTACCATCAAGTATGTCGGATAAAAAAGCGAAAATATTGGTTTTGAGGTTTAGTTCCATAGGAGATATCGTATTAACGACACCTGTTGTGAGAAACTTAAAAAACACAGTTAAGGGTGTAGAGATACATTTTTTAACTAAAACATCTTTTCAGGGCTTGTTGAAGAATAACCCATACGTAGATAAAGTTTGGCATTTCAATAAGGACCTTAACGAAGTGATTCCTCATTTACTTAAAGAGAAGTATGATTATGTAGTTGATTTACATAAAAATATGCGAACGTTAAGTTTGAAAAAGCAACTTAAAGCGAAAGCTTTGTCTTTTGATAAACTGAACGTTCAGAAGTTTTTACTAACGACTTTGAAGATTAATCGATTGCCAGAAATACATATTGTAGATCGTTATTTGAACAGTATTTCAAGTTTGGGGGTGTCAAACGACGAGTTAGGCCTAGATTATTTTCCAGACCCAGGTTCGCAAGAAAAAGCGCAAGCATTGTTTGATAAAATTCCCAAAAATTATGTCGTCGTAGTGGTTGGTGCAGCTCACTATACTAAAGTTCCTACGGTGGAAAAGTATACTGAATTATTGTCTTCGTTAGATAAAACGTTTGTGCTTATTGGCGGGCAAAACGAAGTCGTTGCGGGCGAAAGTATTCAAGATAAATTGGGAAAGGAGTTGTTTAATTTTTGTGGAAAAACAACACTTGATTTATCAGCCTTATTAATTAGTAGAGCAGAATTTGTAATTACTCCTGATACAGGTATGATGCACATAGCAGCAGCGTATCAAAGGCCCATTATAAGTTTGTGGGGCAATACTGTTCCAGAATTTGGAATGACACCTTATTATAGAAAGCAAAAACCACCGTCGTATATTGCTGAAGTTAAAGGTTTGTCTTGCAGGCCTTGTTCAAAGATTGGTTACGAGAGCTGTCCAAAAAAGCATTTCAATTGCATCAAACAGATTGACGTGCAAAAAATTAAAAGTTGGGTTGAATCTCTTTAAGCCTAAATGGTTAATGATTTTTTACTCTCGCTACTTTCCCTTCTTTATAATAGTAGGTCTTTATAAGTTTACCATTAGGAAGATATTTGTACAATTCACCATCTTTCAGGTAGCCATTTCTGAAAATGCCTTTCCTGATCAATAAACCGTCTTTGTTAAAAAATTCATTAAATCCATTTCCATCAAACGGTTTTTTATCTGCTGGTTTGGTGACTTTTTTAACGATGTTTCCGTTTTTGAGAGAATCACTAGGAGTGGAGGTGCTTGATTTTTGTGACTTCGTGTATTTTTTCGTTTTATTGATGTCAATTTTTCCTCCCGCAAAAAATCGCTCTGACTTGACGGATCCGTCGTCATAAAATTCAATAATAGGACCGCTCTCTTTCCCGTTCTCCCAGGCACCTTCTAATTTCAGTTTTCCGTTTTCGTGGTAATATTTTTGAACACCAGTTCTTTTACCGGTTTCATTGTATTTCCATTCGTTTCGCAGATTTCCGTTTTTGTAAAAATATTTATAGTTACCTAACCACCTGCTGTTTTTCCAAATACCTTCTTCCTTTTTTTTCCCGTTTTTATAATAGAAAGTGGCTAAACCGTCAAGTTTGTTGCTCTTGAAGGTTAAAACATGTTGAACTTTTGAATTCGTGTAATATTTTGTCCACGCACCTTCTTTTCGGCCATCTTTGTAAAAACCCTCCTCAACTATTTGATTCGGACCATACTTAGTGGAATTTTTATCTTTTCCTGTAAGCCTCCATTGCCCTTGTTTTAAATTGGCAGCATCAGTAACATTTGCACCCGACTGGCCAAAAAGAGTGACCGCAGAAAAACAAAAGATGGTAACTATAGAAAAAAAACTTTTCATAAAGGAAAACTTTAACGTTGCAACGACTCTTTGTACATTATACGTGAACTATTCATAAAGGTTATGATTTATGAACACATTTGCAAAACAATTTGGGTTTCTTTGGCCATAAAAGCTGGACTCTGATTAGCAAACGTCATGCCGAGTTAAATTTAAACCCAGAATATTATTCCCTTTCTTTATAGAAAACTAACTTGTCATTCAATTGAAATGTTCGAGACGGAGTAAGCTGAACAATGTCGATTCTGCAAGGTTAGAATTAGAATTAAAGTGTCAACAAAGTTTAACTACAACTAATTTTATTCACCCTTTTTTCGTGACGACCGCCTTCAAATGGAGTAGTTAAAAATTCGTTTAAAATTTCGAAGGCCTTTTCTTCAGATATATATCGGGCAGGTACAGCTAAAACATTAGCGTTATTATGTGCTTTAGCCATAAACGCTAATTCTGTATCCCAGCATAATGCACTACGAACATCTTGATATTTATTAGCAACCATGTTTACTCCGTTTCCACTTCCGCATATTACAATTCCTAAATCAAAGGATTTGTTTTGTACGCCACCAGCTACCTGATGAGCAAAATCAGGATAATCACAGCTCTCTTCGCTAAATGGGCCAAAATCTTCAACTTCGTGAGTTAAAGATTTTAATTTGTCAATAAATTTTGATTTTAATTGAAAACCTGCGTGATCTCCTCCGATAGCTACTTTCATGTTCGTGTTTTTTTATACTGCTTCGAAGTTAATAATTTTAAGCAGTTGTTTGAGTATATTTGTTTGAATGGCTGAGTATTCTGTTAACAATTTGAGTAAGCTGACTGGAGGGAAATTCCTTCAAAAAGGCGAGGTGTCAAATTTGGTAAAATACTTATTGATTGACAGTAGGAAGGTTAATAGTGGAAAACAAGCTTGTTTTTTTGCTTTAAGTGGAGCAGCGAAAGACGGCCACGATCACATAGGCGAGGCGTACAAAAAAGGAGTTCGTTGTTTTGTTGTGTCAAAAACAGTCCCTTTGGGAACTATGAAGGGTGCATCTGTCATACTTGTGGATAATTCTCTCACCGCCTTACAGAATACTTGTAAAAAACACCGAGACCAATTCGATTTACCAATAATAGCAATAACTGGTAGTAATGGAAAAACGGTTGTTAAGGAGTGGTTGTTTCAATTATTGAACAAAGAGGTTTCGGTTGTTAAAAGTCCAAAAAGTTATAATTCACAATTAGGGGTTCCGCTTAGTCTGTGGCTTTGCGAGAAACAGCACCAATTAGGAATTTTTGAGGCTGGTGTATCCCAAACAAATGAAATGAATGTTTTAGAAAATTTAATTTCTCCTTCCATTGGACTCATTACTAATATTGGTACTGCACATGATGAAAATTTTATTTCTCATTCAGAAAAGGCAGCTGAAAAGATATTACTTTTCAAAAATTGTGAGCAATTAATTTATTGTAAGGACGATTCCGAAATCAGTGCACAAATAGAAAGTCTATCGAGCGAGGTTAAATTATTCTCATGGTCGAAAGCTCAAGAAGCAGACCTGCAGATTACGGAGATTAATAAAAAACGGTCAGGAGCAACTATTACAGCTAATTATCTTGACAAACTCTTTACGATAGAAATTCCTTTTGCAGATGCCGCAAGCATAGAAAACGCGATTCACTGTTGGGCTGCCATGTTAGTGTTAGGACATGACTCTCAGTTTATAATAGCAGGAATGGCAAACTTAACGGCAGTTGCCATGAGATTGGAACTCAAATCAGGGGTAAATAACTGTTTGTTGATTAATGATTTTTATAATTCCGATTTGGTGAGTCTCGAAATAGCTGCGGATTTCATAGAACACCAACATAAGCACACAAAGAAGACCTTGATCCTGTCCGACATTTTGGGAAGTGGTAAACCTACTCAAATATTATACGCAGAAGTAAATGAGTTAATTATAAACAAAGGAGTTAATAAGATTATTGGAATAGGAAATGAAATTAGTTTAAGTGCAGAGCGCTTTGATATGGAGAAGTGTTTTTACCCTGACACTAAAACATTTTTGGAGAATCACGATTTAAGTTCTTTTCAGGACGAGACTATTTTACTTAAAGGAGCTCGACCATTCGGTTTTGAGAAAATTAGTGAGCTGTTACAAATGGAAATACACAGTACAGTGCTTGAAGTAAATTTAAGTGCAGTGCAGCATAATTTGAATTTTTTCAAATCAAAATTGAACCCTAAAGTCAAGCTGATGGCCATGGTTAAAGCTTACTCATATGGAGCAGGGGCATTTGAAGTAGCGAACTTATTACAATTTAATAAAATTGATTATTTAGGTGTGGCATATCCAGAGGAGGGTGTTGCTCTGAGAAAAGCAGGAATTTCGACACCCATCATGGTGATGAATGGTGATGTTTATTCTTTCGAGAAAATGATTAAGTATCAGTTGGAACCAGAAATATTCAACTTTGAAACATTAAGATTGTTCAAAGAAACACTAGAAAGGCAGCTTTTATCAAAACCTTATCCGATTCACATAAAGATTGATACCGGAATGCATAGGCTTGGTTTTTCACTTGATGAATTGAGTGAGTTAGTCCAGTTGTTAAGTAGTGAGGAACAACTTGAAATTCGCAGTGTTTTTTCTCATCTTGGAACATCTGATGATGCAAGTATGATGGAATTTACCAAAGAACAAATTGATAAATTTATTCAGGTAAAATTAGCATTTACGGGAGTTTTTAATAGTGACCCCCTATTTCATCTTGTAAATTCTTCTGGAATTTTGGAAGTACCTGAAGCGCAGTTTGACATGGCCAGGCTTGGATTAGGCCTGTACGGCATTTCTCCAATAGCTAAATTTTCAAACCATTTACAAAAAGTGAGCTCCTTAATAACTAGTATTTCGCAGCTTAAGATGGTGTCTAAAGGAGAGTCGGTAGGATATTCTCGCGATTGTATTTTAAAAGAACCTACAGAGGTGGCGGTAATTCCAATCGGTTATGCTGATGGTATGCGAAGAACATTGGGAAACCGAAAAGGGCATGTAATGTTTGGAGGAAAAAAAGCACCAATAATAGGAAACGTTTGCATGGACATGACTATGATTGATGTAACAGGGCTAAATGCTAAAGAAGGTGATCAGGTGATTGTTTTTGGCAGAGGATTATCAATTGAGGAATTTGCCGAAAACATGGACACTATTCCATATGAGGCACTTACAGGAATATCTCCTCGTGTGAAAAGGGTGTATTTTCAAGAATAATAAATTTTGTCTGCCAGCTTTAAATGATTGTTAAAAACGATACATTTGATAGAACTAATACCTATTTGATTATGATGCCAGCAGAAGAAGTTCAGAAAGAATTATTTGCTCAAATTAAAGCGAGAACGAAAACAAAATTGGTGGATACCATCAGTGAAATTTTGCACTTAAGCCAAGACGCTGCTTATCGTCGAATAAGAAATGAAAAACTGCTGAATTTGGATGAAATAATTATCCTTTCACAGGCTTTTAATTTATCAATTGATAATCACATTTCTGTTGCCAGCAAAACAAAAGTGGTTCCTTTTCACTTTCCTTTTGTGGGTCTGGATTTTGACTTTACCGCTTATTTACAAAGCATCCTGCAGAATTTGCAATTAGTAAAAGAGGCGGGTGGTACAATTTATTATTCGGCTAAGGACATTCCAATGTTTCATTGTTTTCAATTACCAGAATTGACGAAATTCAAATTGTTTTACTGGCTTAAAACAATGTTGAGCCGAAGGGATTTTGTCGGTGTAAAGTATGCTGATTATGAACCCGACGCTGAGCAACTAGCTATATGTAAAGAAATTCATGAGGTTTATTCAAAGATAAATTCTGTTGAAATATGGAACTATGAGACCATTCACGGTTTAACTTCTCAAATAGCATATTATAAAACTGTTGGGTTTATGACGGGAGAAGAGGCAGAATTGATGTTGAAATCTCTTACTACATTGCTTGAGCATTTGTTTACTGAAGCAGAAATGGAGCACAAGTCAACCATTGGAAAGAGAAGCATCCAAGATTCACAAAACTTCAGGTTGTTTTTTAACGAAGTGCTTGCAGCTGATAATTCAATCTATGCGGAAATGGGCGATATGAAAGCTGCTTTTATGCCTCATATCATTTTGAATTATATAACCACATTTGACGAAGACTACTGTTGTTATATTAAGGAAGTATTTGAATCGGTGATGAAGAAAAGTACCTTAATAAGCGGAGTAAATGAAAAAGATAGAAGTCTGTTTTTTAATTACATTTTTGATCGAATTAATAGTTCAAATGTTTGATGAAAATCGCGAGACTGTTTAAATTTGAACAAAGAAAAAAAATCAAAACACACAACTATGAACGTACCATCTGATTTAAAATATACAAAAGACCACGAGTGGGTAAAAATTGATGGGGATATTGCCACAATAGGTATTACAGACTTCGCGCAAGGAGAATTGGGCGATATAGTATATGTTGATGTTGATACTGAAGGAGAAGAATTAAGCGCGGAAGAAGTATTTGGGTCAGTTGAAGCGGTAAAAACCGTTTCGGATTTGTTTTTACCAATTGACGGAGAGGTGATAGAATTTAATGAAGATATAAATGACGCGCCCGAAACTATTAACGAAGATGCGTACGGGAAAGGTTGGATCATAAAACTAAAAATCAGTGATTCAAGTCAAGTGGAAGGCTTATTGTCTGCAGAAGCTTACAAAAACCTTATTTCGTAAAGCTTTAAACTGCAACCAGATACAGGATTACCTATTATGGCAAATTAACAATCTTAGCAGATTATTTGAAATTTAATTTTGGCTTGGAATTACTTTTGTCTTTACGCTCAGTTTAATAACATTTTGTACGAGGGTTATATTATTGACTTGTGATTGTGAATGCGTAACAGCTAAATGGATTAACTGATAATAGTCTAAAGCTACTTTTGATATTACTTTCGGTTTAACCTTAACATTAGTAGCTAGGTCTTCAGGGAACAATTCTATCATTTTATACAGTGTGCTTATTTGTTGTTCTACACTGGCCTTGAGATACATTATATCTGAAATGTTTACGTTTTTTTCTTTAGCGGAAAATTGAATGTAGATATCAAGTAAGACTTCAACTACACGTAAGTCAGATTCAAAATAAAGACGAGAATTGTTAATTTTTCCTTCGTAGATGTCGGAGCTAACTTCTTTAATAGTTGAAATTATGCTTTGGTTAATGGTGTAAATGCTATCTAAATAGTCTTTTGTCGTTGATCCTTGAATAGACAGAGAGGAATTCCATAATTCTGCAGGTTGTTTAAAAATTTCATTGAGAGAAAGGGTGAGTTGTTTAAGTTGGAGAAAGAGTTCTTTTTTCGTTTCAGTAAAAAATTCCGTTTGAATAGCCATAATTAAATTTTGATGTTATGCTCCGAATATACTGAAAGAGCTACATGAGAGTTCAATTAAATACTGCTGCGGTTAGCAATTTTGCTGTGGTATACGCAAAAAAAAGAGGTAACTAGTAACTGATTGTATTTACTAGTTGGCATTAGCAAATTAGCACAAATGTTTTTGCGTTAATCGCAAATATATTGTGATTTATAACGTTTGTTAGTAAAATCAAATAGTGTGGAACGCCTTTTGATTACATCAGATAGTAGATATATTGTATTTTAGTATAAACCAACCAAGGTGAAGATGACAAAATATAGAAATTCAGGTATTAGTTATAAGGTTTCATTGTTAACCTTAATTGCTTTTTTGTGCTCTGCGGTGATTTTTTCACAAACTCTTAGAGAGGTTAATCATCAAGCATTTAAAAGAGGGGAAGTACTAGAATATAAAGCTTCATATGGTATTATTGATGCTGCCAGAGCAACTTTAACAATCAAAAAAGACCCTGTGATGATTGGTAAGAGAAGCACATATCATGTTGTTGGTACCGGAAAATCTTTGGGAGCGTTTTCTTGGTTGTTTAATGTGGAAGATCGATATGAGACGTTTATTGATGATCGAGCAATGGTTCCCTGGGTTTTTTTAAGACGTGTTCATGAGGGTGGTTTTAAGATGAAAAGGAACATCTATTTTAACCAGTACAAGAAGACAGCGAAGGTCAAAAATCTAAAAGATAATTCGAAAAAAAGTTATGCTACCATAGTAAACTCACAGGACTTGTTGTCAGCATTATATTTTGCCAGAACAGTGGATTTGCAAAATGCGATAATTGGACAAGAGTTTATGATCCCAACATTTTTTGACCACGAAAATTATCCGATGAAAATTAAATTTTTGGGTAAGGATGTAGTTAAAACTGACTTAGGCACCTTTAACTGTTTACGATTTGTTCCCCTATTGCAAGAAGGAAGAGTATTCAAAGCCAGGGAAAGTATGACTATCTGGTTAAGCGATGATGACAACAAAGTCCCAATTCGTTTAAAAACAGAATTACTCATTGGATCCATTAAATTGGATTTAGATTCCTACAGCGGACTGATGGCTCCGTTAGCGGTAACAAAAAAGAAATAACGTCAATCTTAAGGCGGTTTACAACTCCTCTAATGCAAGCAAATATTGATTTTCCTTGTGCCTCATGATTGTTTTGTCCTCTTCGGTTTTATCTCCAAATTTGCATAAGTGCAGAACCCCGTGAATCATTACTCGATGCAATTCATTTTTAATTGTTTTACTGAACAATTTTGCGTTTTGTTTTACCCGGTCATAGCTTATGAACAAGTCACCGCTTATTATCCTGTTTTCCGTGTAATCAAAGGTGATAATATCCGTAAAAGTGTCATGATTTAAGTACTTCACGTTCATTTCATGCAAGTATTTATCGCTGCAAAAAATGTATGAAATTGGTCCTTCTTCAAAGTTTTCATTTTGAATACTTGCTTTAATCCAAGAGCGAAGTTGCTTTTTTTGCTTAAGCGTAAAGCTAATGTCTTCAAAATAAAAGTTGATGGTTGTGGAGTGCATGCTTTTAGTATTGATTAACACCATTTTAACTAGGTGATGTCAAAAACCATGTTCACCGTGCTTCCGTCGTTTATAAACGTGATATCATCGGTTAGGTTCCTCATTAAAAAGACACCTCTTCCGTGAGGTTTTTCAATGTTTTTTGGATCAGTTGGGTCCGGTAAGCTGTCATAATCAAATCCAGGACCTTCATCTTCAACAGTAAACGTTAGTTCCTTTTCATTGATTGAAAAGCTAACCTTTACTTCTGACAGAGGATTAGATTTGTTGCCATGATGAATTGCATTGTTCACAGCTTCTGTGATGGCAATCAAAATGTTTCCATAATTATCTTCATTTACCTCATGTTGAGCACAAATATCATCTATTAGTTTTTCAACTAAATTGATATTTTCAACCTTAGACGAGAAAGATAATTTTTCTTGCATTCTGTCTGAATTATTTTTCGACGGCGTTAAAGTACTCATTTACTTTCTTCTTATAAAATATTTTTAGTGATGGAAGTATAATTTTTAACATTTCCTCATCAGCATTCTTGATTTTATTATACTCTAAAAACTCGGTAGGGTTACGTTTAATGGTGTTTTTTCCTTTTTTTGAAATACGTTTGTCTTCGTAATCTCTTTCTTTCATCGCTTTTTCTGATTCCAGCAAACGGGTTAAAATGTCCTGTTGCCGTTTTATACTTTCAGGAGTTATTTGTTTATTTAGCAACTCTTTTTCTGTTTCATCTAATTGATTTTCCAGTTGTTTAGTGTCTCCTAACCCCCCATTTCCCTGATTTTTTAATTGCTCACTAAGTTTTTTTAATTGTTGCTTGATTGAGTTTTGTTCTGCTGCCATTTGACCAAAACTTTTTGCTGCACCGCTTTTCCCTTTCTTTCCATCTTTCCCTGGTTTGCTGCCTTGTTCTTTCATGGCCTTTCTCATTTGTTCTAGTTGCTTGCTCAGCATTTTCTGAAGACCTTTCATTCCCTTCCCTGGCTTGGGACTGCCACCTCCAGGCTTATTACAAGAGCCTTGACCGAATTTATTTTTCATCATGCTGTTTTGCATGTTTTGGATTGATTCATCTAAAATTAAAGCTAGATTATTTGCAGAGGCCATAACAAATTGTTGGCTTACAACCGAGTGCCTGGCTCTTTGATTGCTTAATAATTTAAGAGATTTTGCTTGATTGAAGGTTATTTGATGAACCTCTTTGTTGATATAGGAAGCTAAGGAGGGCTGCCTCTTACTTAATGCAAAAAGAGAATCTTCAATCATTTTTGCATCGTCTTTCAGCTTTTTTTGGCGTTGTGTGATGTTCACGACCTTTGAATCAAATCGATTCATTTTTTTTGTGTCCTCTAGGAGTTTCTCTTGTTCTACAGATAAATAAATTAAATTTTCTAATAGTTGACGCATTGAGCTGAGATCTTCAGTCTCATTTCCCTCCTGCATCTGTTGTTGCATTTTAGAAAGTTTTTTGGACATTTTTTTCATTGCGTCCGATGCTTTTTTCTGACTTTTCTTTGAGTTCTTTTTTTGTTTTTTAGAAAGTTCCTCCGAGGATTTTTTCATTTCATTATTGACCTGTTGCTCTTCAGGCTTTGTATCTTCCATTTTATGACTGTTTTCCAAGCTGTCATTCTTATTTTTCAAATCTTCTAATTTCTCCTTCAAACGGGCGAATTCCTTTTTAAGCTCATCTTGTTTTTCTTTCAATTTTTCAAGTTCTTTTTTTGAACTCTTGTCGGTCTCTTCGGTTAGCTTATCTTGGTCCTTGGTCAATTTTTCAAGATCAGTGATTGTTTCTTTTAAGCGCTCTTCAAATTCCATTTGTTTAAAAAGCTCAAGGGCTCTGTCCAACGATTTTTCCATGTTTTCGTTGCTTAAGTTCATTTGTTCTAATTTTTCTTCCCGCTTTTCTTCGTTCATCTCTTCCATCAATTTCTCAATTTCTTCAAATAATTTTTTGGTTTCTTCGTCCATCAATTCATCAAAAAGCTTATCGATTTGGCGTTGTTTTTCTAGTAATTTTTTGTCTTTTTCTGAAAGGGATTCTTGTTGTGAGTTGTTTTTTTCTTTTGATTTCTGAATATTCAGCAGGTCTTTTTCAAAAGATTTTTGATGCGAAAGAAAATCATTAACTTTTTCTTTTTCTTGCCAGCTCAATCGCTTCTTCTCTAGGAGCAATTTTTTAATTTCTTGATATTCTTCCTGTAATACTTGTGCTTCTTTCTGAGCACTTGCAAGCAAGGATTTTAACTGCTGATTTCCTTTATTTATAGTGCTGTCTTTTTGAGATTTACTTGGCATTGAATAACTTATTTTTTCGCTGAAAGTTGATTTTCCACCATTGATTGCATCATTGTCAATCACTTCAAAAAAGTACTCCATCTTTTCTCCTGCTTTGATCGCATAGGAGTCAAAATTTATGGTTTTGAAAAATAGTTGTTGTGGTAAGCCTAGCCTGATAGACACGGACTCAACAAAACTGCTGTCTGCTATCTTATAATGGAAGTTAAAAGCAGAGAAGTCGTGGTCATCGGTGATAATTCCTTGAACATGGTGTAAGTTTAATTGTAAAGAATCGACTGCCTGTTTAAATTTTATTGCTGGAAATTCATCTTTTATTACTGTTAAGTCATATTTGTAGTGAATATTGTCAGATTCTTCTCTATTAATTAACGTTATGTTGTAATAACTACTTGTTAAAGCGGTTTTGTTAAGCATTAATGTGTCTTTATTTGAAAAAACGGAATCATTGTTTGAGAAAACTATAAAAAATGAGTCACAGTGTTCAGTTTTTATCTCCCAATTAATTTTTGATCCTTCAGAAACGGTTATGTTTCCATTGTCTTTTATGGTGCGCTTTTCACCACCCAGATAGTTTGGTTCTTTTATGTTGATAGTGATACCAGATAGTGTCGGTTGATCAATCACTTTTATTTGATGTTGCTTTGACAGATAGATTCCTGTTTTAATTCTGAATTTAACTGGATTCGTTAAATGAGTAATCTTGTGATTAAAAACCCCGTTTTGTTGTTTTACTAATCTGTGTAGTTTGCTGTCAATTTCAATGTATGCTTCAAGCGGGATTTCTTTGCCCGTGTAATGAATTGTTAGATCAAAAGATTCATTTCTTAAACCTTGCAGGTTACTGTTTTTAATTTCCCATCCGTAAGGATTGTCAGGAATAAATTCTTGATTATATGCAGCTATTCGCTGAGTTCCTGTTTTAATAACGGCCGGTTTAAGGGCGAGCAGCATTAGTAGCACAATTGCAGGAATTAGGGCTATTTTGAGAGCTTTTTTAATTTGCTCGATCGGAATAGCTTTTAAGAAATTGAACTCTTTGAGCTTAGATGACTTCTGGTCAATTGAAGCTAAAATTAGGTCATTGTTGCTGTTGTCGTTTAATAAATAAAGAGCATTTACAAGTTTATCATCTATATCGTTTTTGAAATGTTTACCAACTATTGCAGCTGCTTTCTCGTTAGAAATAGGCTTTAGTATTTTAAATAATTTCAAAGCGGGAAAAAGAATGTCCTTAATAACAAAGACGCTCAATATGGTCATTAATGACCACCATAAAACAAAGCGAACATCTGTGGACAGAAAGTAATTGTAGGCTAGTGAAGTAAAAGTCAACCACAACCCAGTGCAAACAGCAAACATGGTTAGAAAACCACGGCCAATTTGTTGCAAGTAATATCGTTGGATGAATTTACTGAGCTTATTCTTAATGATATGGTTTGTGCTTGTTTTCACTAATTACATCCCATATAATATAGATATTGAGAAGACATTCATCCCGGGAGACCCCTCTACGACAATTCCATTTACTGATTCATCAGGGCTGCCAAAGCCATTCAAATAAGAAATTCTGAAACCGGTTTCTCGACCTTGGAACTCCCATCGAAACCCACCATGAATAACAGGTCCAAAAGTGTGTAAGTTTGTCGTGGCACCGTTAATTTGATAATACATGTAATTATAGTTTATTCCTCCGCCAAAAAATGCTCCGAACATATTATCATTAAAAGGTGTCGCCCTACTTCCCACATTTAAATCGACCGTAATAGGTACATCACCCATGAACTGAATTAGGTTGCCGAATGATGATAAAAGTAAACTGAATCCCGCATTTAATGGGGCTCCCACTGAAAGTGTAAAGTAATCAGAAGGCGCAATAAAATTGTACCTAGGGTAACCGCCAAAGCTGTAAAAAAGTAAAGAAACCTCGTTCGGTAAAAAAATTCCACCCATTGCGTCAGTAGACCAACTTTGATATTCGGCAAAAGCTGAAGTAGTTGTTCCTGTTGCTTTTTCTTCTTTTTTTTCTTCCTTTACTTGCGCAGGGTCTTGTGAACTTTCCTGTTTTTGGTCAGTTTTCTTTTCTTCTTCGTATACTATTTGTGACGATGCGCAAAGCACAAGTAAATTGAAGCTTAGAATGGAAATAATAAATTTAGTCTTCATGGATTGTCTTTTAATTTTTACAGGTTTACTGGTCAAGTATGTTAAGCGCAATATATTGTATTAAAACATCTGCGCAATAGTGTAACGAGGACATGACCAGCTTCTTGTGTTTAAGTACTCAAAATAAGTATTTAAAATAAGTATTTAAAAATACCCTATTTTTGCCAACAAATTGATTTCATGGAAAAGAAAGTTAGGGTTCGTTACGCGCCAAGTCCAACAGGTCCACAACACATTGGAGGAATTAGAACAGCATTGTATAACTACTTGTTCGCAAAAAGCTGTGGTGGAGAGGTAATTTTAAGAATTGAAGATACCGATCAGACCAGGTTTGTTGAAGGAGCAGAAGAATACTTACTTAAAAGTGTTGAATGGTGTGGCTTTGAATTTGACGAAGGAGTTCATAAAGGCGGTGAATATGGGCCTTACCGTCAAAGTGAAAGAAAGGCGATTTACTTGACTTTTGTTCAGCAATTACTGGATAAAGGACTTGCATATTATGCGTTTGACACTCCAGACGAACTAACTCAAGCGCGAAAAGAACACGAAGCTCTTAAGGTAAACTGGAAATACGATTACAACACAAGGATGATGATGAAAAACTCCTTGTCTTTGCCTCCATCCGAAGCCGAGGATGAATTAGCAAAAGGCACGGCCTATACCATCAGGTTAAAAGTTCCAGAAGACACGAACATTACCGTACAAGATATGGTGCGCGGTGAGGTAACTTTTAACACCAAAGAAATTGATGACAAGGTTATTTTTAAGTCTGACGGATTACCAACTTATCATTTGGCCAATGTAGTGGATGATCATTTAATGAAAATATCACACGTAATTCGTGGAGAAGAATGGTTGCCTAGCGCACCATTTCATGTGTTGCTATATAAAATGTTTGGATGGGAAGATGAAATGCCAGCTTTCGCACATTTACCGTTATTGTTAAAACCTAACGGGAATGGTAAACTGAGTAAAAGAGATGGAGATGCTTTAGGCTTCCCCGTGTTCCCTATGGAGTGGCCAATTGATCAAACATACATTAAGCCTGATGATGTTTTCAAAGGGTTTAAAGAAGACGGATATTTACCAGAAGCTTTTTTAAACATACTCGCATTTTTAGGTTGGAATCCTGGAACCGAACAAGAACTGTTTACCATGGATGATTTAATAGCATCCTTTACACTGGACAGAGTTGTGAAGTCAGGTGCTAAGTTTGACCCAGAAAAAGCGAAGTGGTATAATCAACAGTACATTTTACAAAAAAGTCCTGAAGAATTATTGACTTTATTGAAACCAACCTTGCCTTCCGAGGTAACTGAAAAATTGGAAGACGATAAATTACTATCCATTTGTTCAATGATGAAAGAGCGAGTAATATTCGTTCCAGAAATATACACCAAAGGGCATTACTTCTTTGAAAACCCAACTGAATTTGATCCGAAAATGGTCAAGAAAAAATGGAAAGAAGCATCAAAAGGAATAGCAAACGACATGGCTGACCTTTTCGAAAAGTCAAGCAACTTTGATTCTGCTTCTTCGGAAGCTGCCTTTAAAGCGTATGTTGAAGAAAATGAGTTAGGTTTTGGAGTGGCTATGATTGCCCTCAGACTTTCCATTACTGGAGTAGGTGGAGGCCCTTCACTTTTTGATACAGCAGAGGTCATCGGAAAGGAAGATTGCGTCGAGAGATTACGAGCTAACAGCTTATTAATTGAAAGCCTAAAAAACGTACAGTAATAATCATAAAATCAATAGTTTGAGACATGGACTATTTTTGCTATTTTCGCTCGGCTTATTGATTTTTTGAGCAGAATAAATACGATTGCAAACACTTAATTACGATAATAAACTACATACTTATGAGTACCTCATCAAAAATTATTTACACTAAAACGGACGAAGCGCCATATTTAGCTACTTATTCTTTGTTACCAATTGTTCAAGCTTTTACAGCAAAAGCTGGAGTGATTGTTGAAACAAGAGACATATCATTGTCTGCAAGAATCTTGTCAGGTTTTCCTGAATTATTAAGTGACGAGCAAAAAAAGTCAGATGATTTAGCTGAATTAGGAGTTTTAGTAAAATCACCAGAGGCGAACGTGGTAAAACTACCAAACATAAGTGCATCAGTTCCTCAAATAAACGCAGCAATTGCTGAGTTACAAGCTAAAGGATATGCTTTGCCAAACTATCCAGCTGACGCTAGTACGCCAGAAGATAAGGCAGTAAAAGCTAAGTACGATAAAGTAAAAGGAAGTGCAGTTAACCCTGTATTAAGAGAAGGTAACTCAGATAGAAGAGCACCTAAAGCAGTAAAAAATTACGCCAAAACAAACCCACACAGAATGGGAGCTTGGGCTTCAGATTCTAAAACAAATGTGGCATCAATGTCCCAAAAGGATTTTTACGGGTCAGAAACTTCAGTTACAGTAAACGAAGCAGGGTCATTCAAAATTGAATTTATTGATGCAAGTGGTTCTGTTCAAGAACTAAAAGGAAACTCACCAGTTCAAGCTGGCGAAATTTTAGATTCTTCTGTTTTGAACATGACAGAATTAAAGTCGTTTTTAGCTAAAGAAATTGCTTCAGCTAAAGAAGAAGGTGTTTTGTTTTCATTACACATGAAAGCTACAATGATGAAAGTTTCAGATCCAATTATTTTCGGAGCTTGTGTTGAGGTTTTCTTCGCACCAGTTTTTGAAAATTTCGCAACTGAATTCAAAGAATTAGGAGTTGACTCAACAAACGGTTTAGGTGACGTTTATGCTAAAATAGCTAACTCACCAATTAAGGCAGACGTGGAAGCAGCAATTGCAGATGTTTACGCAAACAGCCCTGATATAGCAATGGTTAATTCCGATAAAGGAATCACTAACCTACACGTTCCTTCAGATGTTATTATTGACGCATCAATGCCGGCAATGATCAGAACTTCTGGTCAAATGTGGAACAAAGAAGGAAAAGGACAAGATACTAAAGCAGTAATTCCTGACAGGTGTTACGCTGGAGTTTTCCAAGCAACTATCGATTTCTGTAGAGAAAACGGTGCATTTGATCCAACAACAATGGGAACTACTCCTAACGTTGGTTTAATGGCTCAAAAAGCTGAAGAATACGGATCGCATGATAAAACATTCCAAGCTTCTGCAAACGGAACAATAAGAGCTGTTGATGCTAATGGAAATGTATTGTTGTCTCAATCAGTTGAGACTGGAGACATTTTCAGAATGTGTCAAGTGAAAGATGCACCAATTCAAGACTGGGTAAAACTAGCTGTGAACAGAGCAAAAGCAACTAATCTTCCAGCAGTATTCTGGTTGGATGCTAACAGAGCTCACGATGCACAAGTAATCACAAAAGTAAACAAGTACTTAGGTGATCATGATACTGCAGGATTAGAGATATTAATCAAATCACCAGTAGAGGCAACCTTATATACTCTTGCAAGAGTAAAAGCCGGACAAGATACTATCTCAGTAACAGGAAATGTACTAAGAGATTACTTAACGGATTTATTCCCAATTTTAGAATTAGGAACGTCTGCTAAAATGCTATCCATTGTTCCGTTAATGCAAGGAGGTGGATTGTTTGAAACAGGTGCTGGTGGATCTGCTCCAAAGCATGTGGAGCAATTAGTTGAGCAAAACTATTTAAGATGGGATTCATTAGGAGAATTTTTAGCCTTAGCTGTTTCTTTAGAGCACTTGTCTGATGTGGCAGGAAATCCAAAAGCGAAAGTTTTAGGAGAAACGTTGGATTTAGCGACTGAGAAATTTTTAGCTAACGATAAATCACCATCAAGAAAAATTGGTGGAATTGACAACAGAGGATCACACTTTTATTTAGCCATGTATTGGGCACAAGAATTAGCTGCTCAAAGCAACGATGCTGAATTAAAAGCAGCATTCGAAGGTTTAGCCAACTCTCTTACATCATCAGAGGACACTATTGTTGCTGAGTTAGCTGCAGTTCAAGGAAGTCCTGTTGAAATAGGAGGTTATTTCTTACCAAACGAAAATTTGTTATCTAAAATAATGAGACCAAGCGCAACATTTAATAGTGCTTTAGCAGCACTATAATACGCGTTGTTTTAATTTAAATAAGAAGGCTGTATCATTTTGGTACAGCCTTTTTTGTTTCATCGTTATTAAAGTATCTTTGCAACTCATTATTATTGTGACCCATGGAAAATAAGAACACAGAAAACAAGCCTGAAGAAGCTAAATCATTGAACTTTATTGAACAAATTATCACTGATGATTTGGCAAGCGGCAAACATAAAAGTGTTCAAACGCGTTTTCCTCCAGAACCAAATGGTTTTCTACACATTGGTCACGCAAAAGCAATTTGTGTTGATTTTGGAACTGCTAAAGAGTTCAAAGGAAAATGTAACTTGAGGTTTGATGATACCAACCCAGAAACTGAGGATGAGGTATTTGTGAAGGCGATTGAAGAAGACATTAAATGGTTAGGTTTCGAATGGGACAATCAGTTAACATCTTCAGGTCATTTTGATCAATTGTATGCTTACGCAAAGCAAATGATTGAACAAGGATTAGCTTATGTATGTGAATTAACTCCCGAGGAAATGGCTGCTGATAAAGGAACGCCAACAGAACCAGGAAAAAACAGTAAATATAGAGACCGCACGCCAGAAGAGAATTTAGCTTTGTTTGCCCAAATGGCAGCAGGAGATTTTGAGGACGGAAAAATGAGTTTACGTGCTAAGATTGACATGGCTCATACCAACATGCACATGAGGGACCCTATCATGTACAGGATCAGAAAAAAAGCACATCACCGTACAGGAACAAAGTGGAATGTGTACCCAATGTATGATTTTGCTCATGGTGTTTGTGATGCTATCGAAGGGATTACACACTCAATTTGTACGCTAGAGTTTGAAGTTCACAGACCATTGTACGAATGGTTCAACAATGCTTTAAATACGGATGCTAAACCTCAACAAATTGAGATGGCACGGTTGAACTTAGGAGGAACAATTACCTCCAAAAGAAAACTAAAAGAACTCGTTGAGGGTGGACATGTTAATGGATGGGATGATCCAAGAATGCCTACCATTTCAGGAATTAGACGTCGTGGTTTTACACCGCAATCAATTCGAACATTTTGTGATAAAGTAGGCGTATCAAAAAGAGAATCAATTACCGAACAATCATTACTAGACTTTTGTATTCGTGAAGATTTGAATAAATCTAGCAACAGGGTAATGGCCGTTTTTGATCCTTTAAAAGTAATTATTACCAACTTTCCAGAAGGAGAAGAGGAAATAATATGTGATGCAAAGAATAACCCGGGTGACGAAACAGCTGGAAAACGACCAATACCATTTACAAGAGAACTTTACATTGAAAAGGCCGACTTCATGGAAGACGCTCCGAAGAAGTTTTTTAGGTTAACACAAGGTAAAGAAGTAAGGTTCAAGTTTGCCTACTACATTACCTGTAACGAAGTTATCAAGGACGAGAAAGGGGAAATTATAGAGCTTCATTGTACTTATGATGATACAACAAAAGGAGGTTGGAGTGATGACGGGCGAAAGATAAAGGGTACAATGCACTGGGTTAGTGCAACTCAAGCAGTTGAGGCAAAAGTTAACTTGTACGAGAATCTTTTTACAGTTGACAATCCGGCGAAAGAAGATGATTTTACAACTTGTTTAAATCCAACATCATTGGTTGAAACCACAGCTCTTGTTGAACCGGGCTTATTAGAGTCAACTCCCGGAGACAGGTTTCAGTTTGAAAGAACAGCTTATTTTTGTACAGATAAAAAGAGCACCAAAGATCAGTTGATTTTTAACAGGACAGTAACGTTGAGAGGTTAAGGGCCGAGGGAATTATTTCTTTAGAGAGTTGCGGTATTTAAGGCTAGCTCGTCATTGCGAGATCTAAGTTTAACTCCTTAACCAAGCGGAGGAAATGACGTATCTTAAGGTGGTAACCAAAGCTTTTTACTCCTATCGTCATTGCGCGCGCAGCCAAGCAATCTCTCTTTTTCCGTTATCCTTTCTAAAATCCTCAAAAGAATTCTA
>Ga0115000_10000112_pt1 | contig 67984 bp, 47 predicted proteins | sample ArcticOcean_MG_C_6_FD_89690 | JGI IMG/M metagenome (GOLD analysis project Ga0115000, IMG submission 89690) | Marine microbial communities from western Arctic Ocean - ArcticOcean_MG_CB8_128 | ecosystem: Environmental > Aquatic > Marine > Oceanic | place: Arctic Ocean: Canada Basin | collected... | reverse complement strand
GGACATTCAACGTGAACGACACAACGATCGGAGGGATATTGCGTTCGTCGGCATCGCACTGGGTGACGGGGCTGATCGACGATGTGGCTATTTGGAACCGGGCACTGAGTGACGACGAGGCGGGTGCGTTGTTTGCGAATGGTGTTCCGACAGGGATGAAGAAAAAGCTTCCGCTGGAGATTCGCACATTTGACGCGGAATTTCCGGCGGTTGCCTCAGGTGGCAATGCTATCTTGAACTGGGATGCCAGCGCCGATGCCACCCTGTACCTTGAGCCGAAAGCACTGCTCCATTCAAAGTATAGTCAGGACGGGATCGTCAACTCGGTCTCCCAGTTTGGGGTCGGTTCAATTGAGGTGACGCTCAAGGAAACGACCACCTTCACGCTCAAGGCGGTGCGCGGCAATGAGACGGTGGAAGGCACGATGACCGTTGAGGTGATTTCCGGGGTGGGCGATGGCTGGGTGTTGCTCGACAACTTCGAGAGCCGTGCGTTGGGCTCGATCAACGGCCAGGGTGGCTGGCAGAACCCCGAGGGTACGGCGATCGTGGTCGATGCGGACGGCAACAAAGCGCTGGGCTTTGACGGGCAGAACGACCTCAACGCCCTTCAGTTGCGTTCGTTGAAGGTTCCTGAGGGCACAAAGGCGACGGTGTTCCTTCGCCTGGCCACGCTGGATGACGATGCCTCGGACGGAGAGGTCAACGCCTTGTTTGGCCTCACGGAAAAACCGATACGTTTTGTGGGTGACTTCAACAACGATGCTGGGCCGCTCGTCCGCCTGAGGAAGTCGGAGGGGTTCAACCCGATCACACTGAACTCTCGCAACGGCGTGGGCAACGACTACACGATCGGCGACTCCGCCGTGGATTTTGGGAGCGTTTCCAACATTTGGATCGACGTGGAAAACAAATCCAACGAAGACGGCGACGTTTACTCGGTTTACATCGCGGAGGAGGGCCAGGCCGGGCGCGTGGTGGTCTTTGAGAACTTCGTGAGTGATCGCAACCCGGCTGGCACGGTGGACCTTGGCAAGCCGAAGGCTGACCTGATGTCCCTGCTGGTCATGAGTTCAAACCTGAACGCCGGAGTGGGTAACCTTTTGTTTGATGATATCTACATCAGCATCGGCAAATTCCTCGACACAGTGCCGGCGGCATCCGCTTTTGGTGGTGCGGCAGGTCCGGAGATAGTGATTCATTCCAGCCGCACCTCTGGAGCTGGATTCAGCTTCGACTGGAATTCCAGCGTGGGAAGTCTTTATAAGATCGAGAGGCGAGGCACTCTCAACTTCCCGTGGCAGATTATTGCCGATACCTATCCAGCAGGTGGTGCCGTTGCGGACAACACCTCGTTCACCGATACCGACCTCGGCAGTGCGGCGATTTATCGTGTGGCTCAGCTTGAGTCTCCGCCTTTATTCTTCGATGATTTTGAGTCGGGAGCACCAGGTTGGTCCACTTCTGACTTGGGCGAGAGCGGCACCGAGTGGGAACTTGGCAAACCCAGCAACGGCCCTGGTGAGGCCCACAGCCCGACACGCGCCTACGGGACCGGTTTGGCCAAGGATTACGACGACTATACGGAGGTTTATCTGGTCTCCCCGGTCATTGACCTGACAGGCGTGGACAACGCACGCCTTGAATTTTGGAGTTACCGCGATTGTGAACCGGCGGTTGAGGGTGAGTTGTACGATTGGTGCCAGGTGATGATCCTGGATGAGGATGGCGAATATCTGGTCGATAATCCCATCTGGCTTCGTGGCGGGGAGGCGAAGCAATGGCGCCTCGAGAAAGGCAAGATTCCAACTGGAGCTCTTGGCCAAAAGATAAGGCTCGAATTCAGCTTCTCAAGCGACGGTGGACAGGATAACGGCCCGCAGTCCGGGTGGTTCATCGACGACATGGCCATTACGACCAAGTAAATCAAGGCCAAAGTAGAAGAAGGCTTTTTTTCGCAACCGCCTGGCACCGGGCGGTTGATTTTTTTTTGCATTGGGTACTATGTTTCGTTTTTGTCATGCGCAAGGGTTTTACCTTGATTGAACTACTGGTGGTGATCGCCATCATTGCGATTCTGGCATCGCTGCTGTTGCCGGCGCTCTCCATGGCCAAGCGCAAGGCGTGGATTACCTCCTGCATGAACAATCTCAAGCAGATGGGACTGGGCTCCCAGATGTATGCGGACGATGACAGCCTTGGGCGTCTCACCGGATGTGAGAGCCCCGGAGACGATAACTTGAACTGGCTTTATCCGGAGTTTATTCCCGACAAGGATCTTTTCATTTGCCCATCCACCAGGAACTATATTCGTGCGGAGGACAAACGGGACTTTATCCCCAAGAGTAATTCCCGCTATCTGGGAAAGAGGGAGGTGAAAGATCTGCGGATGATGGCCGCCACGAAGGGTCGAAGTCCGGGACACAGCTATGAGCCGTGGGCCTTCATGGGCGGGGACAATAGTGTCACCACCACCATGCGCGCCTGGAACGGTCGCACCTGGAAGGCAGGCACCATCCTTAAGACTCTTTCTTCCGTTCAGACTTATGTTTACAAGTCCCCGTCCTTCGGCAAAAAGGGAACCAAGGCGAATCCAAGCATTGTGTGGCTTATTCGCCAGGCGGATTACGGTGGTTCGGGAGCGATCAACAATTATCCTGACAAGACCGATCCACATGGGGCTGACGGGGAACCGATTCTATTTGCGGACGGCCACACTGAGTTTGTCAAGGTGAGAAATTACATCCGGGGTCGGGATTTTTCCCAGGACTGGAATCACGGACAGTGAGTGGGGGGCAGGTTGGGGTGCGTTATGAAAGCCCAAGCCACTTGGTCCAGGGAATGCGGGAGAGAATGAGCAGCAGCGATATGGCATACAGGATGAAGTTCGTCTTGTGGGCTGAGTTGGAGTCGCTTCTTTTTGTCTTGATCCGTGCCACCGTTATCAACACCAAGGCGATCAGCATCACCAGCGGATGCTCAAGGGCGTAGAGGCGGAGGTTGCGGCTCTTCATTGCGCGGCCGAAATCTTTAAACGCCTGTTGTACATTTGGGCTTAAAAAATACAAAATTAAGCCAAGCGTGAGCTGGATGTGGGCAACGATGAGGGGTATTATCTTCAGTCAAAGATCAAGCCTGTTTCAGGCAGTTTTAACTATTCCAATGATTTCAGTTCAGCAATAGTTTGTTTTTTATATTAAAGATTCTTTGAAATTTTAGTTTTTAATGCTTAAGTTTTTTTCGTTATGATTTATTTTGGTGTTTTTTATGGTTTAGCTCTCATAGTGACAGGTTTATATGGCTACTTGGAATCCGGAGGAGCTAGCGTTACCGCACTGATCCCAGCATTTTTGGGGGCTCCGATATTTTTGTTATCCCTGGCAAGCCTGAATCAGAAGTTCCTTAAAATTGGAATGCATATTAATGTAGTTATTGCATTAGCAGGATTTGGAGCAACGGCGAAAGACACCATTAGTATGCTATTAGGTAAAGAGTCTGAAAATCAACTTGCAATATATTCAAAATCCATAACTTGTATTTTGAGCCTGATATTTATTATAATATCTGTAAGATATTTTATTAATAACCGAAAGCTAAAAGCTATTCAATAAAAGCCAGCCCAAGTTGATTGTCTTTTGCCAAGGAATCTTTTCCTGTCAACCACCCTCAAAGGGAGAGTAGAATGTGAACAGAGCGTCACAAGGAATAGGAATGCGTAAGCTATAGGTAATGGTTCGGTTTGAAGATTGGATTGAGCATTTTTACCGTAGGATTTCCGTTTGTATCTTCCGTTGCATACCATTTACGCGTCAACACCTGAGTCAGATAATTCAATCGTACTTTCGTTCTGCCGATGATTGATTGGGTGATAGAAACTCGGCAACCATGTTTTCGAGTGTCTTGAGCCAAAGTGGGTGTTCATTCAAGCAGGGGATGAGGTCAAGGCTTTCTCCTCCGGCATCAAGAAAGCTTTCTTTTTCTCTCATGCCGATTTCCTCAAGTGTTTCGAGGCAGTCACTGACAAACGCTGGGCAGATAACGAGCATGCGCTTAATCCCCTGCTTTGCAAATCTAGTCAGTTCAGCATCTGTATAAGGTTTTATCCATGGATCTCGACCAAGCCGTGACTGGAAAGAAACCGAGTATTTCCCCCGTGGAATTCCAGCTGCTTCCACAAAAGCCTCCACGGTTTTGAAGCACTGGGCACGATAGCAGCTGCGGTGCGCTGGATGATTTCCCGAGCAACAGTTATTAGCTACCAGGCAATGGTTGCCGCCTTGGTCGGCTTTTTTTAGATGCCGCTCCGGAAGACCATGGAAGCTGAAAAGCAGGTGGTCGTATCCCAGGTCAAGTGTCTCCTGTGCGCTTACTGCCAAGGCTTGGATATAGTCCGGTTGATCGAAGTACGGAGGCTGAACGACCAGTTTTACGCTGGGAGCTTTGCCGTACAGAATGGTTCTGGTTTTTTCTACTGCGGTTTCGTAGCTGGACATGGCGTAGTGCGGAAATAACGGAATCAAAAGAATTTCATCAACTGCGTGCTCCAGCAAGTTGTCGATCGCTTTCTCGATCCGCGGGTTTTGATAGCGCATCGCCAACTCAACGGGAACATCCAGCCGGGCTTGAAGCTTCTCACGTACTTTTTTGCTGATAACGACAAGTGGGCTTCCCTCGGGAAGCCAAACTTTTCTGTAGGCTTCTGCTGAATCTTTTGGGCGGAAAGGAAGGATCAAGAAATAAACCACACAAAACCTGATAATCCATGGGGCATCCAGTACTCGGCCGTCCATCAGGAATTCCCGCAAATATCGGCGTACATCTCCTACGGCGGGCGAGTCAGGGGAACCCAGATTAACAAGCAAGACTCCTTTTTTATAATTCATCTCAAGTTGATATATTTAAATTGGTGGCAATTCGCCCGGCGGCCTCATGGCCGGATACGATGCAGTCGCCCAGTGAAACTCCGTCTCTACAATGACCGGCAAAAAACAAGCCGCTTTCATCCTGCTCCAAGCATGTCATGAATTGCTTGAACCGACCGTATCCAACATCGTATTGAGGGATGGCTCGTGGATAAAAACATGTGCGCTTGAATGTTGGCTCTCCTCTTACGCCCAAAATAACCCTCAAGTCTTCTATGACTAGGTCGCAGATTTCGTCTGGTGTTTTTGTGACGAGATGAGGGGCACGCAGGCCGCCTATGTAACTTGTCAGGAGAACTTGTCCATCCGGAGCCCTTCCCGGGAATAGGGATGATGAAAAAATGGTTCCGAGCGAATGCAACTTTTCCACTTCCGGGTTTAAGGCTCCAAATCCATCTAGGTGATGCTCCACGTCTTTACGGTGAAACCCCAACACGACACTGGCTACGGGAGCATATTTAATGTGGCTGAGCATCGACAGGTTGACCTTTCTCGACTCACAGGTGACCTGCAACTCCGCCAGTCGGAACGCCGGCAACGCTAACAGTACTCCCGAATATTCCTCATCAGGTCTGCTAGTGTCGGTGTCACTCTTCACCTTCCACGAGCCGTTTTTCCTGGTGATTCCACTGATCGTTTGGCCGGTTCGAATATTTTTTTTAAGTTTTTCCCCTAGTGATTGGATCAAGGTTTCCAACCCTTCGACAAATGAAAACTTGGGTGCGTTTTTCCTGGAGACCCCGCCTTTACGTCTACGCTCCCGGGCGCCGAGTATTTGACCCAAAATTAACGAACCGTAGCGCTGTTCCAATGCGTACAATCTGGGGAACGCTTCACGCACCGACAAGTTTTCTGGTGCTCCGGAGTATATTCCTGCAACAAATGGGTTGATAGCGTAATCCAGGAATTCGCGACCGATGCGCCGCTGTACAAAGGACGCCAGGTTTTCCTCCATTTCAGAAGGGGCTCGACGGATAAAAGGTTCCAGCAGCAACCGCGCCTTGGCGCGATATGAAAAGAGGGGGGTGAGCAGGAATTCCAGTGGAGATCCTGGGAGTTTGAAGGGGCGTTTGTTACGAACGATGTAGCGTTTTTCAGCCTGATCGCTGGAATAGATACGACGATCTTCAAGGCCTAGATCCCGGACAAGGTCTCCGATCAGTGGGGAGGTTTCCAGAATGGTGTTCGGACCACACTCGGCCAGAAATTCACCGTCCCTTACGGTTTGAATGACGCCGCCAATACGGTCAGCAGCCTCAAAAAGAGTGGATGATATGCCAAGTTGTTCCAACTTAAACGCAGCCGTCAGGCCCGTAATGCCGCCACCTATGATTGCAACCGGTTTCAAATAGTCTTCGAGTACCGGGTTGTACTGCTGCTTTCGATGTTGGGATCAAATCTCATGGCGATATTGCGAATAAACAAACGACCGGTGTCCGTTACGGTCAGCCTGGATTTATTGCGGATCAATAACCCGTCCTCCTCCATGTCTTTCAAGCCCTCTAGGGTGTCAGCGAACTCCTCGCAGAAGTTTATGTCGAGACTGTTTGAAAGCCCGTCATAATCTAGGCTTAAGTCGCACATCAGCCGCGTGATCACTATTCGGTATTTTTTCTCATCATCGGTTACGATGCACCCTTTCGCGATCGGCGTTTTCCCGTCGTCGACAGCTTGGTAGTAATCTTTCAATTCCTTGATATTCTGCCAGTAAGCGTCGGGGATTTGTGAGACGGAGGACATTCCGAAGGCGTGGATATCCGCGCCGCCAAATGTGCTGTATCCCTGAAAATTACGTTGAAGTGTCTTTTGGCTTTGAGCAACGGCCAGTTCATCATCAGGACGCGCGAAGTGATCCATGCCAACATACACGTAGCCTTCCGAGGTCAGTTTTTCGATGATTAGCTTCAGCAGATTCAGCTTGGTTTCCGGTGTTGGAAGGTTGTCCCGTTCCAGTATTTTTTGTGCCGGCTTAATCCAGGGCACATGGGCATAGCTGAAAACTGCCAGCCGGTTTGGGGACAGTTCGATTATTTCTTCCAGCGTTTTTTCGAAGGAAGATTCGGTCTGGTGAGGCAGGCCATAGATCAGGTCGATATTGATGGACTCAAATCCTGCCTCCCGCAACCAGTCCACGCTGTTGCGGGTGATTTCCATCGGCTGAATCCTGTTAATCGCTTTTTGGACCTTGGCATTGTTGTCTTGGACACCCATTGAGGCTCGGTTAAAACCGGCCTCCCAGAGGGCCCCAACGTGCTCCTTCGTCAGTCGCCTCGGGTCCACTTCAACGCCGGCTTCGCAATCAGGAGTTTCCCCGAAATGCCGGTGAAGGATTGACCCCAATTTCCTTATCTCATCGGGTCGGAGAAATGTTGGCGTGCCGCCGCCGAGGTGCATTTGGACGACCTTCCGATTGGGGCTTTCCCCGTTGCAGAACAACGCCATCTCCTTGTCCAGATAATCCAGATAGCTGGTGCCCTCCTGATGCCGTGAGGTGATGACAGTGGTGCATCCGCAAAACCAGCAGAGCGATTCACAGAAGGGAATGTGGCAGTATAGCGACAGGTCTCTCTGCGACTGCTTGTTGGCCTGGATCAGTTCGTGAAGCCGCTCTTCATCGTACTCTCCGGAGAAGCGGGTCGCGGGTGGGTAGGAGGTATAGCGCGGCCCGGGGATATCGTATTTGCGGACAAGATTTAGATCGACTGACAGTTTGTTCACTGGAAATTCCTCACTGTAGTGACAACGGATTCTATGTTTTCCAACTTGGCGTCCTTGGTCACGCCATGGCCAAGGTTGAAGATATAACGCTGAAACCCGCGCATGGTTTCCAGGATGCGGTTGGTTTCACTTGCGGCAACCACTGGAGTTGACGTGAGCACTGCGGGATCCAGGTTTCCCTGGATTCCAATTTGATCAGGCATGCGGTTCCGGATGTCCCCGAGATCGACCGACCAGTCCACGCTCAAAAACTGCGCGCCGGTTTTAACCAAGTGCTCGAGCGAGCCAAGCGTTCCCCTTGAAAAAACGATCACGGGGGCCTTGCTGGCCAAACGGGAAACGATTTCGCCGATCCATTTCCCTGAGGCGAACGGGTAATGAGCCGGTGGCAGGCATCCCCCCATCGAGTCGAAAATCTGTACGGCATCCGCGCCGGCCTCGATCTGCATTTCCAGATAGTCGGCGACGGCATCGGTCAGTTTTTCCATCAGGCATTCAAACAAGCCTGGGTCCTCGTGGTACAATCGTCGGGCCAGCATGGTGTCCTGGGAGTTCCCCCCGATCATGTAGTTGGCCAAGGTCCAGGGCGAACCGGCAAATCCCAACAACGCCTGCTGTCCGTTAAGTTCCCGTTTGATTTGGCACAGAGCTTGGCGAGAGTAGTCTAATCGCTCCCGAAGCCCCGAGGTGTCAAGCCGTTCGATGTCCTTCCGGTTGCCAATGGTGAACTCCATTCTGATCCCGTTGCCGTCGGTGAAACTGTACGGTTGGCCAAGCGCTTCCGGCACGACGAGAATGTCGCTGAACAGAATCGCGGCATCGAGAGGGAACCTGCGGAGGGGTTGTAGCGTCACCTCGGTGGCCAGGTCGGGTGACTGGACCATCTCGAGGAAGGTGTGTTTCTCCTTTAGTTTCCGGTATTCTGGAAGGGAACGGCCGGCTTGCCGCATGAGCCAGACGGGAGGGCGGGTGACGGCGTTGCCGCTGCATACGTCTAGGAAAAGTTCCCTGCTGTTGTTTGAATTGTGAGCCACTAACGTCTTTGCCAATGATTTGATAAAAGAGGCTGCAGTCAGCAACTCCCCTTGCGCACATCATATCAGGTCGATCCCTTTGGCTCAAATGATCATTGCAGATTACAAATAGGTTTAGAGGCATTGACAACCATGCTCACCTCTTGGGAAAGTCGGTTCCAGCCGCAATGCAACGTGTCAGATCATTTCTAATGCTGTGTTTTATCGCCACCACAGCGGTGGCTGCGGAGCCGCACTGGTCGCTGCAGCCGATGAAGTATGCGGTCGTTTCGGGGGAGTCTCACCCCATCGATTTTTTTATCCGCCAAAAACTGCGCGAAAAGAAGCTCACTTTTTCGGCCGAGGCTGATCGCGTCACTCTGTTCCGGCGCGTGACACTCGACCTCACCGGACTGCCGCCAGCGCCGGCGGAGGTGCGGGCGTTTGCACGGGATGCGCGTCCCACGGACGAGGCATTCATGGAGGTGGTCGACCGGCTTTTGGCCTCGCCGCGACACGGCGAGCGTTGGGCGCAGCATTGGCTGGATGTCATCCGCTGGGCGGAGACGGTGGGGTTTGAAACCAACGGCGAGAGGGCCAAGGCATGGCATTACCGCGACTGGGTCATTCACGCGCTAAATGCCGATTTGCCATACGACAAGTTTCTTCGCGATCAACTGGCCGGCGACATCACCGGCGCGGATGCTGCGCTGGGTTTTCTTGTCGCAGGCCCGGCGAATTTGCCCGGGCAGGTTGGCCGTGACGAGGAGGCCATGCGCTCGGCTCGGCAGGATGAACTTGACGAAGTCATCCGCACAGTGAGCCAGGGCCTACTCGGGCTCACCATCGGCTGTGCGCGTTGTCACGATCACAAGTTCGATCCTATTCTCCAGCGCGACTACTACGGCATGCAGGCCGTCTTCGCCGGGCTGCGCTACGGTAACCGGCGTTTACGCGGTGCACAAAACGAAGAGTGGACGAGCCAAGTGCCCGCGAAACAAAAACAACTCGCCGACCTCAATACAAAACTGGAAACACAGCGCGGGCAGTTGAAACTCCACAAGCCGCTTGGCTCAGTGCATTCCGATGAGTTTGCCCCGGTCACCGCGCGTGCCATCCGGATGAACATACGCGCCACCGCCAACGGCAGCGCGGCCTCGCTGTACGAGTTTGAAGCGTGGACAACGGACGGCACCAATGCCGCGCTCGCCTCGGGCGGCGCCAGGCCCTCGGCCTCCAGTTTTGCGTTGGCCAACCAAACGCGGCATTTTGAAAACCTCACTGATGGCTCGGTCGATCGCCGACAAGCCTTCCCGTGGGTCGCCGCCAAGGGAGGGGCGGCTTGGCTGCGGGTGGACTTTGCCGAACCGGCCACGCTCAAGCGCATCACGTGGCACAACGGCTCCAGTGTGCCGGCCGATTACACCATCGAGGTGCAGCGGCCCGATGGCGAGTGGCAAAGGGTCGCGCACACGGAGGATCGTTTGCCGCGCAACGACGACACTCGTGCGGCCAGCCAAGTGAAACTCAAAAACCTCAGCGCGGAGCAAACGAAGGCGTTGGTTTCGCTCATTGCCACGATTCGCAAGACGGAAGGGGAACTCAATCGCCTTGCTGCCGGCCCGCAGATTTATGCCGCGAGCTTCACGACACCCGAAACCACATGGCTGCTGCGGCGCGGCGATCCCATGCAGCGCATGGCCAAGCTGGCACCGGCCATCCCCTCAGCGCTTGGCCAAGCGGAGATCGCGCCAGATGCGCCCGAGCCACGGCGCCGCTTAGCCTTGGCCAAGCACCTCACGCAGCCAGACCATCCGCTGACCGCGCGCGTGCTGGTCAATCGAGTATGGCAAAACCATTTTGGCAACGGTCTCGTGGACACGCCCTCGGACTTTGGCAAAATGGGTACTGCGCCCACGCACCCCGAGTTGCTTGACTGGCTGGCGCTGGAGTTCATCAGGCAAGGTTGGTCGCTAAAAAAACTGCACAGGCTCATCGTCACCTCGCGCACCTATCGGCAGGCGAGCCATCCACGCGAACAAGCATTGCGCGTGGATACCGATGCGCGCCTGCTCTGGCGTTTCCCACCGCGCCGACTGGATGCCGAGGGAATTCGCGATGGCATGCTGAGCGTCAGCGGCAAGTTGAACCTGAAAATGGGTGGGCGCGGGTTTGACTTTTTCAACCAGCGCGGCGGCCTTTCCGATTATGTTCCCAAGCAAACCTTCGATTCCAACGGCTGGCGGCGAATGATTTACGCGCACAAGGTTCGCATGCAGTCGGTGGATATTTTCGGCGCATTCGACTGCCCCGACGCCGGCCAAATGAAGCCGCGCCGCACGCGCTCCGTCACACCCGTCCAGTCGCTGAGCCTGCTCAACAGCCCGTTCGCCAATCGACAGGCGGCATTTTTTTCCGAGCGCGTGAGACGCGAGGCTGGCAAAGGTGCGGCGGCGCAGATCAACCTCGCTTTCCGCTTGGCCTGCGCCCGAGCGCCCAAGTCAAGCGAGCAGCAGGCACTGCAGCAACTAGCCACGGAATACGGCCTCGAGCAGGCCTGTCGCGTGTTGTTCAACACCAGCGCCTTTCTCTATCTGCAATGAGCCTTAATCGCCGACAGTTCTTGACCCACACGATGCACGGTTTTTCCGGTGTCGCGCTGGCCGCGATGTTGGCGGAGGAGGCGCGCGGCGAGTCCCCGAAAATTGACTCCGCCAAACCGTACACGCCGAGGCCCACACATTTTGCGCCGAAGGCCAAGCGTGTGATAGAGGTGTTCTGCTCCGGCGCGTTGAGCCACGTGGACACGTTTGATTACAAGCCGGAGCTGATCCGGCGACATGGCCAACCGCTGCCCGGCAATGAAAAGCTCGTCTCGTTTCAAGGCCCGAACGGCAACCTCACGCAGCCACTTTGGACATTCCGGCCACGCGGCCAGTGCGGAAAAATGGTAAGCGATCTTGTGCCGCACATCGGCGCGCTGGCCGACGAGATTTGTTTCCTGCACTCGCTCACCAACAAATCCAACACACACGGCCCGGCGGAAAACGTGATGAACACCGGCTTCGCGTTCGACGGCTTTCCCAGTATGGGCGCGTGGGTGAACTACGCGCTGGGCAGTGAAAACCAAAACCTCCCCGCGTTTGTGGCGATCGAGGATCCGCGCGGCATGCCGCAGAGCGGCCCAAACAACTGGGCCAACGGCTTCCTGCCCGCCGCGTTTCAGGGCACGCCGTTTAGCAGCACCAAGCCAATTCGTTTCCTGCAACGGCCAAAGGGGATTTCCGCGGCCAAAGACGAAGCCGCCCGCGCCGCCTTGCGGGTTTTGGAAAAGGAGAACCAAACCGACTTCCCGAATGACGCCAACCTCGCCGCGCGCATTTCCAGCTACGAACTTGCCGCGCGCATGCAGCTCACCGTGCCCGGGGCGGCCAACCTTAAAGCCGAGCCCGCGCACATCCGCAAACTCTACGGCGCCGACAGCGCCAATAAAAACAAGGCCGCTTTTGCAAACAACTGCATCCTCGCCCGCCGCCTCGTCGAGCGCGGTGTGCGTTTTGTGCAACTTTTCAACGGCGCCTACGCCTCTGGCGGCAGCATCAACTGGGACGGCCACTCAAGATTGAAGGAGCAATATGACGTGCACGGCGAAATACTCGACCAACCCGTCGCAGGGCTGCTGCGCGATTTAAAACAGCGCGGCCTGCTCGAGGACACGCTAGTCGTCTTTGCCACCGAGTTCGGGCGCATGCCGATGTTCCAAGCCGGCACGTACGGCCGCGACCACAACCCCAACGGCTTCACCTCTTGGCTAGCCGGCGCCGGCGTGAAAGGTGGCACGAGCCACGGCACCACCGATGAGTTTGGCTTTAAGGCCCGTGAGAATGTCATCACTCCGCACGATTTTCATGCCACGCTCCTGCATCTTCTCGGCCTTGATCACGAGAAACTCACCTACTACCACAATGGGATCGAGCGCCGACTCACCGACGTCCACGGCCAGGTGATCAGGGAAGCGCTGGCGTGAACCGGGCAGCTTCCCGTGCCTTGGTCAACGTGGCGCCCTGGGTGGCGCCGTGGCGGGTGCGCTGGTCGTAGCCCCGGTCAATTTTGCGGTATTGCTGGAGAAGCAACCGGGTGTTTTTCTGGATGTCACTCTTCAGTTTCTCCATGGAGGATGACCCTCCGCAAGTGCCAAGGTATTTGTCAACCGCATAGGCAGCGCGGAGCGCAATCTTGACGTGACCCTCCTCGTGCCGCAACAGGTTGGCGCGATAGGCCCTCCATTGGGTTTGCAGCAAGCCTGGGGTGGCTTTGAAATCGGTCCAGCGCGGTGTCGTGACCTTGACGTCCAAAATGACGGACCGGCTGGCAACGATCCATACCTTGCCCCGGCGTTTGAGATTAAAATCCCATGTGAGCGACCACTCGGTGAGTCCGTCATAATGTTTGCCGTCATCGCTGTTGACCGGGCCGTTGCGGTCAATCATTTGCCTCAACTCCCGAAAGTTGGAGCCGGTGACCTGATAGGTCTCGTTCTTGCGTTTCACCACCGGTGCGGCCGTAACATGCGTTGTCGCGACCAACAAAAACAAAATGGCAAGCCGAAGCGGAATCACTACAGCCAGTGTTACCCGCAAACCGCTTCCAGACAAGCCGTCAGATCAAGAGCAAAGTCTGTATGGTTCAGCATCAGAAATAAGCTTAAGAGGGGAGGCAAAAAAAGACGAAAGAATGGTGCGTAGTACTGGACTTGAACCAGTGACCCATACCGTGTCGAGTTAGTGCTCTACCAACTGAGCTAACCGCGCATCTTCAATGACTTAAGCTTAATTTTGCGTTGTCGCATTTTGGCTCGCTAACCATCCGCTAACCAAAATTTCTCGTTACCTAGTAAAATCTGAGGCTTAAAACACCATCCTACTTGCTAGGAGAACCGACTATCTACCTCACTATCGGCATAGGTCAAGTAAAGCCCATACACTTGTCATCAGGAGGCAGTTCGAACGAAGGGGGGGGGGTAAGCCAGGGGCATGCAGGGGGTCGCTCTCCATATCTTAATATGAGGGTCATCTAGACTCCAAGAGATTTCAAGAGGACAAGATCACAAGCTGAGGGGGTGCTAGGATGATCAAAATGAGTGGCGACAATCATCTTGGCCCTTGCTAGCCTCCAAGCACGACATGAAACACCTCCTACTAACAACAATCGCAGCCGTGGTGCTGGTGGGGTGATTATCGATTCAGTCGATACAACCATTGATTTTATCAATGACCGGATTTCATGCGAAAGCTGTTAGTATGCCTCCACTTCGCTGGAAAAAGTGAACGATAGATAAAATGAAACACATACTAATCACAGCATTCGCAGCCGTGCTGATTGTGGGGTGTGGTGAGGTTGAGGAGTCGTCGTCGCAAGCTGAAGCGAAAGTAAAACCAACGAGTCTCTACGCTCTTGTTACCTCTTGGCCAAAGTTGCCTAAGGGAGTTGAACTAGGGCAAGTCACAGGGGTTGCGGTTGACTCTCATAACCATGTTTTTGTCTTTCACCGTTCAGACCGCACTTGGATACAACCATTTCCTAAAGAGAAAATAAAGGGGCACACCATTGCCATGTTCAATGGTTAAACAGGAGAACTCATCAAAACTTTTGGTGAAGACAAATTCATCATGCCGCATGGTCTGTCAGTTGACCCTCAAGACAATGTGTGGGTTACGGATGTCGGATCTCAGCAAATTCACAAATTGTCACACGAAGATGGTACGGTACTCCTGAGCATTGGAGAATCTGGGGTTCAGGGTGATGATCAGAATCATTTTGCCCTGCCCTCTGATGTCAGCTTCTCCAAAGATGGTGGAATCTATGTAAGTGACGGGTATGTGAATACTCGCGTGGTTAAGTACTCGCCCTCTGGCAAATATGAATTTGAATGGGGAACCCCCGGGGCAAGACCGGGATACTTTAATTTGCCGCACGGTATCGAAGTTTATGAGAAGCGTGTTTACGTAGCTGACCGCAGCAACCTGAGACTACAAATCTTCGATCACAAAGGTTCCTATCTCTCCGAGTGGAAGGGAGAACACATCGGGAGACCCTTTGGCGTTGCAACAAATGATAAAGGTAAGGTTTTTGTTATCGATGGTGGAGATCAGCCAGACAACACCCGTTCTCGGGTCATTATTTTCAATCAAGATGGGGAGGTTATCGACAGCTTCAACGCTACGGAAAAATCTGATGAAAAGAATTTAGGTCACGACATTGCGGTGGGTTATGACGGTGCGGTTTATGTTGCGGATGCTTGGGCTAATACGATTAGAAAATATACCTTGAATAACTAATTAGAATTGACATTATTAAGCGTGAAACCCCAGATGGGTTTTTCTTTCTTTTAATCATGAAAATAAATCATACTTTTTCGCTGATCGCCTCATTTATTATTCTAGCATCATCCGCACTTTCGGATGAGAAACCCTACATTACAACGCAGACACCAATAACACTTTTGAGCGCAAATGATGGTGAAACAGATATTAGATGGAGAAAAACACCTGAAGGATTAAATGACCGTGAAGTCAAAACCGAGGATTCTATTACCGTTATCCACTTAGGGCCGGATCATCCTCCAATAACAAAGACTGTTTACGGAACAGTACCATCTTCAATCCTTGGCACACCAACCATGGCAATGTCTGCTGATGGGCTTTATGGCATCATAGCGAATCACGGGTTTCGAGGTCGCACTGCTTATGCCAACTTAATCTATCCGGCAGGTGCACCTGTTACAAACGAGGACATTAAACCGGGTGATCTTTCTAAACAAAGACTTATTCCTCAGCTATCAAATATGTTGAGCTTAATAGATTTAGCTTCACCCGATTTAAAGGTAGTTGACCGTGTTTTATTAGATGATGGTCCAGTACATGTACTACCACACCCCGACAAGAAACATTTTGTGGTTGGTGCCATTGAAAATTTTTACATATTCCGGATTCAAAATGCTAAACTGATCGAAATTAGCCGCAACCCACAAGACAAAGGACTCCCCTGCTTTTGGACTAACCCTAAAGGCGATCGAATCATTGCAACTCAAGGTTTTTTAGATGGACCAGCAACTATCAATTGGTATTCGCTTATTAACAACAAAGTACGCCATTTAAGTGAGGTCAAGATTAACGAAGGGGTCGATACCGAATTATTGGATCGAACATACATTCTTAGGACAAGTCTCGATGGTAAACTGGCTCTAGTTTGCCAAGATTCATCATTATTTAGCCACGAACTTTCGGACATTCTAATTGTTGATTTAACTCTCGATAAACCTGCTATTACGAGTGTTATTAAGCATGTGGGTCCCGGAGTGGAAAGTTTTGCATTTCATCCCAACGGAAAGATGGCAGTGGCCACCTGCCTAGGGGTTTATAAGAATAGCATCGCAGTTTTGGACATTGCTTCGAAACCAGCAAGACTTCTTTACCATTTAGATGCCGGCGGAGTGGGGCAGGGCATCGAGTTTACTCCTGAGGGTGACAAATTGTTCGTAGGGTCAAATGCTGCTAGCCGAATCGAAGTTTACGATGTAATGGGTGAGTTTGAACTTCGTAAAAATCAAAAATTTCTAAAGATTGGCTACGGTCACTGCAATCTAACTATTGGACCACGATATTCCTCTAAATAATTTTTCGTTAATTTCTTATTAATGAAACACCTCCTAATCACAACAATCAATACGACCATTGTTTATATCAGTGACCGGGTTTCATGCGAAAACTGTTAGTATGCCTCGTCTCCGCTGGAAACAGCGAACGAAAGATAAATATGAAAACACTAATCACAACAATCGTAGCTGTGTTGTTGGTGGGGTGTGGGCCGAGTGTGGATATCCAACAAGCTGCAAGAGAAGGAAACATCGAAGCTGTCAAACAGCATATTGCAATGGCACGGATGTGAATGCGAAAGATGGTTATGGATTGCCTCCTTTGCATTGGCCGGCTTGGAGAGGTCACAAGGAAATCGCTGAACTACTAATCGCCAAAGGTGCGGATGTGAATGCGAAGGGTCTTGGTGACACTACACCGCTAAACTCAGCCATCTTTGCCCGAATAACCGAAACCGCAGATCTCCTCCGCAAACACTGCGGCAAGACGGGTGAAGAATTGAAAGCTGAAGGGAAATAGTCAACCCACCTCGCCGGCAACAGTTAAAACGCCTTGAAAACTGCTATTGCGAATGAGAAAGTGCGGCTTCTTACAGACCGATGAATGAGACATTAATCAAATTCAGGCAAGCTGTCAGAGACAGCAGCGACTTGCAAGAAAAAGTCAAAGCCGGTGTTGACTTGGTAGTACTAGGTGAAGAAAACGGCTACCGCTTCACACAGGAAGAAGTCGAAGACTACTTGCGTGAAGTAAGGAACAGTTACGATTTTACGCAGGACGAGCAGCAAATTTGGTTGGAGAGAATTGGATAAAGGAGCCCAGCGAAAGCAACTAAACCAACCCACTCCATCACTTGGAAGCAGCGGGGTTGTTGTTCAGCGACAACAGTTAAAACTACTTGAAAACTGCGTTCAACAGGGTGACGGTCGATTCGTATTAATGCTTTCATTATGGACAACAATTCACCAGCTCCCAATCATCCAGTCTTAAATGTATTCTTACTCTTCGTTTTCGCTTGTGTTGTTGTAAGCATAATATTCGGCATCTATCGAACGGTGAAGGAATTGTTTGAACTAGAGAATCGTGTTTGGGAGATGCCATACGCAGTCATCAGTGTGCTTGTTATTCTCAGCCCTCTTGCTTTCCTTGTTCGCTATATCATAAAAAACAAATCAGAATTTCTTGAATGGTTGAAGCAAGGCGAATGTCTTATGGCAACTAAACCAACCCACTCCACCACTTGAACACCAAATGAAACACCTCCTACTAACAACAATCGCAGCCGTGGTGCTGGTGGGGTGTGTGGGAGCATCAAAAACAGAATTACTCAAAGATGAAGAAGGAAATCTCATAATCTTGCCCGTTGTAACAGTTCCCGAAGCTGCAGCACCAGAACCGCCTAGAGCATCAATTCATCGTTCAGCTAGACAAGGCGAAAACGGATTGATTAAACAACATATAGACGCTGGCTCTGATGTCAATGAAGTAAACAAAAACAACGGACAGATTGCATTACATTACGCTTCGATACATAACCATTTACTCATTTTGAAATTACTAATTGATAACGGTTCTAATGTTAACCTAAAGGATAAGATAGGTATGACCTCCTTGCATCTAACTTCACTTGGAGGACATAAGGAAGCAGCTAAAATGCTTATAGATTCAGGCACTCTTTTAAATACTATTAATATACATGGAGAAACCCCACTGGACACAGCACTAAAAGACTTTAAAATTGATTCGGAGAAGGCAAAATCGAATAAAAAAGAACTCGCCGACCTCCTCCGCAAACACGGCGGCAAGACGGGTGATGAATTGAAAGCTGGAGGGAAATGAAACACCTCCTGCTCACAACAATCGCAGCTGTAGTGCTGGTGGGGTGTGGAGAGTCGCAGCCGCCAGAGACGCTGACAGTCAAAGCACCAGAAATCTCAATACACGATGCTGCCAAAGATGGAAACATCATAGCTGTTAAACGACACTTGGCTGCTGGTTCAGACATTGAATCAAGATGTATTGATTGTGGAGGTACAGCATTAGGTCATGCGGCTCGTAATGGTCACAAGGGAGTAGTCGAATTCTTAATCTCAAATGGTGCGGATGTGAATGTGAATATTGACGGCACTCCTTTGCATCCTGCGGCTTTCAAAGGTGACAAGGAAATTGCTGAATTGCTTATCGCCAAAGGTGCGGATGTGGATGCGATGGATGATAATGGTGACACACCGCTAAATTGGGCTGCTGCTGGAGGTCACAAGGAAATCGCTGAACTGCTAATCGCCAGTGGCGCGGATGTGAATGTTAAGGGTGTTGATGGTGAAACGGCTTTAGATATAGCTACTGATCCAGAGAATCCAAACGCCCCCGCAGAAATCGCCGACTTCCTTCGGAAACACGGTGGCAAGACGGGTGAAGAATTAAAAGCTAGTGGGAAGTAGGCCAGTCAACTCTACGTCAAAAGTTTAAACGCCTTGAAAACTGCGCTTATCGCGATGACAGTCCTCTTGCTATGAAGCAAACAATGATCACAACTATCGCAGCCGTGCTTTTTTTTGTGTGTGTGGAGGCGCAAGAGTCGTCTCCTTCAACTGAAACACGATCTGCTGGGCCAACTGCGTACTGCGAAGTACAGGATGTTAAACCAACAAACCCAAAAGCAGATCGTGCGCTAATTGATGCTGTTCGGAAAGGGTCCAAAGGAACGGCAAAAATTGAAACGGTAAAACAGGCGATTGCTGCTGGTGCGGATTTGGATGCGAAGATGCAGGGTGGGTATACTCCTTTGCATCTAGCGGCAATTTACGATCATAAGGAAATCGCGCGAATCCTAATTACTGAAGGTGCGGATGTGAATGCGAAGAATAAGTATGATATGACTCCTTTGCATCAGGCGGCTCGTTCTGGTCGCAATAAAATCGCTGAGCTACTCATCGCCAAAGGTGCGGAAGTGAATGCGAAGGATGAAAATAGCCTTACACCGCTAGATCAAGCCATTGAGCGCAAAAAAACAGGAACCATCGACCTACTACGAAAACACGGCGGTAAAAAAGGGTCAGTATATTCCATACATATTGCAGCAAAAGGTGACATCGAAGCCGTAAAACAACACTTGGCTGCTGGTGCAGATGTGAACGCTAAGGATAAGATTAAAGGGACTCCTTTGCATTATGCGGCGGCTTATGGGCACAAGGAAATCGTCAAACTGCTAATTACCGCAGGTGCGGATGTAACTGTGAAAGATGAGAAAGGTAAAACAACTTCGCATTATGCAGCTATGAACGGTCGCAAGGTTATTGTCGAACTACTTATCGCCGAGGGTGCGGATGTGAATGCGAAGGATGAAGAAGGCAAAACACCGCTTGATGCTTCCTCTGTATTTAATAAAACCGAAACCGCCGACTTCCTCCGCAAACACGGCGGCAAGACGGGTAAAGAATTGAAAGCTGAAGGGAAATGAGACACCTAATGGTAGCTAATCTTTCACAATTCATCCGAAACCTCCTCTGCATTGGATTTTTCACCTCTGGCCTATCTACGGTATGTGCCATTGAACTGACTTCGGATGATTTTTATGAACGTGAGCGAGTTCAGGAGATCCGCCTGACAATTAGCGGGTTGAATTTGAAAAAAATGAAAGAGGCATTACCGGAACGCAAATACGTTCCTGCCACTTTACACTGGCGTAACATCCGATTGGAAAATGTTGGCGTACGCTACAAAGGCAATAGTTCATCCCGACCGCATCAGAGCCACAAACGCGGCTACCTCATCAAGGTCAATGAATTCAAAAAAGGTACACGCTTCCTTAAGCTCCGGCGCATTGCATTTGATAATGGCGTTCAATTTGGAAGCCTTTTCAGCGAACCTATTGTGACCGACATCCTGCGAGATTTGAATGTGCCGTCTTCCCGCTGTAACTACGCTAAGCTGTTCATCAACAATGATTATCAAGGTGTTTATGGCAACGTTGAACGAATCGATGAATCGTTTATAAAAAGGCATTTCGGATCAAAGAAGGGGCCGTTATACAAAGTTCATATGGGAGGGCCCGGGGCAAATTTCTCGTACGCAGGCGAAGACCCAACTCAATATAAAAAAGGATTTGAGGCAAAGAATAAGGCTGCCGAAACGTCATTTGATGAACTAATCGACCTCATCCGAGAAATCGACAAAGGCGATAAATCAAACTACGAGCAAACGCTGAACAAGCATTTAATGTTCGAGCATTTTCTGAAAACAACTGCCGTAATGCTCTTTGCCGGTTGCTTTGATCAACTCACGGGCTGGAACCCGCACAACTACTATCTTTATCGCAATCCAAAAACAGATCTATGGAGCTATATTCCGTGGGACTTGGACGTCGGTTTTGCCGACCACGCTTTCGGGAGAATGCCTGTCATCGATGGTTGGCACGCCGCTTGGCCAATTCCCGGCGGCCCGCCTAAGCCCATCCTTGAAAACATCGTCACGAATCCAAACCTCCTAAAAAAATACAGAGAAACAGCTTCTTTTATCCTGGAAAAATATTTCAAGCCAGATCAACTACATTCGAAAATCGATAAACTATACGCTTTGATCAAAAAGGATTTGGGCAAAGATCCGTATCCAGCGAAACGCATCACCAACCCGAGGGATGCAGGCTACGACGATATTATTCTGTCTTTTAAAAGGTTCATCGATAGACGGTACCAATTGGCCCGCCAGCAATTGGATGATCCGGGGCCACGACCAAAACCCTACAAACAAAACCACTCGCAACAGCATCAGCGTCCCGAGCCGGGAGATATGCAAAACGGTCCTACCGATATGGTGATCATTTTTCGCACAAAAAACTCGATAAAACTGAAGTGGAAGGACAACGCCGTTAACGAAGCAGGGCATATCGTGCAAAGGGCCGATATTGAAAGCGCCGGGAAGTTTCGCAATCATATCCCTTGCCCCGGCAGATCGGAGACCAACGCAATTGACGTGCATATTGGCCCCGGCGAAACCTACCGCTACCGTGTCTATTCTGTGTTTTCGACGCCCAATGGCTATGCTGGATCCAAGCCCTCTAAGGTCGTCGTTTCTGCTCCTCCACTAAAATCAGGAAAGAGGTAATTGCCTTCTCAGGGAAACACGGCGGCAAGACGGGTAAAGAATTGAAAGCTGGAGGGAAATAAAACACCTCCTACTTAAAAAAACGCAGCCGTGCTACTGATAGAGTTTTTGACTGATCGCACAAACAATGTAATTTTTAATTTGAGTAGTCGTGCGACTGTTTCAGCTAAGCTGCTTTTCGGCCCTGTGAGCAAAATGAGGTAGGATGATCTTGCTAGCGGGGTATTCGCAAACACGACGGCAAGGCGTGTAAAGACTGTAAAACTAAATCAAAATGAACCACCTAAAACGCAAACTCACTATGAGTTTCAATATAATCTTATTCGTGTCAGTGTATTTTTTTTCAATTACACTATCTAATGCTCGTTCTTGGCGAGTTGGGCAAATACCGAACGGTAATAAATTTGGTTGTCTTAATTGCCATAACTCTTCATATGGCGGATCGCTAAACTCCTTTGGGTTTTCGGTTAAATCAGTAGTTGGTCGTGGAAGTAAGGCTACTTTCTGGAACAGTGTATTAGCAGCTAAGGACTCTGATGGTGATGGTTCAAGTAATGGCGAAGAACTCGGCGATCCTGATGGTGATGGCAAATCAACTGACGGGGCTGAAATTACCAATCCTAGTAATCCAGAAAGTAAGCCCCAAAAACCAGTTGAACCGGTTCTTCCTGAACTCGATATCCAAAAATCAAAATCTCCTTTTAGTTTTAATTTTAAAACCGTTAAGGGTCAGAAATATGAGGTGCAAGCTACCAATGATTTTAGTATGTGGAATTTTGTTGATACGATTGAAGGGACAGGTTTAGAAATGATTTTTACTGATTATCGAGAAGCTCTTTTTTTACGTCAATTTTATCGTCTGAAAGTGAAGGATTAAATGCTGAAGGTAACTAAACTGAACCCCTCCAGCACCTAAACTTCACAAAGTTGCTGTTGCAGACCGTGCACAGTCCCGTCGCCAGGCAGCGAGCGTAGCGGCGTCACTTGGCTGCCAGTACGGTATTTAGAAGGGTGATTTTTCTTTGCTGGGCGACATCAAATGCGGCGATGATGTCCTTTTGTTCTAGTGGAGAGCGGCTGCACCAGAAGTTTGCATAACGTGTGTCGCTCCTGAGCTCTTGCATCCACTGGATGGCGAGTTCTTTGGAAACAAAGAACCGCTGCTTACGTTCGCCATCAACGTATGAGGACACCCTCCCCCGGGCATTGCCGTGGTTGACTACTTTTCTAAGTTGCATATTCGCTAACCATTTTTTCTGAAAGTGGTTGCGTATGAAAAGCGGGTACAAAAATGCGAAACTAAAAGCTTAGGAGAATTGAAAGAAGATGGTGCGCAGTACTGGACTTGAACCAGTGACCCCTACCGTGTCGAGGTAGTGCTCTACCAACTGAGCTAACCGCGCATCCCGCTGGGATGCACACAGTGACATCTTCGGTTCGGGTTTTCAAGCCCTGTTTTTTTCTCGCTCGCTAAGATGGACGCACGGCCGTTTATTCAAAAAACTGTTTTGTGTGGGAACGGGAATGTTTAGGCATTGCTCATGACCCAATTCATAAAGCATCCAGGCCTGTTGGGGTTTGCGGAAAATCCCTATGGAGTTCAGTGTCTAAGGCAATAAATTTTAAACGACTTGAAAGCGAAACTCGATGGGATGACAATCTTCCCACAATGAAAAACTTCCTAACCACAGCAATCGCAACAGTGTTTTTGTTGATGTGTGGCCCTTCCAGGGCTGAGCGGGAAGTGTTTGGTGCTGTACTTAAAGGAAATATCTCGGCTGTAAAGCAGCACATGGATAATGGTGCAAATGTGAATTCAAAAGAGAGAACCGGGGTTAACTTCATTGCATTGCGCCGTTAATGGGGATTTCAAGGGGAGCCACCGTGAATTGGCTGAACTGCTTATTGCCAACGGAGCGAAGGTGAATGAAAAAAACTGAATGGCCAAACCCCTTTAGATGAGGCAAATGCGAATAAACGAACCCAAACAAGCGGCCTACTCCGCAAATACGGCGGCAAGACAACTAAAGAATTAAAAGATGAGGGAAAATGAAAACAACAAAAGACAATAAAGTTTTAGATTTATGCCGAAGGATTATCGAAGACGGCAAATTAACCGAAGATGAAGTTTACGATTTATCTAATTTCATTAATAAGCAAACGAATGAATATAATGATGAATCAGATAAGTGGCCAACTAGCCTGCTCATTAAGCCCCTACAAGAGGTTTGGCAAGATGGTGTTTTAGATTCTAAAGAGCTTAAAGTGATAGCAGAGCTTTTAGTGAGCATTGTGTATAATAGTGAGCTTGAGAATAACAAAAGTACTAATACCACTAAAACGTGCCCCCATTGTAGTAGGGTTTTGATGTCGTCTATTATTCCAAGATGTTCATGGTGCGGTGAGGATCTAAAACGAGAGGAAATGTACTTAGCTTCAGAGGATTGGTTAAACAGTAAAAAGATAGAGGACGCTTGGGATGATGTACTGAGTGAAAAACAAATGAATTGTTTTCAAAATTGGTTTGGCCGGCTTTACGAGTGTCCTGTTGACAAGTACAATGAGATGATGAGAAAGTACGGTGAAAATCACAGTGATTGGTGACAGTCCTGGGTAAAGACAACTAGTAATATGTGAATATTAATGAGAGGTTGAAGCCGTAAAAGTATGAAATACCTCCTGCTCACACAACTCGCTGCTATGCTGTTGCCGTGTCTGGCTGCGAAGCGGCACTAATCACAATTTATAGAGTTGTAGACGAGGTGTCTCTTTACGTGAAGGCAATACGGGAATCAAAGTGGGGGTCAGCAATAGCCCAACGATAATGCGACTCGTTTACAAGGCGGGATTCATCACTAAAAAGATTGAATCGAAGGTCTTGAGCAACGGGAAATGGTAGTTTGCTCAGGTTGCGTTACTAAAAGTGGTTTAGTGGCATGCAAGTGAGTTTTTAATCCCGTTTTTATTTGCCTCAAACTTCTACGGTTTCGCCCGGTTGTGGCTGTAGGATTTTTATTTTCGGCCAGCGATTCCGCACCTGTTCTCCAAACCAGGCGCGAGCTTCGGGGTCACCGTGTCCGAGGATGAGTGTGCGCGGTTCCACTTGGCCGACCAGTTCCAGCAGTGCCTCGCGGTTGGCGTGCGCGGTTAGGTCGAAGTCGCGCACGTCGCAGCGCTTTGCCAAGTCACCCGCGCTGTCGCTGTAATGAAATGTTTCCCCGGCTGCCGCTGCCTTGAGGCGGCCACCGGGTGTCGAGGGGTCGGCGTAGCCGACGAAGAAGATGCCGTGCTTCGGATCCTCGACCATTCGCTTGGCCAAGTCGTAGGCAGTGGTGTTCTCGGTGAGCATGCCGGCGGTCATCACAAACAAGCGCCCCTTGTTGAGCTTGATTTTGGCCGCGTGATCGCGGTCTAGCACCTGCAGATCCAGTGCTTCGTTCAATTGAAGATTGGTGTGCTGCCGGTTGGCTCGGTGGGATTGCAAATCGTAAATCTCAGTGAACACGCGGCCAAGCCCGCCGATGAATACTGTTTGTTTTTTTAACCTACCCTCTTTCATGAGCAGGGCGAGGATGGCCAGCATTTCCTGTGTCCGGCCCAGCGCGAAGGTGGGGATCAGCACACTGCCGCCGCGCTCGAACGTGGCCTCGATGGCAGTCGAGAGCTTCTCGATCTCGCCGGCGCGAGAGAAGTCGGCGGGCGTTTTTCGGGTGCCGCGGGTGGTCTCCATGATCATTACGTCAGCCTGCACCTCGGCGAACCGGGCCGCCTTAAGGATGGTCTGGTCGTGCAGGCAGACGTCGCCGGTGTAAAAGAGGGTCTCACTTTTGCCTCGTACCATGATGCCGGCCGAGCCAAGAGCATGGCCGGCGTCGTGAAACTCGAGCGTCGGGGAGCTCTGGCCCCTGGCCGCGTTCTCAAATCCGCACCACTCGATCTCCCGGTTGTAGCGGTAGCCCTGGAACACCGGCGCGAACTCGTCCACCTCGCGGTGAGTGTAGAGAGGGTACTCGGGGATCCCTTTTTCGTCGGCCTGTCGTTTCATCACGTTGACCGAGTTGTGCAGCACGCGCTCGATTATAAAGTAACTCAGTTCGGTCATCATCACGTGCGCCTGGGGGAAGAGCCGCAGCGCCACCGGCAGCGATCCGACGTGGTCGTGATGGCAGTGTGTGAACGCGATGGCATCCACGGGGCGTTCACGAATCGTGTCGTACAGAGGCAACGCTGGCGAGCCCTCGAGCTTGGGATGGGTGCCGGCGTCCATCAACAGGCCGTGGCCATCCATCTCGACGTGCCACGCGCTGGCACCGATGCCGGGGCCGGGATTGAGATCACAGAGTTTCATAGGAGAAAATAAATCGGTTCAATGGTTGCCATCGCGGATTCGTTTGTTAAGCAGGGCGTTGTAGGCGTGGAGCGAGTCGGGGTGCACCGGGTGTTTCTTGAGCAACGTTTTGCGGAGCTTGAACTGCATCACCTCGAGCGCAGCGGCCTCGAGGTCGCGCCCGGCTAACTCGCGCACCTCTGCTGCTGCCGTGTAAGGGCGGTTCGGTTCGCAGAAATCGGCGACAAACAGCAGTTGGTCGAGCTGCCCCATCTCCACCGCTCCGGTGGAGTGGCAGCGCATGGCGTCGAACACCATTTCGTCGCCTATGGCGAATTGTTCCGCGGCGACGAACGGCGCCACTTTACCGTGCAGCAGGCCGGGCGTGCGTTGCTCGTGCTCGTCCGCCTCCAGCCCGTGGCGCTTGGCCAAGGCGACTAGTTCGTCGTCGGGGCGTTCCTTGGCGCAGTCGTGGAGCAGGGCGGCCAACTCGGCCTGGGCGGCGTCGATGCCGAGCCGCTTGGCCAAGGCCACCGCTGTTTCCCGCACGCCCAATATGTGCTTGAAGCGGGCGGGTGACAGGTTGTCACTCAAGTAAGCCTCGATGCGGGCGATTTGGTCGGGGTCGTTTGCCATGGAGGGAAAGCGGCCTTGGATTAGCCAAGGGCAGGCGGGAGCAAGCCTTAAACCGGCACGGCTGTCAAACGACAAACCTCCCGCTAGGTCAGTCGCGCGTTTTTGATTCACTTGGCGAAGCGTATGGCCGTAACCTCGAAGCGGAGGTTCATGTATGATGATGGCGATGAAGAGGCAAATGAATCGGCGCGGCGCCCTGCGGACCCTGGCTTTTGCCTCGGTGTGCGGAGGCGCTTGCGGAGTGGGGCCCGGACGGTGGTTTCTATCTGGGGTGCAGGCCGGGGAAACGGCGGTGTTCCGGATGAACCTTGACGACTTTTCGCAGCTCAAGCAGTCGTACGGCTCGGTGCGTCTACGCGTCCCGGGCATCCCGTCCTCGAGCAGCCAAATCGTAGTGACACGCATGCCTGGTAACCAGTTTTACGCCGTGTCGGCCAAGTGCACGCACAGGGGTGTTGCGGTGAACGCATTCAAGAAGGGGGTCGGGCTGCTCTGCCCGGCGCACGGCTCGCAGTTTGAGGCAAACGGGAAGATGGTGAAGAGCCCTGCTCGCAGTTCGCTCAAGTCGTACAAGGCAACTTACAACGGGAGTGACGCCGTGAGCGTCGAGTTCCCGAACCTTGGCTACTCGGTGGCGACGGAGTTCGTCGATGCCGGTGCGGGGGGGCGGGTGAAGCTCGAGTTTAAGACGCTCACCGGGATGGACTACTCGGTGCAGGTTCGCGGCACGGTTGGCGGCGGCGAGTCGGCGAAGACCCAGTTTTCCCTTTCGCCGGGCGGTTCGCTCAACAAGACCAGTATCGGCGGCAACGGCAACACGGTAAGCCTTTACATTGAGCCTACCCAGGAGGCCGGCTTTATCACCATCATAAGGGAGTAGCGGCGCCCTTTTTTGCAGGGGGCGTAACCTTCGGAATCAGCGGCGTGTATAGAAAATAATGAAGCGAAAATAATGAAGCGTCACAGCGGCTTCAATTAAAACTGGAAAGATGAAAACAGCCCTATTTACACTGTTGAGCCTGATATTGGCCATAACCACCGGCCAAGCGGCAAAAGTTGACAAAATCAATATCTCGAAGGACTCCAAATTCGTCGCACATCTGGATTTGGACGCCTTCCGGGCCTCTGAAATCGGTACTACCATGCTCAAAAGAATGCGTCAGGAGGAGGGCAAGGAAAAGCTCGATGCGCTGATCGAGATCATCGGCTTCGACCCGCTGACCGCCATTCAAAGTGCCACCCTGTCCGGCAACGGGGAGGAGGATAACGCCATCCTCGTCGTGAGGCACAAGGGAGACAGCACCAAGTTGCTGGCGTTCATGAAGCTGCACGAGCATTACCGTAAAACCGAGCACGGCAAACATGAGATTCACGGTGCCGGCGACCGGCGCGACGGCGAGCGAGGTTATGTCAGTTTTGTGAACGACACCACCGCAGTGATGGTTCCCAGCCGCGAACTTGCAGCCAAGGCAATCGAGCTCGTCAACGGCAAGGGTGCGGCGACACAAGTACCGCCGAGCCTCGACATGATAAGCAAGGAAGCGAAAAGCGTCTTCCTCATGGCCTATGCCGATGTCGAGTCGCTCAAAGAACATATCGACGATGTGAACGTGAGCCAAATGGCCAAGAAAGCCACCCTCGTCCTGGGCGGGTCGGACGGGAATCTTGTTCTCTCCCTTGCCGTCGATGCCTACTCCGCCGATACCGCCGAGCAGATGGAGGCGATGGTCAACGGCCTGATCGGGTTCGCCAGACTGGGCCAAGAAGAGAATCCGGAGATTAAGGATATCCTCAAGGGAATGAAGGTCACACGCAACGAGGCGACCGTCTCCATTCATTTCGCCATGGGAATGAACAAGTTTCTCGAGTTGATCGACCCGGCGCTGAAGGAGATCGACATTGATCTTCCCTAGTCTTGATCCAGTATGCCACAGTTTCGTTGATGGCGGCTCCAACACAGGGCCAACCTGACTCAAGCCGTGAGTTTGCTCCGGGTCCAGACACCACGGAGCGCGACAGGGCCCGGGCGGAGGAACTCGCCCTGGCCGTCGCCGCGAAGGAGGGCTGCATGGAGTCGTTCGAGCAACTTGTCGCTAGGCTCGAGGGCCGGTTGTTTGCTTTTCTTTACCAAAAAACCTCAGATCATCATATCGCGCAGGATCTGCTGCAATCCACTTTTGTGACCGCCTACCGCAAACTGCACCGATACAATCCGAAATACGCCTTCACGACTTGGATTTATACCATCGCATCGAGGTTGGCTATTAACCATTTTCGCCGAAAGCGCGTTCTCGAGTCAGAGCACGTGGACCGAGCCACTGAGACCAATCCCCGCAGTGAGTTGATCGCCAGCGAAAAGACTGAGGGTGTCTGGAAGCAGGCAAGGGCGCTGCTCTCCGTGAGCCAGTTCACCGCCTTGTGGCATTTTTATGCCGAAGACCGAAACCTTGCCGAAACCGCAGACGTAATGAACAAGAGTATAGGCTCGGTGAAAGTGCTGTTGCATCGCGCCCGCCGAAAACTTGCTGAAGTATTACCGACGAGCGACATCCATTGAGGGGCTAAACGAACAAACTGAAGCATGAAAGACGAACCACAACCAAGCACTTGGCCTGGTATCGAGGCGCAACTCCGTGATGAGGCCAAGCGGGATGCACAAAATTTCCCGCCGTTTCTCCACCAGCGGATCATGGCGGCCATCCGCGCAGAGGCTGAAAAACAACCCCGCCCAACGGTCGGCTTGGCCAAGATGTGGCGCTGGGTTTTCGCCGGTGGCTTGGCCTGCATTGTCCTGGCCCTCTGGCCGGCCCCGGCCCCTCAACCGTTGGCCGACGCTCCCCAAAAAGTGACCGAGTGGATAGTTTTGGTCGCAAACAGCGACGAGCAAATGGCCAACCTGATCTCCAATCGCGTATTCAACGATATGGTCAACAATCCCTACCAGCAGCAACTCGACTCGCTCAGTAACGAGTTCGAAAGCGCCCTCGATTTCACCCTCCGCATGATGCCTATAGAATTGGCACTGCGGTAGGAGTGTGCTCGAATGTCTTACTGGTGTCCCCAATAACCGGCATGACCGGTATCCACTGTTTAGACCGTTCGATGGTCACCCGATCCAGCTTCAGCGACAAGTGAAGGGCCCGGTCGAGACTTTCGCCGGGATGCCTTTCAAGGATGCAGTCCAAATCGACATAGCTTGCGCAGTGGCGGTGGCAGAATTCGGCGACCGCGGGGGCGGTGTGCGATATCCAATGCCGGGTTAAGTGGCGAGCGATCTTGGCGCAATCGTGGTCGGTCAAAAAGTGACGGCACCGCACCCGGACAAGGCTTTGACAATCGGCGATGAACTATCTCCGTCGCTGCCAACTTGTGCGTAAATATAGGTGTCGTACCTGGGTGAAAAGTCATCGTGTACCCCGATCAGCATATTCACCACAATCACAACCAAGCCAACGATCAACAATCCAAGGGTGGCAATCTTGTTATGCGAGGGGATTTCCATCAGGTTTTTTGAAAAGGAAAAAATATCCTTTGGCTCGATCAGCTCATCGGTGTTGTTGTTCACAGCCGATTTTTTGAGGGCTTCAACAGGGAGTTCCTTTTGAACCGAGGTGTCTTTCCGGATCAGTTTGTCGTTGATGACCAGTTCACCGAAACATTGGACCTCGATTTGCTCGCCGTCGTATTGGAAAGGGTGATCTTCCAGGATATGGTGGGGAATCGGAACAGTTACCTTCCCACCCCGGACAGTGAATTTGTGTTTTAACATTTCCTCCGTATCGTTGACGGATCGGGAATCTTTCACCCCAACATGCCGTTTTATAGTAAAGGTAGTTATTTTGCCGATTAACTTGGGATCTGGAATGATGAGTTTGGCGCGAAGCCCTGCGTGGGGCGGTTGCCTTGCTTCGCCTTTCTCCTGATCAAACGAAAAAAAGAATATCAATATTTTTTGGCATGACTACGGATTGCTAGCGATGGGATGATCGTTTATAGAGCAGCACCGTCAATTAGACATTGAATCGAGCCCCGGAGATTTTTCCCGTGTCAGTTCATCCTCTACATGATTCTCATAGAGCTGTCTCAACGAGCAATTATCTAAAAAACCAGTTCAGAGTGCCGTAAATTGATTATTTCACAATAAAACAACATATATCAACATATCTTGATATGTTGATATGTTAGTTGACTGTCTCGGGGTTGAGCGGTAACCTGCCACTTTATGGGAATCAATCCGTCCAACGACAGGCAACCAGCCCTGAACGAGATCCTGGCCAAGCGCATCGTGATTCTCGATGGCGCGATGGGCACGATGATTCAGCAGCGCACGCTCGAGGAGGCTGATTTCAGGGGCGAACGGTTTGCTGACTGGGAGCGCGATCTCAAGGGCCACAACGACCTGCTCGGCATCACGCAACCGGAGGTGATCGGTTCCATCCACCACGCTTATCTCGAGGCCGGGGCGGATATCATCGAGACGAACACTTTCAACTCGACTCGCATCGCCTTGGCCGATTACGGGATGGAGTCGCTGGCCTACGAATTGAACGTTGCCAACGCGAAGCTCGCCCGATCTGCCGCCGATGACGTGATGTCGGCGTCTCCCGGCCGACAATGTTTCGTCGCCGGAGCGCTTGGCCCGACGAATCGCACGGCATCCATTTCGCCGGACGTCAATGACCCCGCTTTTCGCGCCGTTACTTACGACCAGTTGGTCGAGGCGTACGTCGAGCAGGCCAAGGGCTTGGTCGAGGGTGGGGCGGATATTTTGCTTGTCGAGACGGTGTTCGACTCGCTCAACTCGCGGGCAGCATTGTTCGCGCTTGAGACGGTGTTCGACTCGCTTGGCCGTCGGCTGCCGGTGATGTTGTCGTTCACGATCACCGACCAAAGCGGGCGCACACTCTCCGGGCAAACGGTCGAGGCGTACTGGAACTCCGTCGCCAACATCGACCTGCTCAGCGTTGGCATCAACTGCGCGCTTGGCCCGCAGGAGATGCGCTCGCACATCGACGAGCTTTCCAACATCGCGCCAATCAACGTCAGCGCGCACCCGAACGCCGGTATGCCGAACCCGCTGCTGCCGACCGGTTTTCCCGAGACCCCCGAGTCGTTCGCGCCGCAGTTGCACGAGTGGGCGGCCAACGGCTGGCTTAACATCGTCGGCGGTTGCTGCGGCACGACGCCGGAACACATCCGCCGCATCGCCGAGGTGGTCGGCGACTGCGCGCCGCGCCGCTTGGCCAAGCCGGAGCCGTGGCTGCGGCTCAGTGGCATGGAGGCGCTGACGGTTCGGCCCGAGTCCAATTTCATCAACATCGGCGAGCGAAACAACGTCACCGGCTCGCCGCGTTTTGCCAAGCTGATCAAGAACGACCAGTACGAAGAGGCGCTGGCGGTCGCCCGGCAACAAGTCGAGAACGGCGCGCAAATAATCGACGTCAACATGGACGAGAGCATGCTCGACTCCGAGGCGGCGATGGTGCGGTTTTTGAATTTGATCGCCTCCGAGCCGGACATCTCGCGCGTGCCGATCATGGTCGACAGCTCGAAATGGTCCGTCATCGAGGCCGGTCTCAAGTGCTTGCAGGGCAAGGGCATCGTAAACTCGATCAGCCTCAAGGAGGGCGAGGAGCCGTTCCTCAAACAGGCGCGGTTGGTTCGCCGGTACGGCGCGGCGGTGGTGGTGATGGCGTTCGACGAGCAGGGTCAAGCCGACAGCACCGAGCGTCGCATTGAGATTTGCACGCGCTCGTACGATCTGCTGACGAGCGAAGTCGGTTTCCCCCCGCAGGATATTATTTTTGACCCGAATATCCTCACCGTCGCTACCGGAATGGAGGAGCACAACGACTATGCGGTGAGTTTCATCGAGGCCACGCGCATCATCAAGTCGACGCTGCCCTTGGCCAAGGTCAGCGGGGGGATCAGCAACATTTCGTTTTCGTTTCGCGGCAACAATGGCGTGCGCGAGGCGATGCACTCGGCCTTCCTCTACCACGCGATTCGCGCCGGGCTGGATATGGGCATCGTTAATGCTGGCATGCTCGAGGTGTACGAGAAAATCCCACCCAACTTGCTTGAACGCGTCGAGGACGTTCTGCTGAATCGCCGTTCCGATGCCACCGAGCGGCTCGTCGAGTTTGCCGAGACGGTCAAGCAACAAGGTAAGTCGGAGAAAGTGACCGACGCTTGGCGTGACGGCACGGTCGAGGAACGGCTGAGTCACGCGCTCGTCAAGGGCATCGTCGAGTACATCGTGGCTGACACAGAAGAGGCGAGGCAAAAACTTACCCGCCCGATACACGTCATCGAGGGGCCGTTGATGGACGGCATGAACATCGTCGGCGACCTGTTTGGCGCGGGCAAAATGTTCCTGCCGCAAGTTGTCAAAAGCGCGCGCGTTATGAAAAAAGCGGTCGCTCATCTGCAACCGTTCATGGAGGAGGAGAAGGCCGAGACCGGCTCGTCGTCGCGAGGTAAAATCCTCATGGCCACTGTGAAGGGCGACGTGCACGACATCGGCAAAAATATCGTCGGCGTTGTGTTACGCTGCAACAATTACGAGGTCATCGACCTCGGCGTGATGGTGCCGTGTAACAAGATTTTGAAGGCAGCCCGCGAGGAAAATGTAGATGTGATTGGCCTCAGCGGATTGATCACGCCGTCGCTCGAGGAGATGAGCCACGTTGCGAAGGAGATGCAGCGTGAAGGCTTTACGCTTCCGCTGCTCATCGGCGGTGCGACGACCAGCCGCGTGCACACGGCGGTGAAGATTGCGCCCGGCTACGTGCGGGGAACGTTGCACGTGCTCGATGCCTCCCGCGCCGTGGGTGTTGTCGGCAAATTATTGAGCGAAAATGGCTGTGACGATTTCATCGCGACGAACACAACGCTGCAGGGGGAACTTCGTGAAAAGCATTACAGCAAACGCAAAGCCAAGCCGCTGCTGCCGATCACAGAGGCGCGCGCGCGCGCGACCCAGATCGACTGGCGCGCGGACGATATCCCGCAGCCGGAGTTCACCGGCGTCCGCGCGGAGGACGACTTCCCGCTGGAGACGCTGGTTGAGTTCATCGACTGGTCGCCGTTCTTCCACGCGTGGGAGTTGCAGGGGCGTTACCCGAAAATTTTCGATGACGCGACCGTCGGTGACAAGGCAAAGGAGTTGTTCGACGACGCGCAGGAATTGCTCGACCGCATCGTCGGCGAAAAATTGTTCACGGCCAAGTGCGCGTACGGTTTTTTCCCGGCCAACCGCATCGGCGACGATGTGGAACTGTTTACCGACGACACTCGAACCAAGCGCTTGGCCAAGTTTCATTTTCTGCGCCAACAAAACAACAAGGCTTCCGGCGGAAACCACAGCTTGGCCGACTACATCGCGCCGGGGGTAACCGGTCTGGCCGATCACTTGGGCGCGTTCGCCGTCACGGCCGGTCACGGCGTGGAGGAACTGTCCAAGTCGTTCGAGGCTGCTAACGACGATTACAACGCCATCATGGTCAAGGCACTTGGCGACCGTTTAGCCGAGGCGTTTGCCGAGTGCCTTCACGCGCGCGCCCGCTGCGAGTGGGGCTACGGCGCTGGTGAATCCTTGAGTAGCGACGAGTTGATCCGCGAAAAATATCGCGGCATTCGTCCCGCCGCCGGTTATCCCGCCTGTCCGGATCACACGGAGAAGCGTCTGCTGTGGGAGCTGCTTGACGCCGAGAAGCACACCGGCATCCGCCTCACCGAGAGTTGCGCAATGTGGCCGGCGAGTTCGGTGAGCGGACTGTACTTCGCGCATCCGCGTGCCAAGTATTTTGGCGTCGGTAAAATCGACCGAGACCAGGTCGAGGACTGGGCCAAGCGCAAGGGCATGAGCCTTGGCGATGCCGAGCGCTGGCTTGCCCCGAATCTCAACTACGATCCGGTCTGACCATCCGCTGCCCGAGGCTCGCCTCGTTTGTTGGAAACTGGCATGCTCTGCGCATGACGAGTGGCTTTGGATGGCGCCGTTTTTTTCTCCCAATTTGCCTCGGCTCGGCCGGTGTTTGCCTGCCGCTTGGTCAGATGCTCGGCGCTGAGCAGGCGGCCGAAACCCGGTTGGTTTATTTGGAACTCGCCGGCGAACCGGCGGCGGACGTTGCGGTGCGCCTCCGCGCACAAGGCTTGGACGCGGGCGAAATTGCCAAGGCCACCCGTGTTCGCATCAGCGAAATTGCCATGCAGCAAAAGGCTCTCGTGGGCCGCCTTGGCCAAGTCGGCGGTGTGGTCGAGGCGCGGTTCAGCCGCTTGGCCAACGCACTAAAGGTGCGACTACCGCTCGCCCAAGTGGAGCGCCTCCGCCGACTCGACGGCGTGTCAGATGTCCAGCCGGTGGCGCAATTCCGCCCGCTTACGTCCACCAGTGTGCCATTCATTGGGACGACTAATGTCTGGAACCGCGGCAAGCTATCTGCCACCGGAAAGGGGGTGCGCATTGGTATCATCGACTCCGGGATTGATTACACCCACGCGATGTTCGGCGGGAGTGGTGATGTGGCGGACTACACCAAGAACAATCCTGCGCGCATCGAGTCTGGCACCTTTCCAACCAAAAAGGTGGTGGGCGGCTACGACTTCGCGGGGGATGCCTATGACGGCACACAGACACCGCGCTCTGATCGGGATCCACTCGACTGCGCCGAGAATAGCCACGGCTCGCATGTGGCTGGGATCGCGGCGGGCATGGGCGTGTTGACCAACGGCGTGCCGTACTCGGGCGGTTACGGGGAGGAACTGAATATGGACAAGTTCCTGATCGGCCCTGGCGTGGCGCCGGAAGCCAAACTGTACGCGTTGAAGGTGTTTGGCTGCAAGGGTACCACTGGCCTGTCGGTGGACGCGATGGAATGGGCGGCTGACCCTGACGCGAACGGCGACCTCATCGACCGGCTTGACGTGGTGAACCTTTCGCTGGGCAACTCGTACAGCCACCCGAGATTCGAGAATAATGTTGCGGCTCGTCTGTCAAAATTAGGCTGCGTGGTGGTGCGGGCCGCCGGTAACAGCGGGAACAATTTCTACTCGCTGATGTCGTACGACGACAGCGAGATCACCGTCGCAAGCTCGATGGACGAGGGTATCAAGCACAACAGCATCGAGGTCACCGATCCGCCGGTTGTCCGCGACTACTATGAGGCAGTTGAGGCGGCGGCCGATGGAGAGGGGGCGTTAGTCAGCAAGAAACTTGAAGAAACCGGTGAGATTGCGGCTCGGGTGGTTTACGTTGATCCGCCTAAGGCCTGCGAAGCGCTGAAAAATGGGGATGCACTCGAGGGAAACATTGCCCTGATCGACCGCGGTGTTTGCTTTTTCCTCGACAAAATTCAGCGAGCAAGGGACGCCGGCGCGCTGGCCGTGATTGTGGTGAACAACGAGGGCGGACCGCCGATTGCAATGGGCTCAACCGGTGATACGGTGGACATCCCGGCGGTGATGATTTCGCTTCGCGGCGGCAATAACCTGAAGGAACATCTTGACGCCGGCCTGTTTGTGAAACTTGGGGGCGATGTCCTGATCGGTGGTCTGAAACTGGCCGACCAGCTTTCACCAAACAGTTCGCGTGGGCCAGAATATGAGACACATTTGCTTAAACCAGACCTTGCCGCACCTGGTTTCAATATTCATTCTGCTCAGGCTGGTGGTGGGATTCGGCCAATACTTTCTGGCGGCACATCAATGGCGGCACCTCACGTGGCCGGATCTGCAGCGTTGCTGATCGAGAGGCATCCGGACTGGTCGCCTTCCGTCATCAAGGCGGCGTTGATGAACACCGCCGAGCAAACGCGGGATGAAAATGGGGAGCCGTACCCCGAGACACGCACTGGGTCTGGCCGGGTGAATCCGCACCTGGCTATCGACACGCCGGTGATCGCTGTCGCTGCCGCCGCTCCGGTGCGGGTGTCACTGTCGTTTGGCCTGCTGGAAATCTCTGGGCCGCACTTGGCCAAGCGCAACATCGAGTTGACCAATTTGGGCGACCAAGCGTGGGCCGGCTCCATCGTGGTGAGCAACACCTTGGCAAACGCCGGCGTGACGCTTACTGCGGCCAAGCCGACGGTCACCGTCCCGGCCAAGGGCGCGGCCACCGTCGAGATGACGCTGGCGATTGACCCGGCGAAGGTGCAGTTGCTGTTAGATCCCACCACGCCGCCTGAGGTTAAGGGCGGGCCGCGGCACATCGCGCACGAGGCGTCCGGCCAGGTTTGGTTTCACGGCGAGTCGCGCTCGGTGCATGTGCCGTACCACATGCTGCTTCGTCCGGTGGGGGATCATCGCGTGGATGCCGGGAGCGTGGCGGTTCGGCAATGGGAGGGCGTGGCGCCGGTCGCGCTGCCCGTGGTCGGGACCAACCCGTACAGTGCCCCGCTGGTGTCGGTGTTTCAGTTTGGCTACCAAAGTCCCTCGCGCGGCTACAGCGACCGCGAACGGGCGGCTCGTGATTTGCGGGCAGTGGGGGCGGCCTCCAACGCGGCGGAACTGGGCGTCATCGACGATGCCACCCTGTTTTTTGGCATCGCCATGGACGGGCCGTGGATCGTGCCGCAGTCGTTCCTCACCAACATCGGCATCGACGTGGACACCGACCTTGACGGCGTCACCGACTACGAGTTGACTCACGGCTCCTCCGGTGACGTGCTGGTGACCGGCGACATCACCGAGCGCGAACTGGCTGACGACGCCTATCACACCATCGTCGATTCGTTCGAATTCGAGAAACCGAAACTGGGCGGTATTTTGAACATTTTTTCGTCGGCGGAACGCGAGACGGCGCTGCTCAATAACAGCGTGATGATTTACTCGGTCAAAGCCGCCGACCTCGGCTTGGCCAAGGGAAGTACGCGGATTCAATATCGATTTCATAATGTCCTCGAGAACACGCGCTGGATCGGGTTCGACGCCGCCCGCCCGGCGCTGCGCACCGCCAACCCGTCACTCGGGCACTCGCCGTATCACGCTGCGGATTCGCCCCCGTTGGTCACCGTTGACCACGACGCACTGTCGGGCAACGGGTACGACAACAACACGCTGCCAAGGGCGCTTCTGTTGTTTCATCACAATGTAGCGGGCGCACGTTTCGATGTCGTGAAACTGGCCCAGGAGGAGCCGGACACGGACAACGACGGCATCCCGGACAACTGGGAGAAACTTCATTTTTCCGGCCTCAGCGTCGCCGATGCTGACAGCGATTTTGACGATGACGGCTTTCCGGATGTTTCCGAGCAACACGCCGGTACTGACCCGAAAGACAGCAGTTCGTCCCTTCGCTTCGAGACGCCAATCGACGTGAAAAACGAGATCGTATTGCTGCGCTGGCAAAGCGTGCCAGGACGGCGTTATCGCGTTGAAAAAAGTAATGGTGCCCCAACCGAGTGGAAGTCGATCGCCAAGGGCTTGACGGCGAGGTTCGACTCGCTCGAGCACACCGACCTGGGGATCGACAACGGCAAGCCGGTGTTTTACCGGCTCGTTGTGGAGTATGATTGATGGTCGGTTTCGACGAACAACTCGGGCGTGACCTCGACGAAATACGCGATGCCGACTTGTGGCGTGAACTGAGGGAGATCGAGTCGGCACAGTCGGCGCGAATCAAGTTCGGTGGCCGCGAGTTCATCAACTTTTCCTCCAACGACTACCTCAGTTTGGCTGCGCATCCGGCGCTTGGCCGGGCGGTGCGAGAGGCGATCGAGAAGTTCGGCGTCGGCTCTGGGGCATCGCGGCTCATCTGCGGTTCGATGCACCCGCATCACGAACTCGAGTCGGCCTTGGCGAAGTGGCAGGGTACCGAGGCTGCGCTGGTTTTCTCAACCGGCTTTGCGGCGGCACAGGGGGTTTTAACATCGCTGCTTGGACTGGGCGACGTAGTGATCATTGACAAAAAAGCACACGCCTCAATGATCGATGCCGCAAAACTGAGCGGCGCGACGGTTCGTGTTTTTCGGCATAACGACCTCGAGAATCTCGAGAAGCTTTTACAGTGGGCTGCCGACCGGGGAGGGCGTGTGCTGGTAGCGTCTGAGAGCGTTTTCTCGATGGATGGCGATCACGCGCCGCTTGCCGGGATCGTCGAGTTGAAGGAACGCTACGGCGCCTGGCTGATGCTCGACGAGGCGCATGCTGTCGGGCTGTACGGGCCGCTTGGCCAGGGGCTGGCGACGGCCGACGGCTTGGGCGAGCGCATCGAGATCCGGATGGGCACGCTGGGCAAGGCGGTCGGTTCGGCCGGTGGCTTCATCTGCGGCAGTCGCCAACTCACCGAACTTTTGGTGAATAAGGCGCGCAGTTTTATTTTCTCGACCGCGCCGAGCCCGGCGCTCAGCGTCGCCGCCCGTGCCGGCGTGGAACTCATCCAAGCCGAGGAAGGAAAGTCGCTGCGTCAGCAGCTTTGGCAACGGGTGAACGAGATGAGGCGCGGCGTCGAGTCGCTTGGCTGGAAAACTCCAGCCGAGGCAAGCGCCATACTGCCGCTTATCGTCGGTGGGGAAGCCAAGGCTGTAGCCACCATGGAGCGATTACGCGAGGCGGGATTCTTCATCCCGGCGATTCGGTACCCAACCGTGGCGCGCAAAGAGGCCCGGTTAAGAGTGACAGTCTCCGCGAACCACACCAGTGCAGATGTCCAGAGTCTACTGGAAGCGTTGAGCAGGTGTGATAACTTTGGGTAACTTATGAAACCTCCAAAAGCGTTGTCGCGATTCGATTGTCACCGCACTCCAAAGTTTACTCGTTGAAGTAAATCTTCAGATTGTGGGAGGCGCGGCCGGCGGCGACGAGGTCGGGTTTTCCGTCGGCGTTGAGGTCGGCGACACGGATGTCCTCGGTGGCCATCTGGTTGTCATCGATCAACAGGCTTTTCCACTGCGCGTGCTTTTTGTCGGTGGGATAAAACAGTTTCACGCCGACCTTGCCGGTGCGTCGTGTGCCGCGCCAACCGACGACGATTTGGTCGCTGCCATTGCCGAGGAAGTCGCCGGTGGCGAGGGCGTGGCCTTGATCGAGTGAGTCGTCGATGACGTTTCGATCCCAAAGCTTTTTCCCCTTGGTCGCCGTGTAAACGGAAAGCTGGTTGCCATGCATCGGCTCGATTGCGGCGATGAATTTTTCACCCCTCGCACCGGCGCCTTGGCGGACTTCGCCGGTTGGGTTATTGGAAATCTGTTGGCGAGTCCATCCGCCGTGTATCGCCGGGTTGAGCAGGAACACGCCCTCGAGGCCGCCGAGCAGCATTTCGTTGGCGGCATCTTTGTCCCACTGGGCAACCTCAAAATTGTGGCTCGTGTGCATGCGGTCATCGATGACGGTGGTACTCCACTTGGACTCGGCATCGCTTGGCTTGTGGTAGGCGAGGGTGCGGACGCCGTCGCCTTTGCCTCCCTTGTTGCCGCGGCCGTGCAATGGCAGCACGACGAGGTCGAACTTTCCGGTGGGTGTGGCAAACCAGCGCATGCGGTGGGTGGTCGGCTCGTGCTCGAGTTGAACCGGAGTCCATTTTTGCGTCCGGTCGGCCGGTGGGATAAGATAAAATACGGCGCCGGATTTGGAGGTGTCGCTGGTTTCGCCGGGGTTCCATTGAGCACCGGCTGCGATCTCGGCCTTGCCGTCACCGTCGATGTCGCGCACGGCGATGCAGACGTGGTCGCGTGGGGTGAGGTTCTCGACGATGATGTGTTTTTTCCACGACGGGTTTTCATACCAGGCGATGTTGCGGGCGTCGCACAGGATGATATCGGGTTTTTTGTCGCCGTTCATGTCGGCAATAGCGGTGCCGTAGCCGATCTTGACGTTGGCATCGATGGTGACGTGCCGGAACTTGGGCAGATCGGCGACTTGGCCAAGTGCGGCCCAGCTGAGAAAGGAGAAGGAGAGTGTTGCAACAACTTTCATGGTTCAGCCGATTTATGAACCGAAGCGGGAGCGGAGGCAAGGGCCATCGCTGGTCCAAGCGGGACAAAAAAAGGACGGGCGTTTGGCCCGTCCTAGAGAGTTTGGTTCGCGCTTGGCCTAGAAGCGGTAGTTGAGCGTGGCCATTGCGTGTGTACGGTCGGAGAAGCCGACCTCGATGCCGTAGTTCCAGCTTTCGCTGATTTTGAGATTTGCGCCTACGAGGTAATTCCACTTGTTCTCGGCTTCTGAAATGACATTGTATCCGACCGGCACGGCCTGTCCCATGATAGGGAAGTTGACGGTGCCATTTTGGTTCTCATCGATATCCTGATACATGGCGCCAACGTAGAGCGATCCTTCAAGGTCGCCCAGGTTTCCGGTGATGCCGATGCGCGGCGAGACGACAAACGCTTCGATGGTGGATTCGCCTATGTCGAGGTCGGACTCGGTGTAGTTGGCGTCCAACAAGGCGAAGTACTGGTTGTAGCCGGCTGCCAAAGTAATGCCGGCACCGTAAATGGGGCCGCTGTAGGCGATGGAGAAAGAGTTGGGCAAAAGGCTGGCCATCGCCGGCGGCAGTCCGTTGACGGAGAATCCGCTTGCGACAGTTTCACCATCCACGTAGCCGGCGACGCCGTACACATTCAGGAACGGGAGCAGCCATGCATCGAGCTTGGCGGTGGTACTGGTGGCACGGCTTTCGAGGTTTTCTGCCGTGGCGGGAAGGCCGGGCGGCAATTCAACCGGACCGGTGGGCAGGGCTAGTGGCGGTATGTCGATCGAGATCGACTGGGCCGCCATGTCCTGTTCCATGAAAAACACATTAGCGCTGACGCCGAGCGACAGCGGGAGTTCGACGCCGGCAGCGAGGCTTTTGCCCAGCGGCAGTGAATCGGACAGGCCATCCGCCTGGGCGGAGGTGGTGAACGCCACAGCAACGGCTGCAGCGATAATGGTTTGTTTGAAGTTACTCATAATTGCTGGATTTAGGGTTGCGTTGTTCTGGCCATGCTTGGCTGGGAACGCCGGGCAACTTACTCACCCGGACACTGCGGGACAATCCCTATTTTCACCTTTGGCCAAGCACGATGCGGGCACAAAAAAACCGCAGCCAAGTCGGCTGCGGTTTGGGTTAAAGTAAGAGGAATTAAGCAATCTCGGCGGTGTGAAACTCCAGCCAATCGTCGAGGTTGTTGAGGTTCACGGCGTCCTGTGGGTTGCCGTCCGGCAGGCCATTGGCGCTCAGGATGCCTTGGCGGGTTTCGTCGTCATGGTTGTAGCCCACGATCGAATCGTTCAGTGCGCCGATGGCATCGGCACCCAGGGTGGCGCCTTCTTGAGCCTGAATCCACGCCTCGAACTGCGGGTAGGTCGGCTTGTCGTTGGTGATGTGTGCACGAACCGCATCAGTGTTCAGGCCGAGGCCGGCGATCACCATCGCGTCGTAACCCGCGCCAATTCCCGGGTAGCCGTCGGCGATTTTGCCGGCTGCCTCGAGGGAAACTTTTTGCCAAAGGCGGGGCAGGTGCAGCACACCCAGCGGACCCTTGGTTCCGGAACTAATTAGGGGGACGATTTTATCACTCATATTTCTGGTTTGTTTTCTGTTTAATCCACAAGTGGAAAGAGGAGTAATGTTACCCCTGATGCTTAATGACGGTCAATCCAAAAATAAGAAGTATTTGGCAAAGTGGCGGCTTGCACCACTTGCAGTGACAGTCATAGTTCCGCCCATACATGAAACCATTTTCATTCGTCGTGGCTCTGCTGCTCGTTACGTTCGCGCCTGCCGAGGCCCACGCGGAGTTGCGTGCCGGTGCGGCCAAGGTCGATGTGACGCCACTCGTGCTGCCGGTGATCCGCAACGGCGGCTTCATTGAGGCCAGTGATAACAAGGTTGTTGATCCGTTGCATGCACGCTGCCTAGTGCTTGATGATCGCGTGACGCGGTTGGCCATCGTGGTGGTCGATAGTTGTATGTTACCGCGAGAACTGTGTGACGAGGCCAAGCGCATGGCTTCCTCCAAAACTGGCATCCCTTTCAACCGTATTTTGATTTCGGCGACGCACTGCCACAGCGCCCCCAGTTCGATGGACTATTGCCTCGGTAGCAGGGCTGATCCGCGCTACCGAGCTTTCCTGCCGGGCAAAATCGTCGAGGCGATCGTCGCCGCAAACAGCAAGTTGCAGCCAGCTATTGCGGCGTGGGGCAGGGTGGATGCGGGCGAGTTTACCGCTTGTCGCCGGTGGTCGTTTTTGAAAGGAACAGAATTGCTCGACCCGTTCGGAAAAAAAACCGTCCGCGCCAACATGCATCCTGGGTACGGCAATAAAAATACCGTTGGTCCGACCGGTCCAGCCGATCCGTGGCTGAGTTTTTTGAGCGTACAAAGAACGGACGGCAAACCGCTGTCGGTGCTGGCCAACTTTTCGATGCATTACTTCGCTGGGCATCCCGGCGTGTCGGCCGATTACTCAGGGCTGTTCTCGGAGAGATTGGCCAAGCGACTCGCGCCGGACGACGTGACGTTCGTGGGCATCATGTCGCAGGGCACGAGCGGCGACTCGTGGTGGGGAGACTACAGTCGAGATAAACGCCGAACTTGGTCGATGCAGGAATACACCGACCAACTAGTTGAGATGGTGGCCAATCGCTTGGGTAAGCTCGATTACACGGCGGACGTGCCGCTTGGAATGGCCGAAGCACGGCCGGAATTATACCGCCGCACACCGGGCGCCGCTCGCCTCAAGTGGGCTCGCGACATGCTCACAAAGATGAATGGCAAGCGACCCCGAAATCGTCCCGAGGTTTACGCCGAGCAGGCAGTTTGGATACATGAAAACCCGCTGGAAGAAGTCCCTTTGCAGGCACTGCGTATTGGAGATCTCGGAATCACGGCGATTCCGTGTGAAGTTTATGCGTTGACCGGCCTTAAACTCAAGTCGGCAAGCCCACTGCCACTGTCTTTCAATATCAGTTTGGCCAACGGAGCGAGCGGCTACATTCCACCTCCGGAGCAACACGCCATCGGCGGCTATACCACTTGGCCGGCGCGCACCGCCGGGCTCGAGGTCACCGCCGAGCCTCGCATTGTTGAGCAGACCACCCGGCTGCTTGAGCAAGCCTCAGGCTTGGTACGCAAAAAATATATAGAGCCGGTATCGTCATATGCCAAGACGGTCATCGACTCGAAGCCTACTGCGTTTTGGCGTTTGGGCGAACAGGCCGGTCCGATTGCTGCAGATGCGACAGGAAACGGCAACCACGCCCAATATGAACCAGGTGTTATGTTTCATCTCCCCGGCCATCAGCATCCATTTACCAAAACCAATCAAACCTCCCGTGCAGCCCATTTTGCTGGAGGCCGGGTTGTCGCCAAGGTGCCATTTTCAGAAGAGTTTACAGTCGAGTTTTGGATATGGAACGGTGTGGTCAAAACGCCATTGGTTGATGGTATCAACGTCGCTCAGTTTGGAGGGTTTCAGTTACAAATTTTGGATGAGGCACTTTTGGGCGGTCCCCATTTGACCATTACTCCGGGACGAGTGGGAAGGGCTTCGTTGCCTCCGAGAGAGTGGCATCTCGTTACGGTGGTTTGTCGGAAGAACAACTATCAGCTTTGGCTCGACGGGATTCTTGAACTCGACGGGAAGCGGACACCGTCCCGCGACAACAAACAGCAGCCCAACTTAAAATTACTTTTCGGAGGGGGTGGCGATGCTTCTAGAGATCTTGGAGGCAAGTTGGACGAGATCGCTTTTTTCAACCGGGCATTGGTGAAGGCAGAAATTCAAAAACATTTCAGAGCCGCCAATCCCTCCAACCAAAAACAGGCCAGTGTTAGCGTTGAGGTGAAGCCTCTCTCGCCGGCGGAGTCGATGGCGTTGACACATGTGGCGGAGGGTTACGAGCTGCAGTTAGTCGCAGGCGAGCCGCTGGTGCGCGATCCAGTGGCGTTCGATTGGGGGCCCAACGGCGAACTCTGGGTCGCCGAGATGGCCGACTACCCAAAGGGAATGGACAATAAAGGTAAACATGGCGGCCGTGTGCGGCTGCTGATCGACACTGACAGTGACGGCCGCTATGACAAATCGACTGTATTCCTCGACGGACTGTCATTTCCTGCCGGGGTCATGCCGTGGCGTAAGGGAGTGCTCGTGGCCGCTGCGCCGGTATTGCTCTACGCAGAGGACACGGACAGCGACGGCAGGGCGGATATTCGACGGACGCTGTTTGAAGGATTCCACGAAGGCAACCAGCAGCTTCGCATCAACGGACTTTACTGGGGATTGGACAATACGGTGCACTGCGCTTCGGGTGCCGCGTGGGGTGGCTTCGGTGGAGCCAACAGTATCAAGTCTATGGTTAGTGGTAAATCGATACCAATCCATAGTGGCGACTTTAGATTCGACCCAGACAATGGCTGGATAGAGGCTACCTCGGGACCGTCGCAGTTTGGTCGTGTTCGGGACGATTGGGGTAATTGGTTTGGCGTGCAAAATAGTCATCCACTTTGGCACTACGTTTTGCCGGTGCGCTATCTTCGTCGGAACAACGACGTGACCTATCCCGACTCGAGGCATCAGGTTCGCACGCCGCGCAACCCGAAGGTGTATCCTAATAAACCACCTCAAAAACGCTTCCACAGCTACGAGCAAAGCGGGCGTTACACATCTGCCTGCGGTCCATCGATTTACCGAGATACATTGTTGTTCGGAGATGGCGACACGACTCATGCCTTCACCTGCGAACCGTTTCACAATCTTGTTCAGCATTCGGTGCTTCGCGATAGCATTGCCACATTCGAGGGGAAACGCGCCAGCGATGGTGAAAAGGATTTCTTTGCCTCGGCCGATCGGTGGAGTCGCCCGGTGTTCACCCGCACAGGCCCGGATGGTGCGTTGTGGGTTGCCGATATGTACCGCTATATGATCGAGCATCCCGAGTGGTTGCCAAAAAACGGTCAGGATGAGTTGCGTCCGTACTTTCGCAGTGGAGAAGCGTATGGGCGAATTTACCGAATTGCGCCGAAGGCCAAGCCGCTTCGAAAAGTGCCCAAGTTGAGAGGACGTAAACCAGCTGAGTTGGTCGGGTTTCTCTCATCACCTAATGGTACCGTGCGCGACATGGCGCATCGATTGATTGTCGAATCGAGTGATGGTTCGGTTGCAGGTCAACTCAACCAGGTGTTAAGTCAAGCGGGGTTGCCGCAGGCGCGATTGCATGCGTTGGCCACATTGGATGGCTTGGGAAGCCTGAATGCCGAAACGCTTGGCCAAGTGCTGGCTGACAAGCATCCTTATGTGCGACGTCTGGCGTTCCGCTTAGCTGAAAAATTTCCTGATGAAGGGGAATATTTTGCTCCATTTTTTGATTTTGAATCGGCCCGTCAATTGAGCGGATACGAGCTTAAAGTGATGCTCCAGCAATTGTTTACTGCGGGTTTTTTTTCAAATAAGGAGATTGGAGAATCGCTTGCGCGATTCCTTTCTGAAAGGTTCTCGAAAATTCGTTCCCCATATTTTGAGGCGGCACTTTTGAGTTCGGCTCATACACATTACGAGCAGGTGCTTTTGGCGTCGTCTTCGAGTGGAACAGTCTTTGAACAATTGATACGGATGGGTATAAAAAAAAATCAGGCTGCTCTAAGTGAAAAACTAGATTCTGTTTGGGAGAATACAAAGCCGGAGGATTCGTTTCGTGTAGCCAAGCTTTGGATGAGTGTGCTTGCCCAAGCCGGCGTGCGCCTGGCAGGGCTGGAGGAGGCCGGATTTCCAGGACAAACTGCTAAGCTAAAAAGCATTTTAATGGAAGCTGAGCGGGTGTCACTCGATTCGGGTGCAAGTTTGCGGATCAGGAGTGCGGCGATCGAAGCTCTCAGTCGAGGGAGTGAGTTGCACGACAGCGTGGTGATCACCTTGGGCAAGCTGATTCAGCCGACCGAAAATCCCGACGTGCGTTATGATGCCATAACGGCAGTGGGAAACATGACGCAGATTGGTTCAGCAAGGATGTTGCTTGGTACCTGGCCAGGTTTGCTGGCAGCTGAACGGGTTAAGGCACTGGATGTGTTGCTCAGTCGCGCTGCTTGGCAGGTTGAATTGCTTGAGGCGCTCGAGTCCAGGCACATTTCCGTAAATGGTTTTTCTGCGGTACACCGGGATCGCTTGTTGAAGAGTCGCAACAAGCCAACGGCGGATCGGGCCAAGCGCATTTTTAATGCCTTAGTTTCACCCGATCGTGCTGAAACCTTGGTTAATTATTTGCCGGTACTCAAGTTGAACGGCGATGCCAAGGAAGGCCGTTTTGTTTTTACAATGCTTTGTGCCGAGTGCCACTCGCCGGACAAGCAGCTTGGTCCGGATCTCCGATCGATCACCGATCGATCAGGGGAGGGCTTGCTAGCTTCAATCATTGATCCGTCGCGGCAGGTTGATCCGAAGTACATGGCCTATACAGTAGTGTTAAAAAACGGCCGGGGGATGGTGGGTATTATCGGTTCCGAATCGGGACAGAGCCTACAAATAAAAGTGCCAGGTGTCGGGGATCAGTCGATCATCCGAAACCAAATAAAATCGTTGACTAGCCTTGATCATTCGCTGATGCCCAATGGGCTTGAGGCTGGTTTAACTCACCAAAATATTGCAGATCTAATTGAATTTTTAAAAACAAACAATTGATGTAATTGAGTAAAATTTTGTGTTTATGAGTGTTTGAACAGGGAATTAAATTTTTTAAAAAAATTGTTTGACTTAATGAGACTGAATCCCATTATCTTTGAAGCGCCGCAATAAAGCGGCATTTATTTAAACTTAAAAATGAGAAAGAGTCTCAAAATCAGAAAGTTGGTGCCAGTTGTAGTTGCTGGTATTTGTTCCTTGGGAGTGTCAGTTGGTTCCGCACAGGATGCGGCCGAGGAGTTGGATCCAGTTTTGGTCAGTGGTGCAATAGTTGGATCCAAGGAGGGGGTCAATAAAATTACCGGTTCAGCAACCTATCTGGATATCGATGACCTCCGGGTTCACTCGATCAGTGATATCAACTCTGCTTTGCGGCGCGTACCAGGTGTCTATGTTCGACCTGAGGATGGTTACGGAAATTTTCCGAATATTAGTTTGCGTGGTATCGATATGGGCAGAAGCTCAAAGGTCACGATTATGGAGGATGGCATTCTTGCAGCTCCTGCTCCGTATTCTGCCCCTTCGGCGTATTACAGCCCGAACATGGAAAGGATGAGCGGACTGGAAGTTATCAAGGGCTCTAGCCAAGTTAAATACGGTCCACACACAACTGGTGGTGCGATTAATTATCTTTCCACTCAGATTCCAGAAGAGGTTACTACTTATTCTAGGGTTTATTACGGTAAGTTTGATGAAATGGTGAGCCATATTTATCACGGTGGTAAAAAAGACACCGACTTGGGCCGGATCGGTTATCTTGTTGAAGGTTATTACCGTAACACGGAAGGATTTAAAGAATTGCAGGGCGCAAATGGCGAAACGGGTTTCACTCGTAGCGAGCCTATGCTGAAATTATCATGGGAGCCCAACACTTCTAACTACCAATCTTTGGAGTTGAAACTGGGCAGCACAGATTTTGATGCAAATGAAACTTATTTAGGAATCAATGATGAAGATTTCAAGGCGAATCCATATGCCCGCTATGCTGCGACACGTAATGATATGATTAACACCTATGCTTCGCGTGGGTATCTGCGGCATTTTATGGAATTAGGAAGCAGCGCTTCTTTGAAAACCACTGCATACTTCACAAAGTTTCACCGCAACTGGTTTAAGTTAGATAAGGTGGGTACTGCTGCTGATGGCAAAGCCGGTCAAAGTGCCTATAAGGTTTGGAATAATGCTGATTACCTCAGCGTAATCAAGGGTCAAAGTGCTGGATTCATAAGACTAAAAGCCAATAACAGAGATTATTCAGCTCAAGGTATTGAATCTATCCTAAACTATGATTTGTCACTTGGCTCCTTGGAAAACCAAATCCAGTTAGGCGTTCGTTACCACAACGATGATATTGACCGCCTCCAATGGTACCATAAATATGATCAAGACGATTTGGGGGGGTGGTCATCAGCAGGACCGGATGATTACAGCGGTGCTGCAGGTGATCGTCATCAAAGCACAGACGCCTGGTCATTGTATTTGGAGGATTCGATTGCGATCAACGATAAACTCTCAATTGTTCCAGGTATTCGTTATGAATCCATGGACTACTCCTATGATCAAAATACAAGGACATCGGATAAATCACCAGCAGCTGGTTTAGGCGATTTGGATGTAGTAACCGGTGGAGTTGGTCTTTCTTACGATGTGCATGCAGGCTTGAATTTGTTTGGTGGCATCTACCATGGTTCATCGCTTCCCGGCCCTCGCTCTTATATCCGTAGTGGAGAATCACTCAATGAGGAGAGTTCTATGAGTTATGAACTAGGTTACCGTTATCAAAAGGAAGCTTTTGCAGCAACAGGAGCTTTTTTCTACAATGACATGAAAGACTTCTTAGTGCCTGATAATTTAGGTACCGGTTTTGAGGAGTTTGAAGATGGTGAAACTGTATTAGTGGATGATGGGCCAAATGACGGTGAGATTACTGCTATTGGTTTGGAGCTTCAAGTTGGCTATGACTTCGGTACGGCCAGTGATGCCGGTTACAGTTTGCCGGTTACAGTTGGAATTACCTGGACCGAAGCTGAGTTTGAGAGCGGTGCCAGCTCTGCAGATGGCGAAAGCATTTTTAGCGGTGCCAAGTCTGGTAACTCCGTTCCTTACATACCTGAAATTCAACTTCACGCTGGAATTGGATTTGAAGTGGGCAAATTCCGGTTGGCCTTGGACGGCACCTACATTGGTGACTCTTATGCATCAGGATTTAACGAAAGTGGCCCGGTCAACTACTCAGGAAAATATGATCCTCGTTATGGAGAAGTGCCAAGTTATTTCGTTGCTGATTTCTCCGTTCACTATGCGGCTACTGATAACACCAATCTTTTCGCTACAGCGCGGAACATATTTGACGAAGAGTATGTTGTTGGTCGTTTGCCGCAGGGGGCACGTCCTGGAATGCCTCAGCAATTGCTGTTAGGAGTTGAAACACAGTTTTGATGTCGGTTCCTTCTGATAATTAGTGGTTCTAAGTAAATACTGCTAACTATTTCTGGCATTCAGCGATAGGATCGCCCTTTTACGGGCGGTCCTATTTGCATTGATATCCATATTTAAAGAAGAACGAATAAGTGAGAGTCTTTCTTTGAATAATCATTTATGGTAATCAATTTTCTGTATTAGGAAGCTTATTTAATGTTCATAAAATACATTTTCGTAATTTGTATTATTTGCCTCGCGGGCTGTCGTACATCTGAACAAAACGGCAATAGTTTGGATCAAGTGCCCTTGTATTTTCATCAAGAACCGGAAGGTAAGTATGGCCGTACAGTCCAGGCCGTTCCTGAATTGCGACTTCATGCTGCAGTAGACAAAGGAGACAAGGTTGTCATAAGGAAATATTTGGCTTTAGGTGTGGCGGTAGATTCTAAAAACCAGTTTGGAATTACACCGCTACATACCGCTACGTGTCAGGGTAAAATTTAGATAGTCAGGATATTGCTTAAAAATGGGGCTAAACTAGATGAGGCGAGTTACGGTAAACAGACTGCCCTGCATTTTGCCGCTTTGAACGGTAACCCTTTAATTGCAGAACTTCTGATCGATAATGGGGCTACCGTTAATACCCTTGATTCTGAGGATTGGACACCACTTGATTGCGCCCTTGCTCGGGGCAAGGGGATTACATTTTCAAATTTTGATGGCAGAAAAGCGGTTGCGGAGTTGCTGGTCGAAAAAGGCGGACGCAAAGGGAACGAGATATCAACAGGTCACGACTAATTACAGGTTTTTTGATTGAACATATTTGGTTTGAACGGTGGTTGGGCTTTATCTTAACACCGGTGACAAACTAAACATAAAAAAAGGCTCTATCTTGACCCTGTTTTTTTTGAAAAATATATTTAAAAATTAAACCTGTGAGTATGGGGCAGGATCAAGGAATCGTGCTACGATCTTGGACACGGTATCCTTGTAGATTTCCATGTTCTTCATGCGATCCCAATTCGGATGTTTGAGGAATGCTTGCCAGTTTTTGCCGCGGATCTCCTGGTTTTCGTAAACGAGCATGTAAGTCAGGTTCGGGATATCGGGGCCAATCAATGTCTGGCCGAAAAAGACCGACTTCAGACCGGTGGCATTGAATATGGCGATTTCACCTTCGTTAAACATTTGCACCTTTAGCAGAGCTTTAAGTTCGTTATGGCTCTGATACTCGCGCAGTTCGAAGATGCGCTTGCCTTTAAGCGGAATCTCAAGTTTGGGCTTGCCGTCGAATGCTCGCATGAATGATGAAGTGATGCGGGTGTATGCGGCATCAGTTTTCTGACTGTTCAAGTACTCGTTCGCATTTAGGATAAACGCGTCATCTACGATTTTTTCATCACGGGAGAAAAACTCCTGCGCATTCCTGAATGGTGTGAGTGTCCAAATGTCATGTTGTTCTGCTTTGTTGTTTTTAGGATGATCAGCCGAATGAAATACACCAATTGGGCCTAGATTAATACGTTTGGCAGCCGGCATAACCGCATTTTTCAGGAAGCGATCGACAACGGCTTTCTTTTGCGTTGTAGGGATATGCCAGTGGCGAAGTTCGTAGTGCTCGTGTTCGCTGTCATGATGGTCAGCATGCGCTTTGCCAAGCGAAGAAAACCCGACCGCCCCGGTGGCGGCCAGTCCGGATTTGAGGAAATCGCGTCGTTGCATGATTTGTGTGAATTTAGACTTAACCTTGCTTGGCTTTAAGAGCTCCCTCAGCAGCAATGGCAAGGCATTCGCCAATGTCGGCGAGTAGTTTAGGGTGGTCGTTTGGTGTCTCCTCGTACTCAAGGCTCAACGCCCCATCGGCCGGAAACTTGACCTTGCGAAGTGCCTTGAACACGCCGGGCACGTCAAGGTGGCCCTTCCCGAGAATGACGCCATGTGTTTTTTTCTTCTGCTCGGAAAAATCCTTAAGATGGATACCGTACAACCGGTCGCCAAGTTTGTGGATTACTTCCACTGGATCCTCGGTCGAGCGAATGTAGTGACCAAGATCAGCACAAAAACCGATTCGCTTGTCATGCCCTTTCACCGCCTTTAGGCCATCTTCGATCTTGTCGTAAAGGGCTCCTGGACCATGGTTATGAATGGAAATGCGCATGTCGTATTTGGCTACGAGCTTGTCCAAGCTGTCGAACGAATTTGGTGCCGGATTAGCTGATATGTTTTTGATGCCAGCCATCTTTGCAAATTGGAATACCACCTCATTTTTGTCATGGTCGGCCCCGAAACCATTGACACCGTGGGCACTTATTGTCATGTCTCGCTTATCTAGTTTCTTTGTCATTTCATCGATCTTTATTTTGTCCTTCGTGATAGGGAAGTGACCGCTGAAAAACTCGATAAAGTGCAGACCAAGCTTGTTGGTTTGCTCGATTGCGCCGTCCACTCCGAATCCCCGCAGGGAGTAGCTCTGGATGCCCATAGGGAAGCCACCGTACTTATTGAGCGCGGCCTTCTTCCCGCTGGCAGCGAGGATTTCGGGGGTATCAAACCACGTTGCGCCGGCGGCTGCGGCTGTCACCAGTGTGGTGTTGATGAATTGTCGTCTGGAAACGTGTTGCGTGTTCATATTAATAGTATCGTAGAGAGAGGTTAGAGTGGGCTCTGGTACGGCGAAAGTCAAACGCTTGAGTCAGATCAAGCTAGAGCGATCTGTGGTTCTTGTACCACCAAAGTTTCTTGTTGATGAAGTACTGGTTTTTGTATGCGTAGTGAGGATCGTTGTAAGTGATGTTACCGCCTCCTTTGCTTTGCTCTTTGGCCTGATTCTTTTTGCCTGAGTTATGCCGGGCGTATAGCTCGTTCGGAGGATTTGCGGATGAACTCGGTTGGTGCGAGCCACTGGCATTATAGACTCGTTTCGTGGTCCCAATGCGGAACAACCATTAGGTGGCGCAGTCAAAAAAGAAGATTTCACCAGGATCGGGAACTTGACTAATTTTTTTGTGCCTTTGATCGGATGGCCCGATCATTTGCTCGTTGGCTCCGTAAGAGAAGACAATGTCGCGGCTTCTATTGTCGACAAGAAGTTTGCGTCTCCTGAATTTTAGGGTGTTGTATGCACCTTCGACATCCGCGGATCGGTGAATAGATCCATGGTGCTAATGTAGCCCGCATCGTGCATGCTAACAAGCCAATTGGCTTGGTTCTGTACAGTGTGCGGCGTTATGGAGACGGGGAACTTGTCGTCAAAATCCTCTGCGTACATTGCCGTTGAAAGGCCAAGCTGCTTTTGGTTGCTCATGCAGACCGTTTGGCGGACCTTGCTCTTGGACTTGGCCAGGACGGGCAGAAGTAGGCTGGCCAGGATAGCGATGATGGCAATCACGAGCCTTAGCCCAATTGATCGGAGCCCCATCGGGCTTCCTCTCGGCGGTCCCCACGCTTGGCGAAGCGAGTAAAAAAATGCTGGCGAGACTGATGGACAAGCTAACACGCAGAAGATAATTGCTCTTCAGCCAGCCAGATCCCATTCTCAAAGAGTTGGCCAAAAATATTGCTCAACCGCAGACCTGCACAACCCTAAAGGAGGCAAATCCCTGTATTAACTTTTGAGAGTTGAGGTTGATGCAATGAGCGTTTCGTGGTTTAATTTGGGAGAACACTTTTAATGAAAAAGTTTCTTTCCTCAATTGTTGTCGTCTTGATCTTTGCTGTTTCCGCCCAAGCAGCGAAGCGGCCAAATGTCGTTCTTGTCATCACTGATGACCAGGGCTATGGCGATTTGTCGTGTCATGGCAATCCGGTGCTTAAGACGCCGCATCTCGACAAGCTCCATTCGGAGGGTGTGCGGCTTACTGATTACCATGTGGCGCCGACGTGTTCACCGACCCGGGCAGCTTTGATCACCGGGCATTGGACCAACCGTACTGGCGTGTGGCATACCATCATGGGACGCTCGATGTTGCGCCACAACGAGGTGACCATCGGCCGGATTCTCGCCGATGGCGGCTATCATACAGCCATGTTCGGGAAGTGGCACTTGGGCGACAATTATCCTTACCGCCCGGAGGACCGCGGCTTTCAGGAGGTGTTGCGGCATGGCGGAGGCGGGGTGGGACAGACGCCCGATTACTGGGACAATGCCTATTTTGATGGCTCCTATTTTCTTAATGGTAAGCCGATGCCGGTCAAGGGTTTTTGTACCGATGTCTTTTTCGATTATGCCAAGCGTTTCATCCGTAAGGTGAAAGATGATGACAAGCCGTTTTTCGTGTACCTCTGCACCAACGCGCCGCACGGGCCGATGCATTCGCCGGTGAAATCCAGCGCGCCGTACAAGACGCAGGGCGTGGATGTCTCCAACTTTTTCGGGATGATTTCCAACATCGACGACAACGTCGGCGCGCTGCGCGCATTTCTGAAAAAGGAAGGGCTCGCCGAGAACACCATTTTCATTTTCACGACAGACAACGGCACCGCCAGCGGCGCGGGCGTTTTCAATGCCGGCATGCGTGGGCGCAAGGGCAGCGAATACGACGGCGGCCATCGCGTGCCGTTTTTCATCCACTGGCCCAAAGGCGGCCTCACCGGCGGACGCGATGTGGATATGATTACATCGTACGTCGACATCGTGCCGACGCTCATTGATTACTGCGACGTGCCCGCGCCCAAGGGCGTGAAGTTTGATGGCGTCAACATTCGACCGCTCATCGAGGGCTATGCGAAGACTTGGCCCGACCGCATTCTCGTCACCGATTCGCAGCGCGTGCGCGATCCCATCAAGTGGCGCAAGAGCGCGGTGATGACCGATCAATGGCGCTTCATCAACGGCAAGGAATTATACGACATCAAAACTGACGCCGCCCAAAAGAACAACGTCGCCAGCGCCAACCCCGGTGTGGTGAAACGCCTCACGAAATTTTACGACGATTGGTGGGCGGAAATTGCCCCCACTTTTGGCCAGCCCACCGCAATTTATCTGGGTGCAAAAGCCCCGCTCGCCAATCCTGTTACGCTCACTTGCCACGATTGGATTGCCAACAGCCTCACCCCGTGGAACCAACGCCACATCCGCAACGCCGAAAAAAAACCAAGCTACACCGGCTTCTGGGCCGTGGACGTAAAAACCGCCGGCGAATACACCGTGGAACTCCGCCGTTGGCCCAAAGAAGCGAATCACCCCATCACCGCTGGCCTCCCCGCCGGCGCGGATGTCCCCGGCGTAAAACCAATGCGCGCCACCCCCGGCAAAACTTTTGCTGCTGTGAAAGCCCATCTAAAACTCGGCGACCAGAAACTCACCCTCCCCATTAAACCCAACGCCAAAAGCATCACCTTCCGCCTAAAACTAAAGCCCGGCCGAGACGAGCTTTGGGCCAAATTCACCGATGCCAAAGGCACGCCCATGGGCGCGTTTTATGCCTATGTGATGAAGTTGAAATGAGTAGTGAGTGGGGGGCTTCCATTACTCCCTTCATCCAACTCTTGCGTCTCGCCGGCGTAAACTTCCGGCCACAAAATACGTTATGAAAAACCCCGTTTCCCGCCGTCGTTTTCTTGCCACCTCAACGGTTGCCGCTGTGGCTGCGCCGCAGTTGTTGTTGGCCAATAAAAATCCCAAGCAACTCGTCATTGGCGAGGGCGAGTATCGATATGAGGTGCAGCACGATTGGGCGCGGTTGCCGGAGAAGTATAGTTGGCAGACGACTCATAACGTGGCCGTCGATGCCGAGGGGCGCGTGTACGTCATTCACGAGGGGCGCGCGAGTTTGATGGAGCATCCGTCCATTTTTGTTTTTGATCCGCACGGCAAATTCATTCGCGCTTTTGGCGAACAATTTCAGGGCGGCGGACACGGCATCGAGGTGCGCACGGAGGGCAAGGAGCAGTTTCTTTACGTGTGCGCCTATCAGCAGGTGAAGTCTTTTGCCAAGCTTACTCTCAAAGGCGAGACGGTTTGGGAAAAGTACGCGCCGATGGACAGCGGTGTATACCGCAAGGACGAGGACAAAATACGCGTGAAACGCTGGGGCCGTGATGCTTTTATGCCAACGAACTTCGCGTTCCTTGATGATGGTGGTTTTCTGCTTACAGACGGCTACGGCTCTTGGTACGTGCATCGTTATGACAATGAAGGGAACTGGGTTTCCAAGTTCGGCGGCCCCGGCGAGGGGGAAGGAAAGTTCAACTTGCCACACGGTATCTGGATTGACCGCCGTCCCGGTCGCAAGGAGCGCATAGTCGTCTGCGATCGAGCGCATCACACGCTGCAGTATTTCAATATGGATGGCAAATACCTCGAGACCCTCAGGGGTTACGGTCTGCCGGCTAATTGCGACACCTACAAAAACCTCCTGCTTATTCCCGAGCTTCACGCGCGCGTGACTTTGCTCAACGAAAGGAACGAAGTCGTCGTCCGACTTGGCGGAGACGTCGAGCGCGTCACCAAGACAGTGAAAGGCGTGCGCAACGATCCCAGGAAATGGATCGACGGCAGGTTCGTCCACCCGCACGACGCCTGTTTCGACCACGACGGCAACATTCTCGTAGCCGAATGGGTGGCGACCGGGCGTGTGACACGCCTCCGTCGGTTGAGTTAGTAATGAAAAACTATTTTTACTTTGGCTTTCACTGCGTTGTTTAGCGGATCTCACCTCAAAGTCACTCAAGTGCCATGAAACCATTCATAACAATTCTTTTTGGTAGCTTTCTTCCCCTGTTTGCGCAGGCCGCGCAGCCGAATATCGTACTCGTCTTCATAGACGACATGGGGTGGGGGGATTTTTCTTGTTTCGGAAATGAAGCAGCGAAGACGCCGCACATTGATCGCTTGGCCAAGGAGGGCGTGCGGTTCGAGCAGTTTTATGTGAACTCGCCTATCTGCTCGCCGTCACGCACGGCGATTTCAACGGGGCAATATCCACAGCGCTGGGGCATCACCTCGTTTCTTGCGCATCGCGACATGAACACCCGGCGCGGCATGGCGCAGTGGCTCGATCCCAAGGCGCCGATGCTTGCGCGGTCGCTGAAGCGGGCCGGTTACGCCACGGGCCATTTCGGGAAATGGCACATGGGCGGCCAGCGTGATGTGGCCGAGGCGCCGGCGATCACCGAGTACGGATTTGATGCCTCGCTCACCAACTTCGAGGGCATGGGACCGAAACTGCTTCCGCTCACGCTCAAGCCGGGATGGGCGGAGCCGCGCCGCATCTGGGCCGATGCCGAGCGGCTTGGTCAGGGTACGCGCTGGATGTTGCGATCGAAGATCACAGCCGGCTTTGTGGACGAAGCGATTCCATTTATTCAAAAAGCTGTGAAGGTGAAGAAGCCGTTTTACATCAATCTCTGGCCGGATGACGTGCACAGCCCGTTTTGGCCGCCGGTGGACAAATGGGCCGATGGCAAGCGCGGTCTGTACCATTCCGTGCTTCAGGAGATGGATAGCCAACTCGGCAAACTCTTCGACCATATCAGGAGTGACTCCTCGCTTCGCGACAACACACTCGTGCTTGTCTGCTCCGACAACGGCCCCGAAATGGGCGCTGGTTCGGCCGGGCCATTCCGCGGCTTCAAGACACACCTCTATGAAGGGGGCGTGCGCTCCTCGCTCGTTGCTTGGGGCGGGCCGGTGGCGAAGAGGAATTACGTGAATCGCGTTTCGGTCTTTTCCGCCATTGATCTCGTGCCCACGCTGCTGAACCTAACAGGCACACCGCATCCCAAGGGCGTAACTTTCGATGGCGAATCGCTGCCGGGTACGCTGCTCGGTCAATCCACCGGCTCGCGCAAGGCCCCCATTTATTTTCGCCGCCCGCCTGATCGCGATTCATATTACGGTGACAAAGATTTGCCCGATCTGGCTGTACGCAAGGGCGACTGGAAATTCCTCTGCGAATACGACGGTACTGATCCACAACTCTACAATCTTAAAACCGACCGCGGCGAAACCAAAAACCTCGCCTCCGGGCATCCGAAACTTGTCGGCAAACTTACTAAACCACTCATCGCATGGCACAAATCTCTCCCACCCGACAACGGCCCGCAACTCACTGGCCAGTTCCGCCGCACGCCAACCAAAAAACCGAAGGGAAAATAAACCTGACGCGGACGTGTGAATGGGGCAGGCTGCGGCTTCGTCATGAATAGACAAATGATTACTTCCCGTTTAACTCGCGCTTTAACTTTGGTGGCCGTGGTTTGCTTGGTGTCTGCACAAGCGGAGGAGAAGCAAAAACCAGTGAGGGCATTGCTGATCACCGGCGGTTGCTGTCACAACTATAAGTTCCAAAGCAAGGCGTTGATAGAGGGTGTGGCTAAGGAGGCCAAGGTTGAGTGGAAGGTGGTCAACGAAGGCGGCACTGGAACCAAGGCCAAGATTGATCTTTATAGCGATGCCGACTGGGCCAAGGGCTACGACGTGGTGGTGCATAACGAGTGCTTTGCCAACACGGTTGATGAGGGTTACATTCGTAGGATCACCCACGCCCATAAGGAAGGCGTGCCGGCGGTGGTGATTCACTGCGCGATGCACACCTATCGCGCGTCCGAAATTGACGACTGGCGCCAGTTTATTGGTGTGACCAGTCGCCGTCATGAGCATCAAAGTCGTTATCCGGTTAAGAAGGTTGCTTTGAAGCACCCGATCCTGAAGGGCATGCCGGAGGATTGGGTGACACCGAAGGATGAGTTGTACGTGATTGAAAAGATGTGGCCGAAAGCCAGGGCCCTGGCCACTTCTAAGAGTGAGCGTGATGGTAAGGAATACGCGGTGGCTTGGACGAATCAGTATGGCAAAGCTCGTGTCTTCGGCACCACCTACGGCCATTCCGATGCCACCTTCAGCGATCCGGTATTTCTCAAGCTGGTCGCTCGTGGCCTACTCTGGGCATCAGGTGAGTTAGAGGACTAGTTGACTTCAAACACCGCTTGGCCAAGCACGTCCATTTTGGGAGTGATACCGAGACCGGGGGCGGTGGAGGCTGCCAGTCGGCCGTTGTTTCTTTGGGGAGCATCATTGGCGTTCGAGATGGTGACGTAGCTGTTGAAGTCGGTGGACGAGAAAAGCAGCTCGGTCGGGGTGCTGTGGGCCAAATGGGAAATTGCCGCTGTGATGATGTCACCGCCCCAACTGTCCTCGATGGTCATCGCGATGCCGAGCGACACACAGAGGTCGCGCGCTTGGCGAGCCTTGGTCAGTCCGCCGAATTTGCTAATCTTGATGTTCACGACGTCCATCGCCTGCAGGCTGTTGGCCCGGAGCAGGATCGGCAGTCCGTCGATGCTCTCGTCGAGGACGAACGGGTGGTCGGTCATCTTCCGGATCGAGTAACATTCCTCAAATGTCTCACACGGTTGCTCGATGTAAACGTCGATGTCCTTCACGGCGCGAACGACTCGCGCGGCCTGGTGCATGAGCCAGCCGGTGTTGGCGTCGGCGATGAGTACATCGCCTCGTTGCAGTTCCGCCGAGACGGCCCGAATGCGTTCGATATCAGTTTCCGGATCGCCGCCGACCTTGAGCTGAAATTTGCGATAACCCTCGGCGCGGTAACCGGCGACTTTGCCGGCCATCGCCTCGGGGGCTTCCTGTGAGATGGCGCGGTACAGCAGGAAGTCGTCGCCGTAGCGGCCACCGAGCAGGTTGGAAACCGGTTGCCCGGTTGCTTGTCCAAGGATATCCCAGCAGGCCATGTCGATGGCCGACTTGACGTAAGGGTGGCCCTTGAGCGTGGTGTCCATGTGTCGGTTGAGCTTGACCAATTGCGTTGGGTCATGGCTTAGCAGCGCTGGCGCAAGCACTTGGATGCCGGCGCGAGCGCCCTCGGCGTAGGCTGGTAGATAAACCGGGCCAAGCGGGCAGACTTCACCGTGGCCGATTATGCCCTCGTCGGTCTCGATCCGCACGACTGTGCTGTCAAAAACCTTTACTGACTTGTTGCCAGACCAGTTGTAGCTGCCCTCGTGCAGGGGTAAGTCAACCTGAAATACACTGATTTTGCTGATCTCCATGAACGCTTGGGGAGGATTAACGCTTGCGGGGCTGAAATCAACACGCGAATGTGCCTGGCTAAGTAGTGATAAAAACATTGCCCGAACGGGCGCTTTGCACTAGCGAAGCGGGCGTCCGGAGAGGAACTGAGGCATGGATCCTGATATTGTCATCGTACTTGGGCTGCTGGTGGTTGCCGTGGGGCTGTTTGCCACGCGGGCGTTGCCGGTGGATTTGGTCACGATTTTTCTCCTGCTGGCGCTGGTGCTTACCGGTATTCTCAACCCTGCAGAGGCGTTTGCCGGTTTTAGCTCGCAGATCATCATCATCCTTGGCTCGATCTTTGTGATCAACGGCGCGCTGCTGGAGGGACGCGTGATCGATCTTGTCTCCGCCTGGCTGCTTAGGGTCGCGGGGGGGAGCGTCAACAAACTTCAACTGACGACTATGTCGGTGGTGGGCGGCTTGTCGGGCTTCATGAACAACACGGCGGTTACGTCGCTTTTCATTGGACCGACGATGTCCATCGCGCGCAAGCTCGAGATCAGCCCGTCGAAGCTGCTGATGCCGGTTTGCTTTGCGTCGATCCTCGGCGGCACCTGTACGCTCATTGGCACCTCAACCAATGTCGCCGTGAGCGGCGAGATTGCCAAGCAGTACCAGATCGACTTGGCCAAGTGGGAGGCAAACGGTGGCACCGACTTGAACGGTGACGGTAAAATCGATTCTGCCGATTACCTGCAGTACGCCGAGTCGAATAATCTTAAAATTTACAAGCCGCTTGGCCTTTTTGAGATCACGCCGGTTGGCTTGCTAATCATGGGTGTGGGCATTGCGTACCTGATGTTTTTCGGGCGTCGGTTGCTTCCCGATTACCCCGACGAGAGCCTTGCGGAAGGTTTCAACATACGCGAGTACCACTCCGAGATCGTGGTGATGCCGGGCTCGAGGCTGATCAGCCAGCGCGTGTTCGAGTCGTCGTTGGCGGAGATGGAGTTTCGCATCGTTAAGGTTCTGCGCAAGAAACGCAGCTTTGTCCCAAACATCCGGTCTGTCATCGAAGAGGGTGACGTGCTGCTGGTCTCCGGCAGCATGGAGGACTTGATGGCGGTGAAGGACGCCAGCGGCATCGAGATTCACGCCGAGACCAAGCTGGAGGACGAGGCGCTGCAAACTGACGATGTGAAAATCGCCGAGTTGCTGATCACGCCCAAGTCCACGCTCATCCGCCGCACGCTCAAGGAAGCCAACTTCCGGCAGCGGTTTGGCTTGGCGGTGCTGGCAATTTACCGTCATGGCCAGTCGCTTGGCCGCAAACTCGGCGTCATCCGTTTGCGTGCCGGGGATCTGTTGCTCGTGCAGGGTTCTGAGGAGCGTCTACTGTCTCTCGAGCATGGCACCAACCTTCTACGACTCGATGCCACCGAGGCGCCCAGCGCGGATCGCCGGCAAAAAGGGTTCCGGGCGCTGGTCTTTTTTGGCTTGGCTGTGATCGCCGGTGGCCTAGGTCTGGCTCCGCTGCCGATCTGTTTCCTGAGCGCCGCCGCGCTCACGGTGGCGACCCGTTGCATTACGATGCAGAAAGTGTACGAAGTGATCGACTGGCGCGTCCTCATTGTCATCGGCGGTATGACGGCGTTCGGCGCGGCGATGCGCGAATCCGGCACGGCCGAATGGCTCGCCGGCGGCATCCAAAGCATCTCGGAAACCCCCCGTACAGTGCTTGCCGGATTCATCCTGCTGACGATGTTGCTGACGCAGGCGATGTCCAACGCCGCTGCTGCGCTGGTGGTGTTGCCGGTTGCGATGCAGACGGCCGGCACGCTCGGTGTCAGCGGCCAGACGTTCGCCATCGCGGTGATGCTCGGAGCGTCGTCGTCGTTCATCGCGCCGTTCGAGCCGGCTTGCATCCTCGTGTCCGGCCCCGGCAAATACCGCTTCACCGACTACCTCAAGGCCGGGCTTGGCCTGACTCTAATCATGGGCTTTTTGGTCTGGCTGATGGTCCCCCTGGTGTGGGGTTTGTGAGGCGACTCAACCTTACCTGAGGTATTCGGCCAGCTTGGCCAGGGCGCGGGCGCGGTGGCTGATGGCGTTTTTCACCTCGCGGCCAAGCTCGGCGAAGCTGAGTTCGTGGCCGTCCGGAACGAATAGCGGATCGTAGCCGAAGCCGCCTTGGCCGACCTGCGCTTGGGCAATTCTACCTCGACAAATGCCCTCGAACGTCCTGACTTCCGCCGCTTGGCCAAGCGCGACCAGCGCCAGCACACAGTGAAATTGCGCACCACGGTTCCCGTCGGGGATGTCGGCCAACTCGCGCCGCAACTTGGCGTTGTTCGCGTCGTCGGGTGCGTTGCTGTCGCCGCCGGCGTATCGCGCAGAGTGGATGCCCGGCTTGCCGTCGAGCGCATCGACCTCCAGGCCGGAGTCGTCCGCCAACACGAAGTCGGGCCGCGCCTGGCTGCCAAGCCAAGCGGCGATCTCCGTGGCCTTTTTAACGGCGTTGGCGGCGAAAGTGTCGCCGTCCTCAACAACCTCCGGAGCGTCGGTGAACTTGGCTAAAGTTTGCACAGTAAAATCGTCGCCCAGAATCGCGGCGATTTCTTCGGCCTTGTGCGCGTTGCGGCTGGCGATGAGGAGGGTGGGCATGCCGTCAATTGGGGGGCTCGAGTTTTTCGAAGCTCTCCTCGATGAAGGTGGTGTTTTGGATGCGGGCCAGCCGCGCGTAGAGACCTTTTTGCCCGACGAGCTCGTCGTGCGTGCCGCGCTCTGTGATGCGGCCGTGTTTCAGCACGAGAATCTGGTCGGCCTTGCGGATGGTACTGAGCCTGTGCGCGATGACAAACGTCGTGCGACCGACCATCAGCCGCTCAAGCGCCTGCTGAATGAGTCGCTCGGTGGCGGTGTCGACACTGGCAGTGGCTTCGTCGAGGATGAGAATCGGCGAGGCCTTGAGTAGGGCGCGGGCAATACTGATGCGCTGTTTTTCGCCGACGCTGAGTCGCACGCCACGTTCACCGACGCGGGTGCCGAAGCCCTCGGTGAGTTCGCTGATGAAATCGAAACAGTTGGCGGCTTGGGCAGCCTCGGCGATTTTTTCGTCGTCGGCGTCGAGGTTACCGTAGGCGATGTTCTCGCCGACGGTGCCATTGAAAAGGAACGGTTCCTGGCTGACGACAGAGATGTTTTTGCGAAGTGAATCGAGCGAGGTGGCGTCAATGCCCTGCCCGTCGATGGTGATCGCGCCGCCGGTTGCCTCGTAAAACGCAGGTAGCAGGTTGACGAGTGTGGATTTACCGGCACCAGTGGGGCCGACCAATGCGGTCATCTGTCCCGGTTTGGCTATGAGCGAGATGTCGTGCAACGCCGGTTTGTCCTCAGTGTACTCAAAGTGAATTTTGCGAAACTCGACTTCGCCGCGCACCGGTTCAGGAAGTGGCTGGCTCGATTTGGCGTCTTTGCGCTCCTCCGTGGCGTCGAGAATATCGAACACCCGTTCGCCGCCGGCCCGGGCGGCCTGGAGCATTTGGTTTAAGCCGTGCAGCTTACCGATCGGTTCGTAAAACAGTGCGAGATAAAAAAGGAAAGCGACCAGTTCGCCGACGGACATTGGGGTGTTTATCACCTGGTTGCCGCCAATCCAGAGCACCAGGCCGGTGCCGCTCGCCGCGATGAAACTCATCGCCGGGTTGTAGAATGCCCAGGCGCGCATGATGGTGAGCGTGCCTTGGCGCATTGCCTCGGCACGGTCGGTGAAGCGGCCGTCCTCGTGCCGCTCGCGGCCGAACGCCTTGATCTCGCGGACGCCCTGCAGGTTGTCCATCAACAGTGCATTCATGGCGCTCGAGGCCTGCCGTTGCTTGCGGTAGCGAGAGTGCGCGGTGAGCGTGTAGCACATCGCACCGATGGCAAGCAGCGGGATTGGGATCATCGCCACGCCAGCAAGGAGTGGGTTGGTGGCAAACAAAATTGCCAACACGCCAAAGATGCTGACAATGGCGACGGTGCCCTGCTCGGTGCCGTCGATGAGCAGTCTTTCGACGGCGTTGACGTCCTCGATCACGCGTGTCATCAGGTCGCCTGAAGCGCGCTTGTCATAGTAGCTCACCGGCAGCCGCTGCAGCCGGCCGTACACGTCGCGCCGCATGTCGTACACCACGTTTTGCTCGAAGTGATTGTTCACCTGGATGCGGATGCTGTTGAAAAAATCTCGAAGAAAAAACGCCCCCAGCAGCAGCAGAATCACCGGCGTCAACTTGTCCGTTTGACCGTTGCCGATGACGTCGTCGATGATGATTTGAGTGAGCCGGGGAAAGGCAAAGGCGCAGAGCAGCGACAGGACGGCGCAGCCGATCGTGGCCAGCGCCAGCCACTTGTACGGCCAAAGATAGACGCTCACGCGCCGGATGATCTCCGTGGTGGAGCGTTTTTTTGCGGTGAACGTTGGGTCGTTCTCGGTGAGGTGTCTGTGCCCGTGGGACATGAGTCGTGCGCTTGGCCAAGCCAAAAGCGGAAGGGGTTCATGCTGCCTGAAGCGAGAAGTTTCAAGTTTGAGTTTGTTGCAGAGCGAATTTTTTTGTTTTCAGCGCCGGGGAAATCCCATCCAATCGCCGTGTGCAACGCAGACGATTCCTCCAAGCCTCCGCCGGCGCGGCGTTGGCGATGCCATTCATTGCCAAGGGGGCCAAGCCAAGGATCAGGGTTGGCCAACTCGGCAGCGGCCACTCGCACGCTGCAGGCAAGCTGGCAGCGATCCGCAAGCTCTCCGGTGACTTTGAGTTGGTCGGGGTGGCACAGCCGCGAGAGGCGGTCGAGTCGCCGATTCCCGACAGCGGCGCCTATCGTGGCGTGAAGCAAATGTCGGAGGAGGAGTTGCTGTCAACGCCAGGCTTGCAGGCAGTGGCCATCGAGACCGAGGTGCCGCACCTCGTCGCGGCAGCCAGGCGCGCTGTCGGTGCCGGCCTGCACATACACCATGACAAGCCGGGGGGCATCACGCTGGACGACTTTCGCGAGTTGCTCCGCTTGGCTAAGCGCAAGGGTGTTACAGTGCAGATGGGCTACATGCTGCGCTACAATCCGGCATTTCAGTTCATGTACCGGGCGGTGCGCGAAGGTTGGCTTGGGGAAATTATGGAGATCGATGGAATGATGGGTAAGATGGCCTCGGCGTCGCTGCGCCTCGAGCTGGGCCGATACCCAGGTGGCGGGATGTTCGAGTTGGCCTGCCACATGGTGGACTCGGTCGTTCATGTGATGGGCAAGCCGGCCAAGGTGCACGCGTTTGCGCGCCGCACGCAGGGCGACGGTGTGGCGGACAATCAACTGGCGGTGCTTGAGTACGAAAACGCCACGGCGACGATTCGATGCAACCATCGCGATCCGCATGGGTTTCCCCGGCGTAGGTTTCAGATCGCTGGCGACAGGGGGGCAATCGAGATTCGCCCGATTGAGCCGGGCAAGCTCACGCTTAGCCTGACTGAAGCGCACGGCGGTTTTGGTAGGGGGACGCATGAGGTGAAGTTGCCGCGAAGCAATGGCCGCTACGACGGCGAGTTTGCCGACTTGGCGAGGGTGATTCGCGGCGAGGCCAAGTTGGCCTGGTCGTACGAGCACGATTTGGCCGTGCAGGAAACGGTGCTTCGCGCCTCGGGAATGGAAGTGCAGTGAGGTCGCTCGTTGTCATTATTCCCGCTCTGTTGCTGGTGTTGGCTGCCGGGTGTCGTTCACGGCCAAGCGGTGTGGACTACAACCAGTGGAAGGAGGCGATCGAGACACGTCGAGCGACCGCCGCGAGGCATGTCACGGCAATTCCGGGCTTTAAGGTGGATTTGCTCCGCACGGCGACGAAGGCGGAGGGATCGTGGGTCAGCCTGGAGTTTGACGGCCAGGGCCGGCTGCTGATCGGCCGCGAAGGGCCGGGCATCCTGCGGTTGACGCTACCCAGGCGGCGGCTTGGTCGCACCCATATCGAGGTCGTCAACAACGAGTTGAACGAGTGCCGCGGGCTTCTCTGGGCGTACGGCAGCCTGTACGCCAATGCCAACAACTCGAAGGGCCTTTACCGGCTTCGCGACACAACCGGCGATGATCAGTTCGACGAGGTGACGCTCCTGCGCAAAACCGGCGGTGGAGTAGGGCACGGCCGCAACTCCATCGCTCTCGGCCCGGACGGTTTCATCTACCTCACGCACGGCAACGACGTCCTGTTGCCGGAAGGTTTTAAGCCGACACCGGCATCCACCTATCGCAACTACAGCCGCGACCAGTTGCTGCCGTGCGAGTGGAACCGCGTGATGTTCAACAAGGGTGTCAAGCCGCCGGCGGGGCATGTTATCCGCACAGACCAGGACGGCGAACGCTGGGACATGATCGCCGGAGGCTTCCGCAACCCCTATGGCTTGGCCTTCAATCCGGACGGCGAGTTATTCGTTTACGACGCTGATATGGAGTGGGACGAGGGCTCGCCGTGGTACCGGCCGACGCGCGTCAATCACGTTGTCTCCGGCGGCGACTACGGCTGGCGGCAGGGTACCGACAAATGGCCGGCTTACTTTTCTGACAGTCTGCCGGGGAATGCCAATATCGGCCTCGGCTCGCCGACGGCGATGGCGTTCGGCACCGAGAGCAACTTCCCCGAGCCGTACAGCAGCGCGCTGTTCATTCTCGACTGGGCTTACGGCAAAATAATTGCCGTTCACCTCATGCCGGAGGGGTCGAGCTACCGCGGCAAAGCGGAGGAGTTCGTCACCGGCCGGCCGCTCAATGTCACCGGGGTGGACTTCGGGCCGGACGGCGCGATGTATTTTGTGACCGGCGGGCGCCGCACCCAGTCCGGGCTGTACCGGGTGCGTTACGTCGGCGGCGAGTCACATCCGTCGCTTGGGGAAGCGGCAGTCGGCGAGGCCAAGCGCGCGCGCGAGCTGAGGCGGCGACTCGAGCAGTTTCAAAGCCGTCGCTCGCTCGAGGGTGTCGGCCTGGCTTGGGAACACCTCGGCAACGACGACCCGTGGATTCGCCACGCCGCCCGGGTGGCGCTCGAGAACCAGGCACTCGAGCAGTGGGAACTCCCGGCACTTACCGAGTCAAACACGAAGAAGGCACTTTCGGCGCTGATGGCCTTGGCGCGTTCGAGTGACCCTAAGGTTCAGCCGCAAATCTTCGGCCGGCTGAACGACCTGCCGTGGGAGGGCCTGCCGGTGCAGTGGCAGTTGGTGGCGTTACGCACGTATCAACTAGCCTTCACGAGAATGGGCGACGGCCGTCCTGGCGATCGCAACCTGATCATCAAAAAAATCGTCACTGCCTCGGAGAGATCGGCGGAAGTGAGGATGGAGGTTTCGCGGCTGCTTATTTACCTGAAGGCACCCGGCATCATCCCAGGTCTGCTCAACTACGTCGTCGGTGCCGCGTCGCCGGAGGAGCGGTTGTTTTATTTGTTCCACATGCGCCACATCGGCGATGGCTGGACGTCGGCGCATCGCCGTGCCTACTTCGCCTGGCTAAAAAATATGATCAAGGTTCGCGGCGATCCACATTACCAAACGTACCTAAAATACATCGCCGCCGACGCGCTGGCCAAGGTGCCGCCGGGTGAGCGCGAGCCGTTTGAGGCTCTGTTCGAGCCGGAGGCGAAACCGCTCGCGCCTGAGCCGGAGCGCCTGGCCAAGCGCAAGGTGGTGCACCAATGGGCGATGACGGACTTCGCCGATCCCGGGGCTGGCTTGGCCAAGCGCGATTTAGCCAACGGCCGGCGGGTGCTCAAGACGGCGGCCTGTCTGGCCTGTCACCGATTTGGCCGCGAGGGATTGTTTGTTGGGCCGGACTTGACGGCGATTGGGGCGCGGTTCGATGCCAGAGCGATGCTGGAATCGATCCTCGAGCCGTCGAGGGTGATCGACGACAAATACCGCAACATGGCCATCACCACCAAGCAGGGCGAGTTGATCTTGGGGCGGTTGGCGGCCGAGAGGGACAAGTCGCTGCTACTCGCGCCCAACCCGTATCAGCCGACGCTCACCCGCGTAATCCAGCGGAGCGACATCGCCACCCGGAACGATTCCACCTTCTCGCCGATGCCGGTTGGCCTGCTCAACAGTTTCAGCCGCGAGGATATTCTGGATTTGCTGGCTGTCTTGAAAAAGGGCGAACCGCCGGTGCGGGGGGAATAAACAGGAAGCTAGGCGACTGCCCTTTAGTTCGCTTTAGCAATTATTTGTTTTTTGCCTGAGTCTGATTGATAAATCGGTCGTTTTTGTTACCTTGCGTCGAGTGATGTTACGATCGCCACTTGGCCATGGAGCCCGCCTGCTGTCCGTCGCCACCCTATTGGTTTGCGCGGTGTTGGCGGTGGGTTGCGGCACGATCGCCCGGAAAACGGCCAGCGGCGTGACGTCGCTGGCCACCGGCACAGTTAAAATGGCGGGCAAAGCCACCGGCAAGGTCGCCGTGGCCACGATCAAGGCCGGCGGCGAGGTGGCGGTTTCGGTGGGAAAGGCGTCTGGCCGGGCGCTGCTCGACTTGGCTAAGGCTGGCGCGGTGACGTTTGTCGATGCGGCCACCGGCGTGGTTTCCTCCATTCCGTTTGCCGATGGTATGAGCTT
>Ga0115000_10000111_pt1 | contig 68176 bp, 78 predicted proteins | sample ArcticOcean_MG_C_6_FD_89690 | JGI IMG/M metagenome (GOLD analysis project Ga0115000, IMG submission 89690) | Marine microbial communities from western Arctic Ocean - ArcticOcean_MG_CB8_128 | ecosystem: Environmental > Aquatic > Marine > Oceanic | place: Arctic Ocean: Canada Basin | collected... | reverse complement strand
TGGCCTACACTATGCAAGTAGCCTGCTATTTGCAGATGAAAGAGGTCATTGAAAAGGAGTTCAACGTCACAGTCAAAGAAGGCCAGATCTGCTATGCAGGACTCAAACCAATGATTTTCAGCACATTCCGCGTTGCATTGTCAGACACAGGAGACATTGTAGTCCACGACAAGTATGGAAATGAGAGTGTCCCGAGTCAGCGATACCTCATGGGGAAGCACGATGATGATAATCTAACCCTCTCCAAACCAACAGGCTTCAACATCAACGGCATTTTGCAATCATTCGCAGATGTCAAGAAGGCTGTTCAGCATTGGAAAGACAATGACAATCACGACATGATCCCCGATCGCGACTTTGAATTGCGATGGAGTCCTGAGACAATTCAGAGGAAGAAGGAAACGGGTGTTGCATACACCGGATCTGGAAACGTGACTGCCCAAATCAAAGCATGGGAAAAGAATGAAATCAGTTGTAGTGGAGATTTTGAGTGCAATTACTGCGACTTCCGCGACATTTGCTATCCGCAACTCAGTCTGACCACTATGGTTGAGAATGGAGCAATGTCTGAAGAAGAAGCCCTCGGAAAACTCTACACCGCTGGTATGATTCGCGATCCGTCTATCGAAGACTTCCTCTCAATGCCGGACTTCTGATCACGCAATAACACGTGCTGATAGCACGGTTATGTCATCATAGGAGTTACTTTCTCGAATGGTGCTAAGAATTGTTTCCAAAACAGTCATGCCCACTGCGGGTTCATAATCTGAGTCTAAAGTTTCCACCAGGGTCGTTATATCGATCAAGTCAAAAATGCCATCAGAAGTCATGACGATTAGATCGCCTAATTGGATTTCATGAACTTCAGACAAGCCATCCGATGGGATGTCGGGTCCGTGTAGATTACCATCAGCGTTGCGCCCTAGTTGGCGCGGGGTTGTTGATCCTGGCCGAAGAACTTCTTGGGATCTGGCAACGATACGTCCTTTGCGAATCAAAAACCAAGGAGAGTCTCCGATGTGGTAGGTATGAATAGTATGTCCAGAGATTTTGACGATTGAAATCGTGGATGATCCAACCATCCGACACCGAGCTAAACCTGTTCGAACGGATTCGGTAGGATCGTAATCCTGCTGGAGTGCTGAAGAGATTTCCCATACCACTACATGCGACCAAAGTGCTGGATCTACTCCACGTTCCTGCCAGCCTCCGACACCATCAGCCAAGACCAAGTTATCACGAGAGTGAGACCACGCATCGTGGGTGTGAGTGTGTTCAGACCCTACGATCTCCAAAACATCCGTTAGCAATCGCATGTTATCACCTATACCCCCCCGACTACATGAGGCTTATCAAGGTGGTGGTGCCTGCGTTTAACCATGAGAGTAGCGATTTGCGGCCCAATGGCTTCGGGAAAATCCAATTTAGCACAGCGACTCATTGAGGGCCACCAGTTCCAAAGAGTATCTTTAGCCAGGGGAGTCAAATTGGTAGGCGATCGAGTAATCGAAGCCTTGATCCAAGAAGGCGTTGTATCTGCAGACCAGAAAGGTGTCAAACAGAGACGAATGTTGCAAGCCATCGGTGCAGCTGGCCGTGAGATTGATCCCACTATGTGGATTGATGACGTGTTGAGAGAAGCAGAGTGTCACCCACATGTAGTGGTAGACGATCTACGATTTGTCAATGAAGCGCGAGTCTTAGCAGAAAATGGTTTCATATTGGTTCGGTTGGATTTCCAACAGAGTAATCAACAGAAGGAACGTTTGCAAAAGGCATACCCAGAGGACTGGGAACGTCATTGGGGTGCGCGTAATGATGTTTCGGAAGTTCAGATGGCAGAGATCCCTGAGTCGTTAATTGACCTACAAGTGATTGTCGAAGACGGAGATTCAAATTGGGACGAACTGAGTAGCCACCTTTGGCTCACATGAACGGGTAGCCGAGGTAGGTCACTGGGTGGGATGGGGAATTACCTCGCATGTCTATCACTAATGATGTGAATAGTGGATCGGGGACGCGATAAGCCAAGCTGATGGATAGCAAAGCCATTGCTAATGAATTGCGACCACTCTCAAGTGTATCTCCAAATGGAGCGACCATTTTGATGTATAGGTTAGTGTCACGTTTCTTCAGTGCGTCTAATTTTCGATAAGTGCCGTGTAGAGAGGTGGGTAGTCCGCCATCCTGCATAGGGATCGATACCACCAACGGATCAATGGCAACCAATTCACCGTCCGCCCGCTGCGCCCAATTTCCAGAATCGCCTGCCAAGTCTCTGGCCACCATACCGTGTTCATTCCAGAGGTAATCCAAAACCTGTCGACGGGAATCGTCAACTCCACCTTCACTGGGGTTCGCGGGTTGAAGGCGCTCCATGACCCAAGCAGCCACTGGCCAACCAGGTGGCGGGAGGCGTTCTTCAGGGATGCCCGAAGCGATGAGTCTCTCGATAGTGTAGTTGTCTAATTTGCCTTCGCGATATTCCAGGACACGGGGTAGGGAAGGCGGGCCAGGATCCTTAGCAAGCGATCGGAAAAGATCTGCTTGATGACGATTTGATGCTAAGATAGTAGATCCAACTAATGACCCCCAAGGATCGAGACTCCTGCGTCGTTCAGCTAGTCTTTGATTAGAGAGCGGTAGAGAACTACTGGGTAGAAATACTAATTTAGTGACGATGTTGGGATCGGAGCGAGTAAATACCACACCTTGCTGACCTGAGTCTAAATAGACATCTCCTTCTCGGAGCGCGGAGAAGTCTTCTGCAGATAGAGTAACTAATCCTGAGATGATGTTTTGAATATCACGTCGAGAATAGAAATCATCCTGAGGCTCTCCATCAATGATGATCATAAACAAATCACCCCCCATTACAGGAAACGCCTCAATGAGGCGCCCGTCAACGGTTCGGGTGCTGATCTCTGCCATAGACCAAGTTGGTGCAACCGACTACTTGAGGGGTTTGACTGCCTACGATTGCCAGCTGTGTTTGCCGCCCTCTACTGCGAAACCTTCTGCGCCGGCCACAGTAGTGACTCCAGCGACTGATCCGCTGGGTCGTAATTGGTTGAATAAACGTCGGCCGAAGTAGAAAGCTGCGAATGCTGCAATGCCAGTTCCGATCAAGCGGATCGGCGAGGCATTACGAATACCAGATAGGAATCCTTCTGAGTGGTAGACAATCCCGCCAGTCGGACCTTCGATGTCAATAATTCCCATTTGCCCACGTCTGCCGAGGGCTTCTTGGAACTCAAACCAATTGACTCCTGCGTCGTTAGCCAAAGTCATGCCGCCATTACCGTCGGGAACTTGCTTGTTCTGACCTGTGGTTGGCGTGATGGAATCAAAATCAGCACCTGGATTGGATTCGGATAAAGCAGCGCGCATAGTCTCCCGGTCTGGGAATACCAATACACGGCAACGATTATGGATCACCTTAGCACCAGTTTTGGTGTCTACTTGTTGGTGGGGATAGACCAGGAATTGCACCACACGTTGGTTATTGTCGCGGGCTTGACAGAACTCATTGACCAGATCTGTAGAGGAAAAGTATTGGCGGCCAGTGTAGATTTTACCGTCCTTGAGCGGATGACCATGGATTGTCCACTTGCGATTCTCCTTTCGAAGCCCTTCAGTCAAGCGGTCTTCGTTAGCTTTAGCCTCTGGGTTGACTTCGATTCGCGATTCAGATCCATAAGAAGCCTCTCCGAGTCGGTAGAGCGCGATAACCTGTCCATTGTCCTGAGTAGCCGCTGCTTGAGCACTTGACGGATCCTTAAACACAGCAGTTTGGCCATCAGAATCTGTCATTAGAATTGGCAATTGTCCACCTGACTGAACCAATACACCGTAGTCCTGCTCATAGACATAGCACATCCACTCACGGTGAGTGTGAGTATTGTCAGAGTGTCTTTTCATGTCCTTGACAGACTGTGAGTCAAACTTGATCCACTCAGTCATCCATGGTTCCATAGACATACCTGTGTCTCACAACTACCTAAGCATGGCTCACACCAGCATTCAGTCGTCGCCAGAATTACCAAGGACGAGGTTTGCCCACTCATCAAAGAACTTAGGTGATGCTACCAGCATGTCAGCCCATTCATCGCCGACGTAGGCAGTAAAGAACGGTGTGTGGTTTTCGATATACTCCTGGATCATCCAGAGTGACAATTCGCCATTATCTTTCGAATATCCCGTTTTTAACCGAATGTCCGATTCCAGATCGCCATTATCCATCCAATCGGGTTCGGCACCAGGATTTGAATCCAAATAGTCATACCAAGCCCCCTCAAGTCCCTCCATCCACTGTTCGGCAAGTTCTGTAATCTCATAGTCCTGCATCCGACTGAACGAGTTACTGGAATCTGCGAATAGGATACCGTCTTGGCCTTGTAGGTCTTTGGCCTCATCAAATGAGACGAAAGGTGGTAGATGGCCAGTTATGTCGCTGATGTCAAGATTGGACTTGATGGTGCCATTATCCATGACAAGAGGATCCCTTAGTAGAATCTCAAGAGATTCCTTATCCTTCCCTGCATATTGTAGGGCTGCGGCAACCTTCGCCTGAAGAGATGGGATGGAAACATTCCCATGGTGGCGATTGATGGCAGCACGCGTATCCATAATTTCTAATTAGCAACACGACTACCTGTATCTACCCCAGCATAACACCGCTTAACGACCCCAAGAACCCGTGATGGGATCAAACGTAGGAAACAGTTATTGATTGCGACGCAGGATCGCTTTGATAATCGAGTGGCGCTGGAATCCTCATGGCTCGTGTTCTGCGTTCCCATTCTGAGAAATCACCCGTAATGGTCACCGAAATGATACCACCCTCAGGAGTTTCCACTGCCCGGACAGTATCGCCATAGGTTCGATAGGTCGCTACTACCCATTCAGCCAAACCGTTTAGATTGGCTGGTATGTTGATAGCACGTCGGCGAGCATCGCGATCGCCAGTCCTAACTTGGCGCCCGGCAACAACTGAATCTGGAGGTCTTGTAGAGGATCGCTTTTGTATTCCTGTGGATGGTTGCAAGTATTCTACGGATCCGCTCGCATTAACCGAGATTGCCTGAGGAACTATAACTGAAGGATCTAAAATGGGAACTTTGTCTTCTTTGTCTTCTTTGTCCCCTGGTGGATTTGGATCGGATATGGTAGATGAAGGTAGGATTGGTATATTGGATAGTGGGTGCAATTTTTCCAAAATCTGTTCGTGGTATGCGTTGATGTATTGTTGCCACTCGTCCATGTCGATTTCAGTATTGAGTGCCAAATACGATTCCCATCCCTCTCCATAGTGTTCCATGACCACAAAATCATCTTGATCCAGATTCCCATCTGCACGCATGATTTCGGCCTCTTGAGGTGTCTCAACTAAAGGGGTAACATAGGTTCGAGAGGATAATTCTAATACACCAAACCTTTTGTTAGCCCTGTTGACATCCAATCGCATCTGCATCAATTTGACGGCTCGGCGATTAGTGTTTGCGATTATTTGAGGATCTTGGGTTGGGTTGGCATAACCAGAATCGGCATTATAGATACGCTCCAGAGTTGATGAAACCTGTGCCGCCACTACTCGATCGAAAATATCAACGTCAGTCAGCATTCCAGGCAATTCATCCAAAAGTGTATCAAAAGCCTGACTTTTTTCGTCGGTCGGTAGTTTATTTATGTCAATTAGGCGTTCTACTACTGCTTCCTTAAAGTCAGTAACTTCGACCCCTCCGAGGTATTTATCCAAAACTTGGCGTGGGGTTTGCATATCACTCATTTAAGTCAGCCTCCAGTAATTCTTGTAGTTGAATGGCTCGATAGCCTGCGTCAATGGCTCTCCGCAAAATTGAACGTTGTAGTGTTGAGCGAGGTTGCGCCATCTGGTGGCACTGCCCCACATAGCTCAAACATAGATCGATTTGCACTTGAATCACATCATTCGCCTCACGATTTGAATATAGCAATATGGCTTCATTGGCGGCATCGATCGCCATATTGGCAACGTCAAGTAGTTCAGGGATTGGAGGATCTTTTTCGTCCTCGTCCTCGTCCCCGTCCTCGTCATCTCCGTCGCCTTCGTCGCCATCGCCGCTGTCAGCATCTCCTGATCCACCACACTCGTCACATTCATCCGGTTCACCCTCGCCATCGCCATCGCTGTCGCCTTCGTCTTCGCCGCCACTTCCGCCTTCCGAATCAGGAGTCTCGTCACCGTCGCCGCCATTGTCTTCATCACCCTCTAAGAGAGATTTGAGTAATTCATCTTCACCGTCTTCGTCCCCTTCATCGCCATCGCCGTCTTCGTCACCCTCTAATAGAGATTTGAGTAATTCTTCTTCTTCAGAATCCATGTCGCCGTCGCCGTCACCGTCATCGCCGTCGTCGCCGTCTTCGTCACCGTCAGAGTCTGGTTGTTTGCCAGTTCCATCGCAGGATTTGCATTTGCCATCGCCATCATCGCCTTCTTGATCACCTGGGCCTGGCATAGTCAGATCTCCATTAGGATCGGGGGTCACTGGTATTGGATCTGCATCCTTATCGGCTTGCTTTTTGGCCTCTTTTTCAATATCAAATGGCTCGTCTTCGCCAGGAATATCTGGTGATGGTGGTATTTCGGAAGGTGTGTCTGGCATTGGCGCAGGTTTGTCGGGATCGCCTGGGAATGGGACATTAGGATCCCAAGGAATGATTGGCGAGGGACGAGGTTTCCCACCACCGCCACCAGGACGTATCAATTTAGTGTCGCGAGTCAGATTATCAAATGTGTCCTCTTGCGGATCTAAACTGGTTGCGTTTTCGTCCATAGTGATCTCGGCTAATAAGGCATCCACATCATCTTGAACAACATCTATTTTGAAATAGGGGCAATTTATGATAACTTGCCCTACTGCACCAGTTACAAAAGCATCGTAGCCAGGACGATCCTCGAACTCAACATCGATAAGGCGATCTGGACGACTAAAAACGCAAACTAATGCCCCGATGTCAATGCTATTGAGGTATTGGGAAACGCTCGCAAGCGTGCTATCGATTTCCTGGCCATCTGGCATAACCAGTGTGACGATAGCTAACCAACCAGGACCCGGACTATCCTCAGAAACACGTTCACTTCCTGATGCGGAGTCAATCCAGCGGTGGGACATACCCCCTCCTTAGCATCGACGATACTTCAATGCACCGCATAAAAACGCACTACTCGCGCACGCGTCATACTAATAGGATTAGTAATTCTAATGACCCAACCGACTCCTTTATAGGGGTGTTGACACAACGTTAATTTGTCCCCAACCAATAACGCGGGATACTAACAATGGAAAAATGGAGAATGATGAAAAATGAGCAATGAAATCGAAAACTTTTTGGCAGACCTGGAAACGAACAAGGATGAGACCACCCAAAAGTGGCCTGTCCGTGACACCCTGAAGGTGGATCGCGACGCACTTCATAAGGATTACCTCCTTGAAGGCTTCACATCTGGCATCAGCGGAAACTACACCGTCGAAGGCGACGACACGACTTACAACACAGCAGTCCGTGTAATTGAACCATCTGCAGGACGACGCCAGACCTTCTGGCTCTCTGGCTATGAGCAAGAACACTTGGCAACAGCTGTTTCCAAGGCACTCGAAGGCGGACACGCATACCCTCTGGTAGTCACCTTCCTTCGCCACCAAGACCAGTCCAAGACAGGCCGAACATACAACCGTTTCAGCCTCAAAATTACTGACTCTGCTGGCAAGAACGATTCCCTCGTGGTCCCTCCTGTTCCTGAAGATCAATTCCAAGACTGAGTCGTGTCTCGCACGACCCGATCTACTACGCGTTGAATAGGCCATTGAGCCTGATCTATGTTGACACCCGTATAGGGCTTGCCCTGGACGTCAATTGGATCTACTCTTGGCCTATCGAAGCATGGATGGCTGTCGGAACGAGTGGTCGAAACCCTCAAGCCGGCCCAATGGGTCAGCGAGGAGGATGTTATGACTTCAACTGCCGACAATCAGATCCCAGATGCGATAACCGAATACGTTCAATCCTGCGTCGACACATATGACGACCACAGCATTACGCTGGAGTCAGTCTATCGATCAAAAGTGACCGGAACCTACGCTTGGGGCAGCGCCGTCTGCCTCAAACTCGAGGACAATCCAATATCACCCAAGATTGGTGCCGACCTAACCGAACTACGTTTTGTAATCTCTGACGGATCATACTCCATCGAATGCTCTGCTGATAATGCAAGCCGATCTGTCCTCCCTGGTGGGGACTCGTCTGAACACAGCGATCCCAACGAATGGCTGACCCAAATACTGGTCGATCTCACCGAGAGCGTCCAACGTGGGTCTAAGGTTTTCATTGCGGGTGCATATCGCAACCGTGGCAAAGAACGCGTTTTCGTGATTGATTCCCTGCATCCTTATGCAGAGACCAGTCGCACGCAGATGACCGCAGAACAACTAACTGCATTTGTCAAACTCTGCCGAGAACATACCTGCCTCGTTCACGAGGAGGCTCGTTTGGATGCAAATGGTATGCCCGTTGACTACGATAGGCACACATTAGCTATTGTTCATGAAAAGGATCTGGGCAAGTATCGCACCGGTCCTGGACGTTGGCAATTCAATGATCGCCCAGTGGTGGCTCGAGAACTAACGCCCCTTGATCTGATGATTCGTGATGATACCCTATGGGGACGTCTTTACGCTAAGGATTATCTCAAGAAGGCCATTATGCTATTCTGTCTCAGCCCTCAAACCAAGCAGGATATGATGCACATCGGCATTGTATCCTCAGTAGGTGAAGGCAAGGATCACATGATTGAGAGTGTCATTGAACCCCTGGTGTCATGCGGAATTGCAGGCACGGGGAAGCAAGCCACAGTCGCTGGCCTTATCGGAGCTATGTCTGGAGAGGACATCAACAGCGTTAGTCTCGGATTACTACCCAAGATGCACAACGAAAGGATCGCTATTTCCGAGTTTCAAACTTGGGCAGATGAGACTTTTGGTGAATTGATGAATGCTATGGCTAATGGCTATGTAGCAATCAGCAAAGGAAACGTCCACACACGGCGGGAGACCTGCACTAACCTGCTTTTCCTGGGTAATCCACCGGCTGATTTCGGTTCTCATGGTGAGTTGGAGGATGCTACTGATAAGACAGCAATGTTGGGTGCATTCGGCGATTACACCTACCAAATCATGAGTCGTTTGACGCTAATTTTCACACAGATGAGTCTGGCAGGGGATGGCGCAAAGGACCACATTCGATCTAACATCCTCAAGACAATGGACGGATCTCACGAGGCCAAGTCAGGAAGAGATTTAGAAGCCATGTGGAGGACATTCTTCCGCGAATATCTGCGTGCAGTCTCAGGACTCGTTCCACAGATCGGGCCAATGGCATCATTAGTCAATTCCGAGTTCGACTCATTTGAGGAAAACGATGCCTTCCGAAAGGTGTTCATCAAGAGAGCCGGAGTCACCACTGACTATCGAAAATACCAGGAGTTCGTCAACCTTGTTAGGGCATTTGCACGTCTGTGTGGCGCTGACATGGTAGAGTTCCCACATTTGGATGAAGCCAGCGAATTGTTCCGAAAGAGTTTGCAGACATTGACCCACGATTTCCCAATCGACCTCATGAATGCCGAGGTTGATCCTAATCTGGTGGCCAAGCACGCGACCGCAATCACACGATTCCCTGAACCAGTCTCTATTCGAGACGTCCGTGGTGTAGGCATCAAAATATCCGATGAGGATTTGAAACGATTAGAGGCTTTCAACGGTGTTCTGCGCTTAGGCGACGAAATGCTGGTTTTCCAACCACGTTCTGAGTGGGACTTCAAAGAGGGCTCACCATGAACGTTCGACACCCTGACGATCTAACATGGAGTTATCTCCGTGATTTCTACTATCCACGCTTCCGCAATAGCGTGACACATTTACCTTGGGAATACCGATACCCAATTCTAAAAACGCTATATGACCATGGTTCAGAAATCCAATGGGAAGAGCGTTCAGGCGATCCGATCGCCGATATGATGAATTGGGCGGCTCGCAAGGGATATTGGACATTCTTCTCACGAGGGGTGAAAGTTGGCTCAGATGGTTCGTTCACGGTTCACCCACACATCTCGCGTTTGCTCGGGAGGAACGGCGCATTGGGACCCATTGAGGATCCTGATGAGCATCACTCTACGGAGGAATCGTAATATGTGTCAACGCCGGGCTCTTGGTGGCCAAATGGGGTGTCTTGATTGGGGTCAGTAATGTTCGACACCAGCGGAGGGATAATTCCGGCAGGAATCAATCGAATAAATCCCATGCTAACCAATCTGGCTCAACGGGAACAACATGTTGATTTTCTGGCAGTCCTGCGTGCAGCTAAGCAGGAAGGGATGGAGATAATACTGGGTGGTCGTAATTCTAATATGCAAACTCCACCAGATCCCACATTACCATTTTCAGTATTTTGGTTTGATGATGATCATGATCGATATGGTAGAATTGGAGTTGGGATGACAAATGTCAACCATAAGAAGGGAGAAAGCAGTTCCGTAGCCGTGATGACTGAGGAATCCTGGCAGATTCGTGAGGCCGAAGAGGTCGACGATCCGTGCACAGACACTCGACTGATGCGCTGGGATCAATCTTCTGGCTGGCTTAATGATCATGTGATTTACTTAGTCGAGGCTCGTCCATACCGCTTCTTGATCAACTGGTGCATGACCGGTTACCGACCTGCCATAGCGCAGCAGAGTAGCCAACCTCAAGTAGATGCTCACACCAAGGTGATATTATGAAGGCCGACACGGCGCAGCGCGCAATGAGAGCATTTGACCTAATGGGTAGAACGGGTCTTGGGGCTCGTAATGCTTGCTCGGTATCAGGAACTACCCCTCGATCACTAATCAAGTGGATGGATTTGAACGGCATTCAATGGAGTTACAAACGTCGTGGACGTGGCCGACCACTTCAGATCGTTCCGGCTCGGTCTCCTGAACAGAAAGTCCCCGACTTTTTGGAATCGTTGAATGCTGGGCGATCCGCTACTGCCGCAGCCAAGGATTTGGACACCACTGTCAATACCATGTCTAAGCAAGTGCTGGAAGACTCATCTGGAAAATTAGTCGCCATTATGGACAAAGACGGAGGTCGATGGGTTCCTAATTTCGTTCCAATCCATAAATACTCAACAGTTGTTTATGGGAAATTGGAATCGATGGATGGATCAACATTGGGACGTGGTGGACAAGCCGGTCCAAACTCCAAGACCACCAGGGGAGAAGACTATACTGACATCTGGTGGCAATTTGACCTGGATCCCCTAACCAGCACGCTTGATCCTATTGATGCAGTGCGATACCACCGACCGAAGATTGTCCAGCGTTTAGTTTCAACATTGATGAAGCCTAATATCAACAATAACACACTAAGTTCTCAATTTTTGAGTTCCAACAAGGTTCGTGGAGCGGCTGTTGCCGCAGGAAGGTGGCCAGGTAGCGGTCCTATGAAGGTCTCGCGCTTGGAAGAATTACTACAACGATTCAACCTACGTTTCCAGGAGATTCGAATGGGAGTGGATGACAACGTAGACCCCGCAGGAATCCAATTTATGTCCAAATCTGATTTGACGCCTCCCGGATCGGGCCCTATCAAGATGCCCACCGGCAGGTTTCAAGTATTTTTCTTAGACAAAGATCAGGTAACTGCCTACCCGCCTACGGGTGTCAAAATCCGCTACCGATATGATCTATCAGATGAATTGGCTTAGAGCGATATTCGATCAAACAAATCTAAGGAATCTATTGTCCAATTTATGAGGAATGGCCAAGCTCTTAGTCCGGCATCGGTGATTCCAGTGAGGTGGTAGACCTCTACTGATTCGGATTCAAAAGCCTGGATTTTTCCAATTTTTGAACGGGGTTTGTCTTCGCAAAATTGTTTGTGCATCCAACACCTCCAACCTTCCCGTTGTAAAAAGTGGACTGACGCGGGTTGCTCAATATGAATCTCGTCTCCGTAGACAGTAGTGCCACGGGGTGAGATGATCGAGGGTATGACTATGCGATAGCGGTGTATCCAAGTTGTTTTCCTAATGGAATTGCCTCTATTTTGAGACCACTGATCCAATGTCTCTAAACGCTCGTGCACTAAATATGCTTGACCGATCTGTAGTTTGGAGTAATTGGCTATTTGGCGATTGCCGTGGTGACGAACTTCGTCCCAGATACCTACCCTACGACTACGACAATTGAACTTTTGATTGAACCACTGGATGGGCGACTCATGTTGATCAGGAGTCAGTTGGCGCAATCCTGGTAAAGCCATGGCGTGCCCACCATTGCGAGAACGTTGTTTTTGAGCAGTCAGTAGGCAGAACTGGACTGGATCATCTAATGCCGCGCATAATTCTTGACTGTGGCTGGGGGGGACACCAGGTAGAGCTCCACCATAATTTGACCCGAAGTGGCTTAGGTTCTTTCGAGAGCGATTGGTTGGCCTCAATTGTAGGTTTTCCACCAGCCTTTGAAGGATGATTTTGACGCTCATGCGTCATCCTCGGGCTGTCACCCGTATAAGCACTCACTCAACGGATTCTATGACGCGGGCGATAAGTTCTGCTTTGCGACCTTTGGTAGATAGACCCAATTCGGTTAGGCGTTCTTTGAGCCCAACAACGGTCAGATCCTCAAGATCATCAACGATGTCTTCGGCAAGGTCATCGATAGCATTTTCAATTTTTTCCTCAAGATCCTCAGGAATATCGATTCCAGTTACGTCTTCAAAATTATCGATACCGTCGCTAACGACTTCGGAAAGGGTGTTCATCAGTGCGGATCGCATAGCAGTCCATCGTCCAGCGACAAAGGCTACCACATATCCGAGGGCTATTACAATCATTTGGAGTTCATCCATAGCATCTGTATGCACAGGGTTCCTACCTAAGTGTTCATGTAGTCGTGAGAATGATTATTGATTATGGACGCTGGGACGGTGATAAATCGCAACGGCATGGTAATGGTGTCGGTAACAGGTCTGCGTCGACTTATTAGCAACAGTAACCAGTCCGAAATGGTGGAGGAGATGCTTAGTTCTGTCATCAATAATCGATTGAGGCAAAACGGATACCGCCTGGCAGGTGTCGCTGCGGACTGCAAAGATTTGGGTGACGAAGAAGAAGCTTTTTGCGAAGGGGTCATCTACCTGGATCGCGAACGCTTATGCGACGAATGTGGACGGGAAGTGTCTGCGGCAGAGGTGGTAAAGTGGATCAGCGAGGGTATCTACAATGGAACTATCGTGAAGTCATTCTCCGATATGGAGACCGAGAAGTTCTGGAACGACATTTGGGCGGAGTTCGATAGTATCGAAAACGCCAATGCTGGCGATCTGGCCAGGATGGTGGGATCATGAGTGACGAGCAAACTAGGCAATTGTTTAAGCGAGCTATGGTGGCAGCAATCCCACTGAGTGCCGATGGAATGATGCCGAAACTTGGAACACCATTCCACCTGCAAGGAATAGGCGGCGCCTTGGATTTTGAGGAAGACCTAAACGCATATACTCGATTAGCATCCCCTAATTTTCTCTGGCCGAAGCAACAATTCTATACTGACGAATCATACATCCCAATACCATCTAACCTACCAAATGAGTGCGTCATGAATGGGGCAAACGACGACGACCACTACCACATCGGAGACTCCATCCCCTACTCGTCCATATTACGATTTACGATGATTCGAGACGACGATCCATATGGCCAAGGAGTTCCTGCAGGGAGTGTTGGCTATTGGACATTGCCACTCAACTCAACAGGGAAGCATCTCAATTCTAGTTGCTTCATAGATGGTGCGGGTCAAATACATGGCATCCAGTGGGAGGGTCTCAATAGCAATCTGGCGATAACAGGAGATCAGGACTACAAGGTTGAGATTATTTTAATTGGTGCAAACTGCAGTTGGCCAGAAAGCTGGGATGCTTTGTTTAATGGTTACGTCAATGCAGCCCTAAACACGGTTTGCCAGATTCACGCCCGTGATATTACCTCTCTTCAAAAAGGTGAGCGGGAACACCAGGCAATGCTCATGTCGCAAATAGCTGGTATATTCCAGGGAGACGGATTTGTAGAGAATGCAACTCTGGGTGACCATGGTTCTTGGGAAACACTTGCAGGTATTTGGCGGCAGAGTCAAAATGTTCGAATTGCACCCACACTACCTACTACAGATCCTACTATAATTCGGAAACTCGGTAATTGGGTTGTTGAAGATTACATGGAAAATCAACCCCCGTCCTTGACGTCATTGATCAACCGTCGCTTGATATAGGTGGCATCACCCGTTATCAAGTATGGTAGGTCCGCTTGATGCTTATTGGGATTTGCTCCAAAAAGACTGTGACCAATTTTACGAAGTCGCGGCGATGGCTCGCGCTCAAGGAAAAGATCCACGCAATTTCGTAGAGATTCCCCAGGCGGCAGATTTGGCAGATCGTGTTCAGAAACTACTGGATTTTTTACACGAACGTCGAACTGCTGAACAGATTCGCGATTTAGAGGCTGAATATGATGGCAATCGAGAAAGAATGGCTTTGGAAATCGCCAAAGTGGTTTCGGCAGAGACCTTCATGTATTCTACCAAGAGATCCTGTGCTTCGTGTAATGGAACTGGGCAAAGTTCACGATACCTATGTGACGATTGCGGGGGCATGGGCGCAACAGTCGTTTATGATCCAGAAGGCATGAATACGCCTTGGAAGGATACCATTGCCAAGTTTGATGCAATACCCGATCGCGACAGAGAGGTGGCAGACAAAGTCCACCTAAGTCTGGCAATTTATCATGGTGTATGTGCAGGATTGGCAGTATTGACGGAAGGTATTCTGGTGGCTCCTTTAGAGGGTGTTGTCACCTGCAAAGTCCATGATAATCCAGGATCTGCAAGACCGTGTTTGGGGATTTCATATGCTGGACCGATACGTTCAGCGGGCGGAACTGGACAGGCTTTGTCAGTGCTAATTGGAGATTTACTACGTCGTGAGTTCCGCCTTGATCCTCCCAATACTCATTTTGAAGAGGTTGAGCGATACAAAGAAGAGGTGTCAAAATATGCACGCGGTCTACAATATCGACCCAGCAACCCTGAATTAGAATTGATTCTCAATAATTGTCCGATCTACATTGATGGAGAGGGAGTGGGTGGTGAAGTGACAGGATACCGTGAACCTGCCCCTGGTCGTGTCAACAGTCCCAAGATTCGCGAGGGTGCTTTACTTGTTCTATGCGAAGGCATGGTTTTGAAAGCCCCTAAAATCCTAAAATATGTCGACGCTCTTGGTTTGGATGGCTGGGATTGGCTACGTTCTTTAGTAAAAGGGGGGAAGGGATCGAAAGGTATCGAACCCAACTTCAAGTATATCTCCGATGTCTTGGCAGGGAGGCCAGTATTCAGTCAACCGATGGCACCAGGAGGTTTCCGACTTCGTTATGGCCGATCGCGGTTAGCAGGTTTGGCGACTACTGCTTGTCATCCAGCGACTATGGCGGCACTTAGTGGGTTTGCAATTGTAGGAACTCAACTCAAATACGAACGCCCTGGCAAGGGAACCGTAGTGACGCCTTGCACAGAAATCGATGGACCATATGTGCAATTTTTAGATGGATCAGCACGTCGTATTATTGATGAGCATGAGATTCCTGGCGATCTAAGTCCCAACGAAGACGGCTATCCAATCGCTCAAGTGTGGGATTTAGGAGACTTGTTAGTTCCAGTTGGTGAGTTTTTGGAAAACAACCATCCATTGGCCTGCAGTCCTTATGTTGATGAGTGGCATCAGCAACTTCGCTCTGGCGATCCGGTTGCAGGAGTGGATTTGGCAATGGAGGAGTGCAAGACACTCGGTATTCCGATGGATCCACGCTTCGTCCCAGTAGGCTTGCAAGAAGTCTCTGCAGATGAATTGTCAGGATTGTTAAAACGTCTCAAGGGGGATTTAGTAGACCCGCAAGATATAGAGATTGTTTATCGACTACATATTGACATTTCAACAGAAAGAAAACTGCTCGGAACACACTCAGAATTGATCATGTATTTGAGCAACCAAAAATCTGTCAATTTTGACACAGATGAAAATGGGCTGGATTTATTCAGATACCTGATCCCAGAAGTAGAGATCCGAGCACCGATCGGTATTCGAATAGGAGCTCGAATGGGCAAGCCAGAGGGCTCTAAGCATCGCGAACTCAAACCAGCCATCCATTGTTTATTCCCATTGGGCAAGAAAGTGGGCAACCAAAGACGTATTCACGATGCAGTTCGCAACTCCGATACGGTTATGATTGGCTGGAGAGAGTGTCCTGATTGCGGTAAGCAAGGAATCAAAGGAGTCTGCGGGGATTGCGGCGCCAATACCGATTTAGTCGAGATTGTCCGAGATCATCAATTTGACATGGAATCAATGTGGTTATCCGCCAAGGATGCAGTAGGGCAAACCAGTGATTTACCAGTCAAGGGAGATACCTACTTAGGATCTGGAGAGAAACACCCCGAGCCGTTGGAAAAGGGAATCCTTCGGGCACGAAACAACACCAGCACATTCCGTGATGGAACGGTTCGCTTCGACATGGTTGACATCACTATGACCCATTTCCGACCCGATGAAATCAATATCACTGCGGCGGATGCTGTCAAACTTGGATATGCTACTGACTTCAATGGCGATCCGGTAGTGTCGGATGACCAAGTGATTGAGATCTACCCTCAAGACATCGTGGTGCCTTGGAACTGCGTTGATGGCCTGCTAAATGTTTGCCGATTTGTAGATGATGAATTAAATCACATCTATGGTATGGATCCTATCTACAATTGCTCTAAGCCTAATGATCTAATCGGTCAACTCACTATGGGATTGGCTCCTCACACATCTGGGGCGGTGCTGTGCAGGATAATCGGCTTTGCTCACATCAAGGGGCACTATGGCCACCCATACTTCCATGCAGCCAAGCGACGTAATTGCGACGGCGACATCGATTGCATCATGATGCTGGGTGATGGTCTGATCAATTTCAGCCGACTATTCTTGCCTCGCACACGAGGTGGTAGGATGGATTCGCCCCTAACCCTAACCACCAGGATTGTTCCTAACGAAGTTGACAAAGAAGCATTGAACGTCGAAACCAATCAGGGAGCCTATCCAGTGTCGTTTTATGATCTGACTGTTGCTGATCCAGCCAACCCACCGAGTCCAAAAGAGGCACTCAAAAACGGCGTAACTATCGTAGAAAACCTACTGAAAACCGACGCAGCACTGCGTGGAATCGGATACACACATGGAACGGTGTCTTGCGATGCCGGACCTCGAAACAATCCATACAACACATTGGGGTCGATGAGGCAGAAAACTATGGCTCAATTCGCATTGGGTGATGTTTTGGCAGCCGTAGATAACAAAGATCAGGCGTCTCGACTTATCGATCGGCATTTGATTAGGGACATGCGTGGTAATTTACGCGCATTTGGTCAACAAAAAGTTCGCTGCACCAAGTGTGGCGCAAGTTACCGACGAGCACCGATATCAGGGGTGTGTAATACCATCGTTGAAACCAAGACAGATCCGTTCACGGGCGATCCCGTAGAAGTTCCTTGCCCTGGAAACATCATATTGACGGTATCGCATGGTGCGGTTAAGAAATATGATAGCCTAATGGAAGAATTGATTGAAGCACATGGCTGCAACGCATACATCGCCAATCTGTATCGGCAAGTGTCAAAGTGGGTATCAGAGACTTTCGACGATCCGGATGCGCCAGTGCAAAAGAAATTGTTCTAACGACAAACTGAGTGGCAGTGGTTTCCGCAGGCTGGGATCACAGATGGAATATGATGTGGTAGATACCGATCATTCCTGCAGTAGTTATGGCTGAGAAGACATTAGCAATAAACTGAATGTAGATTTCGTCGTGGAGATCGTCGTGAGTCTCCCGACCCCAGAATATCCACCTCTTCATATGTCCTCACCCAAACATAGTGAAGTCTTCATCGGTAGGCGGTTTAGGTTTCGGGTCGGCCACCATGACAGTAACCAATTCTTTGAGGGCCGATTTGATTTGCGACATCTCGATGCGGATGCCATCAATCTCCTCAAGCATCTGATCGATTTTAACGTCAACCTTGGCAACAGAAGCGCGCGGCTTGGCTGACGCTTTAGATTCTCCTTCACTCGGTTCCGGCGCCACTGGACTGAGCCTCCGGTTCAGGGATCTGGTAGTCACCAACTGCGTCTGCAAAAGAATCCAGAATCGTTAGCAACATCCGAGCACCTTGACGGCCCTGAGCTTGCAACGATCGTTCCAAAGAGTTCTGGACGATGGCAGCGTAATGGAGCGGTAGTTCAATCGAAACCAAAGTATTCGGATCGGTTGTCGCAGCAGGGACGGCGGGGCTCTTGGGTTTGGGAAGGGGTGAATCCTTGGGGGACATAAGCAACCATGGTAGGGATAGGTATCTGAACCTTCTTGGATCACTGGAATACTGGAATAAACATGGGCCCCAGTCCGACATCTACTTGTAACCAACCGGTTGGGTTTAGCGGTCCGCCAGTGGGAGAGTCAGCGAATGCGGCGGCAACAGGTGGGGCAACAGGTGGGTTGAAAGCACCTATCTGTGATGAGTCAATAAAACCCGCATCATTTGTCAATACCGAAACATTGGCTCCTGCGGCTAATTTGTTATTGAATGTAGTCCAATTTGCGGCTGATAAATAACCATTAACACTTCCGCTTGCTTGGGTGATGCCGATTGTTCCTGTTCCTGTGATTGTTCCCCCTGTGATTGGGGCGGTAGTAGCAACCGAAGTAACAGTTCCAGATCCACCGAGGGTTGCCCAATCAAGAACTCCTGATCCATTGGTTTGCATAACTTGGCCATTTGTTCCATCGGTAACGGGCACAGTGCCTGGGAATGTCAAAATCTCCTTAGTCTCGCCCCAGCCGGCTTGAACGTCTTCTTCACCAGATCTGAAATAGAGTCTAACTTCATCTACGGATTGGGTGCCAGAGTTTGCAGAGGACCAGAGTTGCCAAACTCGATAATCATCTGACCAACCCTTCATAGTGATGACTGAATCCCAACCATTCGGAGATCCAGCAATGTCGTTTGTGAATACCAGGGTCATGGCTCTGTCATCAAAATCGTTGGGAGGGATGTCCCCTATGTCTCGAAGGTCTTTAATGTGGACTCGGTAGACCTCGTCAGAAATCCACTCGGCAAGTCTTGTGAAGGTGGCTTTTCTATTCGTTCCGTTTGCCCCATTGTCAACAGCAATTAGGTCATCATTAGTAATGGCCTGGCCTATGTCAGTCATACCATCTAAATCCAGACTAAATGCAGTTCCAGATAATCCAATACCACCCCCAGAGGCTGCAGAATAGGTAGTGTTGGCAGTAACATACCCGGCATCATTGGTTAGTAGGCTGATCGGATCGGTGGATTTTAGAATCGCCTGGCCTCCGATGGTTGCAGAGCCCGAGCTGATGACCAGATTTCCAGTAGACAGAGTTAGATTGCCCGAATCTATGGTGGTGGCGCCGACTACATGCAAAGGCACACTGGGATTACCTTGGTTGATTCCGACACGATTGGTGTTAGTATTGACGAATAGGACGTTTGTATCTACTGCCAGACTATCAGTGGTCTGATCGATCCTCGCCATGATGATCTATGGGTGTCCTTGCTACCTAACGGTATCAGCCTTGCACGAATGTGACGTTGACATAGGCATCGCCGGTTCCCGCGGGCGCAGAGATGTCGATCTGCAGGGTGTTGGCACCACCAGTTCCAATGGATACCTTTTCAGCATCCACCCCTGGAACTACGATGAGATCGAAAGTGGGAGCGAATGGAGCTCCGCTGGATCGAGTGATTATACCAGAAATCTCAGTGAGGCCACTGTTGTTAGTAGTGTCGTCTTCCATCAGAATCTGAGCGGTAAATCCAACTGTGTCAGAACTGCCGGTCGGAACGGTAATTTGAACGTTGGTGCCGACGCCAGCAGCGTAGGCCACGGTTCCGGTGAATCCGCCACCAGTGTTAGTAATGGTGACGGCCCCTGCAGCATTGGTGATGCTAATTCCAGATCCTGCAGTTAGTGTAGCAAGAACCGGATCGGCACCAGTGTCTCCGATTAAGATCTGACCATCAGTAGGCCGTGCAGTGGCAGTTATTGCACCTGTGCCAGATCCAAGAAGGATCCCACCATCCGTGAGTGAGCTAGCGCCACTACCACCGTTTGCGACTGGAAGGATACCAGTAACTTGGGAAGTTAGATCGATAGCGGCCACTACTGAAGCAGTTCCTGATGAAAAAAGCACGAAACCACTGCTGGATGAGAAGTTTTGACCAGTTCCTCCGAACGCAGATCCTATGGCTGTGCCATTCCAAGTTCCGGTAGCAATGGTGCCAACCGATGTCAAAGACGAATTAACCACTGAACTTCCGAGAGTAGTGGCTGTTAGAACGTCAGTGCCTGCGACTTTGAATGATTTTCCAGTAGCAACCGATAGTCCAGATGATGATTCCAGATAACCGCCATCGGCGCCGGTGACTAAGAACGACACGGAATTAGATCCGGTGTTGGATAGCATATTGATACCGGCATTTTGGTTACTACCCACTCCTACACCAGCGGCATTGGAGTTTAGATCAATGGTGGCATCTTCAACACGCAAATTGACCGTATCGATGAATGTGGTGGTGCCCGAGACGGTTAAGTTTCCTGGCATCAATACCGTGGAGGTGGCGCCACCGAGAGTAATGTTGTTAGCACCGGCGGATGCGAATAATGAGGAAGCTCCTGCGCCTGCTACATCGATGTTTGCCGCTGCAGGAATCTGGATATTTCCTGTGGTCTGAGTAGCCCCGTCCAAAATTACTGTGGTAGCCTCTATCTCCAATGAGTTAGTGGTCTGCTTAATAGCGGGCATATTTTCAAATCCTCCTCACGACTACTTGATGGTGCCGTCTGTTGAGGCACCCTTGAACCAATCCATACAATCGTGGCATAAATGCCCGTGCACTATTGAATCCTTACGTCTTGACTGGTCAAACGAACGTATTCCATGACCTCCTGCATCAGCATGGATGGTATGATCCAAGAGGGTGCGGTAAAAGAAATCCTCTCCGCAGTTATCGCATTCGGTTTTAGAACCCCGATCGCCATCAAAGGCATATGAAACCATACCGGTGCGGTTATTCAAGTCAGACTGCAACATTTCCCATTCGGTGTCGCCGTCGTCATCAGTGTATTTGTCACGATCATACTCTTCGCAATAACTTAGGTAATCAAAAACAATCTCGTGGCAGGTGCTGCAAGCCATGTCGACACCTGGATAATAACGAACTATCTCGGGGTCAGTCGAACCTCGTGACTTGAGGTCAACATTGACCTGCCATTGGTGATCCATTAACCGCGAGTCTTCCCATTCACCAATTTCAATTTCATCTCCCGTTCGGTTGATTAGAAACCAAAGGTAAATGGTGTAATAATCACCTGTCGGCAGCCTGGATCTATCTGTCATAATCAATCCTCCGTCAATCTGACGCTGGCAACATAATTTCCAGATCCTGTAGGGGTTAGTATGAGCACTCGAAGTATGTTAGCTCCGCCTGTGTCGATCGAAAGTGCGCCACTATCTGTGCCAGGCACTACTGTAAATGCGAAAACAGGAACTAATGGGGCGCCAGTGCTACGAACCAACACGCCATCAAATGTTACCATAGCCGAGTCGGCAGAATCTCCAGAGTCTTCTAAGTAGACAGTCAATTGGAATGAAACATTGTCAAGTGTTCCTGTGGGGATGGCAAACTGGATGTTACCGGTAACTCCTGCTGAATACGATCCAGTAGTTTTGAGGAGGGGCACATCAGACCCAGCAGTAGAGGCGACCTCTACAGATCCGGCAGTATTGGTGATGGTGATGTTAGTTCCGGCAGTTAGGGTGGCTAATGTGTAGCCAGATCCATTGCCAATTAGGAGTTGTCCATCCGTAGGAGTCGACGTTAAACCAGTTCCACCATTGGTAATCGCCAAGGTTCCTGATAGTGTAATGGTTCCTGTGGTGGTAATCGGTCCGCCGCTGGTGGTCAGACCAGTCGTTCCACCACTAACGTCAACCGAAGTGACAGTTCCAGATCCACCACCGCCCCCACCAATTGCTTGAAGGGTAGCAGTTCCGCCACCATTGTCTGTCAATACCAGATTAGGGACTTCAATGATTAGATCTGAGACACTGGTGATGTCAGGTGATCCGTCGGATTCACGAATACGAATAGCATCTCCCTCGGGGGATTTACCCGTGAAGAACTCTGCCATGAGGTTTTATCCTCGGCCTTGCTACTTCATTCAATCACTTGAATGGTTTGCGGAACCTCGTCTGAGATTTCCACAGAAGCATCAGCGTTCATACCAGGACGGTTGTCGACCCAGCGAACAAAAATAGGCCAAGCAGTGGTCAAAGTGACTTTGCTTTCATGCACTCGCTTGATTTGAAAGAGGTTGGAGATTTGATTGTCGTCGGTGCTGACGCCGAAAGCAGACCATCCGCCTTCTGATCGGTCAAGCCAAACGCCGTTGTATGCCAATGGTAGGTTAGCGTTGGTAGGGAGTAATGACATGATCCTGTCATTTTCTGCTGCAATTGTTAAGCGTTCAGCCTTAGCTTCGAGACGTGCAATGTCAGTAATCAATTGATCAGCAATGTTTTGGGGTAGTCCATTAAGGTCCATGTTCTACGAACATAGTCAACACCTATATTAGCGTATTGCTATTAAATAATCAAGAAGACAAACCATAGGTAGTCAACAAATCAAGAATCTCTTGCTGAGTCGTTTGTAGTGCATTAAAATTAGCGTCAATTTCAGCAGCAGTCGCGGGATCAATTTGAGAACCTCCAGCATCTGAAGGTATTGGATTTATGATGGAACTATTTGTTGCTTGTTGAGCCGCAGTTGCAACACCGAAAAATCCAATTTGAGTTCCGTCATGATTGAGTATTCCGTCAATTTCTACATTATTGAATTGAACATTTGAAGTCGTTCCCAATCCCAGGGCAGTAGCTGCGGCCGCAGCCGTTGTAGCACCGGTTCCTCCGTTGGTGATAGCCAAAGTTCCTCCTAATGTGATGGTTCCACTGGTGGTGATGGGACTACCACTAACGGTAATACCAGTCGTTCCGCCAGAAACTGCCACAGACGTGACTGTTCCAGTTCCTCCGCCACCTCCACCTGTGGTGATGGTGACTTGGCCTCCGCCATTGTCAGTGAGGGTTCCGTTGCTGACAACGATGGTGCTGACCGGAAACACATTGGGTGTCCCATCAACCTCACGAACACGAAGTTTGTTCTTAGGATCTGAGCCAGAGTAGACATTTGCCATAGGTAACGACCTCAGACAGATTGCAATTGCTGGTGGGCGATGTCGAAGTATCCAGTCATTTGTTCAGACCATCCAACAAAGGAAGCCTCAACATTTCCAGTAGCAGAAGAACCAGATCCAGTCGGATTGATAATTCGGAAAGTAATTTGGCGCTCAACAGTTAGTGGTTGTTCAAATGCCCATTGATCTCTCTGGGGTGTGACTGCCGACCATTGGAAACCAGTCCAAGTCATGAATAGAACACTATCGATCCAGATCTGGTATTGTAGCAAGGAAGTAGGATCGGTGGCTGCATCCGGCTCAGTATGACCAAAGGTTCGAATCTTATAGTATTCCAGAATCGAGGCGGGAGTTGCGACCGATGTAACGCCAGCACCAGGTGTGAATGTGCTGCCCGCACCAGTGGGGAAGCGCATGTCGGATGCTTGCTTGGTGTCGATGGCGTTAGTGGTTCGACTAAACAGGGTCGGTGGGTGGCTAGCTGGGACGGCACTAATCTGAATTGGTTCAGGAGCTCCATCAACCCATGTATCGGATCCTGATTCAAAACTGACATTAAGAACGACTGCATCGACCCAATAACCCTCAAGCAAACCGCCGCCAGTCAACGAGGATAGATCGACACGTTGTCGCTGAATCACGTTGGCAGCGTCCCCTAAAGGGACTAAATGCCAAGGATAATTGGCTTGATTGAGGGGTCGTAGGGAATCTAAAGACTCGACTGCGGCGCGAACATCTCTTTGGTAGGTTCGTGGATCAATACCTGGACGAGCCGGTTGGGTGGCCGTATGGGTCTCAGTAGAATAACTGTGGTAAGGTAGTGGTGTGGCCTCAACTGATGATCCGGCTACATCATAGCCAGTCTGAAACGCAGTCTTGCGATAGCGTCTTTTGACATCTCGTTGCTTGTCCTGATAATTGGATGGCATGGTAGACCATTGACGCCCCCGCTACTTGAATCTCCCCGCATATGGCTCCAAGAGCCCGGCTCCGCCCGTTTGAAGTAGTCGTGAGGATAACAACTCACTATGGATCCCAATGACTCCCTGCAAGATCTGCTGGTCGGTGCCGGCATACTGCCAGGACCAGTGATTCTGGACACATGGGGGAACGCCATTGACGATCCGGATGAACTAGAGGCGTGCAAACAATCCGTCATGGATTTTGTAATGTCAAATCCCTCCACGATGTTTCTATTTCTTAGCAACACTTCCGAGTATCGCCGACTTAATGTAGAATTATCAAAAGTCATAGACACCATCAATTCAGCAATTCATGTGGTCGGAAACGATGATTGTGTGGTTATGCGATCGCCGCTACGGATCACTGAGGCGCCTTTGAAACTTAGTGATGTTTCTTGGGCATTTTCTCGTTCGGAGTTTGCCGATTTTGACACGACAGGTATGGTTGAAAATCTTGAGATTCATTGGCCAGCAACTGTCAATTCATTCGAGGAGTATTTTGAACCAGATTTAGCTCCTATCACGGGTCTGCGCCGTCAATTGCCAGTGAGGATCCATCCGATTGATTTGGATTATTGGGCGCAACGTGCATTTAGACCAGATGCTATGCTCGTGACCATGATCAATCGAGACGCAATGAAAGCAGGGGATCTTATGTCCAAGAAATCAGTTCGATTTACCCAGATTATTGATACAATTATGCAATTGAACAACATACATCAACCGGCAGCGAAGACGAAAAATCCGTTGCTAATTACGCGTCCCATAACGGTCCATACAAGACTCACGGAAAGAATCGGTCCTGCCGCAGTTCGTTGGCCCACCTATACAACTGATTGGAAACTGATGGAATATCGTGCGATGAATATCCAATCAATCCCGAATCGCGCAACCCTCACAGATTACTTGCAAGGAGACCTGCAAGAATTAGGTTTGGATGGTGATATACCTGCGGAAAATGTGAAGCGGGATAATACGGCGGGCGGTATTTTGAGCCGTGCCGAGATACCTGGTCTGAAAGAAATCTACAACAGCGCAGATTATGGGATCATTAAGCAAGCAGTTGCCGATCTACTGGGGTGTTCGCCGGCGTTTGGCTTAACTCCACCTAATGACGTGACAATGCGTAAAATGATTCAGCCAGTAGTAGACCGTTTTTTCAATACTCGACCTGCTCTACAATTCTCACGTCCGAATGATACCGAGGGTTGGCAATTAGCCCCCGACGGAATAGGTTTCTACAACGCTATCCAGACACTAACCGAAAATCGCCCAAGTGTCAAAATGTTGTTTTTGGTTAATCCACACCGATCCACGGTATCCGACTCCATGTCCAAAGAGGAATACGATTGGTGGGGTTTATTGGAAAGATCCACTGATGAATACCTTGACTTGTCTGGCCAAAATGTTCGTCAAAGATTGGGACCAATGCGAGGCATTAGGAGAAGTTTGCAGCTAACAAAATCGTTAAGGATATTGGGTAATTATTTGATGCCATTTGTTTGGGAGGATGAATTATTCATGAGTGCTTGGATGAGACAAGAAAGAGTCCCCCGCACTGTGGCGGTGTTGAATCGTGGGTGGGGAATTGGCGATTCAAAAAAGAGTTTTAGGGAATTGTTGAATTACCAATTTGTCAATAGATATTTGGATTATACTGATTTGCGAGGTGATGATGCAGACTATGGAATCACTGATGTTAAGTTCGATCTAATCACGATGGAAGTAGTTGGATATGGTTTCTTGACAACCGATCCGGCAAACAATCCTTGGTCGAACTCTGATTAGAGCACGTCGCCGCCAGCATCCGTATGAACTTCTTTGATCGTGCCACGACCATAATGTTCCTGAAGTTTTTCATTAGAATCTCTAAATGCTTGAGAAAGTTGCAGATAGTAATCAAAGGTCTGGGTGTCCATGCCCTTGGACAACAGCAACTGGCGTTTGAACCAATCAACATTATCGGGTGTGACAGGAATACCTAATTTGACCAGTTGTTGCGCGATCATTGCGTCAGCTCCGGTGTAGAGGGTGTATTGGACAAAACAACGCGCCAGCGTGAGTGAATCAGCCACAGAGAGAGATCCGACTTCTACAGCGGTTCGAAGGTCGTTCATCATAGTGTAACGCACATCCCAAGTTTGTAGGGGTAGGATGTATAGAGGTGGTTGCAGGCGATAATGACGTTTCTCAGTGTCGATGCCCGTCCATGGATATGGTGATGCGTCTCCTGATATACCGTGATCGTAAATGTTAGCAGGATCCTGGTAATAACCAGTTGAGTCAACAACGATCTGGACAAAACTATTCGGGCTGAAACGAACTACTGAGGTTCCATCCAACAAATAATCGGGCAAGACTCCTGGTGTGGATGAGAAATCCTCGATGACTACGAACTGATCCTCATTAACGAATGGTGGAACTTCGGTCTTGTTGCGAGTTAGTGTGCTGGAATCCATACGTCCGGATCGGCCAAATGGTCCTACAAATATGGAGAATGGGGTCCCTGCAACGGGTATTTTGTTGACGTCGGAACCAATCTCTACCCCCGATAAAGTCCATTCATAGACCTGGCGGGTGATCGTCATAGACAGTAATGGTAATCGCAGATACTTCAATCAGGCGGCTACTGGCTGGTAATCATGATTATGACCCCGTGTTTTTTTGAACCCACCATTCGTAGTATTCGGGATACCAATCCGAGTTATGAGGTGACGCGTTTTCAAACACCTTCGTGGATATTTTTGTTTGGATCATAGACATGAGTTTATCGTAATCGTGCGCCGCATCATCATAGACCAACCAACGTCGGTTGAGGATTACTGCCATTGGCCTATGCCTCCAAATCAAAGAGGATTTCAGACTTGGTCTGGCGACCACGAACGGCAGGGGATTTTTCTTAAAATAATCAATTAAGAATCTGTGGAACTGGATACGAACCCAGTATCGATCGGAGATTTTGCGAACAGATTGAATATAAGCGTCTCGGGTTTTCAATCCGGTGCTCCAGCTGCTGTTTGACTTTTTTCCCACTATTTCTGCGAAGTGGTTGGTATCCATTATGTAAATGTCAGCCATCTTGCGGTCGTTGGCAAGTGCGTGAGCGTTCTCTTCAGGAATGCCCATGTCAAGAAGACGTTTTTTGGTTGCACTCTTAACGACCATGATCTCACCCCAGTGTCTGAGGGCGACTTTGAATCGCAGAATCGTAGCGCCCTGCCGAATCTGCCAAGAGCTTCTGACGGATCAGCATCTGCTTATACCACTGCAGATTTTCAGCAGTAACTGGTATCGTCTCCTTCAATAGATCTTTAGCGATAACTGAGTCTGCACCATCCAATAGTAAATACTGAACATATGCTCGGGGGATGTAGGTGTCATCGGCAGCCGTGCTAACGTTAGTTGCTGTTGAATACCCTCCGACAGGATCTGCGTGATAATCATCGATTAGAACCCATTCAATTCCCCAAGTCTGCCCAGGTAGAATATACACAGAAGGATCTAATCCCTTCATTAGCGAGGGACGAGTTAGGATGGATCGAGAGTTGGGTTCGGGAAATGGTGATGCTTGAGCCGGGATTCCAGCACCGTCATTCTCATCCGGTCCTGAGAAATATCGAGTGGTCTCTACACGAATCTGTGCGGCAGATCCTGGTGGCCAACTAGCAATATGATCTATCACTACAAACTGAGTGGCCGTTATCATACCAGGGACTTCGATATTATTCCCCAATCCGCCTATCATTATGTCGTAGTATGACCTCCTTCGAATAGCGGGAATGGTTCCGCCACTGACTGGTAGGATGACCTGCCCTGTTCGGACATACCTTTCGGCAGAGCCAAGTCCGGGGACTAATGCTCGCCATTCATAGGCTTGACGTCGGATGGCCATGTGCCTAATTGGTTCGGCCTGCTACTTCATTCATCCCTTAATGGAATTGATACGACTTCAACATCGGCCTCATCAAGTAATTGGAAAGACCAATTCATTTGATCAACCCAACGTTCAGGTAATTCAGTTTCTTGGTGAACTACTTTGGTGACTCCGGCTTGCACCAGCGATCGCGCACAGCGCGGGCAAGGAGGCCAAGTGACATAGGCAGTAGTGTTCCTTAGCGAAACTCCGATCCTGGCTGCGTGAGCAACTGCATTCTCCTCAGCGTGGCAAATTAGGTGCAATTTAGTGTCCCGATCATCATAGCGGGATGAATCATCAGAAACTCCTCTCGGGAATCCATTATAGCCAGTAGAAACGATTTCACGATCTGGTCCTACGATGACGCATCCAACTTTAGTTGACGGATCCTTAGACCAAGAAGCAATATGCTGAGCTAATTTCAAAAAACGAACGTCCCAAGTGTTTGGGGGCATCTATGCTCACCACTCACTGAGGAGCGCCGCTGCACTGAGGGCATCGGCTGTTGCGAGGGTGTCCAAATCCACATCCGCGGCAAGCCACCTTTTGGATAGCCAATTCGCCGATAAGGTTGATGAGAACTGTTCGCTCGCGGTTAGCCGCCGTAGGGATAGCGGTTTTGCACTCAACAACGATTGAAAGAGGTTGTTGGAAGAGAATCAAGACAGGGCTGGAGAATGCGAGTGTATCTCCACCATTAGCGATTGATCCAGCAATCCATCCGATGTCGAATTGGTTGGAAGGAACTGCGTTAGGTCCGACTTGAACCTGCAAAGCAAAATCTGTGAAGGTTGTTGCAGTAGCACCAGTTTCGTCAATAATTTGGGTGGCCACAGCGTAAATACGAACTTCTTCGTTGTTAGCCTGGTTGGTATAAATAGATTTAGTAATTGTCGTTCCCGCGGGCACGGCCACTGCTGACGCATCAAAATTATGACGGGTGGTGTAGATCTCTGGCTGGGGGTCCTGATTGGCCATGAGCTTTATTCGGTGACACTGCTACTTGAATCTCCCTCGGTTCTACGGCGTAGGAACCGTAAAATGAACAATCCAAACACCAGATCAAAAACAACTGCTGCCGGGCCCAGTGCAAGGAGTGGTCCTACCATCTGGGCGGTAGTTTCCTCAGGCGTCAGTAGGCCATCTCGCCAGATCCAAAAAATCCAGGCCACGAATGTGAAGAGCACGTTAATGAGTGTCAGATAGACAAAAAGCACCCAATTGGTAATCTCTTTGCGCTGCATAAAGTTAATTTGTCAAAACGGCTACCTTAACATGAGCCTAATCTGCATCATCAAACAAGTCATCCTCAGTCCAACCACCATCTGGAGCAGGCGGGGCTTTGGGCACACCGAGATCGCTCGGCTGGGGTGCTTTGACCGGATCCATAGCACGCGACACGGTTAGAGCCCGGAGATAGTGATAGAGAACTGGACCCATCTGGTGTAGATCTTCTTGGGAATCTCTGCCTTCATCTGCAGCGGCTTGATCAAAAGACATTTTGACATCAGTTAGTGCCGATACCGTTCGATAGAAATCCGGAGTTAGGACGCGAGATTGAGTAGCTCCAATTTCATTAGCAGTCTTTTGAGCCAGAATCGCCAAAACTACTGCACCGATGTTGGTAGCCACTACCAGACCATTAAATTGAAGGATCCACCATTCAATTGAAAATACCTCCATATTGGAGATGTAGGCCAGAGCCAAGAATACGATCTGAATAATAACCTCAAGACCCAAAATCAAAGTAACCATTTGGCGCGCTGTGATTAGTGTAGGGAGGCTGATACGATCCCAATCGTCTGGTTGTTCGGTCATAGGGGAGTCCTCCCAAAATGGATGACGGTTTCCCCTTCAACGCTGGTGAGTCCAATACGTTGGTAGCCATATTCGCTCAATTCAGAAACCACTTTTTTGGCCCAGCGTCGTTGGCGATCCATGAGAAATTGATCTAAGCGAAATATACCTTGATTACTGAGACTAATGAAATCCTCGTAATGCACATATGGCAAAGTCAGTAATTGGTCGTCAGTGGTGGTCATGATAAACTCAGACGCCACTAAATGAATCTCCTGATCCAATGTTTCTGCGGCTACACGATCGACATAGTCCTCGCCATAAGCAGCCTCTAATGCTACCGCAGTGGGTCCGATGCGAGCACCACCACGAATACGTTCTTCGATTACTCGCCATTCAGACTCGAATATGGCTGCCCACTGTGAACGAGCAGGATTGTATTCGTCATCACCTATGTCATGACGCCTTTCTGCCATATACGACTCACGTCGAGCGGCTAAGAATGCGGATAGACCCTCCTCCATAGGGATGACTGTGTGGAGCACCTACCTAAGCCAACCGCTCAGGGGTAGACGGCAGTAATCAATAATTTCCAAGGACCTGCCCAGGAGTCATCTTCGCTGTAATATCGCAATTGAAAATCTGCATTATCATTGACGCCCGATGGTTCACATTGCCATCGCCAACCAAAAAAGGAACTGACGCCGCGGACATCAAATCTCCAATTAGCTTCGTTATCCTTGAGGAATGTAGCATCATTCCGCGTAGGAGGGATTTGTAGGCCGACAAGTAGTGTGCTGGTGTCGGTAGCGATCTTATCGGTATCCATAAACTGACCATCGCTCTCAATACCAGCACTTGCAACTATGTCAGAAGCCGAAGGAACATAATCATTGAGCAAAGCCCCCACTATCATACGGTGAATGGACTGGCTCATGCGAGGATCGGGACTGGCCTTGGCGAACATATCGAACAAATCCGAGGTATTGGCAGGATTTTTTAGAGCGGCGAGTAGATCGGATGCGTCCGCCTCAGTAGGGGATTTGGGTAGATATGAAATTGGAATCAAGCCCAAAAAGTAGGGTCGATGGTCTACGGCACCTCCGAGTTCTAAAATAATGTAGGGAGCATCTACATCTGAAAAATCTACACTTCGATTGATTAAGAATGGTTTCATGATGAGGATCCTCCTCGATTATCCCACCAATGCGGGAAGTAGACATCCTGCAGCCGATCGGATATTATGTTGCCCAGGACCGCGATAGCCAATCCACCGACTAAACCACCGATAAAGTAAAACTTGTCATCATTGTCCCGGGAGTTTGCGAAATCATTGAGTGCATCGGTGGTGCCAGCAGCTACGCTGGAAACGGGGTTGGAATCGGCGTCGAAGTATTTGGGGGCACAGCCGTTGCAGACCATTCCGTAATCGCCCCCTTCGTGGATTTCCACTTGGCATCCGAAACATTGGACACATTCTATGCAACGTCGGGTAGAACCGCATTCGCAGGGCTCTTTTCCGGCCATAAAATGAGCGGAACAACTCATGCAAAGATCCACACCAGATTGTGGATGCGGACCTCCGATCGTTTCCGGATGGCAAACAAGGCATACCTCAAAACAATTATCGCAATCCCAATGATCAGGATTGTAGCAACCCGAATCAGATCCATCCTCTGCACCAAAACCGTGCCGACTTGCCAGCACTCTGGCGTAGGCGATGTGTTGTTCCACCAGTCTCAGGTATTCGGGGTCGCGCTCGGCATCGGGATATGATCCGATACGTTGGACTATTGCATCCATGCGTTCGGCAAGATTCTCCATGCGGATCATAAGGGATTCGTCATCGAGGTCATCGATGGTGTGATCCTCGGCGGACATCGTCATGGTATCGGCCATACTGATGATTCGGCGAACCGACTACCTAAATGGGACGACGATTGATGATGGTGCGTGAAAAGAAAAATGAGTTAGCGCGGACGTTGACCATTGTAGCGAGCCAATCATTGTTTTTAATCTTATTTTTTGAAAGATATTTCATGATGTTGGCCGTTTGGGCATTACGCATATCATCTGGATTGGACATCACATCCCCCAATAAATCTCTCTGCCCACCATATGAACCAGGGGTGTCCCAAGTCGTAGCTGACACATTATTAACATCCGGTAGTGATTGGGGGTATGCAGTATAGATTTCTAATAACCAATCCTCAACCATAGCGTCATTGAATGCTTCCCGTGCCGACATGTCGATTCGAGAAGTTTCCCAATTTCGCTTGGCAATTTCCTGCCATTCCTTTTGGTCAAATGAGACCATTTCATGATGACCCACTCCGCACATGTCTTGTCCAGCCAATAAAAGGTAATCTGCGATGGCGCAGCAGTCTACACACAGATGGTCGCCACTCAAAACGCGATCGGGGCAGGCGATTTCATCCATGACGTTTCTACCGCAACCCACACACGGTTTTGTTGAGTCAAACGAACTCATAGATTCATCTCCAGTTCTACTTTGTCGGAGAGTGTGTGGATGGAGCGATTGACTACGCATAGCAATTTGTTTCGATAATGTGGTATCAAAATCTGTTGACAATTCTCAACGTCCAATACAAAATGGTGAGCGGCTGGTTGACGATATGCCAATGGGATGTCGGTATAGAGTGCTTCTACCTGATCATAATTTCCTGTCCAAATCGTGTCGGGTTCCCAATTGTAACGTAGGGCTTGATTTCCCATGTAGGTTTGTCTCTGGATATGGTCTTGAACATTTTCAAGTGTCCAAAATTGGAAAACGGGCAGACGATCCGAAGTCTCCTCTGCTTCCAAAACTTCTTCACCACTGCAATAGATCGCCATTAGCAGGCCATCCTCGTCGCCATGATAGAGGGGGTTTTCAATTTCGTCTCCCCAACCCGCAGGACCACCTTTGCAAAGTCTTTCCATATTTTGATCCACATCCTGGTCTAAATACCCCTCCCAATCACTGACTTGGATAGCCGGGTCTGATGCCGACGAGAGTCCGACTATACAGTATGGCAATGTGTCAATTGTCACGTATTGATCACCCTCCATGAAATTGAATCCAAATGGTGGGATATCTTTGTCCAATTCCCAACGACGCTTTATTTCGGCAAAACCTTTGATGTTGAAGCGAACCATCCCAGGATCCTCTTCCCAATATCGGTCTATCATATCCCAGTCTACTAATGTTTGAACGACATTTCTTCGTAACTCCATCATTTCATCAGTCTTGTCATAAGTTTGACCGCCGGCGTATCCTTGAAATCCTTCTTTGGGAGTAGTTAGGTAGCTTTTCAAATCAAGTCCTAATGGGATCAAAATGTAGGACTCTGCATAGCCATCCACCTCAGGGTCGAAGATTTCTATCCAGTTATCGTTGTAGTCTCGAAACCATGTTTTAATTTGCATGTCTGTAGGATTTTGGATTCCGGTCGCTCGGCTAACGATGTCCGTTGTTGAAGAGTTGATTGGTATGTCCCGCCACACAGTAATCAATCCAATGGAGCTGCCTTTATTTTGCCTTTGGTGCCTTCGCCAATAGCGATAACTACCATAACGACTGGTAGGCTAATCAACAACCAATCAGTGGCATTGAAAGCATCTCCTGGCCATCCGACACGTCGGTGAGTTCGGATTGCGTTGGCGACAGTAGTGCCAAAGAATGCCGCCGATCCAACAGCAGGGATTAACAACGATCGCCATGCTTGACGTCGAGCCTCACTCTTAGCGTCGCTACGCTCATCAAATTGTTGCTCGATGTGTTCCTTCTCATCGACAGGTGCCACCATGTAGATGAATTAACGAAACGACTACTTGACTTTGCTATGGTCAATCTTCGGCGTTGCGAGCGAGAGATCCTAACATACCGACAGATTTTCCTGCGACATAAAGTCCAGGGTCGTAGGTGAACATTTTGTAATTTAGATATGCGCCGACTGCAACTACTCCAACAATTCCTATTGCGAGAGTGGGGAGGATAATTTTCCCAGCGGGCGTCAATCCAGTCACCTTCTCAGCGACGGCGGCGGGCTCTTGGGGCTGGGAGGTGGTGTCTTGAACCGAGGGGTCTTCTGGTGCCGTAGTAGAGGAATCTACCTCTACTGGTGTTTCTTCATCTGATCCAAATAGGGATTTAATTTTGCTAAAGAATCCATTAGACTCGGGCATGTCAGCGCCGTTGTCGGTGCCAATGTCGATCGAACCTTGACGGCAACCAAGAGTTGGCCAAAGTGGATTGCAAACACGTTGCTGGTAGGTGCGTCGGGCGTTAGCGCCTGGCATGGTATTGAGATACTTCCAGTCTTGAGGGTCTGATCCTGAGGATGGCATAATAGCCCCTACACCGGATATTCCTCCGGCCATGGTGAATGGGAGTCCTGCCGATCCATATGGCTGGTAAGGATTGCCGTCTTGATCAAGAACGGTGATGTTTGGTTGCCAAGCAGTTCCTGCGGCAGTAGTGGGTGCTTTAGAGACCGGATTGCCTTGATTATCATATCCGATAATCTCTTGCTTGCCTGATGCGGTGTTGACATAGCATTTGCGGGAGTATAGATCGCCAGGATCGCAAGTGATATTGTAGCCGCCCATATCCAATACTATGCGATACGACTACCTAAGCCTCATCGTCGTGCAACGATTAGAATCACTCGGTCTTGTCGCCTTTCTTGGTTAGGCTGGACAATATGGAACTGAGTTTGTCCAAAGAGCCGGAGAGCAATTCAGGTTTAGCCAAATATGCCAATGCAAGACCACCGATCACGGCCGTAGGAACAAGAACTTTAGGATTGCGAGCTAATCCTGGGGAATACGACTCAGCATCGTGGCGGCCAAAGCCAAAGTCTTCGTCTTCGGATGGATTGTAGGCATCACCAGACCATGGTTTGTGAAGTTTGGTGGCGATGACCAGGGTTGAGTCTTCTTCAAAGACACCTTCTTCAATTAGGGTAGCCAATTCCTCAGCCTCTTCAATCGGATAATCCTGTTCGCCTACGGAGTATCCCACCAACCAGACGCAATTGTCGCCGGATTTCAAGTATTCAAGAGCCTGCTTAGGGCTCATTGTCTCAGGGACGTCGCCTTCAGCGTGCATAGGGGTGGTGTTGACCTTGCCAGACTGCTGTCCGAGCACACGTCCGTCACCGCTGGCCAAGTGGTCAGGATCAGGGACAAGTAGCTCATCAGAATCTGGAGTCTCGATAACGATCTGCGATGGTGTCCGGATGTCGATACCAGCAACGGTCTCGGCTCCATATTCGCTATTGCCACTATCCAATTCAGATCTCCAATTCTTGCCCGCGAAATCGGCGATGTGTTCGTCGACGACTTGCTTGGCTTTCTTGCCATTCTGAATCTCTTCAAAGAGGGATTGGGCTTCGTTTTGGGTGAGCCACTCCCCACCTCCGTCCATCACCAATTCAAACATGTAATTCTGGTATGGATCAAGTTTGATGTCGACTGCTAGCTTATCAGTCCCAGCAGACCATGCCCAATCTCCATTAGTGGTGATTCCAATATGACCTTCTGTGAATGACTCATGTCCTTTGAATGTGGGATCGACTCCCTCGGCGCCCTTGGCGGCGTAGCAGGCACACTTGGGTTCGGTGGACGAACACTGAAGCACTCCGAGAATCCAAGCGTCGGAGGTCATGCAGGCACAGGGTTTGTCCCCAGTAGCGCCGCAACAGCAAGAAGTCTTGGAGAGTTCGCCTTCAGCAGCCAGCACTTTGGCGCTGGTGAGCGTTCCTTCACTGGGTGATCCGACCAGCGGATCCTCAACGAATGTTTCCAAATCATCATCCACTGGCGTGCCGTCAGTCGAAATGACTGTAGCTTCAGAAGTAGGGATGTGATCTTGGGCGACCTCAATACTTTCTGCGGAGAGGCCATGTGGTAGGGTAGACATTTTTTCCTTGTAGTCTTCAGCAACTGCAGCGGAGCAGAATGTGGTGACGGTGATGCCATCTTCAGGATGCCGTCCCACGATTTGAAATCTGACACCTTTGGCGCCTTCAATTTCTCGAATATCGATTACTTCTGCATTGACCTTCTTTTTGTCTCGAACTGAGTAGATCGAATGGTATAGCATAACCTACACTGGGTTGTCCCGCTACCTAAAGGTGGCTTCGTTAATAAGCAATTCAGTCGTCGCGAGAATTAGATAATTCCCCACCCTGGACGGTGAGTGCCGTGGGATTGATTGATTGGAGTAACACCTGACCAGTATCATAATTGTTGATCTCTTCTGGTAGATCGGCGTATTCAAGCAACCTGCGCTGGCTGGAAGGGGTCATGATGTGAGCACCAAATCTGTTGACACGACCCATGGGGACTCGGAGATATTCAGCAACCCCATCATCGCCATCGTGTATGGTGAATGCTATGCCTCCAAGACGTTGGGCTTCTCGTTCAGTGTCTTGATAAGACCCCCAACTATCCCACTCAAATCCATCATCCGAAGACCACATCCCAATGGTCTCACCATTAGGCAAGATGCACTCAATCAATTCCCAAGGTTCAGTTTCTCTCAATATATCCATCAGAGTTGGTTTCTTTGTTTTAGGAACATCTCTATTCATCAAACAGTGTTTTTGCCTATTTTGCTCCCAAAAGAGTTGTTTGACTTGCAGATCTGTTTTGAGATATGAGTAGAGATCGCTTGTCATGAGTCCCAACTCTATGCAGGTTCCAGCGGGACTACCGCCATGCTCATCACACTTGCAGGGGCAACAATTACGTTCCAGTCGTTCATTGCCCGAATGATTGGCATATCCGCAGTGGTAGCAGGCAGAGCAACACCGATCTGCCAAAGATTGATCTTCAAATACCGTCCAACACTTATCGCATTGAAACATTTACAACACACTCTCAGAATCCGAAAGTGCGGGCTTGGAAGTCACCTGATGGCGGTCCATAGCGAATGTGCTCCTGCCCTAATGTAGAGGTGCCTAAACCAGATCCAGTTCCCAATCCGCTAAGGCTGGGGATCAACGGAGCGCCTCCAAATACCCAGGCATTTTCTTGCTCGATGGCTTCGGCTTGCTCACGAACTACTTGTTCTCCCTCAACTTCTGCCATATATTCTTCGACAACAGTTTCAGATTCTTGAATCAATTCTTCATAGGAATCGAATCGCTCTTGGCATGAGATACCTCGTGTGATCCGGCCGGCGGCGTAGGCTACGGCAGAGAGTGATACTGGGATAACGACCGGTAGCCAATCGTGAGATACTTCGCCAGTGGTTTCGTCAGGCTTTCCTTTGAATAACCCAATTCCCTTCCAGCGATCGGCAAGGGCTACCATGGTGATGGCGACACCTACTGCTCCAATAGCACGTGTGCGATTATCTGTTAATTCACGATTAAGGGGACTTGGTGCGGAGATTTCTGGCTCATCGCCCTCTCCATCCAGAATGCGTCTACGCATCTCAACGAAATCTACCATGATCTACAATAGATGTGCACGACTATCTAAGCGTGTGCGCTCATACGGCTCCGACAGCACAGCCGCCAAAGTTCTGCCCAACGACACCATTCACTGTGGCGCCACGAAGGACTGCCCATGGATCATCAAAGCCTCCGATGTATGACATTGTCTGACCAACAGCCATGCCAGCCTGGATACCACGTTCGGTAGAGATTCGAGCACGGGAACCGAAATCACGAGCAACAGTTGCATCAGCCTGGGGATCGACGTGGGCATTACGAACTAATTTCTTAGCAGATCCTGATTCAGCGCCCATGACCTTGATAGCAGTTTTATATCCGGCACGAGCTCCAAATGCTACCACAGCAGCCGTCAAAGCAAGAGCAGCGGCGGTAACAATGGTGTCTCCAATTCCGGACATGGCCATACATCGTCGATACGACTACCTAAACACTCATGCGTTTAAGCCGAAGTTTTCGTAGTGCTTAATTAACTCCTGGCGTTTGGAAACAGTCGCGGGGCAGTGATATGCAACGTGCTTGTTGTAGTCATCACCTCGCCAATTGTTGCAGAGATCACACTTGCTCTCCATAATTGGTAACATTTGCTTTACCGTATTAGCTACATTTGGCTCGGCCTCAAAGGATTCGGGATCATATCCAGAAGGAGTAGCCGATTCGCTAAGTGGATCGTATGCGGAAGCATCGTAGTCGGAGTCCTCGCCTTCAGCACGTCTAACTCCACTGGGCAAACGCTTGCCAGATCTTTTGTAGGTTTGGTTGGTCTTGGAATAGGCAATAGCAATGGCTTGTTTGAGCGCAGCGCCTCGGTTCTTAGGGCTTGAATTGCCAACCTTGCCAGTTCTATCGTAATCGTGCATGAGTGTCCTAATGGTGGTTGAAACCTGGGAATTATGAGATTGTTTGTAGGTCATCTCCTTCTTGGCCTTAGTTTTCTTGCCCTTAGGTGCCTCAAATGTGACAGGATCGTATCCAGAGGGGGTAGCGGATTCCGAGAGCGGATCGTATGCTGAAGCATTGTAGTCTGGAGATGACTCGGCGGCCATGGCCGTGTTTAACTTGATGTCGGCGGGTAGGTCAGCGTCTATCTCGACGTAATCCGACTCATCATCGTCGAACTCCATGACGGTGACGAATCTGGCGCCTGCCACGCTTCGCGTTGCTTGGGCTCTGGGTGCTTTGTTGCGGGACTGTGCCTTCTTGATGCGACGATCCTCCTTTTCCATATCCTTGAAGATGGATGCGCGAGCGGAATCAGCTGCTTGCTGAATCGTTGATCCGGGTGGACGGAAGTATCCTCCAACACCGTAGCACTCTTCGCCATTAGTATCGTAGACTTCGACCACGAACTGGTATCGGTATTCATCATCACCCTCAGCGCCCATGAGCCTCATGAGTAGATTAGGAGAGCCATCGCCTTGATCTCGGAAACCAGGTGGTGCCCAGGTCTTAGCTTGACGTTGTTTGTCAGCACGAATAGATCGGCCGAAGTCGACATTGTCCATGTAGGTGCCGTTTTTTCGGCGACGGATGAATCGTAGGTTACCCCACTGATCTCGAATTAGTTTACGTCGGTTGCCGTAGAAAGGCTTGGGTCCATCTGGAGCGTAGCCCATTGGTGCGCTGAAGACTCCGCTCTCGGATCGCTTGCGCTTCTTTAGAGATGGTGTGCCGTCTACCGGTGTCCAGTTAGCAGGCTCTCCTAATTCCATAGGGTCCATGACTGGGGTAGATTCTTCTTCTTCTGCGCCACGAGAGTATTTTCCAAACTTTTGATCAAAGTGCTTTTGACATAGTTCAACTGCACCACCCTTGAGGATGTGTTTGGCTTCTGAGCCACAGACAGTGCATTTAATCTCGGACATGCTTGTCCATTGACATACCGACTACCTAAATGCTCACCCATACAGGGTTGAGGAGTTGGTAACAGTCTCTTCTTCAACGATACGGGGTTCGATTACGCGACCAGTGGCAGAACGCATCCTTTCAACAACAGTTAGTGATTGATCAAAATCAGTCCACTTGAGTTTCCAACCATCTGGTGAGTAATCATTAGTCTCCAATCCTGCCATGTAGGATGATTGAATCAATTCTTGGAGATATGCTCCTGTGAATCCCTCGGTGCGCTGCGCTAAACGACGAACAATCTCCTTAGGTTTTTCTACCTTGACAGGTAATCCACTAATGTATCGACGTAGTATCTCCTTTCGGTTGTCAATATCTGGATAGTCAATATCAAGTCTCATATCAAAACGTCCTGGGCGATCGGTCAGTGCCCAATCTAATTTTTGAGGATAGTTAGTAGTGGCCAGCGTCACGACTCCATCGTTAGGAACCACTCCCGATAAGCAATTGAGGAACTCTCCCAGTGATGGTGAGTCAAACTCCAATCGATCCGCTCCTCCGAGTGTGTCAATGTCTTCAAAAATAATTAGTGATGGTGCCAAACGTCGGGCTAATCGATAGATACTGTCTATCGCCCCGATCTTGGTGATGTGGTCCCTTGTCATGTAGATCACAGTGCAATCTAACTGTGAGATCACTACTCGGCAAGTGAGGGTCTTTCCGGTTCCAGGTGGACCGACTAACAAAACACCCCTTGAGGATCTTAATGAGGTTCCCTTGAATGAGTCTAAATTATTCAGGAATCCAATTACATTTCTTTCAATCAAGGATCGCTTGCCCTCTCCGATGACTACGGAGTCCCAATTAGTATCCTGCAGATCGAGCATTTGGAAATCGCCATCAAAACGAGCATTCTTCAATAAACCACTTCGATCAAAATGATGCTCAATCTCTGTCCAGAGTCTGGCGAAGTCAGTGCGCTCATGGCAGTAATGGAATCGGACTTCAACATCCCACTTGTCATAGGGGTAAAATGAAACCGCTATACGTTCATCGGAACTCTCTTCGGGAGATTCCAAAAACATGATGAGTCGGTGGGGGACTCGTAGGGTATGATCACCAAACTCTTCGTGTAGGTAGACTGGTGTGCTACGAGCGCCACCATGGCCAGAAAAACTGTCCACCTTAACGATTCGGTATCGATCCTCTAATACACTCATCATTGAATGTGCCCACATGAGGTAGGATCGATTATTGAAATCACGTTGCTTAGATTCAATGCTTTCAGATTCTCCTGGGACAATCCATTCGCTTATTTGTTGGAACATTGGGTCGCCAGCTTGACCAGAGCCAGTTATGTGTTGATATGCACTTAGGATACTATCGCCGTCAATACGGACTTCGCCGATGCCGGGTATGTCTGCAATAATGTCAGTTGATTGGCTCATATTCCGTATTGTAGGCAACCACCCATATCAAGAGAGATGTTCAATCGTGATGGCGGTCGTAGAATTAACCAACGATATGGAATCACACCCATATTTGCCTACCATCATCGAAGTCGACTTGGTTAGCATTGGGGTCATTACCCATCAAGAAACGAGATCTACCAATGCCACCAGAAGCTGTTCGAAGCCAAGCCCAATAGTCAGCATCCATGTCATTAGGAGGAGTAGGATCTGGGCGCGGGTGTTGCGACCCAATAACTGAGCGAACTTGAGTAGAGAATCGATCGAAGGCAGAATCGCGGTCAGGCGCGTCCGGATCGGTCGCGTTGAAGGATGCTGATGTCTGGAGGCCGCCGTTGATAGTCTGGTTATCGCCAAGACGATGGAAACCACCTACGGCATCAATTTGGTGAAATCGATAGGTAGGTTGAGATTCTAATGGAGATCCAAGCATACGAATCCAACATTCGGTATCCTCAGCCATTTGCAGTGTTTGATCGAAACCTTTCACTTCTGTGAACCGATCGCGACGAACAACAACTTGACTGGTCATGGGTGGATGACCCATGATAAACCAATAACCATGTCCCAGATCCTGGCGCAAACGATCGTGATCGAAATGCGATGCAATATGTTCCGACTTTCGTGTCCATCCCTTAGGAGACGTTAATTCAATCTCGACCTTAGAGGCCGTCCATGAAACAACTGTGTCGGGGTGTGAGTCTTGCAGATCTTCATCAACCCATCCCAGATTCTCAGGGAACCACCAATCATCGCCATCAAGGAATGCGATCCACGAAGAATCACCAGCCTCAATTGCTTGGTTGCGGGCTCCAGAAACACCTGGGTATTGATCAAAGTCTTGCCTAATAAGGCGAAAACGTTCATCACTGGATGTGAAGTTATCAATCATTTGCGAAAGGGTCTCGTAATGTTCCCAATCGAGGGGTGTGCCATCTACGATCCAACAAGTCCAGTCTTCATGAGTCTGGTTGCGAACCGATGCGAGGCATTCCTCGACAAGATCAGGTTGGACTCGGTAAATCGGGACTATCACGTCAAAGTGGGTCATAGTCAGTAATACCGGTATGACCTACCTAAGCGTGTCGCCTAACGATCGCCAAAGCCTTTCGAGCCCTAATGGGCGCGGATCGGACCTTACTGAGCGCCAAGAAGGCTGCGCTTATACCAGTCGACGTTTCCAGGGTTGATCGAGATCCCCATTTCGAGGAGCTTGTTTGCAATCAATGCGTCTGGGCCGTCGTAAAGAGTGTATTTCACGAAGCACTGAAGTTGGGCTGGGTTGATGACTGCAGCGGTGTATGCGAAGCCAGCAGCGTTGTAGTAGGTTGCGAGAACGTCCCAAACCTGTCCTGGAAGCACGTAGACATCAGGGTATAGGTTGAAGGAAGGCTGGAAGTCGATGCTTCGTGGGTATGGGGAAGCAGTTCCAGGGATTCCGTCGTTTGGAATGTTGTCCGGGTCAAGGAAGTAATCAGTGGTGTTGATTCGAACCTGACAGAAGGATCGTCCGCCAGCAAGACCGGTAGCCTGTGTTAGACCGCGGTAAAGTGGTTCAGCGCCGTTGTTTGCTACCATGAAGGCAGTTGGGCTGATCGAAATGTCTTCGATAACCACGAACTCTGTAGCTGTGGTTTCAGCTGGCTTGGTGATATTGTTTCCAAAGCCGCCGACGAAAATCGAAAGTCTTTGTCCATCTTGGTTTGCGCCAGAGGCTGCAATTGCATTGCCGCCGCCGTCAGTTCGTGAAGCGTCCCATTCGTAGATTTGTGATCTCATTGCCATATTATTCATCTCCATTATTTTCTGTGTTGGTCACCGAGGGTGATCAGACACTGCCCCCAGCAGCCATTTGCATAGCGGCTTGGGCAGCCTTCTGTTGCTGCTCGATGAGACTTCGCTTATACCAGTCGACGTTGTTTGGGTTAATTGTGACACCGAGCTCGAGAAGCTTGTTAGCTATCAATGCGTCTGGTCCGTCGTAAAGTGTGTATTTGACAAAGCAAGCGACAACGGTAGTAGATCCGGAGTCGTCAGTCTTTGCAGTGTAGAGGATCTGGTAGACTTGACCTGGGAGGACGTAAACGTCTGGGTAAAGGTCGAAAGACTTGAGAAGGTTGTTTGTTCCAGCAACAGTTGAAGAGCCACCACGAGGGTATGGACTTGCAAGTCCTGGGATACCGTCTTGGTTGGTAACGTCTGGGTTCTGGAAGTAGTCAGTGGTGTTGATCCGGATCTGGACAGCGCCATTGCGGTAAGGTGTTGCAGCAATGTCTTCGATGACCACGAATTGTGTAGCTGTGGTCTCTGCTGGCTTGGTGATATTGTTTCCGTATCCACCAGTGAATACATCGATTTCACGGTTTGTTGGAACCGCTACCGGGACGTCTGTTGTTGAACGACGTAGTGAGCTGTTGCCACCGGTCGCGAGGTTTGTCCATTCATATACTTGAGATCTCATTGCCATTGTAATCATTCCATAGGTGCTGTTGCACGTAAACAATAGTAGACTTTTCGACTACTTAAACCCCCCTCTATCGAGGAGGACTTGGTGACATTCAACGCAAACCTGCGTATTCAAGAGTAGCGCGATCTTTGGATAATTTCTTATTTATCTCAGAGATCTGTTCAACGGGTTCTTGATACAGATCCATCTCTATGAAGCAAGAGCGTCGCTCTAATACCAATTGATGATCGCATGTGCCTACTTTACCATCTAACCAAACGATTAGACGTCTTAGTGGAACAAATACTGGAGAGGTAATTCTACCTACGGCAAGCCGTGTTTGATTCAAATAAATCACCTGGGTGGGGTTGTTGATTACAGTGCGGCTTCGACTGGGCGAGCAGCAACATCAACGAGTCCGCCGGCATAGCCAGCAACATCTGAGACCAATGGGATTCCGAATCCACGAACCTTAGCGAGGATTACTCCTGCACCGATTACCATAGGGATCCATCCGATCCATTGGCGAACTGCGAATGGTCCGACTTGGCGGTCAAGTAGGCTGACTGCGCCAGGTGCGTAGAATGATGCGCCGATGAGAGCAAGGCTGCCGCCGACGACGTATGGGTTGATCACTGTTCTGGTTATTGTTCCGAGCATATTATTCACTTTCCTGTTTTGATACCTAAAGACTTCTTCACTGACCGATAACGTGTCCTGTTCCTTCCGACGCCGAAACGTGGCGGCTCAGGTAGCCAGTGGAGATAGATTCAGCACCAAACCAAGCGTTGACACCGTGTCCGGAGTTTCCGGCGGTGCTCATGGTGTGGCTGGGCATGATGTAGGTGTTCAATGTGTCGTGCATGCCGCCCACTTCAGGAGTAGGGCTGGCAGGGGTTGACTCGATCGTAACCTCGTTTTCTGCATACCAGACCGGTGGTTGGTAGCTTGGAGTGGTAGGGTGCACTGATTCAACAAATGGGTTAGGGGTGTGGAAAGGATCTGCCGATCGGATTCCCATTAGATTAGCCTTGTATCCGTGTGCGCCTGGTTCGACGTGAGGGCGGATAGCATTAGTGGAGTCAGAAACTTCTGAACCAAAGTTTTGAGTGACACCGTGACCCAGGGCAGGTTGTTCCATGATTGAATCAATAGGATCGTTTGCTGGAACGCGGTTGACCATATCGGTGTTCATAGATTCGAACGACCAATCGGAGGTAGAGTTTGATCCAGACTCGTCCATATCGTAGACAAGTCCGCCCAATGCCATGTTTCCTTGCATGTTAATGCTCTCGGCGTTGCGGATGTCTGAGTATGAGTGGGTAGCAGTTTGCTGACCAATGACCGATCCGATTCCTTGTTGAGGTAGAATTGCTGGGTCGATGCTTTCAGATCCAAATGCCGAGGCAGGGGAAAGTAGTTTGCCAACAGTTCCCAATAGTGGGACTCTCATTCCAGTGACCGACTCAAAAGCGTTGGATGCGTATCCGAGAACTTGAATTGCGCCAGCGGTGAATAGTAGTCCACCTGCCATTTGATATGCTTCGCCGCGTGCACCAGGTTCCATACGGGAACGGTTGAATACATATGCGCCCAGTCCGAGAAGTGTTCCGGTGCGGATTACGTTTCCAGCAGGAAGTTTGTAAAATGGGACTATTGTCATACCAATTCCAAGGATTGAAGCAACGGCTACACCACCCGCAGAATAGAGTAGGGTAGGGTCAGTAACGTCATCGACGTAGTTTCCGGCGGACTCTTGCAGGTTCAGCATACTATAACACTCTCCTTACGACTACCTAAACCCTCACACACTTCTGGAGTTTCGAAGTGCATTTCTTGAACCCACTTTAGTAGGGGGTGCGATGTGAAGACCGACTGGATCTCCCAGAGGTGTTCGTAGAGTTCCGATCTGTGCATTAGACAATGGTTGGGGAATCAATGTGTCGCCCATGAAGGTATTATTCTTCTGAAGTCCTATGCCATTAGTCAAAGGTGCCAATAGTAATTCCATAGGTCCGTTTCCATATGATTCTGCACCGAATGGTTGCGCGCCAGCCATCTCAATGCTATCATCGGAAGGATCGGTGTCTAAAGAATAGCCTCCTTGGACTACGTTGACAGTTCCTGCCTGCAGATTAGCCATAACTGATGATGCAATCTGAGATCGCACAGGGGCGGGGATTGGTAGTGATGGATCTTCGAGGGTGGTGAGGAAACGCTGGGCAGATCGTGTGCCATCGCGTGTAATCACCGGAATCTCGGATATTTTATTCGTCTTGCCAGAAAGGCTTGCCCAGAAACCAACCTTTTCGGTTTGGAGTCGGTAGAGAGTCCATGAATCGCCAGTGTGTTCCAGGCGGTATCCATCAAATGCTTCAGAGAAGGCAGCTGCGGACGGGGGGCTCTTGGTGACCCGGGGGATGTTGGAGTATGATTCTCCAGGACGAGCATTTACATTAGGGGCCATTACTGCAACAGGGACCCCGAGGATTGCTTCGGCTGCATTAGCAGATTCTGTATAGGCGTTTAGCTGATAGGTTCCGCCAAAGTCAGAAAGAACGCCGTGCATGGCTCCTTCCATTGGGGAACGCTTCAAAGTATTCTGGATGGCGAGATCGAGATCCATACTAACACCTGTGCGACTCCGCTACTTGAACGTCCCTCACCACATGTGATTACTTTGGTAAGTTGAAAATGGTCGGAAGCGGTTGGCGGTAGTCGATTCTGCTTCCAGAACTGTGCCTTGCTTGATCAGAATCGAGAATGTGAAGTCTCGGGATTGAGCACTGCACCGTCCGCTTGCGTCTGAAACACCCATCCTCACCTTGACGGTGTAGCGACCAGGAGTGGCAGGAGCTGTGGTGGAGTAGACCGCCAGACCCCAATCGTCCTTGGCAGAACTGGATTCCTCACGACACTGGCAGGCGTCGAGAACGCTCTGCGATAGATCGCCAGAAGGAACCACAGATGATCCGCCGGTGGCGTCAGGAGATTGCGGATAGGTTCCATAGTTCTGCACATTAGTAACTGATGACGGATCTTCATCCGAGGTGATGGTTATGCCTGTGTAGATGACCTCGTCGTTGCCATACCAACTCTTGGGAACTTTGGTGCCACCGCAGTAGCCCCACCAATCATTACTACCAGATGTTTCGTAATACTTGGCCAAGATGGCGATGTTGATGGTCTCGTCAGGGGCATATTGAGATGATTCGGTGTAAGCTTTGGCCTTGAATCCGTTAAGGTCGCAGGTCGATCGGCTGTATGACTTAGAAAGCGAACCGCGCTTTTTCCACTCTTTCGAGATAGTCTCAGTTTCTGCGGTCGTAGTCGTCGATCCTCCGGACGCTGGGGTCGTGATGCCACCAGGGGTGACTAATGCTGGATTAGTGCCTCCACCAAGTATTCCCCCAGTTCCTCCGGCAGTAGCCGATTGAGTCGTGAGGTAATATCCGAGGCCGCCTAATGCAGCAATTCCAATTATTAGTGGTGCAGGTTTCATTTCATTCAACTCCTTTTTGCAAACAAGATCGGGAAACTGATCGCTAAAATGCTGGCAACTGTGATGACTGCTATACCGGTTCGTCCACCAGTATCTACGCTTTCTGCAGCACGAATCTCTTCAGCGGCGGCGGCTTCAGCGGCCAATTCAGCACGCACTTCGGCACGCATACGGGATACAACATCATCTCCATGGTCAGGCATGCAAGCAATAACTTCTGCCACTGGCGCTCTCTCGATACGTCGGCGAACATCGGCCACATCTCCGTTTTCATAGGTTCTTCGACCCCATAGTGCAGCCGCGATCTGGGTTCTCCATGATTCATCTGTGGCATAACCAGCGGATTTTAGATTGGCCTCGACCCGGGCAAGTGTCTTTTGTCCTTTATCGTGATCACTTTCGTCCTCTGGAGGGAAAATTGCTTCTTCAAAATCGGCTTGACTCAATCCTGCCAGATCCAAATTGGCTTCTGGCGGTTTCTCAAACTCATCTGGTATTGGCCAATCACCAATGTCGGAAGCGTGTGGGTGATCCAGTGGAAGAGGTTCGTGAGCAACTGCCAATGGTTGTTCGTGATCTACGCTCAATGGAGACTCGGCATGTGGATCGCTAACATCTGTGGGATTCCAACCCTCAGGTGTGTCAACTGGAGGCACAGGTTCGGGGATTTCTCCTCCTACTGGGTTGTCAGTAACTGAGTCTGCAGTTTCGATCTGAGCATTTTCTGGTTCCCCTGTTGCGGAAGGGACTTGGTTAGGCGCATCCTCGGTGCTACCCGATAAAGAATCTTGCAGATCCTTGAGACCTTCTGAAAGACCATCAGTCATGGTAATAGTTGCTCGGCACTACTACCTAAACCCTCACGAGATTGCGACTTCGGCTTTGAACTCGGTCGGCAAATTATTTCCATAGTTGATGACTACCAAATCCAAGAAGGAATCTAAATCAAATATCACTAATGGATAACAGGTAGCCCAATCGTGAGAATGTCTTCCTGGCAACGATCCGTCGGCAGGGATTAGGTGTAGGTATGCCATACCGATTTGCCCATGGGAGTCGATAACTGAATCAATTCGATCGATGATGAAGTCGGGGTTGCGAGGATCGGGATCCCCAATTGAGAGTTCGCTAACTTTTGATGCCAAGGGTCGACCTTCAGAGTCAAACTCACAGTTCATTAGGTATCCACTTGTTGAGGGTAGGTCAATACCATCTAATTCCCATGAAGTCCACCAAGGCGGATAGTGTAGAGGGTTCGCAGGCATGGTTTTACCAAGGGGTTCTCCCCTATCAAACCAACGGTCACTTCTTGAAGCGTGCCAATAGTGCCATTAAGCCGATACCAAGTCCGACTCCGACGACTGCAGATTTGACATCGGTTTGTCCCACGAATGGAACTTCGACGTCTTCAGCCATCAATGGACTGGTTGTCCAAGTTGATCCTGTCTGGCCAACAATGTGTCCAGATCCGTAGATCTCGTCGACTTGATCAGCCATGAAAATATCATCCGGAGGAGAGCTTGGTGAGGATAAGCCCTCGGAGTCTTCCCAAGTAACTGGGGATTCTGCCATTAGGTATCCTTTTCTACGCATATCAGCACGAACCTTTGAGCGAGAAGCACTGGTTTTGGATCCCTTAGCTAGAACGTTATGGAAGAAACCAGCCTGTTGACGGGTCAATTTGGTGTATTTCGTAGGATTGGCCATCACATGTTGGGAGAACTTAGCAACAGACATGCCAGCACGCTTAGCTTTGCGGCTCAAAGCACCTGGGCGCTTAACATCTTTGCCAATCTCGGCATCGAATGAAACATCGGCTCCGGAATAATTTCCTGGGCCTGCGTATGGGACGTCTTCTTCATATGGATCGTGAGTTGCAGTCTCTGCCATCCATGCTTCAATGCGTGCATCCAAGTCTTCAGTGACATAATCCGATGGGCCGGCTGGAAGTTCCATAGGGGAGATTCCTGGTCCGCCACCAAGAGCGTCTTCAGATCCACCAGGAATTGTTTCAACAGTCAATTCATCAGCAACGGTAGCCTGTTCGAGACTTTCCATTTCGCCTTCTGCGGAGAGCAATGTTTCTGGAACTGGCCATGTGCCCTTTCCGAAAGACTCAGTGACACCATGTCCCTCGCCAATTGATGTGTATCCAGCAGATCCAGCACCTTGCACGCCAGCAGTGGTTCCTGGTTCTGTGACGATGTCCATAACGTTGGCATCTTCAGCAGCCATCTCAGCAGGTTCAAAGCCTGATGGAGTAGCAGGAGAAGTGGTAGGGTTGGTAATAGTAGGATCGTAATCGGCAGATGAATACCCTTCAGCACTCAACATTTTGGTTTGGGTTGCTGCGGATGTAGCCGCTGTGGTCATATCGCCAGAGTTTAGTGCGGTCAACACTTGGCTAATGGTATCAAGTCCACCATTATCTCCCTGTGAACCGCCAGTTCCCACTACGATGTGGTTGATCTCAAAAGATCCCTTGTCGGCAACTGAATCAACAGCAGCCGCAAACGCATCGAAATCATCTGCATCGACTGCAGAGGGGTCTGAGATAGACAGGTCAGCAGACTTCATACCGAATGGGTAGTGGAATGATTGGGTCATGTCGAACTTGTATGGTTTTGTAAAATTACGTCCTGATACAGTAACTGTGGTTCCGACTGAGGCTGAGGTGACAATGCCAGCACTATCGACATCAACACCGATGGAGTTGCAAGTAGCACGTTGGTTGTCCATCTCGCCGACTTGGTAAAGTAGAGCGCAAGGCATGTGAGCAGCCTTGACTGTTCCCTCAGGTAGGGCATCGTAAAAAGACTGACTGGCAGTCCACCAGATCTTAGGTGTTTTTCCAACAACGCTGCTTTCTACTAAAGACCAGCGATCGCTGGAGTAAATCAATAGGTTGTCAATATCATTCTTGTCAATTTTGCTTGCCATTATAATCACACTCTCCGTAAGTAAGTTGTCATTCCGCCACTCTTTGGTATCATAGACACTTCTGTGTCTGAACTCTGGATGATGGTTCCTTCGTTTCTCCAACTACTCAAAGTCATTGTTTTACCTGTGCTGGTATCTACATATGAGGCATCTTGATCAGGGGAGAGGGAAACTTTACCGAATCGGCCATTAACAGCCGATGCGTCAGAATTGCGAGTCAACGATCCAAAACGGTTAGCTCCGAATCCGTCTTCGGGAACCATGACGAATGGTGCGTTCACGCCAGTGACCGCGAATGCGAAATCACGGTTGACTTCTGGAGGCACTGTGCAACAAGGAACTGGTCCTTGGTAGTTGATGCCTGCGGTTTGTCCAGTGGCCGGATCCAGGGAGACTACACCATCAGTAACTTGCTCATGTTGTTGAGCGTCTGGTGAAGAAACTCTCGAGGCTACTGAGCGTGGAAGTTGACCTGGTGTGTTGTCCATAACGTTAGGTCCGTAGTAATTATTGTCAGCACCAAATGTTAAGGATCTAACGGGAGAAACATTTTCAGCAGAGAACTGATCATCGGAATATCCAACATCGTAGCCATTGACATAAACGGATTTATCATCAGTAACTCCGGTTCCCCACGGGCGTTCATTAACAACGGCGGAGGTGTGGGCTAAATCCAGGAATCGGTAGCCCATGAATGAGGATACTAATGATTCAGGAATAACGTCTGCAGTCAAACCAGTGCGTTCCACATCAATGCGTTCGGCATCAGTGGGTGTAATTTGATCCGCTCCGAAAACTTTGGAGTGTAGATTGCTGAATAGTCCAGACTTGAATGCCCAGAAACCACCTGCGAGAGCCAAAGTGGCTCCTATCAAACGGGACGTGTCTGACCTCATAACTCTCAATGAACGAGACGACTACCTAAAGTCACGCTTCACTCGGAACCGCCGGTGAGACGTTCCAGAACAACAGCTAATGCGGATAGTCCTACACCGAAAGCCAATGTGCCAAGTCCAAGACCTACGGCAACATAAGCGCCATCACGAATCGGGTGTTCGAGTGCAATATCGAAATCCAAACCATCGCCATCAGCCATGAAGATGTCTGAGGGTGGTGATGAAGGGGATGATAGACCTTGCATGTCTTCCCAAGTGACTTGGGATTCAGCGCCACGAACCCAGCGGTTGTGGCCTTTTGGCATTCTTTTGGAAGTCCACATGCTTCCATCATTACCGCGCTTGCGGATTCCTGCGGAAACAGAGTTTGCTGATACAGGTGGTCCTTTGCGTTCCTTGAGTTTAGTAGATCGTTGGGTTTTCTTGCGAGCCATGCACTATGATTCTCAGCACGACTACCTAAATGCTCACTCAGTGAGCTCGTCATAGAGGGGTTCGTATTTCTCAGATCCGCCACAGTAACACTTGTTGTTGCTTCTCGACCAGCTGTCACCGCCCCCTGTTGCGAAATATGCGACGAACGAGTTATCTCCCTTGGAGTTGGGACGAGCACCACCACAGGCGGTGCACCAAATGACGCCAGCCTGGATCGGAACGAATGTGCTGTCGTAATACCGCGTCGTGAAAGAACCGCTGTTCTTCACGGTTGGCATGACTGCCAGGACGTGATCGTCCTTGGCTCGATCGCGATACGACCAGTCGCTTGGATGAGCGGAACCGCCCATGCGCCACATCTCAGTCCAGCCATCCTCAGCAGCCCATTCAATCCAACGTCGTGTGTTGAAACAGACGTATCCCAGGATCGCAGGGGGTTTGGGAAGGCCCTTGGTGTTGGTCTGCCTGACCACACGCTGACTCATGGGGATATGGGGCTCCACGAAGTATCCCTTGAATATGGCCATAGCGGGGTGATCGATGGTATTACCTCCTGATTGGTAGATGGAGAGAACCTCTTTGGTGAGATCCATGTGATCATCGGGCGAAGCGAGGTTGATGTCGTAGTTGAGATACGTTCCTTTGATCATGGGAGCTGGACTCATCTGACGACCGCGGAAGTCACGGAATGTCCGTCCGGATATGGTTTCGTCATCGGTAATGAGCAAACCAGGGTGCAGCTCCTTGGATTGGACATGATCTTTCTGTATGGGGAGGATGCTCTCGGCATACTGACCGATATTCATGGAATCGTTGATAGGTATCTCCATAATTCTCATTAGCAGACTGTCCTCAATACTGGGAAATCCTCCTGCGACCAAAGTCTTCCAGGCATCTTGACCGAATCGCAACTGGAAAGCGGTGTTGACCATGAACAACTGAACCCAGTAGTTGTTGATCTCGTCGACGCAGTCCTCCATATCCGCATCCTCACCATCATGGCCATCGCTGATATTCTTGCAAATCTCCTCAAGACGTTCTATGTCAACGGGATCCTCACCCCATCCATCCAAATAACTTGTTTCACCGTCAGTCCCGACCATCTCGCAGAGTCTCATGCGGACGAACGACGATTCAAACCACTCTTTGAAGTGTTTTTTTGCTTTGAACTGGGTGGATTCCCAATCGTCACCCCTCACTAACTCAGTGTTGAGATTGCCTCTCCAATCACGGGTAGTGAAATCCATCTGGCCCACGAAGTAACCATCATCGTCGGGTTCCACGATCCGGATGTCTTTATCCCAGTCGATGTCGGGTATGGTGTTCACCGGTGGATACTTGCGGGCTTTGAGAGCCATTTCGATCCATTCCTGATCCGCCTCCTTCTTTTCTCGAGATTTCCATGTGTATGGGATGCAGTAGATGGCATCGGCATCACTTAAACGAACCACATTACGCAACTTACGTAACCTATCAAAAGCCTTGGCTGCCGTAGTCATATCTTCTGCCAACGGACGGAGTATCTTGACAATGATGCCCATATCATCGGCCTTGCTGATGGCGTGGATCAGTTCAACGAGAGCAACACCTTTTTGTTCATTATTGGCCTTCCAATTGGTCAGCCACGTCAAGTCGGTATTTTCATCGGCATCGTCATCCAACCTACCGAGTCTGCGCTTGGTGGCTGCGTTGGCACGTCGGAGAATCCAGTTGCCAGCGGCTTTGTCGTCCATTTCCTTGTATAGTGCAATGGCGAGTTCCGGAGGTATGGGTGAGGGGAGTCGCTTGTAGTATCGTTTGATGGAACCCAACATCGGTGGGCCGTCCCAATAATTATCGCGACACCAATCGGGAATCCTGATTAGGAGTTGGGTGATACGATCGTCGATGAGTTCGTGTTCGTCGGCTACTACCAGTATGGCCTCCACCTGTTCCTCGCGGGAAGGGTTGGAACCCGAATCAATGAATGTAGGATCGTTACGCCAAAGAACGTAATTGGAGGTGATGATGTCGAGGACGCGATTCATATCATCCTCGCTCATCATTATGTTAAGCGAAGAATGGCCACCAATTCCCTCATCACCATCGATGGTTTCTTGGATTTTGGATAAGCAAGAGAACGAACTGAGATTGGAACGGAAGACCGCTTTATCAGCTCCAGATCCTATCTTGACCATGGCATCCGCGAGTTTATCTTCGGCATCGGTGATGCGTTTGGCCTGGTCGCTCCGATAATTTACACCAGCGAACCTATTGGCGAAGAGGTTAGACCCCAGGATTTTGGTTCTATTGACATTTTCCAATGCTTTCTTGGCACGTGAGATCTCCAAATCCCTCTTTTCGACAGCCTTGGAATACTCCTGCTCTATGTATCCATCGACGGTCATCAGACCCTTGTTGGCGTGGTATTCACCCGCATCCTGAAGGATGGTGTCGGCGACGGCTCGACAGATATCACTACTGGCGTCGTCGATCTCGCGATCGCGAATATCCATAAAACTGACGTAATCGTCGACATCAGAGTTATTTGATTGCTTGAAATCATAGTGTGCTTGGGCATACTTCTTGCCATTATCGAAAATGATGTAGAGGGGACCACCGACAAGATAACTCTGGGCGGTAGCGGGGTGTGATGTGCACCAACGGGTTCCGGAGGCGTAGGCGGTGGCTGCACGGGGTTGGAGTATTCTGATGATCATGATACCGTCCTGGTCGTAGGCGACATCGGCCTCATCAGGAGTGAAACCCCGTTCCTGCGGATCCCAGCGTTCGTTGCGAGCCGTGGCGATCTTGCCGGGAGTGAGGGCGTCCTGCACGTCTTCTATCTGGTAGCAACTCCAGTTGAGTGGGTTCTTGACTGAAGCACCCTTAGAGATTTCCTCTGGAAACATGAGTCGGAACTGGTTCTGAACTTTGGAGTCCTTGCGAGCCTTCATGAACCACTCCAATGTCTCGATGGCTCTTGATAGATCTTCGGGCCAAATGAGGTCGGAGGTGATCTCGGAATCGTAATCGCCAAAGGATTCCAATGGAACGAACTGGTTGCAGAGCCATTCAATCTGACCCTCCTGTATTGATTCCAGGCCGCGGGCGCGTCTGTCCTTCATTGACAGGGTGATCGATGTGGTGATGGCCAGGAGAGCGTCGACCGACGATAGAAGGTCATCGTATAGATCAGCATCGCTAATCGAGACATCGCCAGAGACAAGATTGTCGAACTCCTCTATCTCCTCAGGATCGTTCCCTGCCAGAACCATACGATACTTGGATAACACGGCGCTGCGTGTCTGCTCGGGAGCCTCAAAAACACGCATGGTGGGTATTGGCCTTGGCGACTACCTAAATGCTCACTCAAAACCGCCGATGATACCGTCACGAATAGAATGACCGAATCTATTTCTTAGATCTAACGAGACGGGCAAGGGATCGAATGTCTCAGGACCCAATAATCGAGGATCGGCCACTACCATGTCTGTCCACTGGGGAGCGATCCCAAATGTGGATAATTTTTGTTCGAGCTCGGAAAGGCCACCAGTAGCGTTAGCAGAGATTTGCGTGCCCGCGATTTGATACGATTCGGATGCCAATGTGGCAGTAATCGGAACTTTCCGCGCTGAACGAGGATCCTCTACTGATTTAGCAGCCAGCCAATCTGGATCATGGCGGACAAATATCAAACGATTCAATCGTTCTTGGGTGATTAACCCACGAGGGTGAGATTGACTTGGAGCCCATTCAATGGTGGCATTAGAGGTGTGAACCCTAAGGACGTGACCTGTTGTCATACCACCAGAACGACGTCCTGGTCGTGAAACGTTGACAACATCACCTGGTCTCCAACGATGTTCTATCGTCGAATCTCCGAGTTGCTTATGTTCTAACGGTTCTGAAATTGATTTGGGGATAGGATCGGTAATTGACTTAATCTCGTCAGCTACTTGGCGGAAGACTTCGATTTGACGTGAGAATGGAACTCCTTCTAAAATGCGATCGGTAGCAATCAGAGTTCCGGCGGCATTGCTGACAACTATCTCAAGTCCAAAACGAGATGCTGCACCTGGGTCGTTGGCACCTGCCGTTTGTTGCCCTAATCCTGATTGGAAACCAGTGAATGATTCTGGGGATGTGTAGGCTGCGATCGACCACCGACCCGCGGTGATTAACTCAGACTCTTGCCAACCATCTGCAGGAAGTCGGCCGCAGCGTAGCTCAACACCAAATTGAACTACTGATTTTCGGATCTGGCGATAAACCGGATCTATGGAGTCGCATCGGAGATTATCTACGGCGGTGCCACGACTGTGACGGAAAGCGTCATCGTAAAGGACAGCACGTCGTCCACCTTGTCGAGCGGCGGCTTGCCCACCAAAAGAACCAGCATCGATTAACGACTCATCGCCATCACCCGCAATAGGGACTCCAAAGGTATATGCCCAATCCGCAGGCGCTTCCCGAACCATTGTTCCAGAGGGCGGTCCTGAGGTGGGCAGTGGATGGGAAACTGGTAGGATTTCTGGAGAAGGATCGTTGCCACGTCCAGCAAAAATCAGATCTTTGAGCTGCTCTACGGATCGTGTGCCGTCTTGCCAAAGAACGGTGACGCCATGGAAGTGAGCCTCCAGAACACGACCCACTCCAGCAAGTGGCGTTCGAACCGCCACGCTGGTAACACGGTCGCCGGGACGATAACTACGGTTCACGCGACCACCGCCTGGACTTTAGAGAGATTTACTATCATGACATACTCATCCACATTGGCAGTCCAAGTGACGCGCATACTAATCATATCCTGCTGATCAAGGGGTCTATTGGTAGTATCGCCAAGTTCATTCATCGCGTCAAGGTAGTGATCCAAGTATGCGTCATCATTTCCAGCTCCAAGATAAAGATCATCCTCAAAAGTCAAACCATCAAAAGAAAAACCTAATGTCACTCTGAGGTTATTTCTGGAGTGGGATTGTTCATAAACACCAGGACTTACCTCCATCTCTGAATCGACCAGAATCTCCCTCATGATTTTGAAAGCATTGTCGACGTCTGCCAAATATGATTGCGCTCCATCTGCACCAAAGCCCGAACCCGAATCAACCCAAGACGACACCGTAATTATGTATGTGCCAACAAGCGTGGAGCCAAAATCCCGGTTAATGATGAATGGTTTCAACGAGAAACCCCCGTATATCGATCATAGATGTGATCCGCTACGAGGTTGCTGCCAATGTTGAATGCAACTAGGCCAGCGACGATATATGGGATGTGTTTGCTGGCACTGTTGTCCTTGCCAATTGCACGACTGGCGTGGTATATGGATGCAACTGATCCGCACCCCAACAACAGGACTCCGATCAGCAAAGCTTTGTCCATGTTGGATACTGGTCGGAACGACTACCTAAAGGCCACGAAAATTGATTAAGGTTCTGCGTAGTAGTCTTAGCATAACATTCCAGTTAGGATTCCAGTCATCAGATCTAACAATTAGTCCGGCATAGACAAGATCCGGACGATTCTTTGAAAACCACCTAACAACTCCAGTCTCGCTTAACTCAGAATATACTTCAAAACCGCCTCCGCCTTGCGGTTTCTCTTTACAGACCTCACAGGGTTCCCCTGGGTTGGGTTTGGTAGTCATATGCGGACCGTCAGCCAAATATCGAAGGTCGTCACGTGATTCACAGGGATCATTGAGCAGATCTAAGAATGTTTCATGTGACCTTGAACCATCGGGTTGTTGAGAAAACACATCTTTAGCCAGGCGCTCGGCAGTGATTTTTCGCATATAGCCGCCAATGTCGAAGTATTGGGCGCAATCCTGACCGTGTTCATCTGGAACTAACATGAATGGTAGATCCATGGCAGCGGGGCCGTCATCGATCCTAACCATGAGAGGAGGTAGTCGTTTCGACTATTCAAACTAAACGACCGCTGGGTGCTGTCTGTTGAATGGTATAATCAGGACCTCGATAAACGTCGCGAGGACTATACGAGGGGCTCCATGGGGATGGGAAACGATATTCGGGTAGGAAATCGTTGTAGGAATCATAGTATGTTTCAGTAGGGTGAACATATCCAGAGTGAGTCTGGTAGTAATCACGATTCATTGGCCAACCTTGTAGATCGGCCACAGGGATCCCGCCTACTGCCGGATCGGAAGTGCCTTCTGCTCCATAAACGTCTTCAGCGCCTTCGACTGAAATGGGGTTGACACGGGGAACTGAATACTCAGATTCGTATGTCTGGACTTCGCCACCACAGCCGCAACCTTCGGCGTCTTTGCCCTCAGTGCAACCGCATCCACCCTCTTCCGAGGATTTGGCTACCTTTTTGATAGCTACTCCTGCGATCGCTCCAGCGATGAATAGAACTCCAATGGTCTTAGTATCAATCATACTCAAACGCCTCCATAGACGCCTTGGTATGAGTCAAGCATACCGCTGGTCTTCATGGCTTCAACGTATTTGTTGCCCATCAGACTGGTAGCAGTCCAACCATTGGGGTTGCGACTGCCTTGCATGGAGTAATTTTCCATTAGCACATCGTTGGCCAATGGGACTTCAAGGTAGGCGTTGTCGATAATGGCCGCATTCGTAGGACTAAATGTCCCTGGTGTGCCATCGGTAGAAATTGTCATTTCAGAAGCCATTGCGGTGGATGATTGAAACATACCCAGAATCTTGGGTAATGCGAAGTAGCCCACGAGAGCTATGGCGCCGAAACCGATCAGAGACTTGGTGTCCAAATTAACGACCCCCTCAATCGAGGAGTCCGCCAAGAAAGCCGCCCTTCTTGTTCGCGCGGGATGTTTCCCACTTCTCTTCTTCGTTGACACCCTTTCGACCTGCGTCTACGAAACCTGCTGGTCCGATTCCGCGCTCGAGATGCCATCCTTTGGAGTCGTTCTTGTATTGTCCACTCTTTGATTGGATACGAGTGACATCACCCTTGTATTTTAGCTTGCCAGCCTTTTGGCGGTAGCCCACATAATGCTTGCGAGCCTTTTTGATCCCGTGCTTTGAAACGAGTTGTTGCCAGAATGTTCGGTTGTTTCCGTCTTTGTTCTTTCCGTAATTTTGAGGCATGATAGTTCACCTTGGTGTAATCAGTATTGGTGTTGCACTACTACCTAAAGGCTCGCACGATTAAGAATCAACTTGCAAACCGAACAAGACTCCGGTAATTCCTTGCCACTGGCTAAACGATCGGCTTCAATAAACTGCTTGGCGATGCTATCTGCCTGGCCATCTCGTTGGGTAACCAGACTAATCTCCGTTGGGCTGACGACCGTGGCGGTTCCAGATTTGATGAAGCGAACTGTTGGATACTTAGTAACGACATCCCAATAAACAACTATTCCGACGTCACCCTTGCTGGCATGACCCCACTCTTCACCAGGGAACATAAGACCATCTTCCACGATCTCTTGGGTGGCTGTGACAAGTTGGCCGGCGTAAAGAGGATCTGTCCAGCTCATTCGGCATCGCCTTGGCCATCAGACTCTTCTTCTTCGTCTTCAGCCAAAACCGATCCGCAGACTTCGGTAAATGCGGTGGCGTGATCTACGTCGTCAGAATCCTGCGTGATTAGTCCAACTGCATAGGATCCTAAAAATCCGACAGCGGCGGGGATTGCCGCCATAACCGGTGTGAATCCAAATTGTCGAGATGCCGCGGCAGTGCCAAGACCTGTGACGATAGCAGAGACGATACCAATTTTGAGGTAGCGGGCTCGATGCTCAACATGTATTTTTGATAGATAGGGTGCAACACCAGCTTCGCACTCAGTTCGTAGAACTTCCGCGGAACGTGTTGTTGTCATAATTACCACCTTATCGTTTCCACTACTTGAAGTCGGCCTCGTGCATCATCGAGTGCGGATAATCTCCACCAGGTGGTTCCATATCAGGGATGTCATAAAATATGTCATTGATCCGTTCCGACATAGAAACATCCTGACCGATGCGATCGGAGAGATTCTGACGTTGTCGTTGGACAGTTAAGTTACGGATTACCAATAGTAGTGCGGGAATGGCTCCGATGATTAGCCAGAATGTTCGACTTGAGCCAGTCTTTCTATGATATGCCCAAGTAATGACACCTATTGATGTAATAACAGCCCCGATTTGAACAACCGGGTTATAGGATGCGAAATAGATTCTATCAATTGGTTCAATAGATCTGTCGATGACTGCATTCAGATCGCGAAGTTGCAGTCTTGACTCTGGTCGAACCAACCTGAAACCCACCTGGGTCTCAAGCAGAGAGGATTGATTCAGCAGCCATGTTGACGCCGTTTGATCCTGAGCTCATGTGGCCAGTAGGGAGGCAACATGCGCCGAGAAGACAAGCACCGCTAACAAGAGTCACGAGACCGACCATTTGTTGAACGCCGATTTCTTTGCCCATGATGGTAAAGGAAAGTGCGCTAAGGTCAAGGAAGCCGAGAACGGCTTGGTTTGCAGTCAAGAACAAATGAGCACCAGCGATGACAGCAACGCCACCAACAATCATTTGTCCATTTCGAGTTTCGGTCCAGTCACAAAGGTTAGCGATCATGTTAATTCATCTCCCGTTTGGGTGTTATTCTACAGTAATCAAAACGACTACCTAAAGGCTTCTCCTCTTTCCGAGGGTGTAAATACTGGCCAATGTGCCGACGACTACAAGGGTCATTCCAACATCAGATGCTACAAAATCACGCAAACTGGAGACTAAACGACGTCCTGATGCGAATCGATCCTCAGCAGCAAGAGTTGCTCCTGGTTGATATTGACTCGCGCCACCAGAAACAGATCCGTCTTGGAATGCGATTTCTGTTCCTTGTTGTTGAAATGTAGCGTTTGATGGAGTAGCGATCTGAACAGACTCTGCAGCCTTTTCAAAAGGAGTTCCTCGAATGTCCATGCCCAATTCTTCGGGACTGTATCTGGTAAATATGGTGGTGCCTTCGCCTTTCATTCCAGACACATCCATAGCAGATCCGTCTGTCATTATCTCCATTGGAGCCAAAGTAGGCATGTGGGAAGAACTGTGAAATTGATATTTTGAAGAACCATTTCGATCGTGTTCGACATAACGGTCAGACATACGTTCAGCCATAATGATTGATTGACGACACGACTACCTAAGCGTGTGCGCTATATTATCGGTTATTTAGGAACCGAATAACCTGGGCGATGGTGATCATCAGTAATTGACCTTGGCTTCCTTGAGGTAGAGTGTGGCCATGAGGCCACCTGCGATGACACCAGCAGGACCGAGAATCTTGCCAACGGTATCGCTCTCTCCACGAATCATGTAGGGGATCGAATGAACAGTCTCGGCCAGGCCGACGACCATCATACCAAGAGCAAGAGTGTATCCAACCAAATGAATAGGCTTGGTCTCAGTAGCGTAGTATTGCTTAGGGAGTGCTAATGGATCCATGATAGACACCTCAGTGCATGAGGTTAGCGTCAGCGCCGAATGCACGGCCAATACCAACACCAAATCCTCGGTTAATTGAGTTGGTTAATCCACCCAAGTCAGCTCCACGAACTGGAGGTGCAACATACTGTGCTTCCATTCGAACCGGACGGGATGGGCCAAGAAGTTTAGCAGCCTCTGCGGAGATGTTACGCGTTGGGCCAGTTGGCGCAGGTGTGATCGGGATATTCATGATCGGGACGCGCTTGGTTTCTGCACGTAGAGCCTTGATGTTGACCGTTGGTGGCGCCGAGAATAGACGTGGGTTAGTAGGACGGATGCGGTTGCGGTCAACCTCAAATTGAGGTGATCCACCGAACACTTCATCGACACCGTGATTGATGATAGAAGACATCATAGTCTCTGGACGCACACGATTTAGATGGCTAATGTCTACTTCACGACCAGAGCCGTAAATCTCAAGGTTATGGCTTGGACGCAGGTATTGATTTTCTGGAGTTAGGCCGTCCCAGGTGAGATCGTATGAAGACAATTGGTAGTCTCCGGTAGTGACATCGGTTGGTAGGTTGATACTTGGCATGTTGATCTGCGTAGGTGCAGGACGTGGTGAGTTAGGAACAATACCTTGGCCAAATCCGCCACCCAAAACCACTTCTCCAATTGGGAGTGCTTTTGTCTGAGGAACCCTCATCTGAGGTAGGTTGATGATAGGAGCCGTAGGTCGAGGACCAGCAGGAGCCATAGATTGACCCATTGCATTACGAGTCATGAGGTTATTATTTTGGGGTGTCAACTGAGCTTCAGCAAACTTAGGCATTGCTGGAGCCGGCGGTAGATTGCGTGCAGAAGAACGTCGATCAATTAGTCGCATGATGTAGATTGGGAGATACAACTACCTAAACGCTCTCTCACTTGGAAGAGGGTTTGGTGAGCACATAAATACCGCTGGCCAATAGAACGATTGCAGAAACTCCCAATGCTGGACTAAGGTTTCTGTGTTGCGGCTCTTCCACCTCTGAAGCCTCGTATGCAATTCCCGAACCGAAATCGTTTTTTGGATCTGAATTAGGATCGTATTCCATAATGGGTCGTAATGGGCGGAATATGGTTCGATCGTCCTCGTATTTTGATTCAGGTGGGCGGGACGGGTTCCCAAACCCACTCTCGGATAGTGCAGACATAGTATTGCCCTCCGATCCGAAACCAGATTGTGAGAGTGCTCCGAGAGAACCAGGATCCATGGATACTTGGGGTCTCTGTAATGAGGATCCTTCGGCGGCTCTTGGCTCTGGCTTGGCGGGTGCTGAACGGGGTCTAACCTCGATATTTATTCCACCGTGTTCTGCTCGGCGATCTCCACGGATCTTACCGATGACGATATAGCCTTGTTCGCGGAAGAAATCTGGACTAAATGCTACACATTCTCCAGACTTGGCAGAAGCAATTCCGGCGGTGATTCTTTTGATGAGGGCACGATCGTTACCGAATCCCATCTGCTCTTCCAAAGCTTTGAGGTCACGGAATTGAATGACGTTATGGATCAGGTAGACACTGGCTTGGGAGAGTGCTTCTTTATTGACCGCAGCAGGGCGCTGGCTAATCATAGAAACACCAAAACCAAGAGCACGTCCTAATTTGCAAAGTCTAACGATTGGTTCGAATGAGAGTGGTCGACCTTGCTGAGGGACGAAATCCTGACACTCTTCAAAAATAGTCATCAATGACTGGCGTGATCCGCGATCGTCTACAAAATTAGATTCTAAAAGTGCTACGCAATAATCGCCCACTAATTGCTGTTGACGCCCCAATGATAGGTTCATTAGATTGATGACAACAGATTTACCTGATTTTTTCAAACGATTGATGAATGCAGGCATGTCTATGGTTTGATCCTCTTGGGGGTTAATCGCCTCCACCCCATCTAAGATTTGCAATCCGCTATGGGCGTTGAGTGCGTCCCAGCAAACGAATTGAAGACCAGTTCGCTCAAACTCTTCCATCATGACACCGGCTGTCCAAGACTTACCAGATCCAGTTTTACCTGTGATGAATAATTTATTGTAGACGATTTCCAGTGGAAACTCAACTCCGCCACCCAGAACGATCTTATCAAGTGGCATTACGCCACCAGTCTTTTCACGAATGTCGGCATTGCCGAACCAACCGGTATCGTCTCCCTTCATATTGATTCCTTCTCTGTCCTGCTACCTGAACCTGCTTATTTACGCTTAGTGAAGCAGGCTTTCTGCAATTGGCCACCCTTTCCTGCCCTGGCCATTTGCAAAAGGGCACCTCCGAATGTAGAGATACCGAGTTCTCCAGTGCTAATGGTGAATGAGTTTGAGCAGCCTTGGGTTGGTCCACGTATTGAAGGGGCTATCCAATTACCAGGGTCGACTGCATTGATGGTATTTAGTCCAGGACCCCATCCCACAGGAGGTTCGGCGACATTGGTCCAACTACCCCACGATCCCGATGCGGGGGCATTAAGACGAGTATCACTACCCAAAGCAAGCTCCGTCTCAAACTCTGATGTGCCATCTCGGTTTTTGCGTTCTCGTTGTAAAACCCCCCAATTACCGCCTGTGTAGTAGTTCATAAGGGCAGCATTGAACATCTGTGAAATTGTTTGAACGCCTGCTTCATCATCTCCACTACCAACAATGACATAAAGAACTGGACCAAACTCACGACGTAGACGTTCTTCATTTAACCACATCCTCGGATTAGCGGAAGGGTTCCAAATAGCAGATTTACTTGTTGTTGCCGGTGTTCCATATTTGTCATAGTCCCAAGAGGTAATAAGTTCAGTGGCGGCTCCGGTTTGGGCAAAAATGTGATTAGCGATGTCCCCTCTGCCCCTGGCGATGTATGGTTGGGTTGTGTTCGTATCACTACCATTTGGCCACCCGTCAAGGATACAGATCGTCAAGGCACCCTTAATTTTATCGCGATTCGCCATCATGGTGGAGCAACATGCCGCAATTCCCCTCTGCAATGGTGTGCTATTTACTGGCATGAATGGGGCTGCCATAATATCCACATTACCATCTGCATCCAGGAATTGGTCATCTTCGGTCAATAAATACTCGACGACGCCCTTGTAATCTCGAGAGGCTCCTTTGGTGAGGGTAGTTACGCGCGACTCTCCGCCAAATGTGAACACCGAAAATGAATCTCCTAATTTTTTGGCTTGCTCAATCAATAAGGCAGAAACGAAACGAGCCGAAAATCTACCTCCTGCTTTCATGATCCGTCCATTCTTTTCGATTATTGCATAGGGTTCGGAATCTTTCATTGAAATTGAGCAATCTACGATTAAATTGATGTGTGAGGAGATTCCCTTGACACCTCGACGTGATGGAACCAGCTTTCTTTGACGAGTATCTGGACTTATTGGTCCAAGTGGGGCAATAGTCTCTGGAATCAATTGAGATACTGGATCGGTCAACTCCGACCAGCCTTTTTGACCCTTCATCTCTAATGGATTTCTGGTGGAGGAGGGGAATCGCAATAATTTAGGAGCAATTTCTTTGAATAGATCTCGTAGCACATTTCCGATCGGGTAATTTATGAAATCAGATGGTGCTACCTCTTTTGAAGTAGTGAATGCGAATGGAGATAGTGACAAGTTCCGATCGATAGCCTCTGCGAAACCTGGGGCGCTATTTTGCCCGACCACCGTTTCTATGCCTGGATTAGCAACGATGAAATTGCCAGGCTGCAGGCTGTTTTTCATTATTTGTTCCCATTGGTCGATTTCAACTGGCATCAAGGCACACCTCCTACACCTGTGGCAGCCAGAGAACTGTTGCCCGTAGTAACCTTACGACCATCTTTCATGACACCCCACATAATAGGAATTAGATTACCCACCGGATCCCTTCGATAAAATGGACCATTGGGAGCTAAGTTTCGAATTAGACCAACACCCAGATTTGGCAAGGGCGAGTAGTCAGAATGATCACCGTGTCCCGACATCAAGTAATTTTTTCGAGGAGTGGGGATTTCAAAAACCTCTCCGCCTATGGTGACGTTTTTAGCATCGTGGCCAGCATATCCTGGAACTGTTGTTAATTGACTTTCAGTCACCCACATCATTTCGACTGGATACCGAATATCCTTGATACCACTGCCTGGGACTAACCAGTATGGTTCATAGTTAATTGTAGGGTCTTCGGTCATTGGATCGGCTGGCTTTATGATCTCCATCAAAGGGTCTGGACAGATTTGTAATTTACGATTATCCTCAAATGCGATTTCACAAGCTATTTGCCACTCGGCAAGTCCCAGCCTATTGTTTTCTACGAAATCCCAACTAACTGGCCAACCACCAGGATCCATAACCAAATTGGCGACCGCAGGCAACATTTGATTCATCATACTACCCACTACTGATCCACTGTATGTGTCTCTGCAAGTCTCGCAATAATGTGTCTTGAATACTATATCATTCACATCGTCAAATGAGAACGTCCTAAATGTTTTGACGGAGTGAAGTTTGGTGACTAATGGTGGGAGGATGAACATATTGGATTGGTGTTTTGCATCCTCAACCAATTCCTTTTCTACGCCCACAGTCCCAAACCTTCGATACTTAGTGGGTTTGACTAAGTCTCTACTCCTCCTCGATCCCGATCCACCATGTCGGGCATAAAACCAATAATCTACATTGTAATCGCCATCTGACTCTACGGTTGCCATAGTGTCTGCATCCAAAAGTCCTGAGTATGCAATGGGTCTTCGCCGACGTTGGGAGAATGCAGGACGCATGCGCCCGTTGGTTTCAACTACGGCACGTGCTTTCTGAAGTGTGATGATATACGAGAAAAAGCTGAGTGGAGGGGTGTTTGGAGTTACTATGCCAAAATCATCCAGCATATCTTTGATTGCTAAATCTGCGACGACGCCTATTGGGGACACTCCCCATGGGTAATTGCTAATGGTGCTGCCCGACAGGCGATTTAATTGAGATTCCCGCCACATTTTTAGGATTTCTCGAACTTTTGCGAGTAGTCCATCCTTAACGTCTATTGCATAACTCATGTAGGCATAAGCCGCTGCCGTATCATTGGGGCAGGTTAAACCAATTCCTGGTATTCTCGGATCTTTGGCCTTTAAGACAGAAGGAACTTCGGGAATCGGTATAATCCTTTGAGCAGCCGCTCGCAGTAGCCCGTTATCATCAATGTCCCTCATACTTGGATTCAATAAATTGACCCAATCGACCATTTTCTCTTTGACGGGGCAATTGATACCACTGTGAGATCCCATACAAAAACCACATCGGCCATCTACCACCTGCCCTCTGAAGTCTGGCTGTTCAGATCGAAACCTCATGACTGGTAGGCGATCGGTGAAGCTCTGAACATACGCGTCAGAATTGCGTGAGGATCGATGAGATCGGCCCGCGCTGGTCGGGTATCGTTCAATTTTCGCGCTGGTCGCATTGAAACTAGTAGCATCTCCGTCCACCAATACGAATTGGGTCAACTGGAAAATCCGATTTGTTCGGTCGGTCGGGCCATTAGTGGAAACTAGTTTTACCCTTGATTGGGTTCGCAAGGTATTGCTATATCCTGGGATGGTTGTCGCATCTTTCCAAGAACTAATTTCCCCTGTGCTGGATCCGGTTGGTGTTCGATAACCGGTGAAAGCAAAATCTATGCTTCTGGGGTGTTTGATCTGGGTAATGCTGCTTCCCCCAAATGCTGTCAAACCAGGGTATAATGGCGAGGCCACAGAGGAATATCCTCCGAATAATGAGATGGGGAATCTAATCGGCGCGTCAACCGTGCCACGACCAGAAGTAGTTACCCGGGAAGGCAATACGATGGATAATTCCGGAATCCATTGCCTTGCTTGCCTGCGATCTAATGCACACTCTCCTTGTCGGGATGCGAATGGTGCTGTGTCCCCTGTCCACTCAATAACCATTGAAGAAGGGTTGACTTGTTTGGGTATTTTAACGGTTAGACTCTTGGATGAAACTAATGTGACGAAATTGACGCGCGAGGTTTGGGAGCTGATTTGGGCGCCAATCGTGTATGACTGGGCGGCCGTGATCGGCGGTATGTCGTGGAATACGGTCCCCATCGCTCCGCAACCTGCTTGAACCATGCCAAGTTTGTCAGGATCTAATTCAGCCGGTCCACGTGCACACTGTCCGCAGGTGGTTATGTCACTAATTGGTGCCAAATATGTGATTCCACAGTGGGTGCAAGACGAAACTTCATTGCATCGAACTTGAGCGGTGATTCCATAGGCAGATCCGTTGTAGAGTCCCCCTGGTGCTTTATTCGGTTCGTAAACTCCTGATAACCACTGGTCGTCATTGTAGAATCCGAAGTCGATGTATTCCCAACTCCATAGGTGATCCTTACGGCCACATGTTTCGCAACAATATATTCCGGAATCCTGACTCATACCTCGATCTAAATCATCATAGACTAATGTGAGAGTTCGCAGAGCGGTCACACCGACCATATCCGCCCCACGTCCTTGGAAGAAACTGGACTCAAAATGGTATGCGTGTTCACGGAAGTTAAATCCTGTCTTGCCTTCGTCCAAATACAATGATTCAAACAGAGTTTTCTGAACTGAGATTCCAGCAGTCGTGTCGAATGGATTTGCCCAATAACTCATATTAGCAACCCCTGTTCATTCGTGCCTCATCCATACCAGCTAATGTCAAAAATGCCTTAGCTCTCGGCCAACCCCTGGGAATTGGTCTACCACCCGAACTGAGTAATCTGAAATCCGGATCATCAATCATATTGGGCATATCTGAATAGATTCCGGCCCACTGTTGTAGAAATAGTAATTGGCTCAATGTTTTCATTGCTGCGGTGTCGTTTGAGTAAAAGAGTCTTTCTAATGTCTCAGTCGTGTATCCTTGACCATTATGGTGATGACCCTCTCCATAGTAATTAGAGGTGGGTTCGCCACATTGCGGGCACAGTTGGGCGAAATAAGATCGATCGATTCGGCAACCTGCGGTTACATTAAATGAACCTGGATGTGATGCCAATTGAATAAGAACTAATCCAGGAGATGCGGAGACTTGGATCGCCCAAATAGGTTCCATCCCATGAAGACCCGTCTTGCCAGATGGTCGATTATCAAATGTCCATGTCTCATCCACCACGTGTTTGCTATCTGGTTCTAAAGACCAAGAACTGATTTTGTCAATACCTGCACCACATCGATACTTGGAATCATAAGGGGCGCGGCCAGGGCATAACTGACCTCTTCGATAGTAATCCAAACTTTCCAAAAATGTGGGATCTGAGTTTCTCCCATCTGAGGTGATGAACGATCCGGTGGTCAGATCTGTGTATGCAGTATCGTGTTCATACCAAATGTTGCCACACTGTGTGCAATTGTAGACTACCATTTTTCCATTCAATGTAAACTTCTCAACTAGTGCAGGCTGGGAAATGAATTGAACAGTTCGATTTTGCTCGGGTAGACCGTATCGGCAGGCTTGCGAAAGCATTGGATAAACCTGGGATCCGCGTCCATGTCCGGTGACGGCTTGCCAAAATGGTGTGTCCCCACTTGCAAACATAAAGTGTTCAGCTTTGTTAGGATCGGTAGCATCTACAAAGTGATTATCATAGCAACCCTGGTCATG
>Ga0115000_10000110_pt1 | contig 68490 bp, 69 predicted proteins | sample ArcticOcean_MG_C_6_FD_89690 | JGI IMG/M metagenome (GOLD analysis project Ga0115000, IMG submission 89690) | Marine microbial communities from western Arctic Ocean - ArcticOcean_MG_CB8_128 | ecosystem: Environmental > Aquatic > Marine > Oceanic | place: Arctic Ocean: Canada Basin | collected... | reverse complement strand
TGATGCCCGCCTTGTTAAAATCAGTTCTATATTGCGCGCCATTAAAATTTAATTAGTCCTTGATAGTAATAATAATGCGGTCAGTAATAGCCTGGTCATAAGGAACATGATTGCCGTATGCAAAGACGGCATAATTGATATGGCGAACCGGTACAAATTTCAACTCTTAACATTCATAACCATCTCCCATATGGATTTCCTGCTTGCAGATGGGTTGGCTTAAATCGATGGGTAAAGAGTTCAGCAACAAATGATGATGTCCTCTACCTTCATTGACACCTTTTTTAGCTTTTTCGACAATAAGTCCACAGACTTTCTTATAGACTTTCACGGGACTACGCAACTACTCGTTGTTCACTGGCTGAACAATTTCACCATTCTTTCCTCCGCCCAGACCATCTGTGTCGAAACCCTCGCAACGATAAACAACAGTAGCCCTATCGAATTTTTATTCATTTGCACTTCGCATATTCTTTCAGCTGTTTAAAGATAATATTTAAACCTATTCTATTATTTTATACAATAGACTTATATTAGTTGTACTACTTATGATGTAACCGTACTTCGGGTTTTTGAATACCGCTTTCGATCATTCTCATTGAGAACTTTTTTCCGAAGACGAATGCTTTTCGGGGTTATTTCTGCCAATTCGTCTTCGTTCAAAAAGCTGAGAATTTGTTCTAGGCTCATTTTTGTCGGCGGTGTCAAGGTGATATGTACATCATGCCCAGAAGTGCGCATATTGGTCAGCTTTTTTTCTTTGCAAACATTTACAACAAGATCATTATCTTTATTATTCTCACCCACGATCATCCCTGTATAAACCTCTTCACCGGCCCCCCAAAACAAGGTGCCTCGTTCTTGCAAATTGAATAGAGAGAAACCGGTAGTGGCACCATTTTCGAGGGAAATTAAAACACCATTGATCCTTTGGGCAATATCTCCACAATGCGGAATAAACTGGTGAAAATTCCGATTTATAACACCTGTTCCTTTTGTTAGGGTGAGAAACTCTGACCGAAATCCAAAGAGCCCGCGGGTTGGAATAACAAACTCAAGCCGGGTAGCACCTTCGTTCTGGGCCATATCTTGCAAAGTGGCTTTACGTTTTCCCATGGCTTCCATAACATTTCCGAGATAGGCTTCTTGAATGTCGAGAATGACAAATTCTTCAGGTTCGTGGAGGACCCCATCCACAATCTTCACCAGAACTTCAGGGCGAGAGATGCTAAACTCAAATCCCTCGCGGCGCATAGTTTCGATGAGAATGGTGAGATGAAGTTCGCCTCTACCCGAGACCTTGAAGGTGTCTTTTGTATCGGTCTCCTCAACACGAAGTGACACGTTCGAGCGAGTCTCCCGGAATAAACGATCGCGTATCTGTCGGGTTGTTACAAACTCTCCTTCACGACCGGCAAAAGGAGACGAGTTTGAAGAAAAGTGAATGGCCAGAGTCGGCTCATCGATTTCAATTACGGGCAAGGCAACGGGGAACTCTGTATCCGTAAGCGTTTCGCCAATTTCAACTTCTTTCATGCCGGCAATGCCTACGATGTCTCCGGTAACAGCTTCTACCGATTCGACTTTCCGTAACCCCTCATAGGTGTAGAGCTTAGCTAATGAAAAAGACTTGGGCTTTCCATCCCGATCAATTTGGGTATAATTTGTTTTGACTTTGACTCTACCACGATTAATTTTTCCCACAGCGATTCGACCCACATAATCATCATAGTCCATGGATGAAACCAACATCTGAAATCCGCCATCAGGATCGCCTATGTGGACAGGTACTTTTTCGATGATCAAATCGAGAAGAGGGGTGATATCGTTATTAGGCCCTAAAGGAGTAGCCCTTGATATACCCTGCTTGGCTGAAGTATAGATAATAGAAAAGTCCAATTGTTCATCATTGGCATCCAGCTCAACAAACAGATCAAAAACTTCATCAACAACTTTTTCGGTGCGCGCTGCAGGGCGATCTATTTTATTGACGACCACGATCGGCTTTAACCCAAGCTCCAAAGATTTTTTCAGGACAAAACGGGTTTGTGGCATCGGACCTTCGACAGCATCTGCAAGCAGCAATACTCCATTGACCATTTTTAATATGCGTTCGACCTCGCCACCGAAATCGGCATGTCCCGGTGTATCAACAATATTGATTTTATGGTTTTTGTAATTAATGGCTGCATTTTTTGAAAATATAGTGATGCCGCGTTCTTTTTCCAGTTCGTTACTATCCATGATACAGGTGCCCGATAGTTCGCTGTCGCGGAACATACCGCTTTGCCGTAACAGACAATCCACTAATGTGGTTTTCCCATGATCTACGTGGGCAATAATTCCGATGTTCCTGATGAGTTTTGGATCTTGCATTTTTTCCTTTATTATCAGTAGTTTACGCTTAAATAATTAAAAAATAAATTAAGGGCTCTGGGCCGCTAATTTACACTAATGTTTTTCTATGAAGAGTTGTCTACGGGTTCTACGGGTTACCGGAGATTATTTGCTACGTAGCTTCTAGGATGGGATGAACCAATAAGGGTGCATAAGTATTTTTTTGCAAAAAATTTTCCAAATCCTAGCTTAACAGATTGATTATAAGAAATCTAAATAAAAATATTTGTTTGTAACTATTTGATTATTATATCATAATTTTACTATGAAAGATCTCATACGCGAATTTTCTGACTATTTACTAATTGAGAAAAGAAATTCACCGCATACAGTATCGGCTTATCGACGTGATCTGATACGTTTTTCGACTGAGCTTGCTGGTCAGAAAGTGGACTCTGTGACAACAGGGGATATACGGGGTTTTTTGATTTGTCTAAGAGAGCAGGGCTTATCCTCTGCTTCAGTGTCCCGCAGTTTATCTTCCATTAAATCGTTTTTTAAATATCTGTGTCAGGATAAACAATTCCAGAGTAACTCTAATCAGGATAATCCTGTGAAAAATAATCCTGCAGAAATTCTGGAGACCCCTAAACGGCGGAGGAAATTACCGGATATTTTGTCTTCCGAAGATGTTGATAGATTATTAAAAAGCCCCGATTTGGAGTCTGTTTTAGGTCTACGGGATAAGGCTATGATGGAAATTCTTTACGCAAGTGGCTTGCGGGTTTCAGAATTGATTAACCTCAAAGTCAGTCAGTTGGATATGGAAGTTGGCTATCTGCGCGCTCTAGGCAAGGGGAATAAGGAGCGTATCGTGCCAATAGGTGCCATGGCTAAAAGAGCGGTGGGGAATTACATATTGAAATCTCGCCCAGCCCTTGCTTCTAGCCGCAAAGACGGAGGAAAAGCCGAAGAATTATTTGTAACTAGAAGGGGTCGTGGTATGACCCGGCAGGGATTTTGGAAACTATTAAAAGGTTATGTGCTTCAGGCAAATATTAGAGCCAGTGTTTCTCCGCATACATTGCGGCATGCTTTTGCCACACATCTTTTGGAAAGAGGGGCTGACTTGCGATCGGTTCAGCAGATGCTAGGACATTCAGATATATCGACCACACAAATCTACACACATATTCTGGGAAAACGAATGCTTGAAATTCATCAGAAATTTCACCCGCGGCCTTGACCAATTGCTAAGAAGTATATCTGCAAATCTCTATCCTTATTTATTCGGCTTTGAAAAGTAGGGGTTTGGGTGTTTTTGTTTGTTGAATTTGTCACTCTCTTTAGATACAATTATTTTCTTGACGGGTGTTGTCAATAAAGCTAACATTCCATTTTTAATATCCTTCCTTCTGATCTTGATTTCTGGATTTTTAAAGGGTTTAAATTCAAAGGTCAACGATGATTTTTGAAATTGAGGGAATCCCTGAAGGGGGATTAGATTTTGATGTGCTTGAAGGCAAGGAGCATTTTGGAATTAATCAGTCTGATTGTTCTTTAACGAATGATGTGAAAGTACGAGGAAAGCTTACAAAGATTGAGCGGGAAGTTTGTTTTTCTGGTGATTTAGAAGCACCTCTTTTGGTAACTTGTACCCGGTGTTTAAAACCGTTTTCCTTGCAAGTAAAGAGCGAAATTCAGGTTCACTTTATTCCAAGAGCAAAAGAGGCTTCGCCTGGAAGTGAAGTTGAAATAGTTGAAACGGATATTGAAAAAGAAGTTTACGAAGATAAGAGCGTTGATTTACAAGGCCCCATTCGCGATCAGATTTTGCTAGATGTCCCCTTGATACGTTTATGTCAGGAAGGTTGCAAAGGCATTTGTTCTGAATGTGGGAACGATCTCAACTCTGATCCGTGCAAATGTCAAAACGATGGACAAATTGATCCACGTTTTGCGGTATTACAAAAATTAAAAGAAAAGTTGAAATAGGGAGAGAAAATGGCAGTCCCAAAGAAAAAGACATCGAAGTCCAAGCAAGGAATGAGAAGATCTCATATGAGCCTTAAGGCCCCCGCCTATATGGAGTGCCACCAGTGTCATGAAATGGCCCGGCCGCACCATATTTGCGCTCATTGTGGTTATTATAAGGGTAAAGAAATAATGGAAGTAGAAGCTGTTTAATTTCTATTTTCCTGCATTACTTCAAAATCCCCCCTCAAAATTTCCGCCCTGCTGAAAGGAGTCTGGGATGAAAATCGTGGTTGATGCCATGGGAGGCGACCATGCCCCGGAAGCCATCGTGGAAGGTGCTGTTCTGGCAGCCCGGGAATATGAAACGCCGATCATCCTTACCGGATTATCTGAAAAAATCCAAGCGGAACTCGACAAGCACGATCCTGATCACGATCTACCCATAGTAATAATCCATGCAGATGAAGTTGTTGAAATGCATGATAGTCCGAGTAAGGTTCTTCGATCAAAGCGAAAATCTTCAATGAAGATCGGTTTGGATTTGTTGAAGCAGGGTGAGGGCTCGGCGTTTGTGAGTGCAGGAAATACCGGGGCCGTTCTAGCCTACTCAACAGTCATTCTCAGGACCGTGAAGGGAGTAGATAGACCAGCAATTGCCATCCAGTTGCCGACTTTGAAAGGCACCTCCATTCTTTTAGATGCTGGCGCAAATGTAGATTGCAAGTCTACGCAGTTATTTCAATTCGGAATTATGGGGCATGTTTTTGCGGAGTATATTCTAGGGAAAGAAAACCCCAGTGTCGGACTTCTAAGTATCGGAGAAGAGGATGGCAAAGGTAATGAAATTGTAAAAGAAACGTTTCAGATGCTGAAGAAAAGCCATATTAACTTTATTGGTAATATAGAAGGTAAAGAGGTTTATCGAGGTAATGCAGACGTTATTGTCTGTGATGGTTTTACTGGGAACGTAGCCCTTAAAATCAGTGAAAGCCTTGCCGAAATGATTGGTACTAACCTGAAGCTGATGTTTCAGAGCAATTGGCTTAGTAAGCTCGGCTACTTACTTTTGAAACCTCAACTGGTTCAGTTTAAAAAGAAGGTGGATCACTCCGAAACGGGAGGAGCACCTTTACTGGGCGTAAACGGAGTTGTTATAATTGCTCATGGCAGTTCTTCCCCAAAGGCAATTAAGAACGCTATCCACCGCGCTCATGAATTGAGTGAGAAAAATATCATTGAACATATTAAACAGGATATCGAATTGAATCTCTCAGATGTTGAAGGGGGCAAAGGTACTCTGTGGAAACAGATAAAAAGCATTGCTTTTGGCAGTGAAAATCCAGAAAATAAAGAAGCTACTTCTGATGACCCACCATCTGTAGCCCCCGAAACTAAAGAAACCTCATAATACTTTCCTAGAATGAACTCTATTTTCAAAGCGGCTGTGGTGGGAACCGGAGCTTATGTTCCAGAAAAAATCCTTACCAATAAGGACTTAGAGAAAACTCTTGATACTTCGGATGAATGGATTACCACTCGTACCGGAATTAAGGAGCGTAGGATTGCCGCAGAAAATGAGTCTGCTTCAACTATGGCTGCGGCGGCGGCGCGACAGGCTCTTGATTCGGCAAAGGTAAGTCCTGATAAAGTTGATATGATCATTGTATGCACTTCCACTCCAGATGTTTTATTTCCTTCTACCGCATGTTTTGTGCAAAAAGAATTACAGGCATTCAACTCTGCGGCCTACGATATTTCGGCTGTATGCTCGGGGTTTGTCTTTGGGTTATCCATTGCCGAGCAATATCTTAAAGTAGGGCGTTATGAGCATATTCTGGTGATTGGCAGTGAGGCAAACTCTAGAATTGTGGATTGGTCGGATCGCTCTACATGTATTTTGTTCGGAGATGGTGCAGGTGCTGTTTTACTCAAAAGGGTAGAACAAAAAGAATCTATAGGTATTTTATCTACACATATTTATTCAGATGGGGCGTTATCCGATCTAATAGTCGTGCCAGGAGCAATTGGCAAAGCGGGGATTAATAAAAAGGACATTGATGATAAAAATTATTTTATAAAAATGTCTGGCAATGCAACTTTTAAAGTAGCTGTGAAAAGAATGAGCAATGTGATTCTTGAAGCGCTCGAATACAATAATTTAAAAATAGAGGATGTCGATCTTCTCATTCCACATCAAGCGAATCAAAGAATTGTTAGTGCAGTTGCTGAAAAGCTGAAATTTCCTGAAGAGAAAATTATTATGACTATTCAAAAATATGGCAACACCTCTGCCGCATCTATCCCTATTGGTTTTGAAGATGCCAAGCGAGCTGGGAAAATTAAGCCAGGTGTTATTTCTGTCTTGGGAGTTGTAGGTGCAGGCTTAACCTGGGGGTCGGCGGTGATCAAATGGTGAAAATTGCTTTCGTATTTCCCGGTCAAGGGTCGCAATTCATTGGTATGGGAAAAGATTTTTATGACCATGTGCCAGATGCCAGAGAATTGTTTGATGAGGCCGTTGACGTGCTTGGCTATGATCTTGCAAATATTTGTTTTAATGGGCCGGGTGAGGCTCTCAAGTTGACTGAAAATACACAGCCTGCTCTGTTGATCCACAGTACAATGGCCTTGAAAATTCTAAGGAAAAATGGTATTAATTCGGCACTTGCTGCAGGCCATAGCTTGGGAGAATTTTCGGCTCTGGTAGCTGCAGGTGCACTGAAATTTAGAGACGCTGTTCGACTGGTGCGTTTGCGCGGGCAATTCATGCAGGAAGCGGTTCCGGTTGGAATTGGTTCCATGGCAGCTATTATTGGTTTACCCATCGAGTCGATTCAGGAGTTATGTAACAAGGTGTCAACCGAGACTAATCTTGTGCAGCCAGCAAACTTAAATAGTCCGGTGCAAACTGTGATAGCCGGACACAAGCAAGCGGTTGAAATGGTTTCTAAGAATGCTTTATCGGCAGGGGCTAAAAAAGCAGTCATGCTTCCGGTGAGCGCTCCATTTCATAGTACCCTCATGAAACCGGCAGAAATTAGATTGCAAAAAGAATTGGAAGATACTAATTTTCACGACCTGTCCTTTCCTATCATCAATAATATTGAAGCAAAACTCATTACCAAAGGAAGTGAAGCAAGAGAGTCTCTGGTTAAGCAAGTGTGTTCGCCGGTTCGCTGGTGTGAGACTATGCAAAGGATCGTTGACCATGAAATTGAGACGGTAGTGGAGTTGGGCTCAGGAAAAGTTTTGAGTGGGTTGATGAGAAGGTTTGATAAAAGTATAAATTGTTATCAGGTAGGTGATAGGGAATCTTTGTCGCAAATTTTAGCGGCTTTAAAATAATACAGTTTGGATACGAAAATGGAATTGGACGGAAAAGTTGCTCTGATAACGGGTGGTGCTCAGGGAATAGGGCAAATCATTAGTGAAGAATTGGCGGGGCAGGGTGCCCATGTTATTTTGGGAGATGTCAACCTTGAAGGCGCAGAGAATACGGCCGCAGAATTAAAACAAAGTGGTGCGAAAGCTTCAGCTGTTCGAATTGATGTTTCAAATGCTGCTGATGTGAAAAATGTATTCGATTCGATTATCAAAGAATATAAGCCGGTAGATATTGTTGTTAACAATGCTGGCATTACTCGCGATGGATTATTGGTGCGCATGAAAGAGGCGGACTGGGATTTGGTAATGAACATTAATTTGAAAGGTAGCTTTTTATGTAGTCAACAAGCTGCCAAACAAATGATGAAACAAAAAAGTGGTGCTATTGTGAATATTGCATCGATTGTAGGAATAATGGGGAATTTTGGTCAGGCTAATTACTCGGCTTCAAAAGCAGGCTTGATCGGTTTCACAAAAACCTTAGCTCGCGAGGTTGCACCTCGGGGCATTCGTGCTAATGCAGTTGCTCCTGGGTTCATTGATACGGAGATGACTCGGGTTTTAGAAGAATCGGTTCGCGCAAAATTAGTTGAGCAAATTCCGCTTGCAAGATTAGGACAACCAGAAGATGTTGCGCGTTGTGTTTCTTTTTTGGTTTCAGAAAAGGCCAGTTATATTACAGGCCAGGTAATAAATGTAAACGGTGGTATGTTGATGTAATTCCAACTAGGAGTTTGAAAAATCATGTCTGTTGAAGAAAAAGTAAAAGAAATTATTGTGGATCAATTGGGAGTAGATGATAAACAAGTGAATGCAGAGGCGTCTTTCATTGATGATCTCGGTGCTGACTCTTTGGATACCGTAGAGTTGGTAATGGCTTTGGAAGAGGAATTTGACGTTGAGATTCCCGATGAAGATGCTGAAAAGATCGCTACGGTCCAAAATGCGATTGACTATATTAAAGGCCACACTAATTGAATCTTCCAAGTGAATTTTATTTTCCACTTGGTGTGGGGCCAAAACTTATATGCTCAAAAAGTAAACAGGTAGGCTATTATCAATAGCCTATACGCATTTCCTCAAGGCATAGCCTTGTTACCAGACCTTTTAACTTAAAATATTTTTTGGATACCCCCGTCTACTTATGGCGGGGTCGTTCGTTAGGCTTCCTCATTCCTGAGGTGAATTGATGAAAAAACGTGTAGTTGTGACTGGGCTGGGTATTATTTCTCCCTTAGGACTGGGGGAGAAAGCCAACCGGGAGGCATTATTTGATGGTCGCTCCGGGGTGGATATCATCACGACCTTTACTCCAGAGGAAGATTTTCCCGTAAAAATTGCGGGAGAGGTTAAAGGATTTGATCCAAAAGGTTATATTGATCATAAAGATATAAAAAAAATGGATCGGTTTATTCATTATGCTATGGCCTGTAGCAAAATGGCGATGGACCAATCTGGATTAGAAATCAATGACTCCAATGCCGAACGAGTCGGAGTCATGGTTGGTGTAGGTCTTGGTGGTCTTCCTGCAATAGAAAAATACCACAATATTTATAAAGAAAAAGGAGTAAAGAAAATCTCTCCTTTTTTTATTCCCATGTTGATCGCGAATCTGGCATCCGGTCAAGTTTCTATTCTTACGGGGGCTAAAGGTCCTAACTCCTGTGTGGTTACGGCGTGCGCAACGGGAACCCATTCCATAGGTGAAGCGGCACGCCTCATCCAATACGGCGATGCGGATGTGATGATTGCAGGCGGTACAGAATCTGTCATCACGCCTCTTTGCGTAGGTGGTTTCAATGCAGCGAAAGCTTTGTCTCACCGAAACGATGACCCTCAAGGTGCTAGTCGACCTTTTGATAAAAATCGTGACGGTTTTGTGATCGGTGAAGGCTGTGGCTTGTTGATTCTTGAAGAGCTTGAGCATGCTAAAAATAGAGGAGCAAATATTCGAGGAGAGGTTATTGGCTATGCTCTAAACGCGGACGCTCATCATATTACAGCAACCGCTCCAGGAGGCGAGGGCGCGGCTCGTTGTATGAATTTGGCTCTGAAAAATGCAGGAATCAATAAAGAGGATGTCGATTATGTCAATGCTCACGGCACTTCAACTGGTGCGGATGCAACAGAAACTCAGGCAATAAAAACTGTTTTCAAAAATAATGTGCCAGCAGTCAGTTCAACAAAATCCATGACGGGACATCTTTTGGGCGCTGCAGGTGGGGTCGAAGCGATATACTCCATCATGGCCCTTGAGAATGGAGTTCTACCCCCCACCATAAATTACACTACACCTGACCCGGAATGCGACCTTGATTACGTGCCGAATAAAGCTAGGGAAACAAAAGTGGATATCTGTCTTTCCAATTCCTTTGGTTTTGGCGGCACTAATGGAGTTCTGGTTTTTAAAAAATTCTCAGGATAAATTTGAAAATGGAATTTTCAGAAACACGGATGGGTAAACTGGTCTCTCTTCAAGACCGAACTAAGTATAAGTTTTTAGATTTAAAATTACTTAATAAAGCTCTCACCCATAAATCCTACGCAAACGAAAAAAGTGAAAACATTAAACATAATGAGCGTTTGGAATTTTTGGGCGATTCCGTTTTGGATATTCTGGTTAGCGATTATCTCGTGAGGAAGTTCAGTGATTTTGCCGAAGGAACATTATCAAAAATTCGGGCGTCTGTGGTCAATGAAACCTGCCTTGCAAAGTTAGCTCAGAAAATCGATTTAGGAAATTACCTCTTATTAGGAAGAGGGGAGGACCTGTCCGGTGGAAGACAAAAACCCTCTATTCTTGCTGATGCATTTGAAGCCTTGGCGGGTGCGGTGTTTCGTGATGGAGGATTGAGTGCTGCTTCTAAAATTTTTCTTCCACTGCTTGTAGAGGAGGTTGAAAAAACGGCAGAATCCTGGTCTTTTAGGGATTTTAAAAGTGATTTGCAGGAATATACGCAAAACAAACTTAACTGTATCCCTTCTTATAAAGTTGTTAGAGAAATTGGTCCAGACCATGCCAAAGAATTTGAAGTAATCGTTGTTATCAAAAATCAGGAACAAGGAAAAGGATTGGGGCGAACTAAGAAAGAAGCTGAGCAAGCCGCCGCAAAAATTGCCATGGGGGAATTCCCCCAAAATGACAACGGTAATAAAATTACCGACTCTTGATAAATTATAAGATAGAATAAAGTCCTTTTTTACCCATATTAATTTAATCAATATGCTTGAAGACTGGCTTCTTAGAAAAAAAGAAATCGAGGACTCCAAAGACACGTTACAGGGGGCAGACCTTTGCAATGCCAAACTCATGGAAGCGAAATTGAGCTACGCTCATTTGGAGGAGGCCGATTTGACCGCCGCATATTTGATACGTGCAGACCTTAGTGGGGCCAATCTCTCAGGTGCTGACCTCACACAGGCAGTTTTAAGTGAAGCAAATCTGTCGGGAGCAGATATGAGTGGAGCCGAGTTGATGGACACTTTTTTAAATGGCGCAAATTTGCAAGGGGTGCTCAATTTAACTTGCGAACAAATAGAATTGTCCAACTATGACAAGGATACGGTTTTCCCAAGTTATATGACAATTAAGTGGTCTGCTGATGGCTTTTGTGAGTGTGTCGAAAATAATTAATTAAAGGAAATGGGACGATGAAAGAAAAACAATGAAGTCTATTGATAGTCATATCGTTGAGTATAAAAAGGGAGAGCATGATATACGTCAGTGAGAAAAGGACTCTACCATTTTTGTGCTTCTCAAGGGTAGACTTATAATAACAAAGAATAAAGTCCCCGATGCTGAATTAAACACATTAAATGTTGGAGCAATGTTTGGAGAGGTACCTTTAATCACCGGAAAAACTCGTTGAATTATTGTAATTGCTAAGAAAAAAGTAGTGGTGCTTAAGATGGACAGTTATATTCTTAAAATGTTGATAGGCAGACTGGATGAAATGAATTATGCCACGGCTGCTTTTAAACAAGAATTTGAGAAGATGTATCGGCGCCTATAATATCGTTGATGGTTATGGCTAACAAAAAGCTGCCTTACGAGCGAAATCCCATTCCTGAAGATAATAAGCCTCTGAAGTTTGAGGCAGAAATTATCGCCTCCAGAATAACCTTTTGTATATGTATCGATTTTTTTTGGGTCTTTCCCTGGTTGCAGTAGGAATCTGGCAATAGCTGAACCAGTTAATTGCATTTTTGTCACGACTTTTTAAATTCGAATTAACTTATCTTCATTGAAAAAACGAAACCAATTAATTATCCCCGTTTTCATTCCCCATGAAGGTTGTCCTTATCGTTGTGCGTTTTGTAACCAATCTAATATTACCGGTGTGAATCACCGAAGTGATGAGGTTATAGTTAGCCAAACTATCCTATCTTATTTGGATGTCTTCGATTCAGAAAGCCTACCTGAAAACAGGGAAGTAGCTTTTTATGGCGGTAGCTTTACAGGCCTGTCAGTGGAAAGACAAAAACGACTTCTTCATGCTGTACAACCTTCGATTCAATCAGGCGATGTTCATTCTATAAGAGTTTCTACCCATAGCCTATTGGTCAATCCGCACAATATTTCTTTACTTAAAGATAATAATGTTAGAACTGTTGAGTTGGGTATTCAGTCGACGAATGATAGAGTGTTGCAAGCTGTTGGCAGGCCCTGTAATTTTGAGACCGTAAAATCGGCTGTAGATTCCATTCGGAAAAACAGATTGAGACTTGGATTACAGTTAATGCCTGGGCTTCCTGAAGATGATGAAACCATTTTTATGAAATCCGTGAAAGATGTAATTGGACTAAAACCAGATTTCGTAAGAATTTATCCAACCCTGGTTATTAAAAATACAAAGTTATACCAAATGTACAAACTTGGGAAATACCTTCCCTGGAAGCTTAATAGAATGGTTCGATTGGTTAAGGATGCATTATTAGCCTTTCAAAGTGAAAATATACCGGTGATTAGGGTAGGGCTGCATTCAGACCCTTCCATGCTTGAAAACCTTGTGGATGGTCCTTACCACCCTGCTTTCAGGTACCTAGTCGATAGTTTGATCGCCCGAGAGAAAATGTTTGATCTAATAGATCAATTGCACAGAATTCCACAAACTCTCACCTTTAAAGTGCCTTCGCGGCAAGTTTCTTTGTATCTTGGCCATAAAAAGGATAATATTCAGGCCATTCAAAATGTGTATGGTATTAACAATATATTTATTCAACAAATAGGCGATCAGGAAGATTTGCAACTGGTTGCCTGATCATTTGAAAGGAAAATTAATGGTTACTATAGGAATGAATTACAAGATGATACCTGGCAAGGAAAAGATTTTTGAAGATGCCTTTACCGCTGTATTAAAAGTGATGGAGGAAATGGAGGGACATTCTAAGTCATTTCTATATAAAGATGTGAGTGATGCACAGTCCTACTTGATTGTTTCAGAGTGGAGCGATGAAAAAGCGTTTGACACTTTTATGGCCTCAGAAAAATTCAAAAGTGTAGTAAATTGGGGGAAATTGAATATACTCGCTGGTCGTCCTTCGCATCAGGTTTATAAACACTAACCTGCAGGAGTGTGCTCGTAGAGGCCATCGCGAATACAGCGTTTGACTTTTTTGTAAAAAAGTTCGGTGTCATGCGGGAGCTGACCATCCAATCTCCAACGGACTTTAATGATCTTCCCGCTGGGGTGTTCAATTACATCGATCACTTCGCCGGTGTTTCGAGACATGGGCTCGTAAAGGTTATCGCCAGTATTTATTTTCATTTTTACTAACCAAAATCTATTAGAGTTGTTAGTTTATACATTTTAAATTGGAAATGCATTTTAAATCCGTGGGGTGGGTTTAATTTTTATTGGGAATTTTTGAATGAAATAGACCCACCCATGTATGACTTTTTTTGAATCATCAAGGTAGTTTTGTAAGAGAGGGAGGATCGATGGAGGATTATATTGTCATGTGCGCGATGTACCCCACCATGACTTCAGGGAAGGTGGATAAATTCCTAGTTAGAAAAGGGGATAAAGTAGTGCCCGGAACTGCCGTTGCTGAAATAATTTCTGAGGGTTATTTCACTCTGCTTTCAGAAGTTGAAGGTGTAGTAGCCGAATTCTATGTGCAGGAGCAGGAGTATGTGGAGGTAGATACAGCGATTATAGAGATTAAATTAAAGGAGACTAAAGAGAAGTAGTTATAATGCAGTCAGAATATATTTCGCTGTGACAAGATAAATAGCAAGACCGAGTATATCGTTGGTTACAGTTATTATAGGTCCAGTGCTTATTGCTGGATCGATGTCTAGGTTAATAAAAATAATGGGTGTTAGAGAACCTACCAGCGATGCTACCGATACTGCCAGAATAATACCAGTTCCTACGACTAGACCTAGCAATGGATCTGCGCTCAATAAAACTTCTGCGGTAAGACTGATTAGCACACCGCAAAGAATTCCAAAAATAGTTCCATTAAGAATTCCGACTAGTATTTCATTTTTTACTATATGCGCAATATTGTCTTCTTGAATATTCCCAGTTGCAAGTCCCCTGACAATAATGGTTGCCCCCTGAATTCCTACATTGCCCGCAAGACCTATTACAAATGGGATAAAGAGAATAATTGCAGCAAATTCTGAGAGCGTGCCGTCAAATAAATCTAGTATCCATGCGCTAATAATTCCTCCAACAAATGTTGTAAATAGCCAAGGAGCGCGCGCAATGATTTTACTACCTGTTTTTTTTGCAAAAGGATCCACTTTTGCGGTTCCGACCATTGTATAAATATCTTCACTGGCAATACCTTCCATGACGCGGATGACATCATCAAAAGTGACAACACCCTGAATTACATTGTTCTCATCAACTACAGGTAACATGCTGAGGTGTTCCTGACCCATTACGTTGGAAACTTTTTCGCAAGGATCATTAATTGCTATTTTAGGTGTTTTGGGCCGAACAAACTCTTTTGCAATAGCTAACGCTTGAGCATTCAATAGGTCACGAAGCTTGAAATATCCTAACAACTTATTTTGGTCATCCACAACATAAAAATACGGCTGCATGTAGGAGCCGGATTCCTGTTTTATTTTTGAAAAAATTTCAGCGGCAGGCTGGTTCCATTTAATTTTATTAAACTCAGGGGTCATCAGACCGCCGGCACTTTCTTCACCATATTGAATCAAGTCTTTAATAACTTCAGCATCCCGCGCTTTCATTTTACTCAGGATATCCTCTTGAGTATCACTGGGAAGCTCCTGAATTAAATCGGTGGCTTCATCCTCTGCCATTTCATCCAAAAGGTTGGCCAGGTATTCTCTGTCCAAGGTGTCCTGGATTTCCAGTCTGCTGTCCATATCAGTTTCATAGAGCAGGGCCTGGCGTTTGATGTCGCCATCGAGAAGGTGAAATACACGAACTTTATCATCCGTTGAAAACTCATTTAGCCGGCGGGCTATTTCGAAGGTATCAATCTGATTGATAAGCGTCGTCAGAGATGAATTTTTAAGGTTTCCATCTTTTAGCGAATTTTTAATTTTCTCAATAGGCATAAAAAAACTTCCAACTTGTGTTGAATTTAGCGTAATCTGATTAAGATAATTTTTAAAAATTCTTAGCTTACCAGCCGAGGCACTATGATTCTAAATATGTCCCATGAGGACAAAAAAAAATATAAAGAAGCGTTTGAAGATCGCAAAACAACGACCAGAAGAAAAAGATCTACCATCCTATCAAAAAAAACGAAAAGTCTGCTATCTAAAAAATTTGATGATGGCCATCCCGAAGGAAAGGAACAGGGAACTCCGCAAATTGACTTGCATGTTAAGATGAACGATAACTATTTGCGTACAGGCCCCTATAAACCTAAGAAAAAATAATTAGACTCTATAGTTTGACCTGGAGTTGGATTGAGATTTTTCTTTGGTGACTCAGACGTGGCATTCTAGCCATGACTGGGATTGTGTAAATCGGTTGGGAAGGGTTTGATCTTGGCGGAGGTGACTACGTGCTTTTCCTGGTAAATCTTATATATTTCCTCACTGATAAATAGTTCTACCATGTCGTTGTCTAGTTCTCCATTTTTCACCATAGACCTGAGAATTCTGTATACAGTTTCCAAGGGCATTGCCTTTTTATAAGGCCTGTCAGACGCTGTCAGGGCTTCGGCAATATCTGTTACCGCCATCAACTTTCCTTCAAATGGAATTTCATCGCCTTTCAAACCAAGCGGGTAACCCTTACCATTTATGAATTCATGATGTGCACCTGCAAAACTAGGTATGTTTTTCAGATTTTTGGTGAATGGAATTTGTTTGAGCATTCTTAATGTCACCGCTGCATGGTCCTGCATCTTTTTTCTTTCTGCTTCAGTAATACTTCCACGGCGTATCGATAGGTTGACCAGTTCATCATCTGTGAGGAAAGGCTGTTCATGACCTTCGTAGTCTAAATAAGTTCTTTTGGATATCTCCTTGAGTCTTTCAAGGGTCTCATTTTCCAAGAATTCTCCAGGTTCATTACATTTATTTATAAAATCACGAATTTCTTCCAACTCTTGAATTTGTTTTTCTGAATCTGATTCAATTATTTTTATCTCAGCGGGGTCAGATTTTTTCTCCAACAATTCAATTTTCTTTTGCTGACCTTCAAGTTTAACCTTCTGTATCATGTAATCCATCCTCAAACGGATATAATGGATGCGATCAAAAATGGTTTGCAGTTTCTTTGCTTTTTCTACTATTTCAACGGGTGATGTTACCTTGCCAATATCATGCATATAGGCGGCAATTCGTAATTCATACATTTGATCGGGAGAAAACAGTTTATCCTTGAACACGCCATCATCATGATTATGAATTACCTCTGCCATAGTGAGAGTCAAGTCTGCTACACGCCTGATATGACCGCCGGTGACCGGAGATTTTTCATCGATTGCTGTTGCCATTACTTTAACGAACGCTTCAAACAGTTCAGTCATGTTTGAAATCAACTTTGCATTCGTTATAGATACTGCGGCTTGCGAGGCTAGAGATTCAGAAAGGTTTTCGTAATCCTGAGAAAATTCTATGACTTCGTTGTTAACTGGGTTCGTAGCGTTGAGTAATTGTAGAACCCCAATCACATCGCTGTCATGGTTTTTCATGGGAACCACGAGCATGGATTTGGACCGGTACCCGGTCGACTGGTCAAATTTTATCGGCCCAGTGAAATCAAATAAATCAGTATCATAAACATCGGGTATGTTGACCGACTCACCTTTTAATGCAACGTAGGCAGAGACATTAGATTCCTTTAGTTCAACAGGGGGGAAGGGAATCGTTTCTCCAGTTTTTCCTCCCATGCGAATTTTAAGACTATCATTTTGAACGATTTGGAAGCGCAGAGTATTGTCTTCAACTATATAAAGTGTTCCTGCATCTGCATTGGTAAAACTCCGCGCCTGATCAACGATCATTTCAAGAAGCGTGTTGAGATCATAAACCCCAGAAAGTGCCCGGCCAATATCGGACATCTTTTTTATCTGTTCGCCTAGTTGCTCGGCATAAACGGTTACCTCGCTAACCACACTTTCCAGCAATGTGTTTAGATTTTCATCGGGCGAAAAACGATCCGATTGTTTTTTTTTAGTGGAGTTATCGTTCATAAAAAAAGGTCAGTAAACCGCTATTTAGCGGATCTAATTTTTGATTGTATTTTTGTTTAATTATTAAATAAATAAACAATTAAATCAATTCAATTGGAAAAAATTCAGTTATATTTTTAGAATGATAAATCGAAATCTATTAAAAAACCGTTCTTTTAAATTAAAAATAATCTTTGAGCAATTGTGGATCATCAGACAACCATATTTTTTTTCCGCATACATTAACGAATTTTGGGTTTTTAGATTCGAAAAGTGTTAGATGTGATTGATATAGGTCTTCTGCGTTAGTTCTGCAATCACCATAGGCTTCTTTTTCTTCCTTAAAAATACCTAACTCAAATTCCTTTATGCCTTCTTTGGAGCTTTTACCCGAAAAATAAGCTTTCAATAATGGGTCTTTGATGTTTTCGGGGTTTTTCGCCGATTTTCGTAGAAGCAGCTTTATGCCTCTTGAAGACTGTGATTCGAAAAGACCAGCGCGAATGCAGGCATGGTGGGATTTTCCAGCTTGTAAGGTCCATTTTTCAATAGCCTCTTTTGAGTAACCCATAGCACCATAAGTCGCTAATTGATGCCGTATCACATAAAATGTTGAATAGGCCACGGTAGTTTTTATATCAAGATGTCCCTCAAGTACGGGAATGGGATCAAATGACAGTCGGTTCGACTGGATTATGGATTCCGGCTCTGCTTTTTTTATGGGAACACCCACCTCACCCAAAGCAGTCGCGTAAAACATATAATCAAACTGTCCCGGATTTTCAGACTTGATTTGGTCCATGCACTTCGTATCAGAAATATCACCAAAAATAGTTTTATCTGCTCCTTCAACTGTAAACTTTGGGTCCTCTTTACCAAACCAGTTTGCAATGATATTGGCATCGCTACCAAATTTTGTACGAACGGCCTTAATTGCAGCTTGGCCCATAACGCCACTCCCACCAATGACTAAAAAATTACCCATAGTTAACCTCTTTGTATAATCATATTATTGTTTGGAAAAAATCAGGAACCGCCAGAACTTTCATTAATATCGTAATAGGGAACCTTAGCATTTTCTGTTAAAGCCTGATCCATATAAGGGTCAGATTTAAAGAAGACTTCAATTTCATTGGATAGCTCTACAACAAGATTTTTAACAGAATCCTTTTTAAGGGAACCTTCGATTTCGTGACGATCAATTTTTTGAGCTAAAGTAACATAAGAACCAATAAAAGAGGCTGAGTCTTTAATAGATTTTAATATAGATTTTAGTTTTAAAGGACGTTCTTTATTTTTAAGAGAAAAACGAGTGAACTCAAACCATATATCAATTTTCGCCTCAGTCTTTCCGAGAATGATCAGTTCTTTGCGAAAATTCTCTTCACCTTTTCCATCGATTCCATCTCGCACATATCGTGCAACCTCATTCATGGGTATACCGTAGAGAGTGTCGCAGAGATATTCCAGATGAAAAATTATTGAGTTGATTTTTTTATCCAGATCGATAGCGATGGCAGAGTTTCCGTGAAGCACTCGATTTTTTTCAAATAGTCCCCAAATACCATCTAATTCTGCTACCCGCTCTCGATCGATATGCAAGGGCTTGATGTGCGCATGGCATTCAGAAATTCCTATTTCGTTGGCAAAGGAGGACCCGATTGGAAAAAATAAAAAGACAGCAATAAAAACCAATCTTCTGGTCATCTAATCATTGCCGCTTATATGAGAAGAGGTTGCTCCGGAAATACGTGGCTCGCCACCACCGCTGATATGTTCTTCAGGCTGGTTGAGTTGTGAATGCAAAGGCAAAGGATTGGAAGGTATATTCTCTGTTGGTGTAGTTTTGCTATTGGGAGTCTGCTTATTTTCTACTTCCCCCGAGCAGGCAAAGGCTAAGAATGCTATTAAAATGATTTTCACTTAATACCCCTATCATTAGTCAAGGTTTTTTGAATTTATACTTCCACTTAATTTAAGTCAATCACAATATCAGGATGATTAGCTCAGAGGCTAACGTAGCCTCCAGCCATTATTTTGGCATGGTTGTTTTCCCAAGTTTTAGTAGTAACTGAAAATCCTTTTTTGTAAGAGGCAGAACAGATAGTCGGGATTGTTTTACCAACGCAATTTCCGCGAGCTCCTTGTGTCCTTTAATGTCCTCAAGAGTAACAGGAATCTTAAAAGGTTTTATTGGTTTTAAGTCGACGACAACCCAGCGGTCGTCATCCGTTGTTGGATCGGGGTAGGCTTCGCGAGTGACCTTGGCAATACCCACTATTTCTTTACCGATAACACTGTGATAAAAAAGTACTCTATCTCCTTTTTTCATTGCCTTTAAATTATTTCGCGCCTGATAGTTCCTTACTCCATCCCAATATGTGCCGCCGTCTTTTTCAAACTGTTGCCAGTTGTACTGAGATGGTTCTTGTTTTACAGCCCAAAAAGAGCATTTATTATTCATAGTTAGCTAACCTTTCTTAGAAACTACATTCTAAAAATGGGAATGGATGATTTATTTGAAATGATTTTATTTTCGTAAAAGTCTCTGTCAATAAAGGGTTTAAAGGAAAATAGTTGATTATCTGATTGACGGAAAACGACAATGGAAATATAATCACTTTCTCCAATTTGTTGAAAATTATACTGCAATTTCGTTTTGTTCGGGTGTCTTAAATACCCGTTGGGAGGTTTTATAATCATGTACCGAAAAGAAATAAAAGTTTTAGATTGTACCATTCGTGATGGTGGGTTGATGAACAATCATCTGTTCAGTGATGACTTGGTTCGTGGTGTTTTTCAAGCGGTGAACCAATCCGGAGTTGACTATATTGAGTTGGGTTATAAGGCGGATGAAAATCAATTTAAGCGGGGTGAATTTGGACCGATGAAATTCTGTTCTGAAAAAGATCTGGAAAATGTTATTGGTGGTACTGAACTAAACTGCAAAGTTTCTGTTATGGCGGACATTGGTAGGTTTGACCCCAAGACAGTTATTCCAAAAGCTGAAAGTTATGTTGATATGATGCGTGTCGCTTCCTATATAAAAGATATAGACAAAGCGATCGAATTCGTCAATACATTGAACGGTAAGGGTTACGAGACATCGATAAATATTATGGCAGTGTCTCATGCCAGAGAAAGAGAGTTGGATGAAGCTCTTGCTCAGATTGAAAAAGAAAGTGCGGTAGATGTTGTTTATCTGGTTGATAGCTTCGGCGCTCTATACTCAGAACAAATTGCCTATTTGGCTAAAAAATATATAGCAGCAATGCCAACCCGAGAAATTGGTATTCATGCTCATAACAATCAGCAGCTAGCGTTTGCCAATACGATTGAATCCATAATCCAGAACATAAATTATCTGGATGGAACTATTTTTGGAATCGGGCGTGCCGCTGGCAATTGTCCTCTTGAATTGCTGCTGGGGTTTTTAAAGAATCCTAAATTTAATATCAAACCTATTCTGGAAGTATTAGGAAAAGAGTTCGTAAAACTTCAAAAGGAAATTGAATGGGGATACAACATCCCGTATATGATCACGGGGATTTTAGATTTGCATCCCCGGGCCGGAATGAAGTTAAGAAACTCAGAGGAAAAAGACGAATATCTTGGGTTCTATGAAAAACTGACTACTGAAGCCAACGTCTAAAAGGTCACTGATGGTCTTCGATCTGCAACGATTTGAATTAGCACCCGTAATGGGGATTCTTCGTGCTGTTAAAGAAGAATCCCTACAGGGAGTAGCAGAAGCTTCCATTGCCGGTGGTTTGCGGTTTCTGGAAATTACTCTAAATACACAAGACTCTTTCCACCTCATCAAACAAACAACAGATAAATACACTGAATTGACCATTGGCGCGGGTACCGTATTATCTGCGGAAGAGGCTAAAAAGGCCTTTGACTCTGGAGCACAATTTATTGTCGCTCCCAATTTTGATGAAGAAATTGCAGCCTATTGTGTTGAAAACAAGTTAGCCTATTTCCCCGGAGCCTTAACCCCCACAGAAATTCAAAGAGCATGGAAATCCGGTGCCACTATGGTCAAGGTATTTCCTGCATCGCAAATGGGGCCAGATTACTTCAAGCAGGTTAAAGGACCTTTTGATAAGGTCAAATTGATGGCGGTAGGTGGTGTGAATCCAGAGAATATAAATAATTATCTTGGTTCCGGAGCCGATGCTGTAGCATTGGGAGGCTCTATTTATTCAATAGAGCGCATGGAAAATGGTAGATTTTTGGAAATCCAGAAAGATATTGAAGAATTTATGTTTGAAGTGAAAACGTTTTATTCTAAAATATCTTAAGATGGTTTTGATGAATAGCTAAGTTTTTTAGTGGAGATAGGGAATGAGTTTTGACTTTATGAAAGATTTTATGATGTTTGAAGACGAAGAACGGTTTGCTGGGCTTTGCGAGCAAATTGAAGACGCCATTCGAGAAGTCGACGGCGGGGATGGTAAGGTCTCTGAACTCGAAATAATGCAGGCGTTGGACTATGTTGGTTTTAATTTATTCCGTGATAACTGGGAGGAATATAAGAAGATGGATATGATTAACAGAGAGCAACCCTATCCCTCCACTTTAAAGGGTAAAGATAAAAAGTTTCTGCATTAACTTGTGTTATCCAATTTCTTTAATCGTTCCATCATCGAGTGCATTTTTTTATCGAGAGTAGTCAGGTGTCGACTCACTTCGCTGATTTCCTTTTTTCCTGATTCATATAAACAAGACGACATTTTTCGATATTCTCAGTGATGCGCTCAATCATATCGTGTATCTCTTCGCTTTTGACAGCTAATTCGTCGGCTGTTTCCTGCCGTTGAAGCACCTCGTCAGGATCTTTCGTTTTTCTCTTTTTAACTCGCGATTGGTAATAGGCTATTAAAACGCCTGACAGAGTAAGAAAAATCAACCCTAGAGTAGCGATATCCACAAGTAAAATAAAATAGGAACCGAAAAATCTGCCGTTGTGAATTTCGGTTATTACTTTAACCACATCCATTTTCATCTCACTTGGCGAAAGCTGGTTAGCGGCACCACTTAGGTTAATATTTTTCCAGCTGCGCCCTTCATCTTTCGACACGAACAGGCCGGATGTAGTTCCTGCAAGGATAGTTCTCTCCCCGAGAGTTTCGATTTGAATGAGGGTGTGAGTAATCGACGTGCCTTCAGTTCGTCCAAAGACGAGGGGAGCAAGCGAAAGCCAGGAGTCACCGCCATCCTTGCTGCGATATTTTTTTTCTCCGCTTCCAAATAATAAGTGAGAAAATTTATTGGTATAGACATAGCCTGCTGTGACTGGAGTGCCCTATAAATTTCGGTCCATCACCCAGTTTCTACCGGTGTTAAAGGATTTTAAAAGACCTGTCTGAGTGCCAGAACACAAAAATTCAGGGTCTGTATTTAAAGCAATAACTGAAAGTGGGTTAGTGTGACATCATCCTTCCATACATTTGCCCAATCACTGCCGCCATCGTTGCTGCGAATTATATTCTTTGCAGTGACAGCATAAATAATATTTGGATTAATTGAAGAGAACTCAATTTGTAATACAGGCGTTACGTCATAAAGCACATCCCAGATCTCGCCACTATCAAGGCTTTTAAAAATTCCTCCTTCTGTAGCGGCAAAAAGAATGTCGGAGTCTTGAGCATCAATGGAAAGATCGTGAACTTTTAGATGCCTCAAACCGGATGACTCGTCAATCCACTCTTTCCAGGTTTCACCTTCATCTTCGGATTTGAAAATGCCCAATGCCGTGCCAGCATAAATTGTCTTAGAAAAATCAGGATGCAGCGAGAGGGTTCGGATATTTTGATCGAAAAGTCCCTGATTGATCTGCTTCCAAGTGACTCCCAAATTCTGCGACCGATAAACCCCGATATTTGTTCCAACAAATATTGTCTGGCTTGCAGATGATTGGACTAACAATGCCTGTATGCGAAGGTTCGCTCTTTGGACATTAAAATATTTTCTGGGGAGATATTTACCCGTTATTTGGGCTTTTTGAATGCCAAATTCTTCCGGGTGCATGAGAAGGAAACCCGAAACAGAAAGAATTAAAATGAAGGCTCCGCATATAAGCCCAGTCCATTTATGAAATATGCGGTTTTTTTAATAAACGAATGTTCAAAATTCCGCGTTCCCTATATATTCATGCGCAATAAGTTAACTTTAGAAAAACTAAACTAGAAAATTTTAGCCGCTCTTGCTCAGACTAAAATCATTTCTTTTGAAAGGCTTGCTTGCCGAGTTTTTCAAATTCATCTTGAAGCTGATTTTCGACATACTTAACATGACCAAATAGCTCGTGAATTTTAATATCAATTTCCTTCAAATGACCGGAGAGTTCTTGGAGGTCTTGATCAGGTGTGTCTTTAAGTAAGGTTTCGCATTTATTCGCGTGATGAGAAATATGTTCGACTAGGTCGTGAACATGGGTTATGTTATTTTGCAATTGTGCTGTTTCTACTTTTAATTGCGTTGAGCTGAGCTCGGCTTTAATAATGAAAGTGTAGGCCAATGCAAAAATAAAAGCGGCAGCTAAAATAGCTTGGCCAATGAAGGTTTCCCATGTTGGATACATGCCCAGCCAGGAAATACTAGGTAAATTTTCTGCAATGGTCATTGAGACCTGCTCACCCATTTGCAATACATGAATGCCTTTTCCCATAAAAGTAAAAGCCATGTAATAAAGGAGGGCACTGGTAAAACCAAAAAACCATTTGATGGGGATACGCAACCCTATATAATTTATTAGATAAAAAACTCCTGCAAGTATCACACACCCCGCAAAAAATCCTGAGATGATTCCACTTGTTGACTCTCCAGCATATAAAAAGAGTGCCTTGTAAAATAAAACCGTTTCAAAGCCTTCTCTGTAAACAGTAATAAAAGCCACTACGCTCAGAGTCCATATATTTCCCTTGGAAAGGGCTCCTCGCATAGTTTTGTTGATATATTCCTGCCATTTTTTATTGTCTATTTTTGAAACAAGCCAATAGCTGACCGAGAATAAAATGGCAACAGCCACAATCATGATCCAACCTTCCAGAACTTCTTGATTGACTGCACTTAAATGAAGAATTTCATGAATTATATATGCCGTAAGGAAACTCGCCAGAATACCAACAACGACACCAATATGAATGCTTTTAATACGTGCTTCATTACGAGATTTTCTCAGGAAGGCAATCAATGCGGCAATGATAAGAATGACTTCAAAGCCTTCTCGTACAATGATAGAAAGTGATTGAATAAAAAGCCCTGAAAATCCGACTTCATTTTTTAGCAGTTCCAGCCCCTTAGAAAGATCCAATAGGATTTCGTTATTGAGTTTTTCTACATACTCTAAAGTCGCTCCACGTTTGATTTCGCCACGGTAACGGCTGAAAGCAGACTCTATTTTTATGCCAAGGTCCCTGTCCCGAGTGAGTAAGTTTGACTCAATCTTCTCATAGGTCATATAGGCATCAAAAGCTGTTTCAGCGGCATCTTCTAATTTTTCCTCCTTGAACTTCTTTAAACTGTCAGCAAGCTGACCACGAACCTCGATCATTACTTGATCTGAAATTTCTTTGCCACTATTGCTACCCAATTCCAGTGTGGCAAGATCCTTATTGACGGGAGGAAGTTGGACATTTGCATTCGAAAACGATCGTAAATAATAGGTGACATTCCAAATTTGAGTTTCAGACAAATGATCTGCCCAGGAAATCATTTTGGTATTGGCTATGCCAACGTTGATAACTTCGAAATTATCATAGGCGGTTGTGTTAGCGTCGCCAGTAAGTTTAGGGTTCGATAAAATGGCAGGGGAGGGGTCGAATTCTTTAGCCAAAGGACCATCACCATGTCCCTTCATTCCATGGCAAATAGCGCAGTTGGTTTCAAAAATTTTTTTTCCGTTGCTCAACGAAACAGGGGTTATTGGGAGTTTGTTAATCTTAATTCCAAAAGTGGACATCAATTGTGTGTTGATCTGGTTCACCTTGTCCCAGACTTTTTGCGATTCCACTTTAGTTATGATCATTTCCATCAGTTCTGGGAAATGTTGACCCAGGGTTTCTGCTTTAGCTTTGTCCCCAATTTCTTGTGATGCACGTGAATATCTTTCAGTAGCCTGCTGAAGAAAAACCTGACTCTCTTCATATTCCGGGGCGATGACAATTTTCCCATCAACGACTCCATCAGCAAATTCTTTTGCGGCAATATTTAGCATCATTACAATTTTTTTCACCTTGTCCTGGGTTTCCTGATTGAACGACTCTGAAACCCGTGTACCACTGAAAATGAAAAAGATTGCTAGGGAAAAGATAAAGAAATGGTTTGTGGTACGAGGAAAAAGAGGAATTCGCATATCTAGATATTCATTTGATATTTAAGGGTGCTTATCAATAATTTGCTCTTATGGCGTGAACAAGGTGATTAGCAACTGTTAATTTGATACCCTCAAACTATAATAATAATGAGAATAGTTATCAATTTTAGGATAAAACCTTTAAAATGTCAATTATAACGCCTTTATTTAAAGGAATTACAAACCATCAGGGAGAAGGTAGAAAAACTAATAATTCAACACTTTTAAATTATTTTCCCATTGTGAGATGAGTTCGCGAAATCGTTAGACATGTTGTTTTTCTTCTTCCATTAAGTCTGCATACATACGACGAATTCCTATATTTTCTTCGGAGTCATTGGGAGTTTTTTCCAAAAGAGTTTTATAATAATTGACCGGATTTTCTTCGCTGACTATACTTTTTCGTAAAATATCCAAACGGCCTTGCACAGACTTTATAGTTTCATCATCAAAATCCATTTTTTATCCTTTATTGACAGTAACTCCTCCATAAATATCTGCAAGTGACTAAAAAGGAGCGTCATGGGTCTTTGACGCTCCCATAATAATCTGAAGGATCTAGTGAGGGGGGGGGCAAATTTGCAATAAATATTAATATTCAAAACCTATTACAGAAAAGGACAATTTTCATAAAACTCTAGTATTGAGGTAGACTATTAACTATTGAATTAGATTATAACAAATATTACTTTAAAAATTTGGAGAGACTCATGGCAAAAAATATTATTCCGATTTTACTATTAGTAGGCATTTTTGCCGCTTGCTCCCTGCATTCGGGGTCTACTTATGAACGCGGAGAAATGGGCGCCCCAACAACTTTTATAAAGGGTATTATTTTGTCGGTTCGGGATGTGACAATAAAAGGAACCGAATCAGGTGCCGGTGCAGCAGCAGGAGCCGTGGCGGGAGGACTGGCCGGATCAACCTTGGGAGGGAGCACAGCAACCCGGGCATTAGGTGGCTTGGGTGGAGCGGTTATCGGTGGAATAGTTGGTCACACTACTGAAAATCTGATTACTGGTGGCAATGCTTCTGAATTTATCGTTCAACCTGATTCAGGGGAATCTTATGCAATTGTTCAAGTGAATGATGAAGAGTTGAAAGCAGGAGAAAGAATCTTAATTATAGAATCAGGAAAATTACGTATCGTCCGGGACAATTCAGCTGTTAAATAATGGATATTAAATTATATGGTATTAAAATAATCCAAATCATGTGGGATAGGCTTAATACCATCGCAGAAGTTAAATCGTGTAATAAAAAGTATGAACGCGGGGTTTACCAAATTTATGGTCCCCATTTTTCATTTATAACTAGTTAAATATGAATACAAATTATCATAAGTTAGAGCTGCGGTTGGAAGAGACAAGTCGTTTGAGTGGCATAATGGGTATACTTCATTGGGATCAGGAAGTAATCATGCCCAGAGGTGCTGCTGAATCTCGTGCTAGGCAAATGGGAGTATTAGCCGGCACTATCCATGAAAAAAGTACGGACCCAGAAATGGGAAAATTATTAGATGCTTTAGACAAGGAAAATACATTTAATGCTTTTCAGCAATGTAATATTCATGAAGCCCGGCGCGAGTATGATATGGAAACCAAAGTGCCGAAAGACCTGGTCATGGAAATGGCAGAGCTATCTTCAAAAGGCCATCACGTTTGGGTCAAGGCGCGATCGGATAATAAGTTTTCTGATTTTGCTCCTATATTAAAGCAACTAGTAGAACAAAAAAAACGTTGGGCTGAATATGTTTCACCTGAATTGCCTTCCTATGATGCGAACATCGATCTTTATGAACGCGGTGCAACAATGGCCAAGATTACACCTGTCTTTGACGCATTAAAATCGGAGTTAATTCCGTTGATTCGCGATATACAGGAATCGGACTACAAACCTGATACTTCATTCTTGTCTGGGAATTTTCCTGTAGACAAACAGGAAGTGTTAGGGCGCCGCATCAGTGAAGAGATGGGGTTTGCATTTGATCGTGGTCGTATGGATGTATCTGTACACCCCTTTTGTGGTGGCAGTCATCCCACTGATGTTCGCATCACCACTCGATATCGAACGGATAATTTTATTGAGTCGCTTTATGCCGTTATCCATGAAACCGGACATGGACTTTACGAGCAAGGCCGGATGGAAGAGGGAAGAGACCTACCTGCTTCAGAAGCACTCAGCATGGGTATCCATGAATCTCAATCCCTTTTCTGGGAGCGGATGATTGCTCAAGGCCCAGCTTTTTGCAAACGTTATTTATCTTTGATAGCGGAAACCTTTCCAGAGAATTTCAATGCTGTTTCAAATGAGCAATTATATGAAGCTGTTAATGCCAGCGAGCCTTCATACATTAGAGTGGAAGCGGATGAGGTCACTTATCCTATGCATGTCATCTTAAGATATGAAATTGAAAAAGGATTGTTCGATGGTTCGGTAGAAATCAATACTCTGCCAGAGCTATGGAACTCTAAAATGAAAGAATATCTGGGGGTCGAGCCTCCTAGTGATACTCTGGGTGTTTTGCAAGACACGCATTGGAGCGGGGCTGCATTCGGCTATTTCCCCTCCTATACGTTGGGAGCAATTTATGCCAGCCAGTTTTATCAAACGTTGCAACAGGAAAAACCTGATTTAGAAAATGATATTAACTCTGGAAACCTGGCATCTATACGGCAATGGTTGAATCAAAAAATCCATGAGAAGGGACGGTTACTTTCTGTTGCCGATTTGGTCAAGCAGGTCACTGGAGATAATTTAAACCCAACCGTATTTTTGAATTATCTAAAGAAAAAATATCGAAAAATTTACAGACTCAATTGATATCTTTATGGATCAAAGTGTTCTAAATAGTCTTGCGCATGAACCTGAACGCAAATATTTATATTGTGATAGTTGCAATTCGCTATTACCTGCACCGGGATATTATTGTGTGCTATGCGAACCGCCTCAGGGGCCTGAATTTGATTCCGCGGGCGATCTTAAATTTTCGCAGGCTATGTTGCGGATCAGTCTTTTGACTCTTTTATTCCTGGTAATCGCTGTTTTCAAGATGGATATAAAATTGATGGATATTATTTCATCCAGCTCACAGGAAACGCCGATAAAAGTTGCAGAGGATGAAGATTTCAAAATCTTCTTTAAGGTCAATACCAGTTTGGTTAATTTGAGAAGCCTGCCAAATATGAAAACCAGCAAGATCATTGGTTCGCTGATGATGGGTGCTCAGGTGGAAGTTTTGGGTGCTGAGAGAGATTGGTCAAAAGTAAAACTCAAATCCCAGGCGGGAGAAGAATCTAAAACAGGCTGGATCGCCACAAAACTTCTTGACTCAGAAATTAAATAGTGTTTGATTAAAGGTTTTTTGCTGTTTCAATAAATATTTGTTTGAACTCTTCGTAAGTTTTAGTCACAGGGAACTGTGGAAACTCTTGAATAACATTATCAGGCGCTCTGAATAAAATTCCCGCTTCTGCTTGTTTCAACATACCTGTATCGTTATAAGAATCACCCGCCGCGATAACCTTCAGATGTATCCCTTGCAATGCCTTAACTGCTTTTGTTTTTGCATCGGGTATTCGAAGTTGGAAGTCATTAATTTTACCCTTTTGATCTATGATCAGATCATGGCAGAAAAGTGTAGGATAATCGAGCTGTGCCATTAATGGACCAGCGAACTGATTAAAAGTGTCAGAAAGAATAATGACCTGGAACTCCGATTCCAGCCACGAAAGAAACTCTTTTGCACCTTCTAAAGGGGCAATTTTCTTTATTACTTCTTGAATGTCAGACAGCAATAAATTATTTTCGTCAAGGATTTCTAATCGACCCCGCATCAACTCATTGTAGTCGGGAATATCTCGAGTGGTCAGGCGTAGTTTTTCTATGCCGGTTTTTTCTGCAAAAGCAATCCAGATTTCGGGTACTAAAACTCCTTCAAGATCAAGACAAGCTACAATCATTTAAATTTCCTTTTTCGTTTTCAGGTTGCGTTGGTCGATATTTTTTTAGCTTTATTTCTGCTCATGTCTAGCAAGTAACGCCATTCCTCGTTTTTCAAGAGATGAGAGATTAAGGCGTATACCAGCATTCCTACTGATATGCAAGTCAGTAGCACGGTAATGCGAATGCCAATGGGATCATTCAAATCAAACCAAGCCTCTTTGCAAAAATAAATTGCAATTCCCATTATGGTCGAAGAAGTTCCCATTTTGATTGTTGCTCGAAGAATCTTCCTTCCTCCAAGTAGTCCTAGACGTTTTCGAAGGAAATAGGTCAATAGCACTGCATTAAACAAGGCTGACAGGGATGTTGCGAGTGCCAGCCCGCCATGTTGCAAAGGCCCCATGAGAATGAGATTGAGAACAATATTAAGAACCATTGAATAGATGCCGATTTTTGCCGGTGTCTTGGTGTCTTGAAGGGAATAGAATGCCGGAGCAATGATTTTAATTCCGGAATAAGCGCAAAGCCCTATTGAATAATAAAGCAGAGCCATGGCTGTTCCCTGAGTAGAAGCCTGTAAGAACTCACCTCGCTCCCACAGAGTATTGACGATAGGTTCTCTTAGAATCATCAGCCCTAGCGTGGCAGGAATAGTAATGAAGAGGATGAGTCGAATGCTAAAACTTACTGTTTGTACAAGCTCTTTCAATTCGCCTTTTGCAGCATGGCCTGAAAGAGTGGGCAATAACACGACTGCCAAAGCCACTGCAAAAACACCCAATGGTAGTTGCACCAACCGATTACCATAATATAGATAAGAAATTGATCCTTCAGGAAGTGTCGACGCCAGTAAAGTATCGACCATAAGATTCAATTCATAGACCGCCAATCCTAAAATGGCCGGGACCATTAATTTTGCAATTTTTACGACCTCCGGCTGTTTGAAGTAGAGACGTTTTTTCCAGCCATAACCTTTTCTAACAATAGTCGGTAATTGGATGAGTGTCTGTAGAGCCCCACCAACAATGACACCGATGGCAAGACCCATAATCGGTTCATCCATTTGCGGTGCTAAAATCAAGATTGCGGCGATCATAGAAATATTTTGCAGAATGGGGGTAGCTGCTGGTACCGCAAAGACTTTAAGAGAATTTAAAAGTCCCATGGAAAAAGCCGCAAGGCCAATGAAGAATAAATAGGGTGCCATCCATCGGGTTAAATCGACAGTGAGCTTGAATTTTTCTTGATCATCCAGAAAACCTGGCGCAAAAAGAGTGACTACAGCAGGAGAAAATATAAAGAGAGCCAGAGATGTTACTGACAAGAGGATCAACAGAATATTAAAAATATTTGCAGTGAGTTCCTGAGCTGCCTGCTGCCCTTTATTCTCTAAGGTTTCTGAAAAAACAGGAATAAATGCGGATGCAACGGCACCCTCTCCTAAAACCCGTCTTTGCATATTGGGAATTCTGAAGGCCACAAAAAAAGCATCTGCTGCTGTAGAAGAACCAAATGCCATAGCAATAAACATATCCCTTACGAATCCGAAAATTCGAGAAATAAGTGTCATTCCGCTCACAGCTCCGACAGCTTTACTTACGTTGTTTTTCATCTGGAAGGAAGGAGGGGGTATAAAAATTTCCGAGGCTTCATTATAAGTAGTATAACAAAGCTTAGATCATTCAATACAAAAAAATGCTACCGCTGTCAGCATAACATGTTAGAGCAATAATAAGAACGGAGTTGTGAGTGCCTAAATTAAAATTACGCGCTAAAGATCAGGTTGTCTTTGACAAAATCACGGAAGCTTATGAGAAAACCGAAATTGTTCAGAGACAACGGCAATTAACCCCAGGACGTTGGGACTTTGTTGTATTTGGTGCATCTGAAAAAAACCAAACCGTTTTCAGGGAGGGATTCGCCGAGCATGCTGTAATTAAACGTGCGCCTATTTATATTGCCTCTCTGGCGCAATCGGGTTTGACCAATGTTAATGGTGTTCCGATAGAAGAGTTTATTGAAGAAGATGTGCCAGAGAAATATCAGGGATTGGAAATTGTCCAGGTAGACCCTTTGCGACCTCTGAACATCATAAAAAAAGATAAGTACTCTGGGAAGAAAGGCGCAGATAAAATTTGCAAGGAATACGAAGCGGCAAATATAGCTATTATCCGCTCTCCACATGAATCGGATTGGATGATTTCTGTGATGAAATATTTGAATGAATGCGACCAGAACTTTCCCGATCCAGTCCAACAAATATTTTTGGGACGAACGGGTTCATCTCCTTATAAATTAAACTGAAGTATCAGTTCAGTCCGTCTTTCTCGTATACAATATAACCTGAATCGGTCATCCCTAAAGCCGCGTAGGTCTTTTTCCCGGACAGATTGTCTTGCATGACATACAGGCGTAAGGCTTTAACATCAGGATGACTTTTTGCCAATTCGCCTACATGATCAAATAGGGCACGAAAAACTCCTTTTCCTCTTTGTTCTGGCTGCACGAAAACACTCTGAATCCACCAAATAATGCCGTTTCTCCAGTCACTCCATTCATAAGTGATCATGGTTTGCCCTACAACTTGCCCATTTAATTCCGCTATAAAATAATGACATTCATCTCTATCCAACGCATTTGATATCCCCAAAGCTAGTGTTTCGGGATTAAGTTGGATGTCTTCGGTTTCTTTGGCAAGGGCCTGATTGAATCCGACTATAACAGGAATGTCGGGTTTAACGGCTTCTCTTATTTTTATGTCGCTGGGCATAGAGCTTATAAATCTTGAATAAATCGTTTTGCATAAGAGCGTATATCTTTTCCATTTAAAACATGAAACCGCCTTACTTTTTCCAAAGTCTGGTTTGAAAAGCGTTTAAGTGGAATATGAATGATCTTTTTCCCATAGCGACGGGCCAAGCGACGCCATGCCATTTGTGGTGAGCAAGGTGAAACCACGGTGACATGTTTTTCGCGTGAATGAAAAAAAGCAGCTTCTAAAAGTTTTTCTTCCAGGGTTTCAGAAAACCGCAGACGTGGGTCTTGCCAGATATCGAGAATAGGGCGGGGTGGAAAAAGCATCATGCAACCCCCATAAGTGGCTTGACCTATTCCCGGACCGATTAGGTTTTCCATATATTCCGTTGCATAAAAACATAGTGTGGATTCATCCTTATGCTCGGCATACCAGGTTTGTCGCCAGTTATATAGATTAGGATCGGGTTCGGGGTCGAACAGGAAAACGATAATTTCAACTTCACCTCGTGATGGAGGAATTTCTTTCACATAAATATCGCCCGTATACCAATGCCGAAGCGTATCGCGAATATCAATTCCATCTTTGACTGATGAGGTAAATTTTTCTGTCCTTGCCAAGTCATGGCTTAGCAGATGTCTGGTTTGTTCGCGAACATGCGTGTTGAGATTTTCTATTTTTTCATCTTCCGGCGGCCAGGAGCATTGTCCGTGCGGGTCCCATTTATGTTTCCAGTTTTCCTTTTGTTCTAAATCAGGATCGGGCTTTAAATCTAATGTTCGCCACTCCATCTGAGTTTCTAGAAGACGATTCTTCATGCTAGTGGGCGTAGAATCTTCTGAATCAAAAACTCCCTTGTCTATTCCCAAGGCTATAGTGTCGGAGCCAATATCCGATTCTTCAAATGGATAATCTCTGGCAGCTTCAAGAACGCAAATAGCAAAAGGGTCTCCGCTGAATTGTTTTGCTGAGTTGACCAGAGTATAGAGGTCAGGCAACAACCTCGATTCCATAAGTGTCAGGTTTCGCAAATATTGTAAGAGTGTCTGGAATGTCTGCGAAGTTAAATTATGATAGCGGACTTTATGTTTTTTTAGGAACAGGTCGCGTGCGCGTAATAGAATTTCTTTAACCCCGTCTATCGGTGCATTGCTATCACCCTTCATTTCTTGACGTTTTTTCTCGTAAAGATACGTTATGAAAGGAAACTCGCTCAATGCAAAAAATAAAGTGTTTTTATCGACACGGTTTAGAGTGGGGGTGGCAATATCACCTGCTGGTTTCTTGTATTCCTTGCGTTCATCGAAGGCTTCTTTTATCCAAGGCCAATCTAGGATTGAACAAATGATGAGTATGTTGGAAAAATCCATTTCCAAACAGTGGAGCTGGTAGGCCATCCAGTAAGCCCTCCAATAATGTTGCGATTTTTCTTCAGGCCGCTTTAGAGTTAATAGCAACGTGCTTGCAAATTTCTCATAAGGGACTTTCTGCAAAGAAAAAGTGTCGGGAAAGTGAGTATACCGGGTTTCATAATTGGAGGTGCTCCAGTCGATAAAACGACGGTCAATCCCTTCCTGTTTTGCTACCCGTAAGCCAGCGATGAGAGGCTGACTGGGATCTATTGGGACATAATTAAGCGATCCTTCAGATTCCAGTTGCGTGGCCAATGTGATTTGTGGGAGTAAATCAATACCTTTTTCTACGGAATTTTGGAATTCTGGAGGTAGGGCAACGGCAAGACAGTCGCATTTTGTTGACAAAATACGGTTTCTGATTTCCCTGGCAAAACTACCACTGCCGTGAACTACAGGAAGAAATTGAACGCGATCACTGAGTCTAAAAATTTTATCCATATCGGTAATTTATTTATCGCTATCTGGGTGCAAGGGATTGTCATCGTTGAAAAAGAAATCGCCTAGTCCCATAGGCATTCTTTCATCTTGCAGAGACCTTTGGTTTCGGGCAGCAAGACTATCCAAATCGAGTGCATCATCTCCTAATACCTTACTGACCGCTTCCTGCCAGACTTCATCTTTGGAAAGTGGATGATCTGCTTCCTGGCTCAACCGTTTAAGAGCATATTGTAGGATATGTATTCCATCTCTAGGAGAAAACTCTAAATCTAATTGATGTGATTTTTGTAAAAAGTCCACAGTCATTTTTAAAAGCTCTTCTTCAGAAAAGGGCAGGTGATATCGCAGAATTTCCAATTCATCCGCGTAGCTAGGCATACTCATATTTAAAGTGGGCTGCAATCTTGACAGGATGTAATCAGGGATCTCAAAAGTAGATTCGTCATTATTCATGGTGACGCAGGCACGGAAATCCTGATGTGCATGAATTTGAATGCCCGCGATTATAGACTCCACATATCGTCTATGATCTAGCAAGGGAGCGAGAGAAGCCCAACTTTTTTCATTCATTCGATTTCCTTCATCCAGGATACATATACCGCCTGTAATCATGGCGCAAACTAAAGACGATGCATGATACGAAATGGACCCTTTTTCCGAAAGTACGGGGGTCACTAACAAGTCCTCTGGTCGTGTATCGCTGGTACATTGGAATATATATAAAGGTTGCTTGCGTTGCAGTGCCGCAACCATGGCCAAAGTGGTTTTACCTGTCCCAGGCATTCCTGTGATTCTTGGTGAAAGTGGATGATCCTTATCAGAAATTACCAGCCAGCAAGCAAGAATTTGCTTCAACACTTCATCTTGTCCTATCCAAGTGGGATCAGTCTTGTCTGGCTTGCTCAGGTGCAGGGTGGTTCCATCAATAATTATTGTTTTCTTTATGGAATTTTCGTTGTTCAAAATGTATTCCTTAAAATGTTTTTATTCATATTTGGAAGAGGATACTTTTTGCCAGCAGGTACTGTCAAGTGATGCGGCTTTATTTTGGCACTGTAAGATTAGATACCTTCTCTTTTTTGAGCTTGCCAGTAATGTTATAATAACCCTTTTAACTTCCTGGAGAAATATTTAGTGGATGATCTGTTTTTTTGGTTGGGGATTGTGTTTGCTGGAATAATGATGATTCTATTGGTGAAGTATGCCAAGTTCATCCATGTTCAACCCAAGGTTGAGGCCGAACGTAGGAAAATGAAAGAAGAGGGAACTGCCCCGCAAGAGGAAAGTTCCGAAAACAATCAACAATGATTTATCTGTTCACCTCGGAATGATACGAAAGACCAGCAAAGAAAGCATAGCACCTTATCTGAGGGATGCTTCCAACTATTCCGGTGGTAAGGCAGAGGAAGTGCTCATTCCTGAAAATGTGGATGAACTCGTCAGTGTTCTGAAAAATGATTTAAGACCTGTAACCATTTCAGGAGCGGGAACCGGGCTAACTGCTTCCAGAATCCCATCTGAAGGTGTCGTCATTTCATTGGAGCGATTCAATGAATTGGGAATTGTTGAAAATGGCGAAATCTGGCTAGAGCCTGCTGTGACATTACTGAGACTGCAGGAGCATCTGAAGAATACCAGTTGGTTCTACCCCCCTAATCCCACAGAAACCAATGCATCCATCGGCGGCACTTTAGCAACCAATGCTTCAGGATCGCGCAGCTACAAATTTGGTGTGACTCGGAATTTTGTTAATGCAGCAGATTGTATTCTGGCTGATGGAAGAAGAGTGCTGGTAAAACGTGGTCATAAAATAACGGATCCACTCCGCATGGATGATGGCAGCGAGATTAGATTTCCTAATATCAAGTATACTAGCCCAAATTGCAAAAATACTGCGGGATATTTTGTGCAACCTGGAATGGATTGGCTGGACTTATTTATTGGCTCCGATGGTACTTTGGGGATATTTGTAAATATATGTTTAAAATTACTTCCTCGGCCAGATGCTTTTTTAAGCGGTGTCCTGTTTTTTGAAAAAGAAAAATTCTGCTGGGATCTAGTTTCTAAAATCAAATCGACTACTTTTGTTTCTCCCTGTTCGCTTGAATATTTTGATCGTTTTTCGTTAGAACTATTGCGAGTGAAATATCCGAATATTCCATTTCAGGCTAAAGCGGCTTTATTCTTTGAAGAAGATGTAGTAGATCAAAATGATTACAATCCCAAATTTGATGTATGGGTCGAATTTTTAACCGATAAAAATATTCTTTTGGATGAATCGTGGTTTGCTCAAAATCAAAAGGATGTTCAAGTTTTTCATGAATTCAGACATCAAATTCCAATGCTGGTAAATGAAAAGAATACTCGAGCGGGCAGAGAGAAAATTGGTACAGATATGGCGGTACCGGATAAATATTTTGACGATATGATGGCATTTTATGACAAGACACTTTTCGGAAAAGGCCTTTCATACGTTATCTTTGGTCATTTAGGCGACAATCATTTGCATATCAATCTCCTACCAGACTCTTCGCAACAAAAATTAGCGGAGTCTTTATATGACGATCTCGCAAGAAAAATCATTTCATGGAAAGGGACAGTATCTGCTGAGCATGGAATAGGAAAGAAGAAGAAAAAATATTTCCATGAAATGGTTGGGGAGAAGAGTATTGCGGATTTAAAAAAAATCAAAAATATTTTAGATCCTCAAGTAAGACTTGGGAATGGAAATATTCTTTGAAGAGTCTAAACAACCTAATCGGTTGACAGCTGGAAGCTATAAAGAGTAAACTTTTTTGAATTGTTTGGTTGTGTAAATCAATTCATGCTGTTCATCCTTATGGGGTGTGGAAATATGCTGGATTCATTTAAAAGCCTGGTATTAAACTATTCCTATGAGCCTCTGCAGTTTTGCAGCGCCCGCCATGCTCTGATTATGGTTTTTGGTGGCAGAGCCGAAGAACTTGATAATTCTGATTATTGCGTTCGAACGCCCACTACAAGCTTTGCAATTCCCACTGTGATTCGAGTCTTGAAAATGGTTCACCGCATCCGTAAAAATGGCATCGCATTCAGCAAGAAAAATATATTACGCCGTGATAATTATACCTGCCAGTACTGTGGTACCTCCGACCATCCTTTGACGATTGATCATATTATGCCCAAATCGAGAGGTGGCAAAACCAATTGGACCAATGTGGTTGTAGCGTGTAAAAGTTGTAACGTGAAAAAAGGTAATCGCACGCCTGTGGAAATCGATATGAAACTGAAGCGCAAACCAACCAAACCCAATTATAGTTTTGTCCCTTTTATTATTCCACCCTGTCCAGATTCCCACCTTGAAACCTGGCAAAAGTACATCCCTCAAAAAATGCTTGCTAAAACTTCAAGCTTTTAGCGTTCTTTGAATTATATATATGATAAGGTTGTAGTTATTACTTGTTTTTCGTTGGCAAACTAGTCCCGCAGGTACTATGGAACCCAAATCACTTTTCCAAATTATTTCCGAAGAGGAATTCTTAAAAATAGTTCAAGAACCCTGTGAACTTTTTTTTATGGTAGGCAACGATTTTGCTAAAATTGTTGCAGGGAATGATGATGTTTCAAGGAAAATTTATTCGAGGTTGATGCAGGAGTCTGAGTATCTGGAAAGTGTTCTAGATGAACATGGGGCTCGAGAGAATAAAGCTTGGTCTTTTTTTTCTGAATATATTGCCTGCATTCGAAACCTTGCGATTGTCGCTTTTTATATCAAGCATATTCTTGATCGTTATCCTTATTATAAGTTGCAGGAACCTAAGGAGATTGATGAAGAGTTTCATTTAGCTGCCAACCATTTGCTGGAATTTATAAACAAATCAATCCTCAATTTGAAGGAAGAAGTTGTCCGCACAGGAAAGATTAACGGATTGAAATATGATGTGAATAAGGGTTCGGACGATGAGTTTTTTAAGATCGAGTCTAACAAGCGGCTTCCGAAAAACATATTGGATGATGAGGTTAAAGAAGAGCGGGAACGGGTAATCGATCTTTGTCAGAAATATCGAAAGATAGCTAAATTGATTCAGGAAGTGAAAATTGAAAAGTCAGAAGATGTAAAAACTTTTCGAGCTTTAATTCCCTCTAAATTGGATGAAAAAATTGCTCGTATGTATAAGGAGCATATTCATAGTGTTCAGTCGGAATATGACACCTATGTGAAAAACACATCCCTTGAAAAAGAGCACAAAGAGTTAAGCAATTTTAGAGGCTATGTTTCCATGCCCCTTCACCTTCTGGAGGTAATACTCTGGCTTTGCCATTTTTATGAGCGACATGAAGATGATATCCGTCATGGAGAATGTAAGCAGAGCATTTCCCGAATGGTCAAAAAGGATGAACTTCTCGGGCATATTGTGAATTTTGGTTTTAATTTTAGCCAACATTTTTTGCGTGAGGGGGATAAGATTGCTACCACCATCCTAAAAAGTTTTGTTAAAAATGTTCGTACTGTGGTGAGCATCCCCCAACCCTTGGGGTTTCATGCCAGACCGTCGACTTATATTTCTCTCATTGCCCGTCAGTATGAAGGTGATTTGCATATGCTTATTGATGGTGATAAGTATAACGCCAAATCGGTTATGAGTCTTTTACAGGCGGGAGGGGCTCTTGCAGATAAGGGTTATAAAACCGTAGAATTTCAAGGTTCGAAACAGGCGATTGAGGATGTGAAAGTTCTCGCTCAACATAATTATTGTGAAGAGGGCGAGTTCCCCCGTAAGCTCAGTTATTTAAGACCAAACGGAACTTGAGAAAATATTTTTTATTCAGGTGACTAAGCTGACCAATGTTCAAGATGAAATTTATGATGTCGTAGACAAAATGGATCAGGTTATCGGTCAGGCTACTCGACGAGAAATTCATCAAAGAAATCTTTTGCACCGCTCCATACACATATTGGTTTTTAATTCCCAAAATAAAGTGTTTCTGCAGAAAAGATCCATGGCCAAAGATGAAAACCCGGGTTTGTGGGATACTTCTTCTGCAGGGCATGTCGATTCGGGAGAAACTTATGATGACTGTGCGCATCGGGAGCTATGGGAGGAACTTGGCATAAATGCTATATTAAAGCCTTTAGACAAAATCGAAGCCTGTCAGGAAACTTACCAAGAACATGTTGAAGTCTATACCTGTAGAACAAATTCTGCGATAAAAATTAACTTGGATGAAATCAGTGAAGGAAAATATTTCGATTTGAGAATTCTTGAAAGTGAAGTTCAAAAAAATCCAGAACAATTCACATCGTCTTTCAAACTTATTTTAAAAAACTATGGAGCGGTGCTTTCAACGAAAAACTCTATTAAATTATGACTACTTTTGACATTATTGTTTATTCCATTTTAGGTTTGAGTGTAATATTTTCTCTTTTTAAGGGATTCGTCAAAGAAGTATTCTCCTTACTTTCATATCTTGGCGGTTATCTTATGGCCTCCAAATATCAAGGAGTTTTTTCCCAACTTCTTATGGAAAGCATTCCTAGCAAGCCGATTGCAAAACTGATTGCGTTTGCAGGAATTTACATTATGACCGCAATTATAATCTCCCTAATGGGAAGGATTGCGAGGGGGTTCATCATGTCTACTACCCAATTATCGGGATATGACCGATTAGCTGGAGGGTTCGTGGGCTTTGCTAGAGGTATAATTATTGTTGTTGCAGTTACATTTCCATTGCAGTTTTTCCCTGAAGTCGGCAAAAAATTTACGAAAGACTCACAAACGGCTCCTCATCTAGCCAAAGTTTTAACCTTTGTAAGTCAAAATCCTGAAGCTCTCAACATTCGCAAAATATTGACTGATTTTCATATAGGAGGCATAAAGGAAAAATTTGAAGAATTGAAAAACATGAAAGACATGGCTGATCAGTTTGAGGATTTAAAGAAAAGTCTCCCAAACATGAATGGAGACTCAAAGAAAGGCGAGAAGACCCTGGATGAGTATTCTAAAGAAGATATTCAAAAACTAACGGATATATTAAAGTCTGTTGAAAAAAAATAAATGTTTTTTTCCTTGTTCACTGCTGACATCTTATGACAACCAAAATTAATATCAATGGTGACATTCAGGACGAAGCCTTCATTTCAATTCTGGATCATGGATTTTTGTTTGGCGACAGTGTCTATGAAGTGGTTTGCACAACCAATGGAAAGCCCTATTTTCTGGATGAACATTTGAAAAGGCTTTATGCTTCTGCATCAGGAATTTCATTGAAAATTCCACAAGATCAAGAATGGATAAAAAAACAGATCCAAATAACATTAAATTCTGCAGGTAATCCTGAATCCTATATCCGAATTATTGTTACACGGGGGGTGGGTGATCTAGATATTGATCCCTCATCCTGTTTTCAACCTAATCTGATTATCTTCGTCAAAAATACTCCTCAAATACCTGATGAGAGTTATGAAAAGGGTATACCCATTGCATTGGTATCCATCAAACGTAATTCGCGCGATGCGCTGGACCCAGCCGTCAAAACGGGGAATTATCTGAATAATGTTTTAGCGAGGGTCGAGGCTCAAAAAGCAGGTGCTGTCGATGCCATAATGGTTAATCCTTGGGGACAATTGACAGAAGGCACGACAAGCAATTTATTTTTTGTAAGAGAAGGGCGGCTGTTAACCCCTGAAAAAGGTTGTGGAATTCTTTCGGGGATCACCCGGGAAAAAGTAATTCAACTGGCACATGAAAATGGGATGCATTTGGAAGAGGGCGCGTGGCCAGGAGAGGAGCTTTCGAAAGCTGAAGAAATATTTTTATCGGGAACTGTAAAAAAAGTTATGCCCGTTTCTATACTTGATAATCGCCCTGTAGGCACGGGAAAACCGGGACCGATAACTCAAAAAATGATGCGACTTTATTCTGAGTTGCTTGAGAGCCTTGCTTAAACCTCTTTGTTGAATGGAGTGCGGATTGTCTTTGTTGGTTGGCCTTACTGGAGGAATGGGATCAGGTAAAACGTTGGCGGCATCCTTTTTTAAAGACTTGGGCTCATTTGTCCTGGATGCCGACCTGATATGTCGGGAACTGGTGGATCCAGGACAACCAGCATGGAGAGAAATATCAGATACTTTTGGAAAAGAAATTTTTACTGTATCGGGTAGTTTGGATAGAAAAAAACTTGCTGACATTGTTTTTAGTGATCCTGAAAAAAAAAGAACTCTGGAGGACATACTCCATCCCAAGGTATTTGAGTTTGAAAGGCTTGAATATAAGACTATCTATAGGATGCATCCGAATGCCGTGGTCATATTAGATGCGGCTTTGCTGATAGAGTCTGGGAATTATAAAAAAATGGACAAAGTTATTGTCGTAGATTCGGATGAAAAAATCAGAATCAACCGGGTTTTAGCTAGAAACGAAATGAGCCAAGAAGAAGTAACTGCGAGGATCAAAAATCAAATGCCCAGTAAAGAACAAGTCGGATATGCAGATTTTGTTCTTGAAAATTCATTGGATAAGGACAATTTGCGATCTCAGGTTGAAGATATACATATAAAATTAGCCCTTTTGGCGGCGAAAAATATTGAAAAATCAACCCCTTAACATTGAGTTCCGCTCTCGAAAATCCGTAGAATAATATGATGAAATGTTTTAATTCGATGGGTATTAGCTATGGCTGAAGATCAGGAAGAGAAAGAAGAGGAGCTATCCACTGACGAGGCGGCAGAACTTGAGGCTTTATTAGAAACTTCCGGAGGGGATTCCGAGGCTGCAGCGCCAGGTCTTAAGGAGAAATTTCAGCAGATTTTTTCCAATAAAAAGCTCCTTATGATATTTGGAGGTGGGGCTTTGGTATTGCTCATCGCAATTGGAGCAGGGGTTTACTTCATGTTGTCGGGAGCAGAAGAAGCTGTCCCTATTGAGGAAGAGCAAGCCGAGGAAGAAATAAAGGAAGAAAAAACCAGAGTTATTGATAAGGTAAATATTTATAAGCTGGAACCTTTTTTTCTGCCAGTTCGCGACAAGGGCAAGGAAACTGGCAGATTTCTTTCACTTTCTGCCAACCTTTTATTGAGCAACAGTGTGCTAAATAAAGAACTTGATAAATTTTTACCCCAGGTTCGAAAAAATATTTATGGCATATTGCAAAGAAAACGCCTCAATGATTTTACTCTTAAAAGAACCAATACCGAAGAGAGGATAAAAAGAGAAATTCTTACGGCTTCAAACGCTCTCCTATCGAGTGGAACTGGGACAGTGACTGATGTGTTTTTTTTAAGTTTCATGATTAAGTAATTGAGGCTTACTAAATTGACATTGTTTACTAAAGAGCTATATTAATAACTGTAATAACCATTTATGGTGCCAACCATGCCTACGACTCCTCAAGTTAATACCCAACAAGTTCTGCAAATGGGGACGTACGCTGAAAAATTACAACAGACAATTCAATCTTTACCCAATGTAACCGCGCAGCAGACAAAAAAAGAGCGCGAGGTGACAGACGAAATGAAGCGTACGGAAGTCCAAGACCCGAAAAATGCTTATTTTATTGAAGAAACCGATCCTGAAACAGGCGCCAAAAAAAGGGTACGAGTTTTAAAGGAAAAGGCAATTTCTGAAGAAGAATTGCTGGAATCTGAGCAAATTTCGCCTCTAGAAGGGAACCATGGAGGAAAAATCAATATTCGAGCCTGAAACATGTCTCCCTTTTTTGAACAACCCTTTTTCTAATAAAAATAACTTAAATAGTCATAATGGCCCGGATTCTATTGGCCGATAAGCTATATAGGGCCTGTAGTATCAACTCTTTTATTTAAGTCCTTTTTTAGTATTTTAAAACCTTATTTGAAGGTGTTTCTTTGGACATTCCGTCTCTACCGCTCGCAAACTTTGTAAACAAGATGATCAAGATACTGTCTGGGGAAGACTCTTCACTTATTCCTTTAGCTTTGAAAAATCAATTGCAGACGGGAAACCTATTGCAAGGGGAAATTATTAAGCTTCTTCCCAAGGGAAAGGCCACGGTTTCTATTGCAGGACAAAAAGTTGTCGCCGAATTACCAAGCCTGAAAACTCAGGATAAATCAGCCACGGTAAAACCTGAATATACTTTCAAACCGGGACAAAAAATTTACGCCCGGGTTGAAAAAGTCAATCCTGAGCCTGTTTTAAAGCTGGTTCCTCCACCGCAACAGAAGGTTCAGGAAGAAGGCTATACGACAAACCTCTCACGTAGAATTAAGCCAGAAATTTTAATATCGGAAAAATTCAACGAGTTGAAGCTTCCTCCTGATAGGATCGTACAGGTCAATGTCAATCGTGTTGTTGATGTAAATACCTTGTCGATTCAGTTTGAGGATCAGGAGTTTCTCGTGAAGACAGATAACGCGAAGTTCTATCGGCCGGGTACTGCCATTCGAATCCAATTTGAAAAAATGGATAATGCTTTTAAGCCAATTTTTATCGACCCACTAGTTAAACCTGTTACTGTGGACCTTGAATTGATTAAGCCTTATTTACCCTTCCGCACACCCTTGGGGAAACTGGTTGGCGAATTGACCCGAGATATTCTGGGTTCCCCCGTATTAAAAGAATTACAAATTCAACCACAGCTTCTAGAAAAGCTTCGAGAAACATTACAAGTTTTGACTCCAAAACCTGGGGTTACCCCAGGGGAAGTTGAAATTGAAGAGCAGGTGGAAAAATCAGGTGTTCGCTATGAAGCCAAAGTAAAACAGTTTCTTACGCAAACGGATGACCAAAAAGTCGGGTTGGAACTTACCCGGGACTTAAAAGGACAATTGCTTGATTTACTCCAGGTAACCGAAAAAAGCATAAAAAATTTATCAAAACAGAACCAAAGTCAGCAAGTTTTTGATTTTCAGAAAAGAGTAGAAGTTTCTGTGGATAGCATTGAGCTGAATCAGCTTTCTTCACGGGTTGCCACACAGGAAAATCAGCCTCTAGTATTGCAGATACCTAATCCGCTCAGCCCAGGCGAAAAGACAATCAACCTATTTATCAGGGAAGATTCAGAGGGTGGGGGAGATGGGGAAAAAGATGACAAAGAAACTTATAATATGGCGTTTTTCCTGAATCTTTCGGCTCTGGGAAATATAAAGATCAATGCTAAAGTCGGTCCCGAAAGTTTGGCGGTAAAAATGGAGGTGGAGCAGGATGATGTGGCCAATTTCATTCGTAATAACTCAGTCGATTTTGAGAAACGTATGGAAAAGAAAGATCTGAACACAACTGTGGAATGTTTTATGCGGGAAGAGGTGAGTCCAATCAAAGATAATTTGATTGAATTGCTTGTAAGCCAGAACACTTCTCTTTTGAGTGTTAAAACATGAAAAAAGAGAATCCTGTATCACCCAAGTCGGCTGTTTCTTTGCAATACAAAAAAGGGAAAAACTCAGCTCCTAAAGTTACAGCAAAGGGGCAGGGTTGGGTAGCCGAAAAAATTATAAAAATGGCTCAGGAAAACAATATTCCAATACGTGAAGATAAAGACCTATTTCAATTACTTTCAGAACTTGATGTGGGACAGGAGGTTCCAGAATCTTTATATAAAGTGGTGGCAGAACTTCTTGCCTGGGTGTATCAACTCAATCAGAATTATCTAAGTTCCAAGCAGGTGAAATGAAAGGAAAACGAAAAGCATTGTATAAAGGACTGTGATTAATCTGAATTCACCTTGACCTGAGTCAGGGCCTCTGATATCCTTAGAATACAATATGTTATCTCCTGTTAGATGCGTATTTGTTGCTTTAATGGATCTACTATCAAATTATTTTTATAATTTTTGAATAGAAAGTCATAACTTGATCAAGACGATTAGAAGTCTAGCGTTGGCACTCGCCTTATTTCTGGCACCATTTTGTTTCTCGGTTGCTAATGCCAATTTTTCCTATGAAACTCACACTCTAAGCGAATATCATTTCACCACTCCTCCCGGGCTAGCCGACCAAGTCAATTTTTGGAAAAAGATTTACTCTGAATATACGACTCGACATGCTGTCATTCACGACATTCGTGATCTCGGGATTGTCTACGAAGTTGTCTATCTTGGTGATAAACCTTTGTCCCGCCGTTCCCGAGAGAGGAAGCTGGAAAAGGTCAAGAAAAAATACAAGCAGATATTAAGACGCATAAATAAAACAAAAAATAAAGCTTCATTGAAAGGTGAAAATCTTCGTATCTATAAATTAGTAAAAAATAATTTTCATAAAGCGACTCGCCAAATACGTGCACAGCTTGGCCTGAAGGACCGGTTCAGGGCTGGTGTAGAACGTTCAGGTCTTTACCTGACTGAAATTTTGCGAATATTGAAAAAGAATAATCTTCCAAAGGAATTGAGTGTTCTTCCGCATGTTGAGTCCTCTTTTCAGCTAGGTGCTTATTCCAGCGCAGGAGCCGCAGGAATTTGGCAATTCACACGCAGTACTGGCAGGTTGTTTATGAGAGTTGGTTACGATGTTGATGAACGAAGAGATCCCATTCTCGCAACGCATGCGGCAGCAAAGTTGTTAAAAAGGAATTTCCAGGGGATTAATTCATGGCCTCTAGCCATTACAGCGTATAACCATGGTCTTCAAGGTATGAAACGCGCGAAAAAGCGTCATGGTAGCGATATTTCTAAAATTGTAAGGAGTTATAAAAGTCGTACTTTTGGTTTTGCATCACGAAATTTTTATGCGGAATTTCTTGCAGCTCTCCATGTTGTAAAAAATCAGGACAAATATTTTCCAAATCTTAATATCCAAAAAGCCCATCGGCGAGTATCAATTCGTTTGCCAAATTATATTCATGTTAATACCGCAATGGATTATTTTGGTATGACCCGTGAGGAAATTGCTGAGGCAAACCCTTCTCTTAGACGCCCTGTTCTCAATGGTGAGAAACGAATACCTAAGGGTTTTGTTTTTCAAGCTCCTTCATCAAAACTAAATATTCTTCAAACCAATTATAACAAAATACCAAAAAGAGTACTTTATTCAAAACAAGTACGATCAAAGTGGTACACCGTAAGGCGTGGTGATACCCTTTCCGGAGTTGCGCTTCGATTTGGTACAAACGTCCGTTCTTTAAAGGCATACAATAGTATTGGCAGAAGAAACAAAATATATATTGGACAAGTGTTGCAACTACCAAAAGGAAGATCTCAACCTACCGTTCGTCTTGCAAGCTATTCCCCACAAAACTATTCTCTGGTTTCATATAGAGTTAGAAGAAATGACAATCTCTCGAAAATTGCAAAACGTTTCAGGACAGATGCCCATCATCTGGCAAAAATTAATAAAATAAAGAATCCTAATACCCTCCATCCGGGACAAAGAATCAAAGTTCCGCAATCACAGCCTTCTATCCAATTAGCTAAGTTGGAAGGCGACCGAAATTCTTTAAAAGATGGTTATTATAAGGTTCAGAAAAATGATAATTTGTCCACAATTGCAAAACGGTTTGATACGGATGTTATTCATTTGACAAGTTTGAACCGAATGAGAGACCCCAATTCATTATATTCCGGGCAAAGGTTAAAGATATCCAATAGTCCTACTGAGGCGAAAACCAAGAAAAGTAAATTAAAGAATTTCAAGTTATCGTTAAATCGTCAAGGTGAAACAAAAACTAAACTGCAGAATAAAAAAGATATAAATATGAAGCGCGCTGTTCCAGAAGGAACATTAAAAGTTTCTACAAAAACTAACAAGCGCTTGAATGAAAATAGACCCGCATTCATGCCAGTTTCTTTTTCCTCAAAGAATCAAGAAAGCATTGGTACGATAACAGTGGATTTTGATGAGACCCTAAGTCACTACGCTGAATGGTCTCTAGTATCTGTGAAAGAGTTACGGAAAATTAACCGGCTCGGTAAAAAGGCCGAAATAACGGTTCATAGAAAACTTCGGGTGAGCTTCGCAAAAACCAATCCTGAAAAATTTGAAGAAAAAAGGCAGGAATATCATAAGGCTATACAAGAAGACTTTTTCAATAATTACGATATCAGTAAATTAACAATTAGAAGTGTTGAAAAAGGTGAAACCTTATGGGAAATTTGTAATGACAATTATACCATCCCCCTATGGCTGCTAAGCAACTACAACTCTGAAAAGAATATTAATGCCCTAGCTGTGGGCGAACCCATCATCATCCCCGTCATCTCTCCTAAAATTGGATAGATTTTTCTGTCAGATTATTTCCTCTTCAATATTTATTTGAAAAGTAATTAAGCGCAGTTTTAATTGCAGTCAAATGTGCATTCACTCTTATTGCCATGTCAAAATGACTTGCTGTTTCAAGAGTCAGACATCTTGAAACCCCTTTTAACAAACCATAAAGAGCCATAGGCCACCAATCCATTGTGGAGATATCTATACCCTTTCCGATGACTCCTTGAACAGCAGATGAACCATCAATTTCATCATTCAAGTTAATAGGCATGATATTTTTTATTGCGTCTAAAATTTCGAATCCCAATGCATCGTCTTTCGCATCGACCCCTTTTTGGTAAAGATAATAACCTGCACTTTCATAATCTTCATGTAATTCGATAGTCAGATCAAAGGGAGTGTTTAATATTGATTGTACAAAAGAAACCTCTACTGGAGGTTCATCTTCTTTGAAAAATCTATTCAAATCTTTCCCCTCGTGGTTTTCGCGCGTACCAAATTCATAACCATGAGGGTTGATGCAGGGTAAAAAAGTGAATTCCCAGAGATCAATATAGGGTGAGTAGTGGTTGTTATTCAAAAAAGATAAAAGGGATTCTATACCACCTGGTTCGTCACCGTGAATTCCCGCAGATATCAGGACCCGGCGGGGGTTTCCCTTCCCTAAAACAATTTTTATAAGTGGGTAAGTCGATGTTTGAATGGTGTGATGAGTTTCGATTGAGTTTGGATGAGTCTTCTCAATGCGGTGGATTATTGACTCAAAACTGTTTATTTTTTTTATAGGTTGCACTCTTCATTTGCTCTTATCAGGGTATCCACATTCGTTTATTATTACACATTGTCGGCAATCAAATTTTTTTGCCTTGCATACATAGCGGCCATGCAGAATCAAGTAGCTGTGAGCTTTAGTGGTCCATTTCTTGGGTGTTATACGGAGAAGTTCTCTCTCTGTATCGAGAACATTTTTTTTGATGGCCAGGCCTGTTCGATTTGAAACCCGAAAGACATGCGTATCAACTGCTATCGTGGCCTCACCAAAACCTTCATTTAAAACTACATTGGCTGTTTTTCGTCCAACCCCCGGTAACGCTTCCAATTCGTCTCGATTTTGCGGTACTTGCCCTTTATGCTTTTTTAATAATATTTTACAGGTGGCGATAATATTTTTGGACTTAGTGGGAGAAAGACCGACAGGCCTGATAATTTCTAGAAGGCGTATTTGCCCCAATAATAAAATACTTTCAGGAGTGGGGGATTGGCTAAATAATTTGTTTGTTACAATATTAACTGTTTTGTCGGTTGATTGAGCACTTAAAATTACCGATACAAGAAGTTCAAAATGATTCTTATAGTTTAGCTCAGAATTAGCCTCTCCCAAGGACTGGGAAAGTTTTTTGTATATCTTATTTACGGTTTTGCTGTCCAAGACAGGTGAACAGGCTAAAGGGATTTTGCACACCGAACTCCCACCCAATAAGAGAGTGTTGGGTCGGACATACCTCCGTGACGAGTGGTGACACGGTTATATTGTTCATCAATCATCCAGGATGCACCACGTATAACTCTGAAGCTCTGTCTCTTCACAGGTCCCTTTGGATTTTTTACAGGACTGTTCTTGTAATAGTCATGAGAGAGCCAGTCTTCGACCCATTCCCAGACATTACCCATCATATCATGGAGGCCCCAAGCATTTGGTTTTCTCTTGCCAATTTGAGGTATCTCTCTAGGTGAGTTGCCTGCGTACCAGAGATAATCGTCATCTATTTCATCGCCCCACGGGAATTTGGTTTTACTCCCTGCTCTAGCTGCATATTCCCACTCGGCTTCTGTGGGAAGTCTTTTGCCTAACTTATGGCAATAGGATCTAGCTTCACGCCATTTAATATGAGTAATAGGTTGCTCTGGATGGTGGAAGACAGATCTATTCATGGACATAATAGCGTCCCATTTTTTTTGGGTCACCTCATAGGTGTCCATATAAAAACCATCGAGACAAACCTTATGTGCGGGTTTTTCTCTGGCATTATCGTCATCGTCTTCATATAGAGCATTTTGGTTGGTTCCCATAGTGAAGCAACCAGACTTTATACGGATCATATCCTTTTCTGCTGCCACGAGCAGGCTTGGAAAAGATAACCAAAATAGAGCTATGAGTAGGAACATTTTTTTCATCGATGAATTGTACTGGTTGAAGTGGTTTCGGTCAAGTTATCTGGGTGATTAAAACGACTCGGATTCCTAGGAAAATCAATATAGTTCGTGAAGATTAAACAAATTGTGTCGATACAGTAACTAACTTTATATCTTAATTTTACTTAAATCCATTGATGAATAAAATTATATCTAAATTATTTCTAATCACCATTATTTCATGTTTCTCGAGTGGGCAGGCTTTTGCTATTTATAAGCACAAAGTTATTGTAACTAAATTTGATGACCCGCAGGATTGGAACGAATCTTATCATCCTGGAAAGATACTGTCCCAACATTTGCATCAGCATTTGATTGACGAGGGACGATTTCATATGTTGGAAACTTCATTGAATGAAAATATGCCTGGTTCCGTAATAATGAATGAGTCGAATGGGCGCATGGAAGAAAAAAGCGAAATTAAAGAAAGCTTTGATAGGAAATCCGATATGGGCAAATTTCGTAACATGAGTGAACCCGATAACATGACAGGATTCAAACCAGATAAATATAATAAAACGGGTGGGAACATTAAAAAATCCTACTCTTCCAAAACTGAGGGCTTTAATGCGGATTATCAGAGTTTGAGAGATGTAGAGCCTGCGATTCGCTATATTAGCGATGATTCTTTTGCCGAAATTTTATCCGTACAAGATTCGATGATTAATGATATGAATAAAATGCCAGCAAAAGCTCCTATGATTCACGATCCAGTTCCCTGGCCAGTGCGATTAGGAAGAATGCCAGAAAAAGCTTCTCTCTTTGAAATTAGGGGGATGGTGGTGAAGTTTGATCCGGGTAATATGAATGTTGCGATTATGGATAAAGGTAAAACAAGCACTACTGAAAAAGCTGAATTGGAAGTAATGCTTCAGCTTATTCAAAATAAAACGGGAAGGGTTGTATATAAACAAAAATTTAGAGCATTTTCAAATTCAGGTAGGCGTCCCTTTTCCAAAGATCTAGATATTAGTCAATCAAGAAGGGTTGATCTAGAATCCAGTTCAATGAGTTTAGCCTTTTCATTTCTAACAAAGGAAATAGTATCCTTTATTAATAATACAATTTTCAGAGATCCTCTTGAAGGCGAAATCATTGCAATAAAAAAAGAGGACGTTCTTATAAATATTGGTAGACAAAATGGTGTTCAGGTGGGGGACAAGTTTCGTGTTCACTCGATCGGTTTGCAACTTGATGATCCTTTAACTGAATTCGATCTTGGGGATATTTATGTGAAAATGGGGGCCATTCAGGTGCTGGAAAGCATGTTGGGTTTTTCAAGGGCCCGAATTATTGTTGGAAAAGATTTCATGCCTGGAAACATGGTCCGCTCTTTCAAACAATTTAAGGATTCCAGTCAGCAGTTCAGCGCAGGGGAAGAGTTATCTGAGTCTGAAGATCCCGTCCCATGGTGGAGTTTCAATGATATTAAATCGTTTCCCTGATTCAAAAATTATTGTATTCCTGAATTGTGGTTATGGTCAAATTCTCCTCTTTGAGTGCTTTCAGTGCTCCGAGTAGAGCAGAGGCACCGGAAATTGTTGTGCAATAGGGCAGATTTTGATTTAAAGAACCCCTTCTCAAAGAAAATGAATCCTTGATAGCCTGCTCGCCAAACACCGTGTTAATTACCAGGTTAATTTCCCCTGACTCAATCGCTTCGACACAGTGAGGAGAACCCTGTTTAACCTTGTTAATGGATTCAACAGTAACTCCATTTTCATTAAAATATTCCGCCGTTCCGCTGGTAGCCAGAATCCGGTAGCCTAACTCCTGAAGTCCTTGTGCAATTTTAACGGTTTTTGGTTTATCGGAATCTTTTACACTTATAAAAGCGTTACCTGTCAAAGGTAGTTTGATGCCTGTAGCCAGTTGAGATTTTGCAAAAGCCCGGCCAAAGGATTTGTCAATCCCCATTACTTCACCTGTTGACTTCATCTCCGGACCTAGCAGAATATCTACATCGGTAAACTTATTAAAAGGGAAAACAGATTCTTTCACCGCAATATGTGAGAATTTAACTTCTTTCGTAAAACCAATTTCTTTCAAGCTTTTTCCCGCCATGACACGTGCCGCAATTTTTGCTAGAGGAACACCAATGGCTTTGCTAACAAATGGAATAGTGCGGGATGCCCTAGGATTCACTTCTATAATAAAAACTACATTATTCTGTACCGCAAACTGGATATTGATTAGGCCAATTACATTAAGTTCATTTGCCAAGGCACGAGTTTGTTTTTTTATTTCATCAATTGTTTCAGGGGCAAGGGTGAATGCTGGAAGGGAACATGCGCTGTCGCCTGAATGAATACCGGCCTCTTCAATATGCTCCATCACTCCGCCAATAACTACGTCTTCCCCATCTGATATTGCATCTACATCTATCTCTATTGCATCTTCCAGAAAATCATCAATCAAAATCGGGTGTTCAGGTGATGCTTTGACCGCATGTTGCATATAATATTCTAGGCGATTTTCGCTGTAAACAATTTCCATAGCACGCCCGCCCAGGACATAAGAGGGGCGAACTACAACAGGGTAACCAATTCTCGATGCTATATCCTTAGCCTCACTGTATGAAATAGCAATACCATTTTCGGGTTGTTTGAGTTTAAGTTTCTCTAAAACCTCTTTGAAGAGTTCTCTATTCTCAGCTCTATCAATGTCTGCGGGGCTGGTTCCAATAATGGGTGCTCCAGCTTCCAGCAGAGATAAAGATAGTTTGAGGGGCGTCTGTCCTCCCAGCTGCACAATAATTCCTGTTGGTTTTTCCACGCGTACGATATGGAGAACATCCTCCAAAGTTACTGGCTCAAAATAGAGTCGGTCCGAGGTATCATAATCTGTACTCACGGTTTCAGGGTTACAATTAACCATGACGGTCTCAAACCCGTCTTCTTTAAGTGCATATGAGGCGTGGACGCAGCAATAATCAAACTCAATTCCCTGACCAATTCTGTTGGGGCCGCCGCCTAAAATCATTATCTTTTTTTTCTGGGTGGGTTCAGCCTCACATTCTTCTTCATAAGTAGAATAAAGATACGGAGTAAATGCTTCAAATTCGGCACCACAGGTATCAACCCTTTTGTATACCGGGAAAATATTAGAGCTATAACGTCGATCTCGTATTTCTTTTTCAGAGCAATTTAGAAGCCCAGCAAGATATATATCTGACATACCATATTGCTTTGCTTTAACCAGAGTTTGCTTTTCTATTGAATCCAACGAGTCAAAACCCTTGAGTTCCCATTCAAATTCGATCAATGTTTTCAAATTATCAAGAAACCACGGATCAATACCGGTAAGTTGATTTAATTCCTCAACGGAAAAATTGCGACGCAATGCAGCGGCTACTAGCCACAACCGATCAGAGAAGGGAATAGATAGAGCCTCTGTAAGTTTTTCTTTTTGTTCCTGTTCTGATAAACCCACATCGTTCAGTTTGAACCGGAAGTCCTCCTCAAACCCATAATTGCCAATTTCCAAGGATCGAATTGATTTTAGCAATGCCTCCTTAAATGTTCGCCCGATAGACATCACTTCGCCCACAGATTTCATTTGTGTAGTGAGAATAGGTTCTGTTTGCTGAAATTTTTCAAAGGTGAATCGTGGTATTTTAACAATGCAATAATCAAGGGTAGGTTCAATAGAAGCCGGGGTCACTTGAGTAATATCATTTTTGATTTCATTCAATGAATATCCAACAGCTAGCTTGGCGGCGATTTTGGCGATGGGAAAACCAGTAGCCTTTGATGCTAATGCCGAACTCCGAGAAACACGGGGATTCATTTCAATCACAATCATATCCCCGGTTTCAGGATCAATGGCAAATTGAATATTTGAACCACCGGTATCAACACCTATCTCTCGGATGATATCGATCGCAGCATTACGCATGATCTGATATTCCTTGTCTGAGAGAGTTTGAGCCGGGGCTACAGTAATACTATCTCCTGTATGAACACCCATCGGATCAAAATTTTCAATAGAACAAATGATGACGACATTGTCATTGAGATCGCGCATCACTTCCAGTTCATATTCCTTCCATCCCAGAAGTGATTTTTCAATAAGAACCTGATGAATAGGACTGAATTTGAATGCGTGCTCTACCAGTGGAGCAAACTCTTCTTTAGAGTAGGCGATACTTCCCCCGGTTCCTCCTAGAGTGAATGAAGGACGAATGATCGCGGGGAAGCCAGTTTCTTTGACGATATTCCATGCTTCTTCCAATGAAATTGCCTGACCGCTATGAGGAACCTTTTGTCCTATTTTAATCATCGCTTTTTTAAATAGGTTCCTGTCTTCCGCTTTTTTAATTGATTCGACTTTAGCGCCAATCAGTTCGACATTGTATTTATCCAGAATGCCATTTTCGGCAACAGCAAGAGCGGTGTTTAAAGCAGTTTGCCCGCCCATTGTGGGAAGGAGGGCATCGGGCCTGTCACGAATAATTATTTTCTCCACCACCTCAGGAGTGACCGGCTCAATATAGGTTCGATCCGCAAACTCCGGGTCGGTCATTATGGTAGCTGGATTGCTGTTTACCAGAATAACTTCATAGCCTTCTTCTTTTAAAGATTTGCATGCTTGTGTTCCCGAATAATCAAATTCACAAGCTTGGCCAATAATGATAGGCCCCGCACCAATAATAAGAATTTTTTTTATGTCGGTTCGTTTAGGCATTAGTTTTTGTAAATATCAGAGATCTCAATTTGTCGGGAACGTTCAAATTTCAAATTCATATAAGCCAACTTGTTTATCAACTTGTTGATATGTTTATTTCCTTCGACTCTAATCTTATCGTGCTCTAGAGAGAAAACACTACTTTCGAAGTGCTTAATAGTTTTACTGAAACTATTTCTTTCTTCAATCAAAAGGAAAAGTTTTTGTCTAAGCTTTGTGATTTTAATTTCTAAATCCGTATTCTTAATTTTTTCATTGAGTTTTTCGATTTCAGCTTCTTTATTTTCAAAATTTTTATTTTCCTTGAGAAGCCTTTTTTTAATATTAACGAGATCTTTTCTGTCTCCGGCTTGAGCCTCGTTAATAACTTTTATTTCCTGCCTTACATATTTATGGGTCTTCTCAGGATGGAAACAAAAGTTGCCAGTAAAATGAAATTGTTCTTGAATGAATATAAGGCGACCTTGAAAAATATCATTTTTTCTAAAAATCAAGCGCGAATCTTTTTCGTGTGCTAGATAGGTTTCATCGGTAAACAGATTTACAACTTTCACTTTTTCGTCTTTGATTTTTTTTACAAGAAATAAACCCTGAATACTCTTAGTGATACTTTTATAAATTTCAAGTTTATCGCTGCTCCATGCGTCGGTATTTTCTTCGATGAGAGTTTCAAGAGGTGTTTGTGATTTTTCCACAATGTAATCATCAAATAAAAACCACTCAAGAAATAGGGCCATTCTTGAATTGTAGGAGTTGTCATCCTCATAGATTTCTCCGGTCTCTTTTTGGTAAGCTTTTTTAGCTTCTAATATTTGATCGGAAGGAATTGCTTTTGCGGCTAATTCGAATAGCTGCTCTAAAGTTTCTCTGAGCATTAATCTTCTGCTTTCATAAAATTTACAAATTTATCAAACAAATGCTCAGAATCATGAGGCCCGGGAGAAGCTTCAGGGTGATATTGTACTGAAAAAATGGGCCAGATTTTGTGTTGTATACCTTCCACAGTATCATCGTTCAGGTTCAAATAAGTTATATCCACATCACTATCAAAGGAGTTTTGTTCTACAGCAAAACCGTGATTTTGGGAAGTGATTTCAATTTTTCCGGATTTTACATCCAGCACAGGTTGGTTTCCACCATGATGACCAAATCTCAACTTATAAGTTTTTCCCTTTAATGCCAGACTTAAAATTTGATGGCCAAGGCATATTCCAAACACAGGAACTTTTCCTAAAATAGTTTTCACATTATCGATAGCATAAGGAACCGCTGCCGGATCGCCCGGACCATTGGAAAGAAAAATTCCATCGGGCTTTGTGGCAATAACTTCATCCGCAGGTGTGCTTGCAGGGACCACCCTAATTTTGCATCCAGCGCGAGTTAGTTTTCTTAAAATATTTCTTTTAACTCCAAAATCATAGACCAGCACATTATAGGGACGATTTTTTACTTCCTTTAATTCAGTTTGCCCTTTCTGAATTACCCATTCACTTTCATTCCAGTCATAGGCTTCTTTGCAGGTAACCTCTTTGACTAAATCTCTACCCATTAAGCCAGATGATTTGCGGGCTTTTTCGATGAGTCTTTGAGGATCAGAGGTATCAGTCGACAAAATGGCTTGCTGTGAACCCTTTTCACGAATTCGGCGGGTTAAAGCACGTGTATCTATCCCCTGAATACCAAATACATTTGTCTCTTTCAAAAAGTCTTCCAGGCTGCCACGTGAACGCCAATTGCTTTGAACATTACTCAGCTCTTTAATAATGAAGCCTGATAAATGGGGACGGTCGGATTCAAAGTCCTCTGGATTCACACCGTAGTTTCCGATCAAGGGATAGGTCATAACCACCATCTGGCCACAATATGAAGGGTCTGTGATGATCTCCTGATATCCGGCCATGCTGGTGTTGAAAACTATTTCAGCTTCTATCTCACCTTCGGAACCAAAATGCTCGCCTTCATATATTTTTCCATCGGCGAGAACTAAAAGAGCTTTCATATTTCTAAATCAATCGGATAAGATTAGTTGCACTTAAAAACTGTTTTACCATTAACTAGAGTGCGAAGTACTTTGCCTCTCACTTTCCAGCCTTTATAAGGAGAGTTTTTGCTGCGAGATCTAAATTGACTAGGGTCGATAGTGTATTCCATTTTCTCATCAAACAGGGTAATGTCCGCAGCTTTTCCAATTCCCAATGTGCCTTTATCAAGCTTGAATAATTGATTGGGTTGAAAGGTGAGCATATCAATAGCTCTTTCCAGTGAAATGACGTTTTCATCGACCATTTTCAAGGTTAACGGAAGTGCCGTTTCGAGACCAACAATTCCAAAACAGGCTTTGCTAAACTCGACTTGTTTATCGATTCGATCATGCGGAGCATGGTCTGTGGCTATGATATCGATAGTGCCATCTCGCATACCTTCTTTAATCATTTCCAGATCAGATTGAGCTCTCAGAGGTGGACTCATTTTTGCATTCGTGTCGTAACCTCTGCATGCATCATGAGTTAGGGTGAAATGATGTGGTGCAACCTCACAAGTAACAGCGAGCCCTTTTGCTTTAGCTTGTCTGACCAAATCGACAGAGCCTCCACTACTGATATGTGCTACATGAAGTCTACCCCCGGTTTTAGGTAACAGGCAGATATCTCTATGAACCATTATATCTTCCGCCTCTGTAGGCATTCCTTTGAGTCCGAGTTCGGTTGAAACAATTCCCTCATTCATGCTTCCGCCTTTGGTCAGCTCAAGTACTTCGCTATGTTGAATGCAGGGCAAGTCAAACATTTTGCTGTACTCCAGGGCGCGGCGCATGATTTCACTATTGCTTACTGGCCTGCCATCATCGGAATAGCCGATGCAGCCGGCTTCCTTAAGTTCCCCCATATCTGAAAGAGTTTCTCCCTTCAACCCATTTGTTATAGCGCCAATAGGCAAAATATTGATATTCGAGGTTTCCCTTGCCTGAGATAATATGAGTTCGGTGACAGAACGATTGTCGTTTACAGGAAAAGTGTTAGGCATCACTGCAACGGTTGTAAAGCCTCCGGCTGCGGCAGATTGACTGCCAGTTTCGATCGTCTCCTTATATTCATGCCCAGGTTCTCTAAAATGGACATGCATATCACAAAACCCCGGTGTCACTATGGCTCCCTTAGCATCAATTATTTCTACGCCTGGAATATCCTTAATTTTTCCTTCAGGCTCTACGGCCTCAATTATTCCCTTGCTGATAAGTAAATCGAATTGGCCATTTTTTTTGTTGGCGGGATCGATGAGATGCCCGCCCTTAATTAGAATTCGCATCGTTCTCCCCTAATAATAGATAAAAAAGAGCCATTCGTATCGCGACTCCGTTGGTCACTTGATTCAGAATAAGGGAACGAGGTCCTTCCATTACATCTAATGAGATTTCTATTCCTCTGTTAACTGGGCCAGGATGCATAATCAAAGTATCGTCGCTGACATTAGATAGATGCTCTTCAGTGAGGCAAAAATAATTGGAGTATTCTCTCAAGCTTGAAAGTAGGCCTTGGTTTTGTCTTTCCAGTTGAATGCGCAGGATCATTATGACATCGGCATCTTTTATTCCTTTTGCAAGATCATGACAAACGTCAACACCAAGTTGCTCAATTCCGATGGGTATAAGGGTAGGGGGGGCGATTACTTTAACCGTCATGCCCATGGTTTGCATGGCATGAATATTCGATCGGGCCACTCGACTATGAGCAATGTCACCAACAATTACTACTTTCAATCCTTTTAAAAACCCTTTGTGCTCTCGAATGGTTAATAGGTCGAGTAAAGACTGGCTTGGGTGCTCGTGAATACCGTCACCTGCATTAATTACAGGTTTATTAACAAATTGGGTAATAAGAGCAGGCGCTCCGGAGCAGTTATGTCTAACGACAAAAATATCCGGATTCATTGCTTCTAAGTTTTTTACTGTATCAACCAGACTCTCTCCTTTAACCGTGCTGCTAGCCGCACCAGAAATATTTATAACATCTGCACTCAATCGTTTGCCGGCAATTTCAAAAGAGGTTCGGGTTCGGGTGCTTGGTTCGAAGAACAAGTTTATTATTGTCCGCCCTCTAAGGGTTGGAACTTTTTTTATTGCTCGGGTAGATATTTCCTTAAAAGAGTCTGCGGTATCCAGGATTATATGTATATCATCAGCGGTAAGGCTTTCCATTGTAATAATGTTTCGCTGCGAAAGCGTGGTGGTTTGGGTCACTTCACCAGCTCCTGGATTATGACTTTGTCTTCATCATCTACTTCTTTTAAAAATACCTGAACACGTTTGGATTTAGGTGTTGGAATATTTTTACCAACATAATCGGGTCTTATCGGTAGTTCGCGATGGCCTCTATCTATTAAGACCGCTAATTGAACAGAAGCGGGACGACCAAAGTCTATAAGTGCATCGATAGCAGCACGAATTGTACGCCCAGTAAATAAAACGTCATCGCAAAGGATTACATGCTTTCCTTCAAGTCCAAATGTAATTTCAGTTTTCTTTAATTCGGGTTTTTGAAGTCCAACACCGAGGTCATCTCGATAAAGAGTGATATCCAAAGCTCCAATAGCGACTTCAATATTTTCGATAGCATTGATTTTATTTTGCAGTCGGCTGGAAAGGGTGACGCCGCGAGTACGAATACCTATTAGAGCGATATTTTCAGCACCCTGGTTACGCTCAAGAATTTCGTGGGAAATTCGATTTATGGCCCGCGCAATATCCTTTTCGTTCAATATGATCGTGCTCATTTTGACCTTTTTGAGTTTGGTGCAAGGAGGAAGAGGACAAAAAAAAACCTTCTTGGGGTGGGCTTGCAACCCATAAGAAGGTGAAAATACTATTAGTACACTGATCATTATATCCCTTTACAGCCTCTCTGGACTGTTTAAAAGAGTTTAGTAACATGATAATGTTACCAGATTTTTAGATGAAGTCAAGTTTGCTTAATTAATTGAGAAGCCAAATATTATTTTTGGATACCCGTAATATTGAGAAGAATAAATTTTTTCGTAAACATTGAAATAACTTATAAAAATTGAGTTTATCCACCCAGCCGAATGTGGCCCATATGAGTTAAAAAGCTAAGAGATACTTTCTGTAAAAATTTTTATTACAGGAGATTGTTAAGGGAAAGAAAGTATCGAGTGAATCAATAGTTAAATACATCCTCCGTAGAACTCAAGTAATGGTCCTTGATCTTTTTCAGTAAAAGTGTCCACAAAGAAAGTGATGAATATAATCAATTTTGGAGGTGTTCTGTATGGGAAAGAAGCGCAGTCAGTATACGAAAGAGTAAAAAGTTGAAGTATTCCGTTTGATAGTGGAGGAAGGCAGATCAATTTCCAGGGAAAGGGCGTTTAAATCCTGAGGATGAGGAGTTACGCCAGTTGAGACGAGAGAATAAATGTCTTCGTACTGATAAAAATCAAAGCTGTTCATAGCAGAAGTCACAAAACTCATGGCAGTTCTCGAATCCATTCGAAGTTGAATGAAAACGGTCATGTTTGTAGCAGGTATTGGGTAGCTCGTTTGATGCGCCAACATGAAATCGTTTCTAAACACAAAAAGAAGTTCAGGGTAACGACAAATTCAGTTCATTCCTTGCAGATAGCTAAAAACCTACTGCTACGGCAGTTTAAAGAATGTCGCTTAATTAACTATCCACTGATAACCGGAAGATCATATTAAGGCAATGGTAATTGCGTAAAGATAATTAACATTTTGGCATGTAGATTACCGGCGATTTATTAAGAGTTTTACGTAGATGGGAGTGAGATGCTGTAGATTTGAAATTACTCTGCCAGCATATCGATATGCAAACCTAAGTGGTTGAGTAGTATATGTATACCATACTCATGATTCAAGACGATTTTAAATACAAATAGCAATCACTAAGTATAAAAAAACAAGTTAACCTAGAAGAAGAGTTGTTGGAAAAGGTAAACAATTACCTTGAGAATGAGAGAACAAAATTGCAGCACCTAAAAAAGTAAAAACTCCCCAATTATTCAAAGATAAAATATTTTGGTATATGTGTTTAGTACTGAATAGTGATTAATATGAATACGCGATAATTGAAGCTATTAATATTATTGAATAAAAATGTTTTCCCTCGAAGTCAGACTAGTGCTTTCGATTTTATGTGAGAGCTAACAACTCAGAAAACTGGACTCATCAAATATCTATGAAAATTTTAGTTACAGGGGCCACTGGCTATTTAGGTGGTAATTTTATCAAATACTTATTAAAGAATAAACAAAGCGATATTAATATTTCAGCATTAATGCGCACAGAACTTCATTCTTGGCGACAAGACGTAATTAATATAATTAAAGGTGATTTGACAAGTTTATGAAGACGAATCTTGTAATCAAAGGTATGACATTATTGTTCATTTTGCAGCTTTAATGGCAGACAATAATGAGTTATCTACAGCAAAGTTCAATAGTGTTAATTTAGAAGGGACAAAAAAACTCATAGGTGTTTTGCGCGGCAAAAAAAAGTCGATGATCAGGCGTAAAAACCTAAGATGTGCTTTCTTCTAAACTTTCTTTTTAAATAGGGCTGTCTGGAATCTAGTTCGCGGACGGTGAGATTATGCTGATAATAGAATTTTGACCGAACGCATTTACAGCTTTTTAGCCTTTCAGCGTCGAAGCGATTGATTGAAAATATGGAGTATAAAATTCATATAAAAATACCTCAGACTCCTTTAATATATTCCCCGTTAAAATGCGCGATCTTTATTTTTTTCATGGAACGATGGCGTGCAATACTTTCCATTTGTTGGGGTTTTGAGACTTCACTGGTTTCAGTGTTAGTGAAGTAAAAAACCATTCTGAGATCGAATCCAGAAAAATATTTATTAGGCGAGGAAATCCAAGCGTCACAGGTTTTAGTATTTCCAGTAGCTATGCAAGTTTTTATAATAATTGGTACACGTCCATGTAAAGGTAGCGAGTTGTAATCTATCCTTTAACCTTTTTCCATTTGAAGGTCACATCGCCTTTTCGTATCTTTACTTGACAACCTAACCGCATACCATCCTCAAGATCTTCTTCCAATAAATAATCCTTTTCCTCTTCCGTGATTCGCGAAAGGTTTTCTCGGCCTTTAAGTACGGTGACTTCACACACTCCGCAGGTTCCCTCTGTGCAACCAAAAGAAAGCGAGATATCTACTTCCTCGCAAAAATCCATAAGTGGCGTACCATCTTCCACTTCATGTGTAACATTGTCTGTTTTGAAAAATACCTTGGCCACACTAAACTCCCTTTAAAAATTACTAATTTCGAATCGTTAGGTTATCAAATGCCAGTATCTTTTAAATATTGAATGTGCTTTATTTGCTCTTCAGTTAAACCTTTTGGAATTGTGATTTTTATATTTATCAGTTGATCCCCCTGAACACCGGATGAAGATTTGATACCAACTTCTTTTAATCGCAATTTAGAGTTGTTTTGGATTCCTGAAGGAATTTTAACACTTTTAATTCCGTTTAATGTTTGCACTTCAATGGTCGTGCCTAAAAGTGCATCCGTCAATTTAATATCAGAGTCCACCAAAACATTTTGAGCATCTCGGCTGAAAAGAGGATGAGGGAGGACTCGAATTTTTAAATGTAAGTCACCCTGTTTATTTCCATCAGGACTTAAATGACCTTTTCCCATCAACCTAATTATTTTCCCATTTGTGACTCCAGAAGGGATTTTGACACTTGTCTCCTCCACAACCCCATTTCTTGAAATGGAAATATTTCTTTGTGCTCCTAAAGCCGCTTCTTCAAACCCAATGGAAAGTTCTTTTATTAGAGTAGGTGGTTTTATACTTTCTGGATGCGGGCGATTTCCTCCACCAGGAAAACCTCCTCTCCCTTGAGAAGGGTTGCCTCCAAACCCAAAACCGCGAAGAATATCATTCACATCAAAGTCTCGAAAAATATCTTCTTGTGAGAATTTCTGGTGAAATCCTTCTGAACCAAACTGATCGTATTCACGACGCTTTTTCTTATCGTTGAGAACCGCATATGCTTCACTTATATCTTTAAATTTGCTTTCCGCTTTTGTATCACCCTCATTGCGATCAGGATGATATTTCATAGCCTGCTTGCGATATGCCTTTTTAATCTCATCATCGGAAGAGCCATTTTTAATTCCAAGAACCGAGTAGTAGTCTGTCATTTTTGTAAATAGTTGAATATTAAGGAGATTTTGTCTAAACTTAAACTAAGATAATTATTAATTATACAACCTTGTAGGGATATGAAAAGTATTTTTCCAGCACCTCCTATTTTAATTTTCTCGATGTTTTTGATTTCTTGTGGGGGTTACCTTCCTTCTGCCCCCAGCAACTGGTCGGCTAACCCTACAGAAATGCATGCATGGGATCCCCACGACATAGAAACCCTTGCTAAAAGAAGAGAGAACCAAGAGCATCTGGATAAACTCACAAGCGAAATCGAAAGACTTTTTATTAATCATGCCTCCCTGGACCAACAGGGAGCAACCATGGATGTTTTAACTCGCAAAACTGACGCGAAAATCCGCAGATCTGAAAAAGAATTTTTATACCAGATTGGTAATGAAATTGATCGTAACAAAAAAATGCAATCTGATCTAAAGGATACGCAGGCGAAATTTGAACAAGCTGAGAAAAGGCTAAAGAAACTAACTGAAGTTATACCTCCTGTTATTTTTTCCAGTGCTAATTATAATGCTGCTATGAAAGCTTTCAGCCAAGGACAATATCAAATAAGCCTCAGGTTTTTTAATAAGTTAGTTAAACAAAACCCTCCCAAATTTCTGGAAGATAATATCCACTTCGGTTTGGGCTCTTCTTATTTTAGATTGAAAAAGTATTCGCAAGCACAGAAACATTTTCAAAAAATACTTGATGATTTTAAAATGGGAGACAAACGATTTAACTCTTATGTAATGCTCGGAGTTATTCATAATCTTCAGGGTGAAAAGAGTCGCGCCCTCTATTTACTTGATGAGGCACTCAGCAATAATCCTCCCGAAAGGATGAAGCCATTGATCAGCAGTTTAATTAGGAATATAAACGAGGAGGAGTATTCACATGCCACAAATTAATGAGTTAGCTCCTGACTTAGAGGTTGCAGAATGGGTCCAAGGAGAGCCCTCAAATATTAGTCGGCAAAAAGGAAAAATAGTTATCGTAAAAGTATTTCAGGTTAATTGTCCCGGCTGCTTTATCGCTGGTTTTCCGGAAATCCTTGAAGCACTACAAAAATTCAGTGATGAACCTGTTATTTTTTGGGGATTAGCTACCGCCTTTGAAGACTTTCAGCTAAATAACCTTGAGAATTTAAAGAAACTCATAAGCCATGGTGAAGTGGTAGGCGAAACTTTGTATACAATGGGAAGCCAAGGTATACTTGAAAACAATCGTCTCTCTTACACAATCCCTTTCCCCATAGCATGGGATAATATTATTTCTGCAGATCCATCAAATGCATCTGTCGAGGCTGAAAAGATGATTGAAAGAGATTTTCCTGAATTTAAAAAGTTACCTGAATCAAGTCAAAAAAAGATAATGGAACAGGTAATTGATTATTACAGGAATAAAAAGTTTTCTGCTGCTACTTTCGATAAGTATCAGATGAGAGGAACACCTTCAACCTTAATGATTGATCAAACAGGTGTGCTCCGCGGACAGTGGTTTGGATCGGGGTTTGGCCTTACAAAAGAGATTGAAAATCTATTGGCTGAGTAAATTAGTAACGATGGTATCAGTACAATCTTCAAATTTATTTAAAGGGGTAAATAGGGCAGGATCATTCGATTTAGACCTACCCTACCAAATCTTTATGCGTAATTTTAGTAAGCGTATATCTTCTGCACGGAGGTTGTTCTAAAACTCGTCAACACTGGTGATCTTGATTGAATTTCATCCGAAGCTTCCACGCCCGCCTCCTTTTTCAGTAATTTTACGATATAACAATTATAAGCGGATTAACCAATAATATCAATGACAAACTATTGTAATTTAATATTTTAATTAAATTTATACCTGAATGGGCTCTAGATAATCTACTAAGTAATTCAATTAAACAGAAACGTTGTTAACTAAAGTCGGTTTGGAAAAACTTAAGAGATTTTATTTAGGTCATGGTTATGGTGCTATCGAGTTGGGAAAGGTCTAATTGTATTGCTTTCGTTCGAAATGCTTTCAAATATATCCATATTAAATTTAATAGCCCCTTTTAAAACTTTAAAAAATTCCCGATCCCGTAGAAACTCCTCTTCCAGTAATTCGTTCTCCATTGCTAACTTTTTTTTGTTCAAAAGAGTAGTGGACCTTTGATTCCAACTCGAAAACCCAGAATAATCATAACCTTGTAAGAGCAATGTTGCCTCTTCATCTTTCAGCAGATATTGAATAGTCGACTTCATATTTTGAACAAACTCACCTTTGCTCTGGCTTGTGAGAGTCTTGTCTTTTAAAAACTGGTTTTCAATTTTATTTAAGAGCCTGGAAAGTTTGGCTAAAAAAACAAGTTGTTTGTCAGCAGCCATAATTACCTGGCTAGTGTCAGACGATTCCAATGGAACAGATTTGAGAGTGTCATTTATTTTGGCTGAAATATTGACTGTGCAGTATGAATTTATTGCTTCACGCAGTGAAATATTTTTTAACCCACTTATTCCAATGCCGCCTTCCGTAGCATTAAATGCTTTTGAATTTTCATCTATTGAATTTTTAAATATATTCGAATAGGTGTCCATGGACACTGTAGTGGTTGTTTTATTATCAAAAATATCTACTCTCTCCAGTAAATTACTTGAATGTAAATGAAATTTTTCTTGCTCTAAATATTTCATGGTTTCAAGCTGATTTAATCTATCTTCCCGTTGGTGATAATAAAAAGAATTTCTGGAATGCAATCTCTTCTTTGAGAAGGAGAGGTCCTGCCCAATAAATATAATAGGCTCACACCCCATGAACTTAGCAAACTGGAATGCAGCATGCGCGACTGAAAATATTTTTTCCAGAGAACCTTTGCTGCCCAAATATTTTTGCAACCATTGAGCTAGATTAATTGAAGAATCATAAGTAAGACGCTTGCCTGGAAAAATATCTGGAATTTTTGAAGGAACGACGGGATTGTAGAGTAACCAGGAATCTTTCGAATTATTTTGCAGATCAAAAAAGTTAAGCGTTGTCTCGTCGGGATCTATTGCCACTATAAAATCAGGGGAGATTCCATTTTCGATAAGGGGCTTCAACGCCGTTGCTACCGAGATTAGGAGAAAGTTATCTCTTTTTGCTTTAAGGTGCTGAATATTTTTATCAAGAGAAGGGCCTGCTGAACAAATAATTGCAGGAATATTTGATAAGGAATTCTTTAAACTAGTTATCCCAGAACTGGAAATTAGATTTGAATAATTTCTATAGATATTATTATAAAAGGTTTTAGATTTTGCCGATTGTGTTTTAAGTTCAATCGTAGATGCCTGAAAAAGTTCTTTTATTCCTTCTAGCAAATCACTAGTCCTTTTTGAATGTACTTCTGACAGAGCATTCTGTTCAATAAGTCGATATCCATTTAAGCTAAAATTTATTTTTTCTACTTCTAACACTGCTATTGCATCTTCCCGTTGACTAGAAATAATCAAGGTCAGGCCGGGGTGGGTTAAAAGTAGTTTGAGGTCATTAGTCTCAAAGGCTAGTCTGGCCAAATGTCTGTCATTTTCTATTACAACAATTTTACAATGCTCAGACGTGGATTTGATGAGCTCTGTAATCTGGTAGCCCAATCCTATTCCAACTACAATAAAATTAGCGATATCACTAGTATCTAATGATTCGATCAAGCGGCTTGCTTCCCGCACCGGATCGTATTTGCTGAGTAAATATTTTTTGGCTCCTTTTGCGCTTAGATGGGAAATAGTGGGGTAACCAGATTGAGATAAGGAAATTTCATATTCCAGAGATGTCTGTGAGCTATTTATAATTTCATACGTTTTAGGATGAAGCGATTTTAAAAGGGAGAGATTCTTGCTGAGAATATTCACAGTCATAGTTAGTGATATTTACGCGTTAAAGATTAAGCATCTTTTAAAATCAAATCGAAATGGAAAAATAAAAAAGCTCCCAGGTTGCGTAGACTCCCTGTTCGGAGGCAAAGCGTTTATCATAATCCCGGATTAGCTTTCTTAATCCCCCGGCGTTAAAAATTCTAATTGGCGCTGCTCCAATTTGTTGCAGGTTTTTCATCAGGTTCAGGGTGCTTGGAGAAAATATTTTCCTTTTTTCAATATCAACAGAATTTAATGTAAACCCAGAATTTTTTATAAAATTTTTCCACTGCTTGAGAGAGAAGAGTCTGACTGGGCTGCTTAAGTTGGCTGTCTCTCGAAACTCCACTAGTGTTGCAGGACCAAAAGTGCTGAAAAGTAGGGTTCCTGATTTATTTAATGAGCTCTTTAAATGCGTCAAGGCCTCCATGGGATTAAGGAACCATTGAAAAACTGCATTGGCACAAATCAAATCGGTCTTATCAAGTGATATTTTCTCAGCATTTCCAATTATGAATTTAGTATTAGATGGAATGTTTAAACGTGATTTCAATGTGTCAATCATCACAGGTGAAATATCATTCAACGTCAACTTATTAATAGGCATGGTCAGCAGATGGCGAGTAAAAACTCCAGTTCCACAACCTAGCTCAAGTATATGAGAAGGAGGCTTTTCTGGTAAAAAGGAAGCTAACCTTTCTGCCATCGTTTTCTGTAAAAGGGCGTAACAATCATAGGAATGCGCGTATTTTGAGAAACTCGCGATTATATTTTTTTCTATGCCAGAATTTTTGGGATCCAATGTCAAATTAGGATTAAAGTTATTGGCAGTAAAAAAAACGGAATGGACGTTTTGAATTTATATAACTATCGATCACTTTGCCTGCAACGTAAGGAGGCTTGGGTAACCACTTTGACGGGCAAATAAATGGTGAAGGTAAATTCTCATTCAAAAAACTTTTCACTTGAATATCGCCCCCCACCAGCAAGCAGAACCTTCGACTGATAGACAGACCCACCCAGTCCCACCAAATTTCCTTAATGTAATCATTCCAACCTGAAGGCAAAAACATTTTGTCAAGAAAATGTTTTGGTTGCCCTATAGGAAATTTAACCCCAACAAACCAAGGACCTTTTTCTTTTAGAAATAATTCAAAATCAGAAATGATAGGGAAAAATTCCACCTTATTCACCGAAAGCCCATGGCTCTTTTTAAAGACACAATACGCAATAGTGATTGGCCTTTTAGTGCTGGGGCTCTCTGTAAAATTTATACCAAATATTTTCATAGAAAATGGATTTTCTAACTATTTAACAATTTTTTTGCTAATTGTTTCAGTAGTGGAGTAGGGGAGTGCCCAGCATTTTCTACTATCTCTAAATGCGGGATATGACCTCTTAATACTCCTGCATCAAGGAAAGTATCATTTTCGCCTATAATCGACAAGAAATCATTAGTTTCTTTTCCTGTAACCGAGTTATTTTCAAGAAATTTCAACCCCCTTATCAGTGTTTTTCTTCCAGGTATTTTCTTGATCTGGTTTTCTGGATAGGGTAAGTCTGCATGGGAAAAAAAATCTCGCAGGACATCTGTTTTATTTGAATCTTGGCTTAATATTTTTATCAAATATTTTAATTGCGCTTCGGAGGTCTTACCGCCTAACCGCCCTGTATTTAAGAAAGCAAGAATTGGTGCAAGAATCGCCTTATGGCAATTTGAAGGCAAATGATCTTGATATTTTAACAACCATAAACTCCCCAGTGAATAACCTATATAGAGCTGTGTTGGGAAGCGACTTAAAATATTTTGGGCTTCTTCTTCATTCTCTGGGTTTTCCGGGTAGACAACATGAACATCTGAGCCAGGGAATACTTCCCTTATTTGCTCAGCAAACCAAGTTTCCGGAACCGCCCAACCGGATATCGCTGTTATGGTTAGTTTTTTTTCCATGAATCCAATAAATTTAGAAGTTCATCTACTAATGCCTCATTTATTTTTGAGTGCAGTGAAATTCGTAAGCGAGAACTATTTTCAGGAACTGTAGGGGGACGCACCGCACCAACAAGAAACCCATTCCTCAACAACTTATCCCTTAAATCTAGGGTTTCCTGTGGATCACCAATCAATACTGGAATGATAGGGGACTCAATTCCTCCTAAAT